>OLHV01000017.1_pt1 | contig 154059 bp, 134 predicted proteins | sample 1609391 | NCBI WGS metagenome assembly OLHV01 (sample SAMN05416805, study PRJEB24817) | seawater metagenome | isolation source: Sea water | place: Canada:Atlantic | collected 2013-07 | reverse complement strand
CTTCCTACAGAGGACTTTCACCTCATTAGTTCATGCCCATGCTGGGCGTACACAAATAGCTGCAACGGACTTCGTATATTTATCACTTTTTATGCAAAGAGCCGCATAAAAACCGCCAAATACACTACTCCGTTGAGCAAGGTGTTAGGCTTATCAAAATCGAGTTAAAGGAGTAACGAATGATTACGTTTAAGAAGCTTTGGGACAATCACCCAACTAATACAAATCATAAAGATCCATGTATGACTAATGGCAAAAAGAATTTTTCCAACCAGTGTGCGATTCGCGTAGGTGTTTCTTTGGCGGAGTGCGGCATTAAAACAGCATCAATACCTGGCGCAATTCATTGTTGGCATGGGCACGACAAGTCAGAAGGACATGTGATTCGAGCAGAAGAGTTGGCTAACGGACTAACGAAAATTAGTCTTCCGGGGCTTAAGCCTGTCATAAAAGTTAATCCAAATGAATTCTCAAAAAAAATATCCGGCAAAAAAGGTATCATATTTTTTAAAGATTATTGGCAAAGAACCATATCTGAAAAGAAAGAGTCCTTCAGAAACCGATCTGGGGATCATATTGACATCTGGAACGGGAGTCGCATTACAGATTTAACGTCTTGGGCAAGAATCAATCTGAGAATCGGCTCTTTTGGTATTCACTCTATTACTGACAGGTTTTCAGATTTTGAGGACTCCAAAGAAATTTGGTTTTGGGAGACGCATCAATGAAGTATCTAACGGCGTTTCTGACAGGTATTGTCTTTGTTGTTCTGCTAAGTTTTCTTGCTTCACCATTCCTTAGCGAATTATATAGTAATTACTACAGTATCCAGCCCGGATCTGATGGGGAGTCTGAACTAGCTAATTTTCTCATTTTTTGGCAGTGGCCAGTGTTCTTCATTATAGGGTTTTTCTTAGGCTATATCACACATAGAAAATGCCTAGAAAAAAGCTCAAGCGGACGCTAAAAAGCGCCCCAAAATATTGGCGTTAAAAGGAATTCATTGCATTGAAACTAGTGTTATTACCAGGAATGGATGGAACGGGAAATCTTTTCTCTCCTCTTCTAGGTGAACTTTCCGAATTCAATTGTGAAGTGATAACACTACCAATTTCGGGGCCTCAGGATTACACGACGATCACGGAATTCGTTAAAGGGAAACTACCTAAAGAAGACTTTATCTTAGTTGCAGAGTCATTCTCAGGTCCAATTGGTGTGGCGCTAGCAAAGGAAGGTGTTGAAAATATGAAAGGAATTATATTCGTGGCTACATTTTTATCCCCGCCACATAAGATTCTATTAGGCTTTGCTCGGCTACTACCGATAAAGTTATTGACCTCCCTGCCTTTAGCGTCAATTCTCCATAGATTGTTGTTCTTGGGCTTTAGTGCAAGCAAAGAGCTTATGGCGTTGTTTCAGCACACAGTACTCTCGCTGCCTTCTTCACTAATCAAGGCGAGATTAAGTTCAATGCAATCACTTGTTGCTACATTAGATGATATTGATTTACCAGTTGGGTATATTCAAGCAACATCTGATAGGCTAGTTCGTTCAAATAAAATTAATAATTTCCGAGATACTTTTAAGAATATTATTATAAAAACTATAAATGGGCCTCACTTCATACTGCAAGCTAATCCAATAGCGTGTGCGGTAGCAATTACCGAACTGGTCCATCTCCTAGTATCAAGTTCAAAGTGCGAAAGTCATAGATATTAAGCATAAAGCAATTACTCTCGTGTTTTATAGTTATGGCTCCATGAATTATGAATAAAGATACGGCGGTAGGAATAGTTTTAATAGCTTTGGTTTTATACTCCTCAAAATCGAAAGCTTCAAAAATAGGGGCCTTCGTCCTATTTCCAGAGTTATTAACTAAATTATTGATGCCTAAAAGTACTAAAAAGGCTATTGGGGATTTAGATTGAAATGAAAAAGAACCATAGCAATAAGTTTGTGGTTCAGCCCCTACGGGCTTGGATGCTTTCAGCGTCCGACAACAAAAACGTTATAAGTAATCAATAAATCAACTAAATAGGAAGTATTTATGGCTCATATTGAAATGTCACTCTTATCAATCGAGTGTTTTATGAATGATGGAAAACTTGATTCTAGTGAACTAGATAAAATGGTTTCATTGGCTGAACAAGACGGCAAAATTACACAAGAAGAAGTGAGCGTATTAAGAAGTGTCATTAAACGAATCAAGCCAGAAGAAGTCGATGATACGATGAGAGAAAGGCTTGTAAATTTAAATAAAAAGATAAGTGCTTAGTTTTGGGAGGTCCGGTATTTTACAGATTAAAAGTTTTTCGCTAGAAAAACATATGGGTGAATATGACACCTGGCCAAGCAAGACCCGTCTTTTTAAGGATGGGGAGTTTGTAGGTAAGGAAATACCGGGTTACTTTATTGAAAGGCAGTTTTCTATAGGTAAAGGTTATTATTTTCTAATCACTTCATATGATTGCCCTTTTGAAGAGCAATGTGATTTGATTATGTTAAATGAAGACTATGAAATCATAGCTAAAAGAAGCTTGATTCCTTGGTATTACTCATCATGGAATCTTGATAGTCATAAGTATCTAAGTAACTCTAGGCTTTTACTTATATTTAATACAAATTATCATCTTGAAGTATCATTACATCCTAGAAAGCTGTTCTCGTGGAGAAAAATATCCTTGTCTCGCGTTAACCATGCATCATAAAAGGCACGCATTTTTATACGGTTGATAGTTAATATAGTAGACATCTCACGTTGTTTGAATCGTTTAACAATACTACTAATAATGGTTAAATCTTAGATGCTTAATAGAAGAAAATTCCTTATTTTAAGTTCTGTGCCTTTTGTTAGTTTCGGTACAGGCGCTCTGTATTGGCCGCATCGCTGGAATTATATTGTGATCCATCATAGTGCTGGTGACTTTGGTAATATTGAGTTTCTTCAGCAGGTGCATAGAGAGCGGCAGTCAAAGGATCCAATAGATGCAATTCCGTATCATTATATTATAGGTAATGGTAATGGATTGGAGCTTGGGGAAGTCGCGTCAGATTGGCGAAAAAAGCATGATATTTGGGGGGCTCATGTGTCAGGTCGTAATTCAGATCGAAACTTTCGTGGCATTGGAATTTGTTTGATTGGTAATTATGAAGTGAATCAAGTGCCAAAAGCCCAATATGATGCGCTGGTAGCTCTTACACGAAAGCTAATGTCTGATTATTCTATTGGTGTTCATAACGTTTCAGGGCATGGTCATACAAAGGGTGAGTATACTAAATGCCCCGGTAAGAATTTTCCGATGAGTAAATTTTTATCGGATATCAGTCAAACAAATTGACTTAATAAACCTAAGAGATAGTCAATGCCAACATTTGAGTATGACAATGTTAAAAACTGCGTTGATGAGTTATTAGCGTTAGGTAATAACAACATGAAAATGTGGAATATCTTCCAATGGCTTTCTAAGCACGACGAACTTCAGCGTGGTACTCAAGCAGAAATTATCAAACTCTACGTTAATGAAGCGCTAGTAGGTTACAGTTTGTTTGAAAATTACCAACATCGTTCTGATAAAATAGTGCAGCATAAAGGTATTCATTATCAGGATCTTGGGGTCGTTCATTTTATAACGCTGGAACAGCACCGCAACCAAGGTTATGCCTCTTTGTTGGCTGATGAGATGTATCGTGAAGTTGTTGAGCCTTTGTTACTCGCTCATACTGGGGGAAAGGCGTATATCACCGCTACGGGGCGTGCAGGCCCATTAATGGCCCGCACCGATATTCGCCCTTATAACCTAGTACAGCAGTTTTATTCAGATTTAACGTTTGAATCAAAAGTTGCGGATTATTTAGAAGCACAAGAAGGAGGGGGCGGTAGAGGAGAAGTGGCTGAAGAATAGGAGAATAGCTGGGGTTATATGTGATCTGAAAAATACCCCAGAGCTAGGAGTATTTTTCAACCTAAGGCAGTTTTATTTCCCGCTGGCAAATAACCAGTGGGAAAATATTACAACTGGAGCTTTAAATTTCAGCTTCTAGTTTTATAGCGATTACATACACATCCCCTAGGTTTGAATCATCTCCTTGTGGTGAGCCGCCTTCTAGCATATAGCGCTTAAAAGCAATACTAAGCAACTCATCTTGAGGGGATATTTTTGAGGTGATGTCTGTTACAAGAGAATATAAGGTATTTGCATCCCCTGCAGGGGTAAGAGGTCTCGGTGAATAGCTCCACGAGCCAATCAATTCTCCAACTTTAAAGCCATTTGCACCTTGGTCTATGAGTAGATCGCCATTAGGCTCGCTAATCGCGTAATACGTGGTCATGGTAACACTAGTTGCTTCATCCCAACCTTTTGGTAAAGGCACGAGTGCTGAAACATTAGCTGCAGATTTAGTAGTCTCCTTCTCTATTTTAATAACCTCTTTATAACCATTCATGAAAACCTTTGTTTTAGACACCCAAGTTTGAGAGTCTTGCAACATTAAATCGCTAGGTGATAGCCAAAGAGAAGAAGCTCCAGTATCCCCCTTTTCGCCTTGAATACCTTGAGCGCCTGTATTGCCCTGAACCCCAGTAGCTCCTTGGATTCCAATTTGACCTTGTGGGCCAGTTGCACCTTGAGGGCCGGTATCACCTTGCAGCCCCGTTTCACCTTGGATCCCAGTCGCCCCTATTGGACCTTGAACTCCCTGAATCCCTTGAGGGCCCGTTTCACCTTGAGCACCAGTTTCGCCTTGCGGCCCTGCCTCTCCTACTAAGCCTGTCTCTCCTTGAGGTCCGTCATCGGCTTCAGCGCCACAACCTGACATGATAAAAAAACATGTTATAAGAATTATTTTTGCACTATTTTGCAGTGGGTTGATCATTGAGGGGCCTTTAATTATTAACGGAAGGGAAGTTCTGAATAGCTTGTAACAAATTGTACGTCACGATGATTAATATATATACAATTTTATTAAGGTGTTGGTATTTATCGGTTGTATATAGCAATCATTGAGTGGATTTTTTACAAAAATTAAAACTTCTGAGGGAGTAATCAATAGGGCTAGAGTTAGCCATTGAGGTTTGATAAATGACTATGGTACATGCTGCGCCACAGTCATTTATATTCGGATAAGCAGCTGCTAGGTAGGCGTATTTCGTTCTCTTGCTCGCTTTGATAGCTCTTTGTCGACGGTTTTCTCGGTTATTTGTAGTTTGTGATGCATGGCTGTTTTCGCCAGCATATGCGCCGTTACTGGTGCGGTAATCAGTAAGAACAGTGTAATCAAAAGTTCATGCAAGCTTAAGTGGCCTTGCTGATACGTCATTAATATTGCAGATGCGGCCAATAGGCCGCCCATACCGAGTGTTGTTGCTTTTGTGGGGGCATGAAGGCGAGTATAAAAGTCGGGCAGTTTTGCCAGCCCGAGGGAGCCGATAAAAACAAAGACAGCCCCTGCGACTAAAAATACCGATACTACCAGTTCAATCCAAAATTCCATTATCTGTTCCTAATGCTTTGTAGGTGTCGATTATTCAATCAAATCGCCACGTAAAATGTATTTGCACATGGCTGCGGTACTCACAAACCCAAGCATGGCAATTAATAAGGCCGCTTCAAAATACAGCGCGGTTCCTGATGCGATGCCAAACAGAATGATGAGCGCGATACTATTGATGTACATGGTATCCAGCGCAAGAATTCGATCGGGTCTGCTTGGGCCTTTAAATAATCGCCATAAATTTAAAATTAAAGAGATGCAGACCAGTGTGGTGGCGATAGTGATGGCCGTATTTAGCATTCGAATATCTCCATAAGGGGTTTCTCATAGCGCTGCTTAATTAAGGCGATGAGTTCATCTTTATTGGTCATGTGTAAAACATGAACATAAAGCCACTGTTTGTCTTCGGATATTTCTGCACTGACGGTCCCTGGTGTTAATGAAACCGTGCTTGCGAGAATAGTAATCGGCAGCTCGTATTGAATATCGAGCGGCACCGCAATAAATGCAGGGTTTAACTTTTTAGATGGGCCAATAACCAATAGTGCGACTTCAAAATTAGCCACAATGATGTCGGCAATGACCATTAACGCGTAGCGAAAAGTTACCAGCGGCTTGTGAAAGCTCGGTTGTGGGCTCTGCATGCCTGAGGTAAGCAAGGGAATGACTAGGGCTAAAAATGCCCCTAAAACCAAATGCCCTGGTGCGACGGTGTTATTAAGTAGTAACCATACAACAAATAGCAGGAGCGAGTGTATCGGCATGGGTAATAAGCGAAAGCGTGGCTGACTCTTCATTATTTATTCCCTCCTATTAATAATGCATCAACCGACTGAGTCGTATCGTGCAATTGGCTGGCGGCTAAGTTTGTAAAGTCGGTCACAGGTCCGCCAAATATCACTAATAAAGGGGAGGCTGATAGCAGTAATACAACGGCGATAATTTTTAATGGATGAATGGGGTCACTATCGTTGCTGCCATTGGAGTGACGCCAAAATAGCGTAGTACCCGCACGAGAGATCGCGATGAGTGATGCCACGCCAGCTAATAAGACGACAGACCAAACCCAAGCGCTTTCAGTGAGCCCTTGAGCAGATTGTAAGATAAGCACCTTACCTAAAAATCCAGAGAAAGGCGGTAAGCCTACTACGGTTAATGCGGCGATAAAGAAGGTGATGCCAATGATTTTGCTATGGGTCATTTGGCGAGCAACCACATATCGATCTTCGGCTTTGCCACGCTGTTTGCTAATTAGGTCGGCAATTAAAAATAGAGCACCGGTCACCAAGGTTGTATGCATCATGTAATACAGGGCAGCGGCGGTGGCGGCTTCACGTTGCATTGCAATTGCGATAATGAGTGTTCCCACTGATACGAGTACTAAATTAGCTACGGTTAAGCGTAAGCTTGGGCTAGCCAGTACACCTATTGCGCCGATGATGAGCGTGAGAATGGCAAGTGGCCATAGCCAAGGAATAGCAATGCCTGCCAGTGCGCCAGCGTCTTCGCCAAAAATGACGGTATGGATGCGCAAAATACTGTACACCCCAACCTTCGTCATAATCGCAAACAGAGCCGCTACCGGAGCGCTTGCTACGGCGTACGTTTTTGGAAGCCAAAAGTTAAGTGGTAGCATGGCGGCTTTGAGGCCAAATACTACGAGTAATAGCAGTCCGCCAGATTTTACGAGAGCTTGTTCTTGGTCGCCTAATAAGCGAACTTTGCTGGCCATATCCGCAATGTTCAATGAGCCGATCGTGCCGTAAAGAATGCCAAGCGCGAATAAGAAAACGCTGGAAGCAACCAGATTCAAAATCACATAATGCACATTGGCTTTTGTTTTTTGTTTACCTCCGCCGTGAATTAATAAGGCGTAAGAAGCAATAAGAAGTACTTCAAAAAACACAAATAGGTTAAAGATATCCCCTGTTAGAAACGCGCCATTAATGCCCATTATTTGAAACATGAACAGTGGGTGAAAATACATGCCTTCGTTATCGTCTCCAGCGCATGCATACAGCAGTGCCCCTAAGGCGAGTACGGAGGTCAGTAAAACCATCATGGTCGATAATCGGTCGGCGATTAAGGCAATACCAAACGGCGGTTGCCAGCCGCCCAAAATGTACATTTGAGTGCCTTGCTCATGACTTGTGAGTAGCAATAATGCTGAGCTAATAATCAGCAAAATCATTACGGCAATGGCAAATACACGGTGGCGATTGATCGAATTACTCAACGGTGGCAGCAGCATAAATACAGCTGCCAGCATCGGTATTAAAATCGGAAAAATGGGCAAGTGTTGCATTAATTGTTCCCTTTGTTTGAAGAGGCACTATTAGAGGCAGCACTGTTATTTGAGATCGTAGGCACTTGTCCATCGACGTGGTCATTACCTTGGTCGGCTCTGGAGCGCATGGCTAGAATTACCAAAAATGCGGTCATTGCAAAGCCGATTACAATAGCCGTAAGCACCAACGCTTGCGGCAGAGGGTCACTGTATTCGGTTGACTGCCCTAATACGGCTGCACCATCAATGGTTAAGCGGCCGCTGGCAAAAAGAAATAAGTTCACCGCGTACGACAATAACGTGAGTCCGATGACGACGGTGAATGTGCGTCCTCTCAATACAAGAAAGAAGCCACAAGTGGTTAAAATTCCAACACAGAACGCGTAGATCGCTTCCATTATACATTTTCCTTATTATCAACACGTTCGCTGGTGGTTAATTTACCGAGGTTCGCCAAGATGAGTAATACCGCCCCGACAACGGTTAGATAAACCCCTAGATCAAATATCATGGCGCTAGCGAGTTCAAATTCACCAACCCAGGGTAGATGAAAGTGGTCAAACCAAGTGCTTAAGAAAGGCTTATCAAATATCCAGCTCCCTAAGCCCGTTGCGGTAGCCATTAAAATACCGCTTGCAATCAGCCATTGGTAATCGACTTTGATGCGAGGCTTTATCCACAGCACACCATTAGCAACATATTGCTGAATAATGGCAACAGACGTAATAAGGCCTGCAATAAAGCCACCGCCCGGTAGGTTGTGACCACGTAAGAAAATATAAACCGATACTAGTAGCGCAAGTGGCAGCAAGCTTTGTGAAACCATGGCAAGCATCAGTGGGTGGCGATCTTTGGTCCAAGGGCGGCCTTTATCATCACGGGTCGGTACGTAGATGCGCATTTTGGCGATGAGCTTAAAGATGCCTAATGCGGCAATACCCAATACCGTGATTTCGCCTAAGGTATCAAAGCCTCGGAAGTCGACCAAGATAACGTTCACCACATTCGTTCCACCACCACCGGTTTTACTATTGGCAATAAAGAAATCTGAAATAGAATTAAGTGGTGTCGTGAGCATGGCAAAGCAGATGGTACCAATAACACAACCGATTAAAGCTGAGACTGTTAAGTCGATACTTAAGCGCCTATTGCTCGACTCTTTTTGTGTGCTCTGGGGTAAAAAATAGAGTGCCAGCAGTAATAATATGATGGTCACAATTTCTACCGATAGCTGGGTCAGCGCCAAGTCGGGTGCTGAAAACTTAGCAAAGGCCAATGACACAATTAAGCCAACGACGGATAGGTATATAAGCGATAGGAAGCGCCTTCTGTGCCAAATAACCGTTGCTATCGCACTGATTATTAGTAGCAGCGCGGCGGTAATGGCGACACCATCAATCGGTAGTTGTGGACGAGAGCCAGCATTTTGCGTTAATTCAAAGAGTGGGTAGGCACTCATCACTAATGTAAATAGTAGCATTAAGAAAACGTATCGCTGCAGAGAGCCGTTTTCTAAAGTAGCCATAATGCGCTGAGTGAATTTGATGAGCGACTGAACGGCCCCTTCGAATATGTACTTAGCATCAGGTTCGTTGAACTGAGCTTGAAACTCAAATAGATGGCGTCGGTTATAATAAATTGTTATGCCACCGACCATGGCAAGAAAACTCATGAACAGAGGAATATTGAACCCGTGCCAAATTGAGAGGCTATGCATCGGCACGTCATTAGCCAATACCGAGAACGCCGCCGCGTGCAATAAATCACCTACTAAGTAGGCGGGGAAAATACCCACAGCCAAACAAAGTGCAACTAGAATTTCGACAGGAACCTTCATGTAACGCGGAGGCTCGTGAGGTGTTTTGGGTAAATCGATGGGTTCGCCGTTAAAGAATACATCGTGAATAAAGCGTAACGAGTATGCGACAGAGAACGCTGCGCCGACAGTGGCCAGTAGTGGGATCATCCAAGACAACGAGCCGAGCATGCTTTGATCAAGGGTTTCTGCAAAAAACATTTCTTTCGATAAGAAACCATTCAATAGCGGAACCCCTGCCATCGATAAGGCCGCAACAATGGCGAGCGTTGCGGTATGGGGCATGTATTTCATCAAACCGTTCAGCTTTCGCATATCACGAGAGCCGGTTTCATGGTCAATAATACCGGCCGCCATAAAGAGTGAGGCCTTAAAGGTAGCGTGGTTAATAATGTGGAAGACTGCCGCCACCGCTGCAAGGTCTGAGTTTAAACCTAAGAGCAAAGTGATCAGACCAAGGTGGCTGATGGTTGAGTAGGCAAGCAAGCCTTTGAGGTCATGCTTAAATAGGGCGATGTAAGCCCCTAGCAGCAGGGTAATTAATCCTGTCAGGCTGACAATCATGAACCATAAATCTGTTCCCGCTAATGCAGGATAGAAGCGGCATAATAAGAATATGCCGGCTTTAACCATAGTGGCTGAGTGTAAGTAAGCACTGACGGGTGTCGGGGCTGCCATGGCATGAGGTAGCCAAAAGTGAAACGGAAATTGAGCGGACTTGGTGAAGGCACCCAAAAGCACCAGTACTAAGGCGATAGGGTAAGCCGCATGGGCACGAATTAAATCGCCACTGGCGAGAACCGTATCGAGATCATAGCTGCCTACAATGTTACCAAGGAGTAATAAACCCGCAAGCAGCGCAAGACCACCTGTACCTGTTACGGTTAAGGCCATTCTTGCGCCTTTACGAGCGTCTGGTTTATGCGACCAAAAGCTGATCAATAAAAATGAGCTGATGCTGGTTAATTCCCAGAACATCCATAGTTGAATCATGTTATTCGAGATAACAATACCGACCATCGCACTCATAAAGAGAATGAGGTAGGCGTAAAACTGGCCCATCGAATCTTTGTCGGATAAGTAATAGCGTGCGTATAAAATAATCAGCAAGCCGATGCCGAGAATTAATAACAAAAATAGCAGTGATAGACCATCTAGCCGGAATGAAAGATCCAGCCCCATGGACGGAATCCACTCAATGGTTTGGCGAATGGCTTCGCCATCAAAAATTTCACCAACATGCATTAAAACCAATATGAGTGACCAAGCGGGTAATAGCGCAACAGAAAATGCACAAACATTACGGCCGAATCGTTCGGTTAGCAAAGGAACGAGAGTTCCAATAAGCGGCAATAGTACAACCCATAGCAGGTTCATATGTCGGTGTAACTCCAAATTATAGGCTGATATAACAAATAATAGACTGATTTTCAGGTCGTGCTTTTGTGTTGATTACTATACACATTGTACGGTCTCGGTCAAAAAACAAGAAAACTTTTAGGCATTAATGGCCTTGTTTTGACCAAACGTTCACTTTGTCGAAGCGCAAGGAAGAATCATTTATTTTTCTGCTCAATTTATGCACATTTATTTCTTCGCCCGCCGTATGATATTTCTTGTTTTCAACGCATTGCTAATATATACGTATTCTATGGAATAATCGCTTTAATAGACGCTTTTCCGAATTGTTTTTACAAAGGGTTTAACTCGCAGTTTTATCGATTCTTTTATCGATCGTTTTAAAAGATGTTGCCGTGGGGTGTGGATTCAAAAATCAGGAATAATAGGAGGTATTCTTCTATAGCTGATTTTGTGAATCTTTTCTTTTTACAGTGAGAACAGAATGACCGAAGAAACAGAACACAAACTTAACCTTAGACACTTAACCCTTGATGACTTCGCCGACATTAAGAAATTAATGGATGCCGTTTACCCAGGTTTGGGAGGCGCTTGGCCAGAGAAAAAATTTCAATCACAGCTTAAAGTATTCCAAGATGGCCAAATCTGCATAGAAGACCACGGTGTCGTTGTGGCGGCAGCGTTCAGTGTAATTGTTGATTACGATAAGTTTGGTGATCAGCATACCTACGACCAGATTACCGGTGATGCTTACCTAACAACCCACGATCCATTGGGCGATGTGTTGTATGGCGTCGATGTATTTGTTTCTCCTGATTATCACGGTATGCGTTTAGGTCGTCGTCTGTATGAAGCACGCAAAGAGCTTTGTCAGAACCTAAACCTGAAAGCGATTGTTGCGGGTGGGCGAATTCCTAACTATCAAAATCATGCCGACAAACTGACGCCTCAGGCTTATATTGAACAGGTTAAGCGTAAAGAGCTTTACGACCCTATCTTAACTTTTCAACTGTCTAATGAGTTTGACGTTAAGCGCGTGATCAAGGGCTATTTGCCAGAAGATAAAGAATCGCATGGGTATGCCACGTTATTAGAGTGGACCAACCTTTATTACGACCCTGAAAAAGCGGCGTTAATTGGCGCAGATAGAACCACGGCCCGTATTGGGTGTGTGCAATGGCAAATGCGTCCGTTTAATTCAGTCGATGAATTGATTCAGCAGGTTGAGTTCTTTATTGACGCCTTGTCAGATTATCAGTGCGACCTTGCGCTCTTCCCTGAGTTTTTTAATGCGCCGCTAATGGGCATTGAAAATCATAAAAATTCGATCGACTCGATTAAAGCGTTAACCGAATACAGCGCTGAAATCGTTGAAGCAATCTCGAAGCTGGCGGTATCGTATAACATTAACGTCATCGCAGGCTCAATGCCGATATTAGAAGATGAAGAGCTGCTGAACGTCTCTTACTTATGCCGTCGTGACGGTACGGTAGAGGCGCAGTATAAGTTGCACCCAACGCCTTACGAAAAACGCGCTTGGATTATGCAGGGCGGTAATGAGCTAAAAGTCTTCGATACCGATTTTGGTAAAATTGGCGTGCTGATTTGTTATGACGTTGAGTTTCCTGAATTGGCGCGTTTGCAGTCTGAGCAGGGCATGCAAATGCTATTCGTGCCATTTTGGACGGATACCAAAAATGGTTATCTACGCGTTCGCTGTTGTGCGCAGGCACGTGCGATTGAAAACGAATGTTATGTTGCTATTGCGGGCAGCGTAGGTAACTTGCCAAATGTAGAAGGTGCAGATATTCAATATGCGCAATCGGCTGTTTTCTCACCCTCGGACTTCTCGTTTCCTCATGATGCGATCATGGCTGAAACTACTCCGAATACCGAGATGACCTTGATTGTGGATCTTGATCTAGAAAAACTGAATAAGCTGCAAAATGAAGGCTCAGTCAGGAATTATCTAGACCGCCGTCGAGATCTTTATAAAGTTGAGTGGTTAGGTAAGCCACTGGATAAGAATAAATAGATCTATCGCAGTTTTTGCACTAAAACTGTGCAAAGAAATGAAAAGTAAGGGGAGTTTAGGTCAAATTGAGAGTCAAATGGCCTATACTGGCCGCTCAATTATTAACAACTTTGTTTTTTACTGATTAGAGAAGTTATCTATCGATTAGTTTAGGCCTAATATTTTATGACATATATCCATCAAACCATTACCGATCTAAAGCGTACTAGCCCATCACAATGTGAATTTTTTCAGGCTGTAGAAGAGGTTTTAGAATCTATCGAACCCTTATTGGAAAGTGTGCCGCGTTATAAAAAACAGGCCATTATTCAACGTATGGTTGAGCCAGAGCGCCAGATAATGTTTCGTGTGCCTTGGATGGACGATAATGGCGATATTCAGGTGAACAAAGGCTATCGCATTGAATTCAATTCAGCTCTCGGGCCGTATAAAGGCGGCTTACGTTTTCACCCTAGTGTGAATGCCAGCATCATTAAATTTTTAGGTTTTGAGCAGATTTTTAAAAATGCCTTAACAGGATTGCCGATTGGTGGTGGTAAAGGCGGCGCGAATTTTGACCCTAAAGGACGTTCTGACGCAGAAATTATGCGTTTCTGTCAGTCTTTTATGACGGAACTCTATCGTCATATTGGCCCAACGACCGATGTTCCTGCAGGAGATATTGGTGTGGGCGCTCGTGAAATTGGCTATATGTTTGGCCAATATAAGCGAATTACTGGGCGTTATGAAGGTGTATTAACGGGTAAGAGTTTATTGTGGGGTGGTTCTTTAGCACGCAAAGAAGCAACCGGTTATGGTGCCGTCTATTTTGCGAAATATATGCTGGAAGCTCGTGGTGACTCCCTTAAAGGGAAGACGTGCTTGGTTTCAGGTGCAGGTAATGTTGCGACGTATGCTATTGAAAAGCTTTATCACTTAGGCGCAATACCTGTGAGCTGCAGTGATTCTCGCGGTACAATTTATCATGAGAAAGGCATAGACCTTGATCTGTTAAAAGATATTAAAGAAGTACGCCGTAAAAGTTTGAAGGAATACATCGAGACCCATAGCGATGCTCAGTATATATCTGTAGCTGATTATCCAGAAGATGGCCATGCTGTATGGCGCTTTAAAGCTGACGCGGCGTTCCCTTGTGCAACACAGAATGAGTTGTGTGTGAGTGATGCTAAAGCTTTATTGGAAAACGGCTGCACCTTAGTGACAGAGGGCGCTAACATGCCTTCAACCCAAGAAGCTGTTGATACGTTTATTGAGGCGAAAATTGCGTTCGGCCCAGGTAAAGCTGCCAATGCGGGTGGGGTTGCGACGAGCCAACTAGAAATGGCGCAGAATGCGAGTATGCAAAACTGGAGTTTTGAGCAAGTCGATGCAAAGCTAAAAGACATCATGAAGCATGTATTTAATATTGCCAACGATACGGCAGCCGAGTTTGGCCAGCCAGGCAATCTTGTGTTTGGCGCCAATATCGCGGGCTTTAAGCGTGTTGCAGAAGCGATGATTGAGCAAGGCGCTGTTTAAAGCGCTGATTATCAACCGCTTTCCGCACTATTGCGATAAGCGGTTGATTAAACAGCGGATTATAGTACTCTTTTATTTTTGATTTCAGAGTTACATATAAGATGCCTAAAGCGAGCGATATTAAGAAGAACGCAGCCGTAGAATATAACGGTAACGTATACATGGTTAGAGACATTGAACGCTCTGTGCCGCAAGGCCGTGCTGGTGGCAGTATTTATCGTATGCGTATGTACGATGTTGTTACCGGTAATAAAATTGATGAGACGTTTAAAGACTCTGATATGTTGAACTTTGCTGACTTGGTTCGCCGACCTGTAAACTTCTCTTATTCTGACGGCAATGAATATGTCTTCATGGATAGCGAAGATTATACATCGTTCAGCTTGAACAAAGAAAATATCGAAGATGAATTGCTTTTCATCAGCGAAGCAATCGAAGGATTGTTAATCGTAATCGTTAACGACTCGCCGGTTGGCTTGCAGCTTCCTGCGACGGTTGATTTAGAAATTACAGAAACTGATCCTTCTTTAAAGGGTGGATCTGCTACGGCGCGTACCAAGCCTGCTTTGCTTTCAACGGGGCTGACGGTTCAGGTTCCTGAGCATATCTCGATGGGCGAAAAAATTAAGATCAATGTTGAAGAGCGTAAGTTTGTTAGTCGTGCTTAATTTGATTGATTAATTAGTACATTAACAAATTGATGAGTAAAAATAGGAGGGTAGCTTGCTTTGTGAGCTATCCTTTTTTTATGCCTTACATTTACCGCAGTAGACCGATGGCCACCCTATTCCGTTACTATTCTATGATCTAAAAAGGAATCTATGATCTAAAATAGCATGTATGACGTAAAGAATAATAATGATGAGCTAGGTTGATAAAAATGAGTAATGAAACGCTTCAAAAGATAAAAATTGGTATTAGCAGCTGCTTGATGGGCGAAGAAGTTCGCTTTGACTCAGGACATAAGAAAAATACCTATGTTACTGAGACCTTGAGTGAGTATTTTGAGTTTGCACCGTTTTGTCCCGAAGTGAGTATTGGTTTAGGTATTCCAAGGGAAACCATACGCTTAGTCACCGTAGACGACGAAGTGCATTGCGTGGGAACCAAAAGTCCTGATTTGGATGTGACAAAAGAGCTGTATCAATCGGCTGACGACCAGAAAGGTTGGCACGCTGAGTTGAGTGGATATATCTTGAAGAAAGACTCTCCAAGCTGCGGTATGGAACGCGTTAAGGTCTATAAAAGTGCTGAGAAGGGGAGTATGGCTGAAAAATCCGGAATTGGCCTTTATGCTAAGCGCTTGATGGAAAACTTTCCGCATTTACCCATCGAAGAAGAAGGGCGCTTGTCTGATCCGCGGTTACGCGAAAACTTTATTCAGCGAGTTTATATTTATGCGCGCTGGCAAAAAATGGAACATGAAGGTTTTACCTTGGCCGGTTTGCAGGCGTTTCATGCTCAGCATAAATATATTTTCATGAGCCATAATCAAAATTTAGGGCGTACTCTGGGTGCTTCATTAGCCAATAGCGATAAAGACATCGATACTTTAGCGCTCGAATATTTAGGACTAATGATGACCTTGCTGAAATCCATCGCGACGGTCAAAAATCATGTGAATACTTTGCAGCACATACAAGGTTATTTAAAGAATGATTTAGATGCGGGTGATAAAGAAGAATTGCGTGCAACGATTGAGGATTATCAGAAATTCTTATTGCCTTTGATCGTACCCATTACGTTATTGCGACACCATTTCCGTCGCCATCCTAAAGGGTACATCGAGAACTCGTATTATTTGAAGCCGCACCCTGGCGAGATGATGCTACTTAACCATATTTAATTGTATATGAGTGAGTGCTCTAAGAGTTTATTGGTATGAATAGGCTTGATGCTAATAAAATTGAGTGAGTTTTTTCATGATCACAAAAAAATAATTTTTTTGAGAAGAAGTACAGTATTTCCAATTAGCGTTGATACTGTACTGATTGATTATCTAAAACAGTATATTCGAAAGACTAATTTTCTGCGCATTGGGTGCTGAAAATTTCTTAGTGATTTTAGGCGATTCAGCATCAGAAGGTGCTTTAACAGTTTGTGAAAAAAATAGATTAAATCCTTACTCTTTTCTGAAGCTGTGTAGTTCTTCTGGTAGAAAAGACTTATCCATGTTTGAAAGTTCTTGCTTCATGTATTTTTTTTTCACTGCGGTATACACCTGAGGCTCAACAATAAATCCATGATACAAATAACTCGGATAACCCTGCTTTATAAAAAGAGTGAATTGATTAGGCGATATGTTAAATGCAGTTTTTTCTGTAGTGGTTATTTCTTGAATGCTAAAGTTGGAGTTGTTATGTCGGGAAAACTCATTTAAATATTCAGCCCAATCAGAGTAAGCTTCGCTATCTTGAGAACTTTTATCATATGAAAATAGAATAACGCCTTTCTCATCTTTGTAAGCGACCTTAGCGTTGCCTGAAAGAGTATTATGAATAGTATTAGAATCGACTGAATTTAAACTGCATGCAGTCATAAATAGTAATACAGCTATTGTTGAAGTATTTTTAAATGATCTGATTGATATCATAATATCTTTTCTTTTCTTATTTCTTGGGAAAGGGAGATCATTCGTTGATTAAAAAAGTACTTTGCTTCGTAATCGAATGTATTATGATCAATTTTAAGGTCAAAGTGAGGGGTATCAATAGGCGTGAAATCGCCTCCCCAGCGATATTCCAGATTTTTCATTGCTGAAATCAATCCTTTTGCGTTGTCTGTTTCCTCTTTATTCTTAAATGTTGTGCTGTTATTCCAATTATCACCGTCGACAATATTGCAATCTAGAGCATGACCAATTAGATGTTGTGACTTTTGGGCTGGAGATACAACAGCACCAGTCACTTTTAACTTATTCTCACGAAAAGTCTGGTTTATTTTAATAGTTATACTTTTATTTTTTGCAAAACTATTGATGTTTTTAATTAATGCTAGTGCACCTTTAGAAATGACCATTTCTCCCTCTAATACTTTTGAAGACGAGGTTTTCTTAAAGTTTGGGCTTGCTTCACAGTTACTTAAGTCAGAGAACTGTATCCGTACAAGGTCTCCAGTTACAATCTTGTTAGTGCTTCTCCAGCTAATAAGTTCTGATTTGGTATTTTCGTCGAGGCTGCCACTAATAAGTATGGAGGGATTTTTTATACGAGAACTAATTTTGTTATCTTTTAGGCAGTGACCCATATTTTTTAGGACCCATTGAAATAACTTTAAAGCTTTTTCAGTTTTTGGGCCGAATATACCATTTATTGATACTGTATATGTGCCCACAGCTTTTAAATCTGATTGTAGCTCTTTAATTGCATAGTCAGGAGTAGTGCTTAAGATATTTCCTCCCCATTTGCTATTGTTGTCATTATCTCCGTGTTTTAATCTTATGTGTTTTGTCATTAAATCCACATCCATTATTGCATTTATATAGCGTTTAAACTTATGAAATATTAAATTGAGGATGTGGAAATTGAAATACGGCTATCGTAGTATTTATGGTTGTTTTTTTATACTTTCGTTAACGCTTGCTGAATCCACTGCTGCAATTGGTTGGCAGGCAATGCTCCAGCAATACGATCAACTTCTTTACCGTTGCGAAAAACCGCTAAGGTTGGGATGCTACGAATGTTTAATTGTGAGCCAAGCTGCTGTGCATTTTCGGTATTCACTTTTGCGAACAGGGCTTGGTCTTTCATCTGCTCGGCGACTTGAGAGTAGGCGGGCGCCATCGCTTTACAAGGTCCGCACCAGCTGGCCCAAAAATCTACCACAACGGGCATGTCATTTTTGCTGGTATATTTAGCAAACTGGCTTTCGCTTAGGTCAACCGGTTTGCCTTGCCAGATCGTTTGTTTACACTTTCCACATTGGCCTTCACTGGCTTTTCGGCCTTCAGGAATGCGGTTAGTTGCATGGCAGTGTGAGCAGACGATTAGCATAAATACATTCTCTATATTCCAATTGGGTTATCAATACTTTATAAGGTCGCTTTGACTTTATTCAAGTGGTTGATGAACTCTGCTTTGTCCATTTCTCCTAAAATTCGCAAGTTATTATGCTCGCCGTTTTGGGAGAAAAATAACAGGCTAGGTGGGCCAAATAGAGAGTAGTTTTCCATTAGTGCAATTTGTTCTGGGGTTTGATCGGTGACGTCTACTTGTAACCACAAAAGATCCGGCCAGTGTTGCTGTACGTCGGTAAGATGAAAGACGTTTTTTTCCATCACCTTACAAGAAATACACCAGTCGGCGTAATAATCCAGCATCACAGCGCCATTAGGATTGGCGGCTAAATGTGCTTTAACCGCTTGGTCTAGTTGCTGCTGATTATTGATGTTGGTGAACGGGCTTACTGTTGAGTGTTGCTGGGCACTTGCTGTATTACCGTATTGCGCAGCGCCAATGGGGTTGAGTGGATCATCATTGCCTTGTAGTGCGCCAATCAACGCCACAATGCCATAAACCAATAGCGCGAATGCTAATCCTCGCACAACGTTCTGTTTGCCGGTTTGTGCGGTATCCAACGCGCCTAACGTGACTGCGTAGACGATGGCCAGTAGTGCCCAGAATGCGAGAATCAAAGTCGCGTCAAGGAAGCGTGATAATAACCAAATCGCGACGCCGATTAATAACACGCCGAAGAAAGCTTTCACGCCATCCATCCAACCGCCCGCTTTGGGTAAGAACGAAGCGCCGGTGGTGCCTAATGCGATAAGCGGTGCGCCCATGCCCAAACCAAGAGCTAGCAATGCACTACCACCTAACCATGCGTCTCCTGTGGTGCTTAAGTAGACCAGAGCACCCGCCAGAGGCGCTGATACGCAAGGTGAAACCACTAGGGCCGACAATACACCCATTAGGAAGACGCCGAACAGGTTGCCGCCTTTTTGCTTTTGGTTCATGTCGTTTAGACGATTGCGTAATTTACTCGGCAGTTGCAGTTCGTACAGGCCAAACATCGATAGCGATAATACGAGGAATAAAGCCGCGAATACGGACAATACCCAAGGGGTTTGCATCCAGTTCGAAATATTTGCGCCTGCGCCTAAAAGCCCGACGGTAATACCGGCAATAGCGTAGGTGATCGCCATGCCCAATACATAGGTTGTGGATAAAACAAAGCCTTTGGCAGGGGAGTGTTTTTCTTGGCCAACGACGATGCTGGTTAAAATCGGCACCATGGGTAATACGCACGGTGTGAAGGTCAGACCAAGGCCTAATAAGAAAAAGAGGCCTACGATGCTAAGCCAAGAGCGGCCTTCAAACCAGTTGCCTTCCGCTGGGGTGTTAGTGGTTGATTGAGTCTTTGCCTGAACAGGTATGGAGTTTTCTTTTGAGGGCGTAGGCTCTTTTGATAGAGAGGGTTGTTGAGATGGCGCAGAAGCGACAGCAGACCAGTCGATGTCTAAATCAATTTTTTGTGGTGGATAGCAGAGTCCTGCATCCGCACAGCCTTGGAAGCCTAAAATCACAGGTTGTGTTGGGTCGAGCTGTGTTAGGTCAAATAGTGCTTCAGTTTGGCCATAAAATACGATGACTTCACCAAAGGCTTCGTCATGCTTCAGGATGCCTTCCTGGCTAAATTGGTCAGTCAGGTGTTTGCTCTTGCCTTGCTTTAATAGAATCTTTTTGCGGTATAAATAATATTCGTCAGCGCTGTCCCAAACAATGCTTAGAGTATTGTCTTGCTGGTCAACCTGGTAGGGAAAGGCTTCGCCAACGGGAAGGAACTTGGGTTCACTCTCTATTAGGCTATCAAGAATACCTGCCTGTGCTGAACTGATGCTCAGCAGCAGTAGAAGGAAAAAGGAAAAACGAGTGAAGATCCAAGCCATGTTAAGGCTCCTGTTTAGTTTAGCTGCTCAGTTAACAAGTACGTTAACAGCTTATTCTTAAGGGAGTATTAAGGCTCCTAGTTAGTTTAGTCGCTCAGTTAACGAATACGTTAGCGAATAGATTAACAGCTTAATCCTAAGAGCCCAGCAGCCGTTCTTGGATGCTTAGACTTAAGTATTTCGTTCAATGGCGATACGCGCCAAATTATGTAGTGCTTGTTTGGCATCAGTATCGGCCAATTGGTTCAAACATTCTTGAGCTAGCGCAACATGTTTGCGGGCAATCTGTTTGGTATAGTCCAAAGAGCCACAAGTTTTGACGATTTCCATGATGGCATCAATGTCTTCCAAGCCACCCTTACGGATCGCTTTGCGGATCAGTTTAGCCTGTTCTTCGCTGCCTTCACGCATGGCATGAATCAATGGCAAGGTAGCTTTGCCTTCGGCTAGGTCGTCACCCACGTTTTTGCCCATGGTTGCTGCATCACCTTCATAATCAAGTACATCATCGACTAGCTGGAATGCCATGCCTAGGTGGTGGCCATATTCTTTTAGCGCCAGCTCTTGCTCAGCATTGGCTTCGCACAAAACGGCCGCGGCATGAGTAGAGGCTTCGAATAACATCGCGGTTTTACCCTTGATGACATCCATATACTGTTCTTCAGTGGTATCTGGATTCTTGCAATTCACTAACTGAAGCACTTCGCCTTCTGCAATGACGCAGGTGGAGTTGGATAAAATATCCATTACTTTCAGATTCTTAAGCTCAACCATCATTTGGAAGGAGCGTGAATATAAAAAGTCACCGACTAGAACGCTAGGCGCATTGCCCCACTTTTCATTTGCGGTTGGGTTTCCACGACGCATGTCTGAAGTATCTACAACATCATCATGCAATAACGTAGCGGTGTGAAGGAACTCGATCACAGCGGCCAGTTTATTTGCTTGTTCGCCAGATGATTCAAGGGCCTTAGCCGTCATAATGACGAGTAAAGGGCGTAAACGCTTACCACCACTGGAGACGATGTAATCGGCAATCTTCTCAACCAAAGGAACTCGGGAAGTCAGTTGTTCACGAATTAGGGAATCAACGTCGGCAAAATCCTGCTCGATCAGCGCGTAAATATCTTTAACCTGCATGGTGGGAATAGTGCCTTTAATTAATGCCTGTAAACTCGTTTGTGAGTTATGCCTTCAGGCTAGAGGAAATCAGGCCTGTAATGCTATTGCCAAGGGCGTAAAGTGTCAAGTCTGAGGAAGAATCGTAGGCTTGCGTTAAAGCAGTGGCTGAGTTACAATCTCGCGCCCCGAAATTCCGTTCTCTACAATATTGGAAACCAGAGTGTTTCCCGTTGACCTAGAACCAAAGCAGCGGCAAGTCGAGTTAAATCGCTTGGGAGGTTCGGTGTTTAGATTTCTTAAATCCATAACGGAGACATTGCGATGTACGCAGTTGTTGTTACAGGCGGTAAACAGTACCGTGTTGAAGAAGGTCAAACACTTAAAGTTGAAAAACTTGAAGTAGCTACTGGCGAAGCCGTAGCGATCGAAAAAGTTTTGCTAATCGGCAATGGCGACGATGTTAAAATCGGTCAGCCTGTTGTTGAAGGCGCTAAAGTAACAGCTGAAGTTGTTGCACACGGTCGTCATAAGAAAGTTAAAATTATGAAGTTCAAGCGTCGTAAGCACCACATGAAGCAAATGGGCCACCGTCAGTGGTTCACTGAAATCAAGATTACTAGCATCGCTGGTTAATTCTGACTTTAAATCTTTTTATTAATTACGGCGAACTTGGCGGCAGTGATGCACCAAGGGAACCAAATTGGAGGCTAGAGCATGGCTCACAAAAAAGCTGGTGGTAGTACTAATAACGGTCGCGACAGTGAATCAAAACGCTTAGGCGTCAAACTGTTCGGTGGCCAACAGGCAAAAGCTGGAAACATCTTGGTTCGTCAACGCGGCACTAAGTTCCACCCTGGAACTAACGTTCGTTGTGGTCGTGACCACACTTTGTTCGCTACTGAAGCGGGCGAAGTTAAGTTTGAAGTTAAAGGCCCAAATAACCGTAAGACTATTAGCATCATCGCTGCTAGCTAAGTTTTACCGTTAAGTGTGTTATCGAAGACGCCCTGGCCATGCTGGGGCGTTTTTGTTTTAGAAAAATGTTATATAGAATTTAGTACCTAAAATGAAGGTGCGAATTGTTGAGCAAGTTAGCCTACCGATGTTATTTTTGTGCTTTATCGGTAAAGCGCTAAGGGCTCGACTTTTATAATGGGAATGAATACGAGAGGTTGCCATGAAATTTGTAGATGAAGCCAGCATCAGCGTAGACGCTGGTAAAGGTGGTAATGGTTGCATGAGCTTCCACCGTGAAAAATTCGTTGCTAAAGGTGGTCCAAACGGTGGTGATGGTGGTGACGGCGGCTCTGTGTTCGTTGTTGCTGATGATGCGGTTAATACGCTGATTGATTATCGCTATACCCGACGCTACCGTGCTGAAAATGGTAAAAATGGCCAAAGTCGAGATATGACTGGGCACAAGGGCGAAGACATTACCCTTAGAGTACCTGTTGGCACAACGATCATTGATGAAGATACGCTAGAAGTATTGGGCGATCTTGCTAAAGACAAGCAAGTCTTGATGATTGCTCGTGGTGGTTTCCACGGTTTGGGTAATACCCGTTTTAAATCGTCAGTAAACCGTGCCCCACGCCAGACAAAGCCAGGTCAGCCTGGTGAGTCACGTAATATTAAATTTGAAATGAAAGTTCTAGCGGACGTTGGCTTATTGGGTCTTCCCAATGCTGGTAAGTCTACTTTCATTCGCAGCGTTTCGGCCGCTAAGCCGAAAGTAGCTGATTATCCGTTTACGACCTTGGTTCCTAACTTGGGTGTGGTATCGGTAAGACAGCATAAGAGCTTTGTGATCGCCGATATTCCTGGTTTGATCGAAGGCGCTTCTGAAGGAGCCGGTTTAGGTATTCGCTTCTTGAAGCACTTGGTTCGTACTCAGTTGATGTTGCACATCGTTGATATGGCACCGTTTGATGAAAGTGATCCTGCGGATAACATGCTATCGATCAGTCGTGAGCTTGAACGTTTCTCGCCAGCATTGGCCGAGCGTGATCGCTGGTTGGTATTGAACAAGTTAGATCTTGTTTCAGAAGAAGAGCACGAAGAGCTTTGTCAGGCGTTATTAGAAAAAACAGGCTGGAAAGGCCCTGTTTACCAAATCTCAGCATTGACTGGAGAAGGTACTAAGCCGCTTACCAATGACATTATGGATTATATCGAAGAGCGTCGTGAGCGCGCTGCGGAAGATCCAGATTTTGCTGCTCAGATTATTGAAGAGCGTGAAACGGTTGAGCAAGAGTCTCGCGACCGTATGGAAGAATTGGCTGAATTCCGCCGTCAACGCGCCGCTGCCCGTAAGGCTGGCTTGGATGACGATGAAGACGACTACGATGTAGAAGTTGAGTGGGTTCAGGAGTAAAATCTTTTTCTACCTTCTATCTATGTGGTAGAGGGTAGAAAATATTGAACATAAGCCGATAGAACATAAGCCGATAGAACATCAATGAGTATCAGAGCAATGAAACCAGTTGTTGATTTAAATACCGCCAGAGACCGCCTTGTAAGTGGTCAACGCTGGGTTATTAAAATTGGTAGTGCTCTGCTTACGAATGATGGAAAAGGTCTTAATCGCCCAGGCATTCAAGCGTGGGTTGATCAAATTGCCGACTTAATGTCGCAAGGCATCGAAGTGGTGCTGGTTTCTTCAGGCTCGGTTGCTGAAGGTATGTCGCGTTTAGGTTGGACGTCACGCCCTAGTGAAGTTCACCATTTACAAGCCGCTGCTGCCGTTGGGCAAATGGGCTTGGTTCAAGCTTATGAAACCGCTTTTAAACAGCACGATAAACATACCGCTCAAATCTTATTAACTCATGCAGATTTATCCAATCGCCAACGCTATCTTAATGCGCGCTCAACGTTACGCACATTAATCGAAATGGGTGTTGTACCGATCGTGAATGAAAACGATACGGTGATTACCGACGAAATCCGTTTTGGCGATAATGATACGCTTGGGGCTTTAGTTGCTAATTTAGTTGAAGCGGATACCTTGGTCATATTAACGGATCAAGATGGTTTGTTTACCAAAGATCCTCGACATAATGATGATGCTGAATTGATCACAGAAGGCCGTGCCTCTGATGAGTCTTTTGCTGCGATGGCGGGTGATGGTGGTGCGCTAGGTCGTGGTGGTATGATCACTAAGGTGAAAGCCGCAGGTGTGGCTGCTCGATCAGGTGCTGATACTGTGATTGTGGGTGGGCGCATTGAAAATGTGTTAACCCGTCTGCGTGCTAAAGAAAAAATCGGTACCTTGTTGGTTGCCGATACGGCCCCTGAGGTAGCTCGCAAGCAGTGGATTGCCGGACATTTACAGCATTCTGGCGAGTTAGTATTAGATGATGGTGCGGTGAAGGCCTTGAGAAAAGGTGGAAATAGTTTATTACCCGTTGGCGTAAAAGCTGTAAAAGGTATTTTTCGTCGCGGAGAAGTCGTTGCATGTTTGAACAGTAAAGGCAGCATAATTGCTAAAGGTCTGATAAATTTCGATCATAGCGAAGCGCAAAAACTGTGTGGTAAGACCAGCGCTGAACAGCAAGAATTGTTAGGCTATGTTGGCGAAGAAGAATTGATACATATTGATAACTTGGTGGTGCTGTAAGCATTTTTTTAAAGCACAATAAACTCTGTTGGTATAAGTACCGCATTTCGCTTGCTATCGCTATTGAGTATGTCCTTATGCGGCACGCTGCAAGTACCAGCCGTTGCAGGTATTCACGGCGCTAACGCTCCATGTAAGCTCAACTAAAAGATCCCTCTTTTAGATGGCCTTTAACGACACACTCAATACCGATACGCGAAATGCTTTTGCAATATAAACTGAATGCTCTGTTGTTTTTAAAAGAGCTACAGTGTTTAGGTTTCGAGTTTAGTGAGCGGTGAGCGCTAGAAGTTAATTTTTAAGGCCATCCGATTGCAGGGATGCAATCGTTGAGCTTACAGGGAGAGCGAAGCGGCGTATTCACAGCGTGCCGACTAAAATTCAACTTCTAGGGTGAGCAAAGCCTCACGGTTTAACAAATAACCAATCTGCAGCTAGACGATAATCCAATATCTCAGTACGTTGGTGTTAATAAAATTTATAGCTTCAAACTTTTTGAATAAAAGGAATGACCGAATGATTAAGTCAGTTCAAGTACAAAACCTTACTATCGATAACGATGCACCGTTTACATTATTCGGTGGCATTAACGTTTTAGAAAGCCGCGATCTTGCTATGCGCACTTGCGAAGAATACGTAAGAGTGACTGAAAAACTAGGCATTCCTTATGTATTTAAGGCGTCTTTCGACAAAGCAAACCGCTCTTCGATTAATTCCTACCGTGGTCCTGGTATGGAAGAAGGTTTGAAAATCTTTCAAGAAATTAAAGAAACGTTCGGTGTTCCAATTATTACCGACGTGCACGAACCGTATCAAGCAGCCCCGGTTGCTGAAGTCGTTGATATTATTCAGTTGCCTGCGTTCTTAGCGCGTCAAACTGACCTTGTTGTGGCTATGGCAGAAACAGGCGCAGCGATTAACATCAAAAAGCCACAGTTTTTAGCACCGCACGAAATGCGTCATATCCTGACCAAGTTTCAAGATGCGGGTAACGACAAACTCATGCTATGCGAGCGTGGTTCAAGCTTTGGTTATAACAACCTTGTTGTTGATATGCTGGGAATGGACGACATGAAAGTACAAGCGCCTGTGATCTTTGATGCGACTCACGCCTTGCAGCGTCCTGGTGGTCGTACCGATTCTGCTGGCGGTCGCCGTGCACAAGCTTTCCAGCTTGCACGTTCTGGTATGGCATTGGGTATTGCAGGTTTGTTCTTAGAAGCTCACCCGAATCCTGACGAAGCTAAATGTGATGGCCCATGCGCATTGCCACTGGATAAGCTTGAGCCTTACTTGGCGCAGATGAAAGCCGTTGATGACTTAGTTAAATCATTTGAGCCAGTGATTATTGAGTAAATAACACATCTGATTACTCAGGTAGAAACAAAAAAGCCCAATCAGAAGATTGGGCTTTTTTTTGTCTCTTTATTCTCGCTTAAGTATTCTTTTTCTTAAAACAAGAGTGAGCCCAATGATAGAGTGCCGGTAAAACAACCAAGGTTAAAAGCGTCGAAGAAATAATGCCGCCAATTACGACCGTTGCTAACGGTCTTTGAACTTCAGCGCCAGTGCCCGTATTAAATGCCATGGGAACAAAGCCTAAGCTTGCGACGAGGGCCGTCATTAAAACAGGGCGTAGACGTTGGCTAGCACCTTGCCATACCGCTTGAGCGAGCTCTAGGCCGCTCTCACGCAATTCTTTAATGAACGATAGCATCACCACACCGTTTAACACCGCAACACCGGATAATGCAATAAAACCAATGCCCGCAGAAATAGACAGAGGCATATCTCTTAAGGTGAGTGCGATGATGCCCCCTGTTAGCGCAAGCGGTACACCGGTAAAAATAATTAAAGTATCGCGTAAAGAACCAAAAGCACTGTAGAGCAAGCCTAAAATGAGTAGAAGCGTAATGGGAATCACAATAGTTAAACGCTGACTGGCGGATTCTAATTGCTCAAACGTTCCTCCGTATTCTAACCAGTAGCCTGCGGGTAACGTTAATTCATTGCGCATGAGCTCTTGAGTTTCTGCAATAAAAGATCCTAGGTCACGACCTTCAACGTTTGCACTGACAACGATGTTACGTTTACCGCTGCGTCGGTTAATTTGATTAGGGCCTTGGATTTCTACAATGTCTGCAATCTCACCGAGTGGCACAAACACTAGCTCAGATTGTTCGTCTGCTTCCAGTTCTAAGAAGGGGCTCGGGTTAGGAATAAAAACAGGAATCTGCGCTAAGGCTTGTGGGTCTTTACTAAGACTTTCATTCATTCGCACTAATAATTTAAAGCGACGATCACCTTCATAAATTAACCCCGTTTCAATACCACTCACTGCGGCGCGCAAGGTATCTTGAACATCCACAATGGATAACCCCAATAGCGCTAGATGATCGCGTTGAGGAATAACCGAAATCATAGGCAAACCTTTGGCTTGCTCCATGCGCACATCCTGCCCACCAGAAACTTGTGATAGCAATTGTGAAACTTTCGTACCGGCTTGTGCAAGCGCCTCTAAGTCATCACCGTAAATGCGCAGCGCAACATCGGCCCTTACGCCAGAGATGAGTTCGTTAAAGCGCATTTCAATCGGTTGAGTGAGTTCGTAGTTGTTGCCGGGAATCTCTTCGATGGTATGACGAATTTCATCGACCAATTGCTGTTTAGGCTTTTGCGGATTGGGCCAGTCTTTAATCGGTTTTAAAATTAAAAACGTATCAGCAACATTCGGTGGCATCGGATCGGTAGCAATTTCTGCGGTGCCAATTTTAGAAAAAACATGCTTCACTTCAGGAAATTCCATGATGCGTCTTTCTAATAATAACTGCATTTCTGTTGCTTGTTCTATGCCGGTGCCTGGAATGCGCATGGCGTGTAAAGCGATGTCGTGTTCATCCAGTTGCGGTAAAAACTCACTGCCTAATCGAGTGGATTGATAAGCCGTTGCTGAAACAAACATTATCGCAATAATAAAAACAACAGGGCTATTATTTAACGCTAGCTTTAATAACGGCTGATACATCTGACGGGCTTTCGCCATCACCTTGTTTTCTTCTTCGCTCACTTTACCTTTAACAATAATGGCAATCGCAGCGGGAACGAAAGTGATAGAAAATAAGAGTGCGCCTAATAAAGCAGCCACCACGGTGAAGGCCATTGGGTGAAACATTTTTCCTTCAATGCCGGTTAAGGCAAAAATGGGTAAGTAGACCAGCATGATAATCAGCATGCCAAAAACCGCAGGGCTGAAAACTTCTTTTGTGCTTTCAGTCACTTCTAGCAAACGTTCTTGCAGCGTTAATAAGCGGCCGTACTTTTTCTGAGCGAGTCCTAAGCGACGCAGAGCATTTTCCACCACAATCACGGCACCATCCACAATAATACCGAAGTCGATGGCACCTAGGCTCATTAAGTTACCAGATACCCGATTCATCGCCATGCCCGTAATTGCAAATAGCATACTTAAGGGGATCACGAGCGCTACGATAAACGCGGCGCGAATATTGCCCAGCAATACGAACAAGACCGCGATCACCAGTACCGCGCCTTCAAATAAATTAGTGCGAACGGTTTCGATGGTTTTATCGACGAGGGTCGTGCGATCATAAAGAGGAATGGCTTGGATACCGGGGGGTAAAAAGTCATTAATCTCGGTCAGTTTTTTTGCCACGGCTTTTGAAACAGTACGGCTATTTTCACCCAATAACATAAAAGCCGTGCCCAATACGGTTTCTTCACCCGCCAGTGTTGCTGAGCCTGTGCGTAGTTCTTTGCCGTATTTTACCTCGGCTAAATCTTTGATACGCACGGGCGCATCGTCGCGACGAGTGACGACCAGTTGGGCAATTTCGTCAAGGTTGCTGAGCTGCCCTGGAGAACGAATTAGCCATTGCTCGCCGTTACGTTCAATGTAGCCCGCGCCTGAATTCTGGTTATTATTTTTAAGTGTTTCGACTAGATCATTAATCGTGACCTTGTAGGCAAATAATTTTCCAGGAATCGGTGCAACTTGGAACTCACGGCTGTAGCCTCCCATGCTATTGATTTCAGTAATGCCGGGTACTTTGACTAATTGCGGGCGAATAATCCAATCTTGAATGGTTCTTAAATCTTCTGAGCTGTACGGTTTTCCATCATCGGTCAGTGCATTTTCATCGGCTTGAATTGCATAGGTAAAAATCTCACCTAAACCACTGGCAACAGGGCCAAGGTTGGGTTCAATGCCTGCGGGTAATTCACCTTGAATACCTTGTAAGCGTTCACTGATTTGCTGGCGTGCCCAATAAATATCGGTGCCTTCTTCAAAAATTACCGTCACTTGTGACAGTCCATAGCGTGAAAGCGAACGGGTATGATCGAGTTTAGGAATTCCGGCCATGGCATTTTCAATGCTATAGCTAATGCGCTGTTCCGCTTCTAGGGGCGAGTAACCCGGTGCAGAGCTGTTAATTTGCACTTGCACGTTGGTAATGTCGGGAACCGCATCAATCGGTAGCTGAGTCGTTTTATAAATCCCCAAAACGGCCAATAATAATGTCATCGCCATGACGAACCATCGTTTTTCGATTGCGAAGGCGATTAGGTGATTAATGGTCATGGCTCGCCCCACTTTTTAAAATGTCGGCTTTGATTAAAAAACTATTTTCGCTGACGTATTCTTCACCGGCTTTTAAACCCGAAAGGATTTCGGTCCACTGGCCATCGCTTTCACCGATTTTTACATGAGTAACAGTGAAGGTATTGTCGTGATATTTAAAAACAACGCTTTCGTTTTCCATCGTTTGAATCGCATCCACGTTGACTGCAATCGGAACGGTCAGTGTTGAAATTTCCACATCGGCTTTTACGTGCATACCCGGGCGCCAGTGTCCTTCGCTATTATCAATAACGGCTCGTGCGCGTGCGATATGGCCGCCACTCATTTGCGGGGCAATATAACTGATATTACCCAGAGCACTTTCATGATCGTGTAGGTCGTAGATCTTAGTGCGCTGGCCTTTTTGTAAGCGCTCTACATTTTCAGGAAAAGCCGATAGGTTTACCCAAACTTTTGATAAATCGCTAATCTGTAGCATTTCTTCTGCATCAATACGATTGCCTGTATTCACAGAGCGTGAGGTCACTTCGCCGTTTGAGGGACTTTTAAGAGTGTAGCTTTGCAGGGTCTGGATGTTGGTTAAGCGCGCAAGTATTTGCCCTTTTTTTACGGTGTCGCCAACTTGAACATAGATTTTTTCGACCATACTGGGGAAGGTTGCGTGCAGACTAAAGACTTTATCTTGCACCGGAGTAATCACACCAAATAGCGTATCGTATTGAACTAAATTTTGCGCACTGGCGACGGCCGTTTTTATGCCTGAGGTTTGCATGTAGTAAGGTGAAATTTCTGTGCGATCAGAATGTTCTTCTTCGTGCTCGTCATGGCTGTGCTGATCGTCGCCACTGGCTAATACGTTACTCGTGATGCCTGCGATTGCCAGTATGATGATAAAGTGTGGCATTATTTTGGTTAAAAAATTCATTGTAAAACCTTATTTAGCGCTAATGATTGACTGGCCTAAAATACGTTCCAGTTCTAATACTTGGTTAAAAATACGGACTTGGCTATTGATTAAGTCCTGCTCTAAATTGAATACTTGATTTTGCGCATCGATCCATTGCAATACACTGTACTGCCCTTGGCGATAGGCTTTTTGGGTGGCGCTGAGCAATTCACTGGCAAGAGGTAATAACTCGTCATTAATACGCTTTGCTTGTTGCAGTTCTTTTCTTAACTGAGTTCGAATGCGGGTCAGTTCAATTGAGAGCTGCTGGCGCGTTAACTCAACTTGCTCATAACTTAATGCTTGCAGAGCTTGAGTACTGGCAATGCGGCCGCGGTTTGGGTTGCTGAAATTTAACGGCATTGATGCAGTTAATACTAAGCTTTGATCATCGCGGGTATCGTTATGACGTAAACCTAAACCAAGGTTGATATTAGCGCTGCCATTAGATTGCGTTAATGAGACGCGGCTATCTTCTAATCGAGAGAGTGCAACTTGATAACGGAAATCGGGTAGCTGGTTAATACCTTCTTCAATAATGTGAGTTAATACTTCGTCACTGGGAAGTTGTGGAAGAATTGATAGGTTTCCCTTTAAGTTTTTAAATTCCTTTTTCTCCTGTTCGAGCCACATAGTACTCAATGTTGTTTTCTGGAGCTGAATGCTAAATTCGAGCTGCTCTAACGTATTATTAGAGCGTGCTAAACCCAGCGCCATTGTGGCGACATCAGCCTCGGCGACTGCGCCAGCTTCTGCTCTTTTCTGAATGATTTTTAGCGCGCGATTTTCTTGACCTATTCGTATGGTGAGTAGGTTTTTCTGTTTAACTAAAGCAAGCAGTTGATAATAGCGACGACTGGTTTCTGCCAAAATGTCGAGCTTGGCAATTTCAAACTCTGTTTGCAGCTGCTGTTGCTTAGCATGGGTAAAGCCCACTCTGGCTTTGCGTTTTTCACCCAGTTCAAAGCTTTGGCTTAAAGTGAGGGTAGCTTCATCTGAACTGAGTTCTAGTTCAGCTCGAGGCGCTGGGCTGATATCCGCTTGCTTGTATTCACCTTCTAGCTGGCGCACATAATACGGGTACGTTTTGAGTTGTGGGTTGTATTGCAAGGTAAGCTGCAATGCTTGTTTTAGCGACAAATTGTTTGTCGCTTGGCTAGGCACTGATTGACTAGGCATGGGTAGACTAAATACCGACGCACTGCATAGCAATACCAGCATGCCTAAAGAGGCACGGGCTGAATGTCTATTCATAAATATCCCTCATAGCTTGGGCTATGAAAAAAAAGTTATTAGATAAAATTAATAATGAGTATTTATGAGTGTGCGGTAGGCGGCGGAATAGGGGGGCTATAAGTAAGTGTGCGGTAGTGCGGAATGGAACTGCGAATATTTAAGCGGGCTTTGATGGTATCGCTGATCGAGAATTGCGTCGTAAGATCACTTAATACATGAAAATGTGTTTCTTCGATTTCAGCAGCCGATTCATCCAGCTCACTGCCAAAGTCAAATAGGGTTTTTAGATCGGTAACAATGTGCAGATGCGGAGTTTCTAAGGTGCTATGTTCGTTAGCAATAAGATGCACTGAAGCCCATACGCTATTGACGAGCGTATTCGTGATAATAATAAATAGCGCCAAAAGGTGCTTTATTTTCACAGTGTAGACCTGAGTGATGAGTAATATAAGCCTGCATTAATCCATATTAATGCAGGCTAGGCAAGTAAGGGTTTGCAAAGATTGATGCAGGCCATGTTTTACTTATATGCCTGCATTAATAAGGTTATTTTCTTCTTGTTCTTGTGGCGTATGCCATGATTGAAAGTAGAAAGAAAACAAAGGGCGCTAGCGAACCGCCGCCACTACTTTTTTTCGGGGCGACAACATTGGGCGCTTCTATGAAATCGAAGTTGACGCTATCGAGTTCCATATAGTTTAACGTTAGTTGTCCGATGCCTTTTAAATAGACTTTTTCTGCGCCATCTTCAATAACGGTAATGGAGGGATAAACTTTTCCTCTCCAAACTCTTTCTCCAACGTCTTTTAAATAAAATGATCTTTCATATTCAACGCTATCACTAGAACCCGCGATCTTCTGTGTTGAATTGAGTGTGAGTGTGTGTCCAGGCTTTAGGCTGTTAGGAAGAATCAGATGGTTCTCAAAAGTATATGCTGCGTCTGAGTAGATAGAGGTCGAAGTAAAAGACTCTAAGTATATTCCACTGCTTCGGCGCTCAATGGTTAGTTCAATACCATTGCTACTGCTAATAATAAAGCGACCAGGGGTATCGGTTTTTTTCATAGAACTACGGATGAATTGATAGTCTGAAATATAGAAGTAGTCTAGGTCACCAACAGGGTAATAGTCTAATAAATCAATCTCTGCGAATGTGTTTTCTTGCGCTGGAGAGGAATTATTATTTATCTCGTATTGATTTGAAGCCCCGTCATTATCAAAATCGAGATAGGCATCATTAGAATTATACGAACTCATAAAATCAAACTGATCTTCAAGAGTATTCAATATGCCATCGTTATCGATATCTATATCACAGGTGTCACCGATACGATCATAATCAAAATCTTCTTGATCAGGGTTTGCTGTATTGATGCAGTTATCGTATGAATCAGGAATGCCATCTTGGTCGACATCGCTAGGGCTATCATCGCTATCATCGCAGGCGTCACCATAATTATCATTATCGATATTTAATTGATCAGGGTTGTATGTATCTGGGCAGTTATCAAGGTAGTCGCCATAACCATCTTCATCTTTATCACTATCAAAAGGATCGTTATCGCATTCATTGCCTAAACCATCATTATCAGAATCATGCTGATAGCTGTTTGAAATTGTAGGACAGTTGTCTTGGTCATCTATGATCGTATCGCCATCACTATCTGGGCCATAATGAATTTCATCAATGAAAAAAAGTGATGTTGTTTGAGCGCCTGAGTTGTTATTAAAGGTCGCTTTAAATTTGATGGTATGGACCCCTTTTTCAAGGCTAATCAGCATAGGGTCGTTATTATTATAATAATAAGAGCTCGAAGACTTTATTGTTTTGCCATCAACGATGACTGTAACGCTGTAACTGGAATTATTAAATAAAGCACCATACTTAATGCTCAGAGCCCCTTGTTCAAAGTCTGCGGTATAAAATAGGCTCTGCGATTGAATGTCGCTGTTAGGTTTTGAGAGAGCAAGGTATGAGGAGTTGCTTACCTTAAATATGCTTAGGGGGTTGTAAGGGTTAGAACTATAAAACCCTAGAGGTATTGCGTCATCAAAAGTCTCGTTCATTTCTTGAATGGCAGCGGCCTTTGATTCGCTATTATTTATGTCGGTAGAGTAGAAGTATTCAACTAAATTATTAAAGCCGTCACCGTCTAAGTCTAATAATGCATCATCCTTATTGAATGCATTTAACCCTGCGGTAATTTCTATCTGGTTGGGTATTAAATCGCCATCGCTATCGTTGTCACATAAATCCCCGCTGCCATCGGTATCTAAATCGGACTGATCTGGATTGCTAATCAATACACAGTTGTCGATTAAATCACTAATGGTATCGTTATCACTATCAACTTCTGAAAGTAGTGCTAGGTCAGAGTAAATAATCTCGGGTCGCGTTGCCGACTGCTTAACTATTAAAAGTTTATCTTGTAAGTTGAATACTCGAGTTTTTAGTGTTTTGGAGAGCGGGTGCTCTGTTTCTAGCAAATAATCCTCTTGCCAGATTTGCAAAGTCTGCCCTCCTTCTTTAACGGTTATTAGCTTGTCATTAATCCAGCTGGCATCTTCGATTTCATTATCAAGTGTATTGAGCAGGGTTTTATTTTCAGCGCCTATAATTTTTCCTGAGCCGACTAGTAGCACTTGGCCATTCGGGCTAATTAAGAGAGGGGGGGTGGCATCAGTGGTATTACTGCTTAATGATTTCCTGTAATTATTGTCATCAATCTCCCCTGTGCTGGAGGACAAAGCTCTCCATTTTAGGTAGCCTGGTTCTAGGCGATATATTGTGTCATTTAAAGAATTCCATACATAGTTTTGCGACACGCTTGAGCTGCTAGTATCTAAAATCTGGCCGAGCTTGTTGATGCTATAGCTTGTCGTATCGTTATAACCCTTGTAATCATTCACATATAAATAATCTCCAGCAACGGTTAAGCCAATGATTTCTGAGGTTAAGCTGATTAGGTGAGTTTCGACGGCCCCTATTGCTAGGCTGGTATCAAAATAGGTTATTTTTCCTGAAGGATAACCAAGGTAGAGTCTTTGATGAGACTCAGAGTAGCTGATATGGCTGGGGCTATTCACTAGACCCCAGCTGCTTGCATATTCACTTTCTGCCACTTTTCGACGGTGTATTGTTGGGTTTGCTTTATCGACTAGATAGACGATGTTGTTATTATCGGTGGTGATGAGTTCCGCTTGGTAGCTTGCGGAATTGGGGTCTTCTGTAGTGCTTGCTAAGGGTTTACTAAGTTGATCGATATTCGTTTGATGGGCAGTGACTATGCTATCGGTTGTCACAAAGGTGGTGATGATTTGGCCTTTTGCAGCAACATGGCTTGGGGTATGGTCTAGCGTGATTTCTGTGTGATCTGTATCTTGTTCGGTAAGTAAATACAGCTTTTTACCCCTAATGATAACGGGGGATTTATCTAAAAAACTTATGTCAGTCACACTGCCGCTTACGCTGCCTTTAAAAGAAAGGTTTGCAGTGGAATAGATTAAACCTGTATTGGTATAGAATTTACTTTCATCAGGATGTAGGTAAATTTTAGCTGATGGGTTATCTGATCTATTAAACGATGAGCTGGTTTGACTACCAAACTTTCCGTCATCGCTGATGAGTGTTTTGTAAGGACGATTTGAAGTAGGGAGCGTATAAATGGCTTTATTTAATGGTGAAGCAATATTGGCGGTATGTTTAGAATAATGATACTGGTAGCGGTTGTCTGTACTAAGGAAGTTACTTGCGCTGATTATTTCTGCGCGATTATTCTCTTTGAGTAAATAAATACTCGTCCCCATTGCGACGATATCTAATATTGTGCTATCTGCTTGGTAGATCTCGGTCGCGGAAAATCCATCTAGCTTATGTTTGAATAATTTAGTTCCGTAGGAAATGTAAATTACTGACTTATGCACATGAAAAGCACTGGGTACATTATCTAGGCTAATTTTGTTGATGAACTTATTGCTGGAGAGGTCATAGCGAGCAATCTTGTTAGGTGCGGCAAATAGAAAATAAACAATGCCATTTTTTTGTTGAACATCGAGTAATGCGGCGAAGCTATGTTGGGGTAAAAGTAGAGTCGCTAAGCTGAGGCAGGAAAAAAGACCTAGCTTGCGTAATATCCTTATTGCTAACACTTGTGAGTATCCTTACGTCATATTGAGTTTTTTATAATTTTACAAGAGTCGGGCCTATATAGTCTATCAAAATAGGATTTAAAGCCGTGAAACACAGAGGGTAGCTCGCCGGCGTGTTACTATGCATCGGTATATTGGAATTTAGGAATATTGAAATGTGGAACGAACTGGCAGGTGGCGCCTTAATTGGTATTGCGGCTGCGATTTTGTGGTTAGGGGTTGGGCGCATCGGTGGTATATCGGGCGTTGTGGCGAACCTGTTTTTATTGCGCCAAGGTCATCGATCTTGGAGTCTCTATTTTTTCATAGGCTTATTAGCGGCTTATCCTTTATATGTGTATTTTGCTGGTGCACCAGTTGTGCAGATGACGGATAATAAAATACTACTCGTTGTGGCAGGTGTTCTAGTCGGTATGGGAACCTATATTGGTAACGGTTGTACGTCGGGTCATGGGGTGTGTGGTATTGGCCGTTTCTCAGTCCGCTCTATAGTAGCAACCGGTACGTTTATGATTTTTGGTATTCTTACGGTGCTGGTTATGAATACCATGATGGCGGGGGTGTAGTGTGATGAATAAATTAATGAAGATGATAACGCCGCTCTTAGCTGGTGTCATATTTGGATTGGGGCTGTTGGTTTCGGGTATGACTAACCCGGAGAAGGTTCGCGGCTTCTTGGATCTATTTGGCAATTGGCAACCGGCTTTGATGGCGGTAATGGCTTCTGCAATCGTTATTTTTTCGATTGCTTATGGGCTCTCAAATAAAATGAAGCAGCCTTTGTTTCACTCGATCTTCCATCGCCCAAGCCTAACTCAACTAGATGCTCGGCTTTTAGGTGGGGCTGCTTTGTTTGGTATTGGTTGGGGGATGGTGGGTTTATGCCCTGGCCCTGCATTGCTCAATATTATGACGGGACAGGAAGATATATTACTCTTTATTTTTGCTTTGCTACTGGGTAATCGTATCGCACACTATACGGTTGGTCCTGCTAAGTAGTCGTTCAATTAAACTGAATCTCTACTTCATAAATATTCATTTTTAATGCGTTTAAAATAGGTCTATGGTGTTGTCTTAAATAGGCTTATTTTAAAATATCGTTAAGGATACTGCGTGAATGAACAGGGTTTGAGCAATCAACAGCAAGGCTATGTTTTTGCATTTGCTGCCGCGTTAATTTGGGCTGGGTTTATTTTGGTCTCTCGTATGGGAGGGATCAGTGAATTACTACCGTATGATGTGATTGCCATTCGTTATATTACTTGTGCGAGTATGTTATTTCCTCTCTGGCTATTCAAGTACCGTTTCCCCTTGTTCACACCTCGCTTAATCATCTGTAGCTTAATTGGTGGCTTGGCCTATACCTTATGCGCCTTTAGTGGTTTTCAGTTAGCGTCGGCTTCTCATGCGGCTATCTTGCTGCCGGGTATGATGCCGTTATTCATTATTGTTTTATCATTTTTAATTAATAAAGAAACTCACGGCATTCAGAAATGGCTAGGCATTGGCGTAATCACCTTGGGTGTATCGGTTCTTTTTGCGGGAGAGCTTGGAGTCTTTACTGGTGGGGGCTTTAGTAATGGAGGGTTTAAATTTAATACCACCACGCTATTAGGTGATGGCTGGCTGGTGGCTGCGGCATTGTTCTGGGCTATATTTTCTGTGCTCATTAAGCGCTGGCAAATTACTCCTTGGCAGGTCACCGTCAGTTTAGCCTTGCTGACGAGTGTATTTTATTTACCCGTTTATCTCGTATTTTTACCCAAGGCATTATCCAGTGCTAGTTGGAGTGATATAGGGCTTCAGGCTTTTTATCAGGGAATTATGGCGACGATTGTGCAGATGATTTTTTATGTGAAGGCCGTGCAAAGAATCGGGCCTTCGGAGATGGGGGCGGTGATGTCGATCGTGCCGGTGATTTCAGGTATTGCAGCCATTGTGATATTTAATGAGCATGTCAGTATCGAATTAATTTCGGGTTTGATGTGTGTAAGCCTGGGTGCGTGGTTAGCCCATAGTCGATATTTTGGACGTAAAATGTCGTTTCAAAACGATTCAATATGAATTAAGCAAAGGAAGTTTGATGCCTTATATTAATATTAAAATTACGGATGAGCAGGTAACACCAGAGCAAACAGATCTGTAGATTAAATTACGGGCACAAAAAAACCAGCCGAAGCTGGTTTTTTTGTTTAAGTCCTAAGCTCACTCCGCTGAGAGAGCTAGGTCTTAAGGTATGCTTTACAATTAAGCTTTGATAGCTAGAACTGCAGCATTCAAACGGCTCTTAACGCGAGCAGCTTTGTTCTTATGCAAAATGCTTTTTGTAACCATCTTGTCGATGTAAGGCATAGCATTAGTCAATGCAACCTGTGCATCGTCATAGTTGTTTGCATCGATAGCAGCTTGTACTTTCTTGATGTAAGTACGAACCATAGAACGAAGGCTAACGTTACGAGAGCGACGTACTACAGCCTGGCGTGCGCGTTTTTTCGATCCAGCGGAATTTGCCATAGTCGGCTCCTTTGGGAATTATTAACTTGAAAATAAGGGCGTGAATTATCCTGAGTAGCGCCTATATTGTCAACAGGCAATTAAGGATATTCATGGCTCTTTGCTTATTCGTGCCTAAGTTAACAAAAAACCCAGTAAATTCAATGGCTTATTTGTAATATTTTATTGAGTGATTCTGTTAATTCGGCTTAATTGCGAGACTTAGCGCCATTTGAGCAAGTTGTTCGACGGTTAAATCACCTTCTTTGCGGTACCAATTGACGGTCCAGCTCAAGGCACCGGTTAATAATCGGCGTAAAACAGCAGGGTCAATAACGACTGATCCAGCTTCTTTTGCTTCTATTAACGTACCGATCCATAAGTTTTCATAGATATCTCGAAGCTTGAGTATTTCAAGCTGACTTTCTTCCTTAAGCGAGCGCCACTCGTAAACCAATACCGTCATGGCGGCTCCGGTTTCACCCAAAACAGATTCTAGTTCACAGCGAATGAGGGCCAATATTTTATCTTCTGGTTTATTCGTTTGCGCCAGTGCGGCTTTCATTAGTTCGGTATTAAGAATTATGGTTTCTTCCATAACCGCTCGAAGGATGGCTTCTTTATTGGGGTAATGATGAAACAGGCTGCCAGACTGAATGCCAACTGCCTTGCCTAGGTCTCTTACCGTTGTGCGCTCATACCCTTTCTCTTTAAACAGCGTTGCGGCTGCCTGTAATAGACGGCCTTTGGCACTGTCGGGAGCATTGACTACTCCTTTGTCGACTAAAGCTTGGTGATCAGTAGAGAGTTGTTTTTTTTGCTTTGGCATAAATTAAAAGAGCCTAGTGAGAGCCGAATGATATTAGCTGGCTATTATAAAGATGTTTGGTTTTTTATATAGATATCACTGAAGTGAATACTTTACAAACCAAGCGCTTGCTTGGTATTCTTAAATTATTGAAATGGCACTTGTGTGTTAAAGGTCTCTAAATAATTAAAGAAGTGACTAAGCAGATGACTGAAAAGAAAGTACGTATTGGCTGTGCATCGGCATTTTGGGGTGATACCTCAATGGCAGCTCAGCAATTGGTTCACAAAGGCCAGTTGGATTATTTGGTTTTTGATTATCTTGCCGAAGTGACCATGTCGATTATGGCTGGGGCACGGATGAAAAACCCAGAAGCGGGTTTTGCACCTGACTTCGTCATGACCCTAGAGCGCTTGCTGAAGCCAATTGCTGAGCAAGGAATCAAGGTCGTTAGTAATGCGGGTGGCGTGAACGTACGTGGCTGTGTGGCGGCGTTGCAGGCTGCTATCGATAAAGCGGGCATCGATTTGAAGGTGGCAGCAGTCGAGGGGGACAATTTAGTTAAGCGCCAGCAAGAATTTGCTGATGCAGGTATTGTTGAAATGTTTTCTGGGGAAGAATTTCCAGAGCAATGTTTAAGCGTAAACAGTTATTTAGGTGCCAGCGCGGTTCGCGATGCGTTAAGCGCGGGTGCCGATATTGTGATTACTGGCCGAGTGGTCGATAGCGCGGTGGTGCTTGGGCCGTTAATGCATGAATTTGATTGGTCTGAAACTGATTACGATCAGCTTGCCCAAGGTTCATTGGCAGGCCATGTTATTGAGTGTGGTGCGCAATGCACGGGTGGTAATTTTACTGACTGGCAGTTGGTAGAAGCAGGCTATGCCAATATGGGGTTCCCAATTGTTGAGTGTGTGGCGGATGGCTCTTTCATCGTGAGTAAACCAGAAGGGACTGGCGGATTGATTTCTGTTGGCACGGTAGGAGAGCAAATCCTGTACGAAATTGGCGATCCTTCGCAATATTTATTACCCGATGTGACCTGTGATTTCACTCAAGTTCAATTAGAACAGTTGGATGAAGGTCATGTTTTAATATCGGGCGCAAAAGGCCGACCGCCTTCAGATCATTATAAAGTCAGCGCGACTTACATGGACGGTTATCGTTGTAACGCCTCGTTTATGATTGGTGGTCGTCAGGCGGTAGAGAAAGGTCAGCGTGTTGGCGAAAGTATTGTTGAGCGTGTGAGTTTTATTTTTAACTCTATGGGTTTAGAAGCTTTTACCGCGACGGATATTGAAATCTTAGGCAGTGAAACAACCTACGGTGCGCATTCTTGTGCATTAGATAATCGAGAAGTGGTGGTTAAAATTGCTGCGCATCATCAAGACAAAAAAGCTTTGGGTATTTTTGCCCGTGAAATTGCTCAAGCAGCGACGGCGATGGCACCGGGTTTAACTGGGCTAGTGGGCGGTCGCCCAAAGCCTAGTCCGATGATTCGTTTGTTTTCTTTCTTGTGGCCTAAAGATCAAATTGCGGTGTCGTTTAATTTGAACGATCAATCGACTGCGGTAAAAATTGCTGAAGGTGTTTCGTTAGAAAATTTTGTTAGCGCTAATTTTACCAGTGCTTCAGCGGCACTTGTTTCAGGTGATTCGGTTAAAGAGTTAGGTGACTGTGATGCAACCACTTCACTGATTAACCTTGCCATGGCGCGCAGTGGTGATAAAGGTGACCATTGTAATGTGGGTATTTTAGCCCGCGATTCTGCGTACTTACCGTACATTCAACATGCAGTGCAGCCAGAAAAAATCCGTGAATACTTAGCGCACATCATGAGTGATAAAAGTGATGTGAAATTATATTCGTTACCAGGCTTGGGTGCTTTCAATTTGATGTTAGAACAAGCACTGGGTGGTGGTGGTATCGCAAGTTTACGTATTGACCCACAAGGTAAAGCGATGGCACAGCAGTTATTGGATATGCCGGTTGCGGTGCCTGCCGCGATGGCCAAAAAAGCCGAAGAAAATTATAAAGCGATGATTGAATCAGTTAATTCAGATCATAATAAAAACAACAATGAAAATGGGGCAGCGTAATGGCTATTTTAACGTCAGAAATTCAAACCCATAGCGAAGAGTTTGCCAACAATAGTGCTGCCATGCAGGTAGCGATTGATGAATTTCGTACGGTAGAAACTAAGGTTTTAGAAAAAGCCGAGCAAGCAAAAGAAAAATTTCGTAAGCGTGGAAAGCTGTTACCCCGTGAGCGTTTAAACCTGTTATTAGACGGCGGTTCTAACTTTTTAGAATTATGCTCGCTTGCTGGTTTAAAGATGCACGACGATAAAGACGGCAGCGGAGCGGGTGGCGGTATTATTGCTGGAATCGGTTATGTTGCTGGCGCACGTTGCATGATTCAGGTAAACAATAGCGCAATTAAAGGCGGCACAATTTCCCCTGCGGGTTTGGATAAAACGTTACGCATTCAAGAAATTGCCCGTGCGAATAAATTGCCAATCATTACGTTGGCAGAATCTGGTGGCGCTAACTTGCAATATGCCACGGACGTTTTTGTTCCGGGCGCGCAGGCCTTTGCCAACCAAGCGCGTTTATCGGCGGCAGGTATTCCGCAAATTACTGTTGTGCATGGTAATGCTACTGCGGGTGGTGCTTATCAGCCGGGCCTTTCTGATTTTATTATTGCTGTTCGTAATAAAACAAAAATGTTTTTAGCGGGTCCTCCATTATTAAAAGCTGCGACAGGCGAGATTGCGACTGACGAAGAATTGGGTGGTGCAGAGCTTCACGCCTATGACGCAGGGACGGCAGACTATTTAGCCGAAGATGATGCTGATGGTGTGCGGATTGCTCGTGAGGTTATGGCAGGTCTTCCTTGGAATGATCAAGTGGCTGGATGCTTCGATAAACGCGCTGAAAAAACGTATGACGAACCTCTATACAGTGCGGACGAATTATTAGGTGTTGTGCCTTGTGATTCTAAGAAGCCTTACGATGTGCGTGAAGTGGTTGCGCGCATTGCCGATGGCTCTAACTTCCAAGATTTCAAACCTGATTTTGATATTCAAACCGTGTGCGGTTTCATCAAGATAGCAGGTCATGCAGTGGGCATTATTGGTAATAATGGTCCGATCACGGCGAAGGGTGCAAACAAAGCGGCGCAGTTTATTCAGCTGTGCGATCAGAACCAAGTGTCGCTTTTGTTCTTACATAATACGACGGGCTTCATGGTCGGTACTGATTCTGAAAAGAGCGGCATTATTAAGCACGGTTCTAAGATGTTGCAAGCGGTTGCGAATGCGCGAGTGCCTAAGATTTCGATTGTGATTGGTGGTTCTTACGGTGCTGGTAACTATGCGATGTGCGGTCGTGGTTTGGATCCTCGCTTTATTTTTGCTTGGCCAAACAGTAAAACAGCGGTTATGGGCGGCGCACAAGCGGGTAAAGTTTTACGCATTGTAACGGAAGAGAAGCAGTTGAAAATGGGCCAAGAGCCTGATGAGAAAATGCTCGATCAGATTGAGCAAATGACGGCGGCGAAATTAGAAGCGGGTTCAACGGCTTTGTTTGGCACAGCACGCATTTGGGATGACGGTTTAATCGACCCACGCGATACGCGCAAGTTAATGATAATGCTATTAGACATGTGTGATGAAGAAAAGCATCGTTCTCTTCAAAGTAATAGTTTTGGCGTATCGCGCTTCTAAAGCGCAGTTATATAAATTAAAAATTAAGTAATGGGAATAATAAAATGATCCTGACTCAAGAACACAACGAAATTAAAAGAACCGTTCGTAATTTTGTAGAGAACGAAATCAATCCTAATATCGAACAGTGGGAAAAAGATGGCATTTTTCCAGCGAAAGAATTATTCAAAAAAATGGGCGATTTAGGTCTGCTCGGTATTTCTAAGCCCGAATCTGCTGGTGGCATGGGATTAGATTTCTCATACGAAATGGCGGCGGCTGAAGAATTTGGTGGCATCGTTTGTGGCGGTGTTCCGATGGCGATTGGTGTGCAAACGTGTATGGCTACGCCTGCGTTAGCACGTTTTGGTAGCGACTACATCAAAGAAACCTTTCTAGCGCCTGCAGTTGCTGGTGACATGGTTGCTTGTATTGGCGTGAGTGAGCCAGGTGCAGGTTCTGACGTTGCTGCGATTAAAACCACCGCAGTAAAAGACGGCGATGATTACATCATTAACGGTACAAAGATGTGGATCACCAACTCCACTCAAGCCGACTTTATTTGCTTACTTGCCAACACCTCTGATGATAAAGCGCATAAAAATAAATCGTTGATCGTTGTACCAATGGATTCAGAAGGCATTAGCTTCTCGGAAAAATTAGACAAGCTGGGTATGCGTTCTTCTGATACTGCACAAGTATTTTTCGATAACGTTCGCGTACCGCAGAAAAACTTAATCGGTAGCGAAGGCGCAGGCTTCATGATGCAGATGATGCAGTTCCAAGAAGAACGTATGTACGTTGCTGCGATGTCTTTGAAGTCGATGGAAATCTGCGTTGATAGCACAATCGAATATTGCCGCGAGCGTGAAACATTTGGTCAGCCATTAATTAATAACCAAGTAATCCACTTCCGCATGGCTGAACTGCAAACTGAAATTGAAGCACTGCGCTGCATGGTTTACCAAGCCTGTGAAGGTTATTTGAATAAAGAAGATATGACGCGCTTAGCTTCAATGGCAAAACTGAAATCAGGTCGCCTTGTACGTGAAGTTGCCGACAGCTGCTTACAGTATTGGGGCGGAATGGGCTTCATGTGGGATAACGTTGTTTCACGTTTTTATCGCGACAACCGCTTAGCTTCCATCGGCGGCGGTGCCGATGAAATTATGATCGGAATTATCTGCAAGTACATGGATATTTTGCCGAAGAAACGTAAGTAATTAGAGCGTAAATATTTGTCACTGTTGAATCGCGCATGCAATAAAACTTGCAAAAGAATTTAACTAAAGTGTAGTTAATGTGCGGTGAGGTCTGGAGTTTATCGTTGTAGGCCTTCTATAACATGGATGTTATAGCAGAGCTTACAGGGAGAGCGAAGCGACGTATTCACAGCGTGCCGTACAAAGATGAACTTCATGCCGAGCGCAAGCACATTGACGGGCGTAATAGCTAATAGAGATTTTGAAATGAGCCAACAAGAATTTGAGACATTAGTAATACAAGACCAAAAACCTGTATTACGCGTGATGCTAAACCGACCAAAACTTGCCAATGCCATGAACCTGAAAATGGTGAATGAATTAATGGCCGTGATGGAAAAAGTTGAAAACGAAAACTACCGTGTATTAATTATTAGCGGTAGTCATGGCAACTTTTGCGCCGGTGGCGACATAAAAGATATGCAGTCAGCAGGTACTGATAAACAAGCCCTTGTTGAATTGAATCGCGCCTTTGGCCACATGATCACCAAAGCCGATCATCTACCTGCAGCCGTTATCTGCGCTTTAGAAGGTGCAGTATTAGGTGGTGGTTTTGGTTTGGCTTGTGTTTCAGATTTAGCCATTGCTGTTGAGAAAACCCAATTTGGTTTGCCAGAAACCTCATTGGGAATAATCCCTGCGCAAATCGCCCCATTTGTAGTGAAGCGAATTGGCTTAACCCAAACTCGTAGAATGGCCTTGTTTGGCAATCGCATTAAAGCACAAGAAGCGATGAACCTCGGTTTGATTCATCAAGTAGTTGAAGACAGTCAGCAACTTGAAGACGCAGTAAATAAAGCCGTAAAACTTGCGATTAAATGTTCACCACAAGCATCAAAAACAACCAAAGCGTTAATTCACAGCGTCGATAAGCAAGACCTAGAATTCTTACTAGATCAAGCAGCCGAAGATTTCGCTGACGCCGTTATGGGTGAAGGTCGTGAAGGTGGCGCTGCCTTTATGCAAAAACGATTACCGGCTTGGGCGGATGTGTCCACGAGTAATAAAGAAAAGGAAACAGATCAATGAGTTTTCAAAAAGTATTAGTTGCTAACCGTGGTGAAATTGCCGTTCGTGTTATACGCTCAGCACAATCTTTGGGTTATCGCACCGTCGCAGTTTTTTCTGAAGCTGATGCTAACGCCCCGCATGTCGCGATTGCCGACGAAGCCATTTGCATTGGTGGCGCTCCAGTTGGAGAAAGCTATTTAGTTGCCGACAAAATAATTGCCGCTGCTAAAAAAACAGGCGCTGATGCCATCCACCCAGGTTACGGCTTTTTATCTGAAAACTCAGCGTTCGCTAAAGACTGTGTCGATGCAGGCATAACCTTCATTGGCCCACGCCCCGATGCCATAGATTTAATGGGCAGCAAGCGCCAATCAAAAATCGCCATGATCGCAGCAGGCGTTCCTTGTATTCAGGGCTACGAAGGCGCAGACCAAAACGAAGAAGTTTTAAAGAGAGCCGCGATCGAAATTGGTATGCCTGTAATGCTAAAAGCCAGCGCCGGTGGTGGTGGCCGTGGTATGCGTTTAGTCACCGATGCTAAAGATCTAGACGAACTGATTAAATCGGCACGCTCTGAAGCATTTAATGCGTTTGGCAACGGCGAGTTAATTATTGAAAAAGCCGTTCTGCAACCGCGCCATATTGAAATTCAAGTATTTGCTGACTCGTATGGCAATACCGTTTATTTAGGTGAACGTGATTGCTCTGTACAGCGTCGTCACCAAAAAGTCGTTGAAGAAGCACCGTCTCCTTTTGTTAGCCCAGAAATGCGTCAAGCCATGGGTGAAGCTGCGGTTAATGCAGCAAAGGCTTGTAACTATGTTGGCGCGGGTACGGTCGAGTTTTTAGCGGATAGCGAAGGTAACTTTTATTTCTTAGAAATGAATACGCGCTTGCAGGTTGAGCATCCAGTAACAGAATTAATTACGGGTTTAGATTTAGTGGCAATGCAATTACGTGCTGCCGCGGGTGATAAATTATCGATTACCCAAGAAGATGTAACGCTAACGGGCCATGCAATGGAAGTACGTTTATACGCTGAAGATCCTGGTACAAATTTTATTCCACAAACGGGTTTAATCAACTTGTGGCAGCCTGCGTCGGGTGATGGTATTCGAATCGACTCTGGAATTAAAGCGGGTATCAAATCTGGAATTAATGAGGGCCAAACCGTTAGTTCTTTTTATGATCCGATGTTGGCTAAGATTATTGCTTATGGTGAAAACCGTGAAGAAGCTCGCCGTCGTTTAGTACGTGCAGTTGAAGATAGTCATTTATTAGGCATTAAAGATAACCGTGCTTTTTTAGCGGCTATTTTAGGTAATAAAACGTTCATCGATGGTGAAGCAACCACTGCATTCATTGGTGAAGATTTTAATGATGATGCCAGTTTAAAACCGTTAAAAGCCCAAACAAAAGAAGTGGCTTTAGCGGCGGCGCTTTTTGCAGTTGCTAAAGATAGTAATCAAAACGGTAATAAAAATTCAGGCACAGGCTGGCAGAATAATAACGTCGGCAGTCGAGTATTAAAATTATCATGTGAAGATGAAGTCTTCGAACTTGAATTATCTGCCGTTAATAATCGCATTGAAATTTCTTATACTGAAACGTCTGAAGGCAAAGCGCCTGAAAACAAGAAGCAGGCATCGCTTGAAATCATCGAGCAGTCAGCAAACACACTGACGTATTTATTTGATGATGTAGTTCGTACGGTAGTGTATAGCCGCACCAATAGTAGCCTTAATGGACAAGATGAAGCCTTGGGTTGTGCGCAAGTTCATCTTGCGGCAGCTTATGGCAATTTAACCTTTACTGATATTAGCTTGCAGTCGGCTAAGAAGAACAAAGGTGGTTCGGATCAGGTCTTTGCCTCGATGGATGGTGGCATGGTTGATGTTATGGTGAAGATCGGTGATGTGGTTGAAGTGGGGCAAACCCTTGCGGTATTAGAAGCCATGAAGATGGAACATCCACTAAAAGCTGGCGTCGCTGGCATGATTACCGAAGTATTAGTACAGGCAGGTGATCAAGTTAAAGGTCGCCAGAAATTGATTCAGATTACAGCTGCAGCAGCTGAATAAAATATCGTAACCCGATTTTAGAATAAGGAATTTATGATGAGTTCATTGAAAAATACAACCATTATCATCACAGGCGCAAGCCGTGGTATCGGTCGTGAAGTTGCCTTAACCTGTGCCGCTGAAGGCGCAAACATTGTTATTGCCGCTAAGTCAGATGAGCCACATCCAAAACTGGAAGGCACGATTCATTCGGTAGTGAAAGAAGTTGAAGCAGCCGGTGGTCAAGGCCTAGCAGTTAAAGTGGATGTGCGTAGCGAAGAAGACATCGACAACTTAATTAAGCTTACTGTAGAAAAATTTGGTGGTATCGACGCCATCATCAATAACGCCGGTGCGATTGCCTTAGCGGGTGTTGAATCCACACCCTTGAAGAAACTTGATCTAATGATGCAAGTTAACTTCCGTGCAGTATTCTTGCTAAGCCAAAAAGCCTTACCGTATTTGAAAAAATCAGAAAACGGCCACATCCTAAGCTTCTCACCACCGCTAGACCTTGATCGCCGTTGGATGCGCAACCATTCACCATACACATTAACCAAGTATGGCATGTCGATGCTCACAATGGGCATGTCAGACGAGTTTAAGCGCTATGGCATCGCCGTAAACGCACTATGGCCACGTACTGTTATCCATACTGCTGCAACCTCATTTGGCGGCAAGCAATCATTCGACCGTGCACGTGGCCCTAAAATTATGGCAGACGCAGCATTCGCATTATTGAAAACAGAAAATCGTGAGATCACAGGTCAATTATTAATTGACGAAGACTTTCTTCGCACCCAAGGTGTAGAAGACTTTGAACAGTATCGCGCTAACCCAGAAAGCGATAAAACTGACCTAATGCCAGATTTATTTGTGCAAGACGCTGATGCATATGTTCGCGGTACTGTACCGCCATTGGCAGGACTATCTGACGAATAATTTAGCATAAGAAAGAGAATTTAATATGTCTTTAATGAGTTTACGCAATGAAGGTAAAGTTGCCATTATCTCCATGGATAATGGCAAGAATGCCCACAACCTAGAGTTTTCTAAACAGCTTTTAGCACTGCTTAAGCAAGTTGAAGAAGATAAAGGCAACAAAGCATTGATCCTAGCTTCTAGCGATGAAAAAAGCTGGAGCCAAGGCATTGATGTACCTTGGATGATGGGAAATATTCAAAATGGTAACCATGCCGATGTAAAAGAATTTTTACATAATATGGATGCGATCTATACCGCGATTATGGAATTCCCAATGCCAGTGATTGCTGCGATTAATGGCCATACCTTTGGTAATGGCAGCGTACTTGCGTGTGCGTGCGATTTCCGTTTTATGCGTAGCGATCGTGGTTTTTTCTGTTTCCCAGAAGTTGATATGAGTATTCCATTTATTCCAGGTTTATTGGATGTAATATTAAAAGTGATCCCACAATATCGCTTTAATGAAATGCTGCTTTCGGGTCGTCGACTATCGGGTGACGAATTAAAAGAAGACAAGGTGGTTGAGCAAACGTTTGAAGGCGCTGATGCTTTGTTAGAAGGTGCTTTAGCGTATGCCAAAACATTCAGTAAAGGCCGTGGTATTTTTGCTGAACATAAGCGTAGATTTCATAAACCGGCTATTGAAGGTTTGGCTATTAAGAACCCGCCTGTGATAGATGCGATGAAAGTACTGTTGTAATTAATATTCTTTGCGTTCGAGGTGATATGAGGCAGGCTTTTATTAAGCTGATTTATATTGCCTATTTGCTTTGATTTTAAGCCAAATTTTTAATGATACTTTAAATAAAGCCTCCATATCCCGCGTTTTATCCTGTTGTATTAATCCACATAGATAATATTTCTGATAAAAAACAACTTACCAACAGTATCTGTGTATAACTATGGGTATAAAATATTTATAACCTCCTACAGCCCTTATAGAATCAACTATTGTCTCAGATTGTTGCTTTTTCGAACAATTGTTTGAATTGGCTTAAAGCCAGTAAAGTCAATGGTTTAGAGTGTTTTTTTGGAAAAATATTCAGGCTCAGGAAAGTCATAATTATTTTCTAACTTTATGCATTACAAGACTTGTTTTTAGAAAAAATAAGCGCTATTTAGGGATTGTGACGTTAGTTATCATTATTGTATCCACAGATCCTGTGGATAACTGCGGGCATAACTAATGGCATAACTTTATTCTCTTAACTTTTATCCTACCTCTGTGCAGATATTTCTGCAGAGCCCTTAGATTGTATGTTTTTTAATCAATCAATGAGTTGGATTTTCGGCTAAGCAGTTATTACATTCTCTGGTAAGATGGCGCATATAAATTGAAGCTTTACCAAGCTTTCTCGTCGTACTCATAAAATTAGGTCATCCCATGAAATTATTAATCCGCAATCTTGCTCGCACTTTGACTGAGCAAGAGTTAGAAGCATTATTTGCTCCGTTTGGTGAAGTGGCAGAATGCACCTTGGTAATGGATGCACAAACAGGCGAATCTAAAGGCTTCGGCTTTGTGGTAATGCCTGGGCCTGGCAATGGTAAAGCCGCGATGAAGTCATTGAATGCGACAGAAATTGCCGGCCAAACGATTCGTGTTAAGCGCGCCGCTGACGATAAATAGCATTAAGTGAGCACTTATTCAGTAGAGCTCCTCTTCAATAGAGCTCTTATGAAATAGCGCACTTGTATACAGAGCACGGTTAAGCAAAGCAGGCCTTAATCGTGCTCAACCTTTTGAACGTATTCTATATTCCAGCACGGAAGCTCCATGTCTGATTCTGAACCGAACACAATCCTCAAACCCGAAAAAAAGGCTTCATTAGCAAGGTCTTCAAGCATCGTCAGCATTATGACCTTGTTGAGCCGTGTTTTAGGGCTTGTTCGAGATGTGGTGGTCGCGCAGTATTTTGGTGCTCGTGCGGATGCCTTTTTTGTGGCGTTCAAAATTCCTAATTTTTTACGTCGCTTATTTGCCGAAGGCGCATTCTCGGTGGCTTTTGTTCCGGTGCTATCTGAATACAAGTCGCAGCGTAGTGTTGCCGAAGTTAAGATGCTGATCGCCAGTGTTTCGGGGGTGCTTGGTCTTGTTCTCTTTTTAGTCACCATGCTGGCATTGTTATTAGCGCCTTGGTTGCCGTATGTGTTTGCGCCGGGCTTTAGCGGCGATGAAGCTAAGTTTGCCTTAACCGGCGATTTGCTCCGTATTACCTTCCCTTATTTGCTTTTCATCTCTCTGACCGCGTTTGCTGGCAGTATTTTGAATGCGTATGGCCGCTTTGCGATACCGGCGTTTACCCCCGTATTGCTTAATGTGTGCTTGATCTTTTCGACCTTGGTAATGACCAGCTGGTTCGTCGAGCCTTTATACGCTTTGGCTTGGGGCGTATTTATGGCGGGTGCGTTGCAGTTCTTATTTCAGTTGCCGTTCATTGCACGTTTAGGCTTGCTAGTACGCCCGACGTATCAGCCAAAGCAAGAAGGTGTTGGTCGTATTCTACGCTTGATGGGACCTGCATTATTTGGGGTGTCCGTTAGTCAAATCAATTTGTTATTAGATACTTTGTTAGCGTCTTTCTTAGAGCCCGGTAGTGTCAGTTGGCTGTATTACTCAGATCGGTTAAATAATTTACCGTTGGGTATTTTTGCCATTGCGATTGGCGTAGTGATATTGCCCGCGTTATCGAAGAAGCACGCAGAAAACGATTCAGCGCATTTTGCCCAAACCCTCGATTGGGCCACGCGGATGATTTTCTTATTAGCTCTACCAGCAGCGCTAGCTTTGGTTGTTTTGGCAACGCCGTTAATGGCGACCATCTTCTTCCATGGCGAAATCACGCCGTATGATATTGGCAAGATGACGCTTAGCTTGCAGGCGTATGGCATCGGCTTGTTCGCCTTTATGTTGATTAAAGTACTCGCGCCAGGTTATTACGCGCGTCAAGATACTAAGACTCCAGTAAAAATTGGTATTCAGGCCATGGTGGTGAATATGGTTTTGAACTTAGCCTTAGTAGGCCCGTTTCAACATGCGGGTCTTGCACTGGCAACGTCGTTATCGGCGTTCTTTAATGCTTACATGCTGTATCGCGGGTTAAAAGCGACAGGGCATTACAAGGCGCAGCCAGGCTGGTTGGCTTTTGCAATTAAGGTACTAATCGCCAACGCAGCGTTGTTTGTTGTGATGTATTTTATGATGGGAGATGCTCAGCAATGGCTAGAGTGGGGTACTTGGCAGCGCATTGGCTGGATGTCGGCGATTGTGGGTGCGGGTGTGGCGGTTTATTTTGTTACCTTGGTGGTATTTGGGCTTAGGTCTCGGCACTTGAAGGGTGCTCGCTTTTAGGAGGCGCTTTTGGGGTTAGCTCTAGAGCCCTCGGTGCCTTTCTTGTTAATTGTTTACAAAGCTTTAACCGCCAAAGCAAAATTCTCGCCTAGGATGTTCTCAAAAGACCTGTTCACTTGCTGGTCAAGTCGCTATAATCCCGCAGTTATTTTAGGCGGGGTTTATCGGCGGTATGCGCCTTATTCGTGGGTTATACAACATTCCATCCGACTTTTCTGGCTGTGTTGCGACTATCGGCAACTTTGATGGTGTTCATTTAGGACATCAAGCAATTCTTCAGCAGCTGAAGAAACAGGGTGAAGAGCATCAACTGCCAACGGTGGTTATGATGTTTGAACCTCAGCCGCGTGAGTTTTTTGCGCCGGATCAAGCACCTGCGCGTCTTGCTAATATGAGCGAGAAGTTACAAGATCTTGCCAGTTTTGGTGTCGATTACGTTTTGTGTTTGCCGTTCAATCAGAAACTTCGCTCGATGAGCGCTGATCAGTTTATTCAGACGATTTTGCTGGATGGGTTGAAAATCAGTCATTTGATTGTGGGTGATGATTTCCGCTTTGGTTGTGATCGCACGGGCGATTATCAATTATTGCAAAATGCGGGTAAGCAATTTGGCTTTAGCGTTGAAGATACGAAGACCTTCGAGTTTGAAGGACAGCGTGTCAGCAGTACTCGAGTGCGTAAATGCTTAGCCGCTAATGATTTGACTGGCGCAGGTAAATTACTAGGGCGTTCTTACCGAATGAGTGGTCGTATTGGATATGGCCGCCAGCTAGGGCGTACAATTGGTGTGCCTACCGCGAATGTTATTTTGCAGCGTAATAAATTGCCGATGACCGGTGTTTATGCGGTGAAAGCGATTGAGATTGAAGTCGCTGACTGTCACGAAAGTGAAGTGCTTGATGCTTCAGGCCAGCCAAGAGCGTGGCAAGGTGTTGCTAACATCGGAGTTAAACCGACGGTAGCAGGAACTCCTGAACCTTCGTTAGAAGTCCATATTTTTGATTTCCCTAGTTTGGAAGAGGGCGGAAATATTTATGGCAAGCGTTTAAGCATCGAGTTTTGCCAAAAGATTCGTGAAGAGAAAAAGTTTAATGGGCTGGATGAACTAAAAGCCGCCATTGAACAAGATATGAATGTTGCTCGGGACTTTTTCCTTAGTAAAAATTAGAAAGTTAAAATATAGAAACAAACGATTTAGCGCATCGAGTGATGCTAAAAGACATGATGAGGTATTTAAGTAGCTAGTGTGTGAGGCATGGATGCCGAGCTCAAGCCTATAGGGACATATTTACGGCGTCTAGCGGAATAAATACCTCATCATGTCTTTGATTAGACTGAGTCGATTTGGACATACAAATTATTTAAAACATAAGAGCCTAACGGCAGATTATAGTTGGAAGAAAAATGACCAAAAAAGACCAAGCGGGAAAAGTAGAGAGCCAATATAAGGCGACATTAAACTTGCCAGAAACCGATTTCCCAATGCGTGGAAATTTGGCGCAGCGTGAGCCTGAATTATTGGCTCAATGGCAAGATATGGGTTTGTATAAGCAAATTCGTAATGCCCGCTCTGGTCGTGAACAGTTTATTTTGCACGATGGTCCTCCTTACGCGAACGGTGATATTCACATTGGTCATGCGGTAAATAAGGTTTTAAAAGACATCATCATCAAGTCTAAAACCATGGCTGGCTTCGATGCGCCTTACGTTCCTGGTTGGGACTGCCACGGTTTACCGATTGAATTAAAAGTTGAAGAAAAAGTTGGCAAGGCCGGTGATAAAGTCACCCCTGCGCAGTTCCGTCAGCATTGTCGTGAGTACGCGGCTGAGCAAGTAAACGGCCAGCGTGAAGGTTTTAAACGTTTGATGGTTTTAGGTGATTGGGAAAATCCTTACCTAACGATGGACTTCAAATTCGAAGCCAACATCATTCGTACTCTGGGTAAAATTGCCGATAACGGTCACCTAGAAAAAGGCTTTAAGCCAGTTAACTGGTGTATGGATTGTGGTTCTGCATTAGCGGAAGCAGAAGTTGAATACCAAGATAAAAAATCGATTTCTATTGATGTGAAATTTGCGTTCACTGATACCGCGGCATTATTAAATGCGTTTGGTGCAGATAGTGCATTGTCTGACAAAACTGCGAACATGGTTATCTGGACAACAACCCCTTGGACTTTGCCAGCTAACGAAGCGGTTTCTGTTCATCCAGAATTAGAATACTCCTTAGTTCACATTAATACTGAAAGTGAGCAAAGTGAAATATTAGTATTAGCCACTGCGCTTGTTGAAGATGCAATGGGCCGTTATGGCATCACTGATTTCGCCGTGATCGCCAATGCTAAAGGTGAGGCCTTTGGTCAGTTGCCTGAGCAAAACTCTGCGCCTTTCTCTGTAAATCATCCGTTTATGCCAACAGCGAATGGTGCAGGTCTTAAACAAGTTCCCGTCATTACGGGCACTCACGTAACCGCTGATGCGGGTACAGGTTCTGTTCATACGGCGCCTATGCACGGTGCGGACGATTATACGGTTTGTAATCAATACGGCATTGCTGCTGAGATGATTTTGGTTAGCGCCGAAGGCACATTTATCAATAACCCTGCTTTAGAAAGTTTAGAGCTTTCAGGCTTGTCGGTTGCTGATAAAGGTGTTTTCCGCGTATTGGGTATTTTGGGTGATCCGCAAATCGGAACACCGAATGCCCTAATTAAGAAATTGAAAATCGAGCACAGCTACCCACATTGCTGGCGCCACAAAACGCCGATTATTTTCCGTGCAACCCCGCAGTGGTTTATTGCAATGGAAGCAAAAAATGCCGATAACTCTTTGTTATCACAAGCGATGCATGCAGTAGAGCACGATATTGAATGGCGCCCAAGCTGGGGTAAAGCTCGTATCGAAGGCATGATGAATGGTCGCCCTGATTGGTGTATTTCTCGCCAGCGTACCTGGGGGGTTCCGATTGCTTTATTCGTGCATAAAGAAACCTCAGCACTTCACCCAGATAGCAAAGCTCTAATCGAGAAAGTTGCGATTAAGGTTGAAGAAAAGGGTATTGATGCGTGGTTCGAATTAGAAACTGCTGATTTACTAAGTGCTGAAGACGCAGAAAACTATGTGAAAGTTACCGATACTTTAGACGTATGGTTCGATTCTGGTGTAACGCATGCGGCAGTTCTTGATGAGCGTGATGGTTTACGTTCACCGGCTGATTTGTACCTTGAAGGCTCAGATCAACACCGTGGTTGGTTCCAGTCTTCATTATTGACCTCGGTTGCTGCTAAAGCCGAAGCGCCTTATAAAACAGCGTTGACTCACGGTTTTACTGTTGATGCGCAAGGCCGCAAGATGTCGAAGTCGATCGGTAATACCGTATCGCCTATCGAAGTGATGGATAAGTTAGGCGCTGATATTTTACGCTGGTGGGTAGCCGATACTGACTACAGCACTGAGATGACAGTTTCTGATGAGATCCTAAAACGTAACGCCGACGCGTATCGTCGTATCCGTAATACCTGTCGTTTCTTGTTGGCTAACATTGCAGGCTTTAATCCGAAAACGGATTTGGTCGCGGTAGAAGATATGTTGCCATTGGATGCTTGGATTTTAAATCATGCAAGCAATATGGATAAGCAAGTTAAAGCGCTTTATAACGATTATAACTTCAGCGGCTTAACCAAATTGTTGATGAACTTCAGCGTTGGCGAGCTGGGTTCTTTCTACTTAGACATTATTAAAGATCGTCAGTACACCTGTAAGGCCGATGGTCTTGCGCGTCGTAGTGCGCAAACGGCCTTGTATCATATTGCGGAAGCGATGGTACGTTGGATTGCTCCGGTATTAAGTTTCACGGCTGAAGAGATTTGGGATGTATTGCCAGTTGCAGTTGATGCAGAAGGTAATGCTATTGAGCGTGAAAGATCAGTGCTACTTGCCGAATGGTATGAGCTACCTCAAGTTAATGATTTGAGTTTAGACGATAATTACTGGCGTCAAATCATGGCCGTTAAAACAGCTGTGAATAAGATTCTAGAAGAAGCGCGTAGTGATAAAAAAGTAGGCTCTAGTTTAGCCGCTGATGTTACTTTGTTTGCTGATGAGACCTTGAAGCCTCAGTTAGAAAAATTAGGCGAAGAACTTCGTTTCGTAACGATCACTTCGACTGCTGACGTTAAAGCGTTAGCCGATGCGGATGAAGCAAGCACACAAAAAACAGACGTTAGTGGTTTGCGTTTATCGCTTTCTGCATCAACGGCTGAGAAGTGTGAACGTTGCTGGCATCATAATGTCACAGTGGGTATGCATCCTGAACATGCGACCTTATGTTCTCGCTGCGTAACGAATATTGCGGGTGAAGGTGAAATTCGTCACTTTGCATAACATTTATTGTGTGTCGTGTTTAGTTTGCTAAGCATGCCGATAAATAGTGAATGATTGGCGTGATTAAAAAGTCACGTCAATCAGTACAAAAAAATTGAGTAATTTAGCATGAATCAAGAACGAAAGGCTGGGGAACCCTCCGCCCTGATTTGGTTGTGGTTATCTGTCTTCGTGATTGCGTTCGACCTGATTACCAAGCAACTTGCCGAAAACTTTTTAACCTATGGTCAGCCTGTGCCGGTATTTCCGGTATTTGATTTAACACTGCTTTATAACCCTGGCGCAGCGTTTAGCTTTCTTGCCGGTGAAGATGGCTGGCAGCGTTGGTTTTTTACTGCGATAGCCGTAGGCGTTAGCGTGATGTTAATCAGCTGGCTGCATAAATTACCACGCGCAAATAAGTGGATGGCGGTTGCGCTAACCCTTATTTTAGGCGGCGCACTAGGTAATCTATTTGATCGCTTAGTGTATGGCCATGTCATTGATTTTATTTCAATTCATTGGTCAGGTTCTTATTTCCCTGCTTTTAACATTGCCGACAGCGCTATTACCGTTGGTGCGATTATGCTAGGCCTTGATGTGGTATTTGAAGCACGTCGAGAAAAAGCCGCTGCGAAAGCAGCCGCTGTTTTGTCCTCTACCGATAAAGAATAAAGGTAACGAATAATGTCTCATTCTATTCAAACGATTGCTGCTGATTCAAAAGTTTCAATGCATTTTGCATTACGCATGGACGGCATTGCAACGGATGGCACGCGTAAAAAAGACGAAGTTGATTCAACCTTTAATGCAAAACCTGCTGAGTTTGTATTAGGCGATGGTAATTTATTACCGGGCTTTGAAGAATTCTTAATTGGCCTAACAACAGGCGATCATAAAACCTTTACTGTGCCTGCTGAAAAAGCGTTTGGTCAAACAAACCCTCAGAATATTCAAGAAATGAAGCGCTCTAGCTTTGCTGTTGATATGCCGTTGTCGCCAGGATTGGTGGTATCGTTTGCCGATGCGGCTAAAGCAGAATTGCCGGGTGTGATTAAATCTATTGAAGGTGATTATGTAACAGTTGATTTTAATCACCCGTTGGCAGGTAAAGATTTAGAGTTTGAAGTTCAGATTCTTTCCGTGACTGATGCAGACTGGGCAGAAGCATAAATGAAAATTAAAATGGCGAACCCTCGTGGTTTTTGCGCGGGTGTTGATCGCGCAATTGATATCGTAAATCGTGCTTTGGATTTATTCGAGCCGCCTATTTATGTTCGCCATGAAGTGGTGCATAACAAATTTGTGGTGAATGGTTTACGGGACCGCGGTGCAGTATTTGTTGATGAGCTTCATGAAGTACCTGATGACAGTATCGTGATTTTCTCAGCTCATGGTGTATCACAAACCGTGCGTAACGAAGCAACCGCTCGTGGCTTGAAAGTATTTGATGCAACCTGCCCGCTTGTGACGAAAGTACATTTAGAAGTTAGCCGCTACAGTGCCGACGGCAGTGAATGTATTCTGATTGGCCATAAAGGCCATCCAGAAGTTGAAGGGACCATGGGGCAGTATGATCACTCTAATGGCGGAAATATTTATCTAGTCGAAGATGAAGAAGATGTTGCCGCACTAGAAGTTGAAAACCCAGAAGCACTTTATTACGTCACCCAAACTACGCTTTCAATGGATGATACCGCGAAAGTCATTGAAGCCTTACGCGCCAAGTTTGAAAAAATAGAAGGCCCACGCAAAGATGATATTTGCTACGCCACTCAAAACCGCCAAGACGCGGTAAAAGTATTAGCGACAGGCACAGAGTTGTTATTGGTGGTGGGTTCGCCGAACAGTTCTAACTCCAACCGCTTGCGCGAACTGGGCGAGCGCATGGGGGCAAAAGCGTACTTAATTGATAACGCTGAAGAGATTCAAAAAGAATGGTTAGAGGGTATTGAAAGTATTGGTATTACCGCTGGCGCTTCTGCTCCTGAAATCCTTGTGCAATCTGTAGTGGATCGCTTGAAAGAATGGGGCGGCGAAGTGCCAGAAGAGCTGCAGGGACAAGAAGAGAATGTTGTGTTTTCTTTGCCGAAAGAGTTGAGGTTGGTTGAGGTTTGATTGGTTAACTCAGAGCAATAATTCGCTCTGAGTTAAGAGTACATAGTAAATAGATTGCTAATTCTAATAGGTATTGCGAGCCAGAATGCATTCAGGGCATCTTGCATCAAGTAAATCATTACCATCCCAGTCTCGGATAACCAATTTATTGAAGTCCCACACTTTACGCCCACGATTATCAGCAGCTAGAAGTCCCATAAATGCGTCCTCACCAGCATCTCCACTAATCGGTGTCGCTATCGCAATAAAGCACTCTGTCGCGGGTGGATTATCAGGATAGATGACCCCATCATCGCACTGGCCAATACGAACCCCATAGGTATTGATTCCATTGTAGGTTATGACCCATTGGCCGAGTGCGTCAACATCATAGTTGAGGTCTACCATTGCCGGTGCGTATCTGGCGTTATTGAGATAGAAACGCTCTTGAAGTTGCACTACTTGTAAAAGTTTTGTCATCGTATCTTCACGCTGACTCTCTAATATATAATTTCGGTAGCTGGGCATTACTACACTTGCAAGAATGCCAATAATAGCAACTACTATCATTAGTTCAATTAAGGTAAAACCGCGTTGTTTCATTTTTAGCCTACTGCAAAATGCCCCATAACAGCTCAAGGTATTGAGTTGCTATGGGGCTTGCTGTTATGGGTTATAAATTATGCTATTGCTTATAGCGATCGCCAAAAGTTTCTTTTGAGCAACTCGCACTGATCAGATCCGCCTGCAATGACACTGGTACCACTTAGAATCACAGAGACTGAGGCTTCACACTCAGGTTTTGGTGGTGGGCAAGAGTTTGTATCTTCACAGTCTTCATCCTCTTCTTCTGGCTGACAGCTTTCATGGCTAGGGTTGTCCAAGCAAAATTCCTTCTGCCCACCGCCCCCTGTCGTTAACTCAATAGGGGCGGGAGGTGGGCCGTCACTAATAATAGTTTCAGACGATATTTCAGGTGCCGACGGGTTAAAGGCAATGGCATAGGCTTTTGCATTACCAATATCCGCATTACAGCCAGCAACTGTATTTGCAATGGATTTAGGAGAGAATGTGGTGAAATACATATGTCCATTTGCCGTTAAAGAGGGAGAAAGCACTTTTTCACCTGTAGTAAGATCATACTTCCACCCTTTAGGTGAGTATGCCGTGCTTGTTGCAGTAGCGGGAATATCCACCATATCTCCCCTATCCAAAGTATCGTAAGTAGCAGGGGGTGCAACTATATTATGATCTTTAATAATATAGAAACTATCTTGATCAGCCGCCTGTAGTGGATGCGCACGATAGCCTGAACCAATTGAAACGGTCAGAAATTTCTCTTTTGTCTCTTTATCATAGAAGTAAGAAACACTAGGCGCATCATAAAAACGTTGATAGTTAGCGCTATTATTGTTGGCGTCAAAAATCATACCAGCACCTGCAACAAAGTTTGACTTGCTGATGCTTTCAGTTATTTCTGCATTGAGATCAAAGCGCCAAATACGACCGCCCAAATCACTCACGAAGAAATAATCTGTGATTTGATCGCCATCAAAATCAATGGTTTTTATTTCACTAGTAATAGCGCTGGTCATATCAGAAAGGTTAGTTGTTGCTCCAGAATTACTTGCGCTCCATAGTAGTTCTCCTGTCTCGGGATCTATCATATAGACCGAGTTCCCTATGCTATGAGGTGCTCGAATAGCGCGAGTATCTTCTTGATTATCGTAGCCGCCGCCAAATAATAGAACAACTTTAGTTTTTCCTGAGTCACCCCACCTAACTTTGGCTAATGACATAGGAGACCAAGATTCTCCCATTTTGTCGAAATCACCACCTTGACCACCATTTATTTGCCATTGAAATTTAGGCTTTTCAGGATTTGTGATATCAAGCGCGTAGTAGTGGCGTCCACCACGACGTAAGCCGAAATAAAGATAGACCTTTTCACCGTTATCAACTTGGGAGTTTTGATTCGCATCTACATGCCAATAATTGATTGGTCCATCGACGCCATAGGGTTTTGGTTCGTATAGGTCGGCAGACTGATACAGGTCTGCATTGGCTAATAGCTCTTTAGGGATATAAGAGAAGTATTCCTTAAATTCATTCTTGTCTGCATCGATAGCATGTAAGTAACCGCTATTCGTGCCCATAAAGACGACACCTTTTGGAGTAACATTACCAGACGCATCTGTGTCGTAGCCATAGTTTACAACCACTGGGCGGCTGTGAAGAGGATCTTCCATTTGAAGGCGGGTATCCTCCCCCTCTTTTCTGTTAAGCCAGTCAATAAGAGCAGAATGTTCCTCGGGAGTTGTATTGCTGGATAATCCAAGAACATCTTTACTGATTGTATCGGTGGTTAAAGCCGTATCGAGTGCAGTCTTAGATCCACTTAGGTGCGTTAGAATGTTGAGTTCTTTGGTTAAGTTAGCTGCGGCACCACCTTTTAAGACGCTTTCGCCATCGGTCGTTCCTTTTTCCGTCCAGTAGCTTCGACTAGCTTCTTTGAATCGTCCGCTGGATGTATCAACGGCAGAGTCACCTTCTGCATCTACAACTGTTCCATTTGGAGCTAAGCGATAGCTTTTAAGATTGCCTTTCCAGTCGTTGCTGGTAGACGGTACAAACATGGCATAAAATAAGCTATCTAAGTGCTCTAAGCTATTATATGAATTAACCGATACAGCTGGGGCAACGAAGGTAACGGGCTTATCGTGACCTGCTGTTACGGCCGTTCTGAATGCTTTGGCAATCTGATCTTTGTCTGACGCTGCAACATAAGTTCCCTGACCATATTTAGCAATATTTTTCATATAATTAAGGCTGGTACCATCTGAATTCTCATCAAAGAAACCACCAATTACATGTGTATTAATTGTTTGTTTGCCAGCCAGCTGTGGGCGCTGGTCAACATTGGCTAAAAAGTAGGCAAGTTCTTCAGCGCACTTACCTGGACCATCACAGTTATTTGTTAAGACGCTTCTATCGTAATCGTTTAAACCCGGTTCTGTTTGAAAATCGATGTTGGCATCTTTTAACAAAGCACGAATTTCATCGTTCGCGCTTGTATCGGAATCAGAAGGGTCGCCATCCGTGAAAAGTACAAGGTTACTCGTAGCGTTACAAGCTGTACTAATAGGTGATTTGTATGTATTACCTACTCGAGATGAAGCGACACTTGGGTTGTACTGTGTATAGGTACGTCTCGAGTTATCATCGTAATCAATAAAGCCATTACTTTCTCTGAGAAGTGTTGTGTTTGAGTACTGAAAGCGAGCAGAAGAGTCTTTTCCATAAGCAACAGGTCCACCTCTGAGGTATTGTGCAGTTTCATAAAACGCTTCACTAAGAGGCGTACCATTCCATGGAAGGTATCTATCAATAGTTGTTGTAAAGTTACTGCGAATACTTTCTATGTCGGCTGCTGCAATATCAATCATGCCGCCATTACCAAATGTATTGAAACGCGCTAGACCTAGCTGAATACCGCCAGTTGTATTAACAAGTGATGTGGCCGCTTCTTTCGTAATTTGCATTCTTGATTTTTGGGGACCAATAAGGACATCTTTATATTCATTTTTATAAATTAGGTAGTTAATGTAATTGCCGCTATAGATATATGGGAAGTAATTACTCCAAGCGTCGTAGTAACTACCGTCTTTAAATGATAAGTATTGGTTGCTCCGGCCTGTGTCAGCTTTAATGTATTTATTGGAGGAGTTAGTTTCGTCAGCTTTACAATCAATAATTGCGCTTACGTCGTTAGCATCACCTCGTGGAGTTTCTGGAGCTACCCAGCGCCAGCGGTATCTCCGCCCCACTTTAACTCTCTTTAGTTCAGATAATGAAGGATCCCAAACTGAATTAGATGAGTTCCAGCGCTTGAATTGATCGCCATAAAATCCTTCAGTTTGTATACTGGCTTGAGCTGCATCACACTTCAAGGCATCTTTTGGGAATTTATGATTGTTTAGGCTATTTATATCGCTGCTTGAAATTACACTCGCAGAGTGGTCGTCGTCATTAAAATAGTACAGTTCAGGATCGATATAATTTATGACATTGCCATCAGGATCTATTGGATATAAATCTTTATAGTTGGTGCCTGGAATATAATCTGGGGCCTCTTCTCGGACCCAGTATGACATACTGCCGGAAGTATCAATAACCATCATGGATACCGGTTTAATCGTTGATTGAGTTCCTCGATAAATTTCGATGTCGTCTGCTTGAGCTAAGCAGCACCATAATGTTAGAGCAGCGGTTGTTGCTACGCTGCGATAGCGTTTAATAGGATTTTTCATTGGAGATACTCCTTATTTGGAGATAAAAGACTGATATAGAAAATTGTTTTTCTATTTTTATGGAATTGTAAGCGCATCTGCGCTTGTCCATTAGCCTTTAAATGCATTTTTAATTTATTAAGATTGAGTGCTTTACCATCCTTAGAAATTTCAGTTTCAGGAGTAATGGTTAGTTCGTAATTGTTGCAAGTTGGGCAGAGTAGAACTTGGATCTGCCCAAGTCCTGATTCTTCTTGATAATTGCCAGTAAGGCGAATATCTGCTGCCTTCCCCACTAAATCACGGGAAACGATATCTGCTTGACTTGTAAAGGCAAACAGAATGGCGAGTATGGAAAATAGGTATTTCATTAGATTTATCCTTTTGTGGGCTAAGGTGGTGAATAGAGTGAATTTTTACTGGAATCTAAAGCAGGAAAGCTTATGCCAGAGACTTGATATTGAGAGGTAGAGCTATCAACTGTGCGACCAGCGATATCACCTCTTGACCATAGGTGATAACGAAATAAAACTCGATTTCCTGCTTCGTCGCCTTCTGCCAAAGAATTTTGGCCTCTGACCGCTTCTGTCATAATTAGTTGATTATCAACCTGTATTTGTATGCTGGATCCCGATGGGTTGAGTGGAGTTAAAGCAACAGGTGTATAATTTTTAGTACCATTATCGAGGTTGAACTGTCTTATAGGGGCGCTAAGAATAGGATCGCCTAGATTCCTGTTTGATAAATCAAAGTACCAGCTATCTTGATCACTCAATACCGTATTAAAGGTTTCTTCTTTGTGAAATATATTAGAAGTAATACGAGTCTGCAGGCCAGCGCGTTGCATATTCATTGCCGCAAGCAATGTAATAGCCGATAAAAGTACAAGACTAATCGCTAATACCGCCCCTGATTGTTTTTGTACCGATGAATACTTCATATTATTCTTCTCCACGATTAGGAATGAAAAAGGTTGAGCTGAAGACTTGGCGATTGATGGCGTCAGTAAAAGTGTAAATATCTGAGTCCAACATGACGTACTGTTTAGTGCTGACAAAGTTTGTGATATCGCCAAGAGAACGTGTCATTACCGATACCTTTATTGCAAAAACTCTGTTCCAGTCATTCACTTCATTAGCATTGACATAACGCGTTACATCATCAGATGCTAGGTTAGTGGCTTCTCCGTATAAGAAATGTATCGCTTCAACGCCGTTAGCAATGACTTGAGCAGCCCCTGCAGGCGGTATGATTGTTTCGGTGACGTTATTATATAGGCGGCCTTGGCAAAACAAAGAGTTAGTCTGTGTAAGGGGATCAAGGCTTACCCAGAAAGTATTGATGATCGTTGTATTTGGTGAAAATCCTGGAAACGTTGCCCCCGTACAATCGGTGGTTATACTCGGAAAAATAGGGCTTGGATCGCCTGGAGTGAATGGTGGATACGTAAGGTCAATAGAGGGGGGAATCCATGATAAAGCTAGACGGTCTCCACTCAGAATTCCAGGGCCAACTGTAATATTCGCCTCAGTTGCGCCAGCATCGTTATTAAATGAGCAAGCATTATTGGCGTTTAGGTCGGCAACATCACAGCCCATGGCTGTTCTTGAGGTTAACTCTCGATCACTCATAGAGTTAATGCCCGTTGCTCTAATCTGTCTACCCACAAATGACATCACGAAACGAGCCGTCTCTTGGGCTTGGGATACGCCGTCAGAACTTGTTGAATTTTGATTTGAACTAATCAAAACTTGTGCAATACCATAGGTTATTAACAATGACAGCACCAAGGTGATCATGAGTTCGACTAATGTAAAACCACGCTGGGAATTATTATTCATTGGGTCACCAATCTTGGGTTTACTCTTCTTGTGACTGTAAGAGTGTTATCAGGGTCTTGACGAATGGCTGCGGACGCTTCAGTCGCTTCAGTTGCATCCACTTTAGCTCTCCAAGTTAAAGCAAGCTGTAAGGGGTCACCATCAACACAGCCCGCTGGGTCCGGACATAGAACCGTTATTGTTGGTCCCCAATTTCGACCAGGGAGACTTGGCAATGCATCAATTGGATTGCCTTGAATATTAATGTTGTCACGAGGTAATCCACAGGCGACTTCAAACAGATCCCATGCTGCCATTTCTGGCCCAGTGCAAACTGCGGAGACAACGCGAGCACTTCCCGTTGCATAATTGCTGCAGGCAGTTACTGGTACAGGGCCTGGGTCGAAGGGGCAGTTGACAGCTCCGACACGAACGTAGCTCGAAGAAGACCCTTTATTAGCTCTAATTCGGCTCGCTAGGTCATTTAGAATCAATGTGGCATGGCTATGATTCCCCGCGTCTTGGGTCGCTTTTAGTGCCTGCATTTGTAAAGACATTAGCCCCATTAAGCCAATGCTAGTGATCATCATAGTGACAAGGACTTCAATTAAGGTCAGTCCGGCAGATGAGTTATATAAAGGCGCAAATATTGTTTTCATCGTGCAGCAAACCCCGCTGGGCAAAGTATGTCAGTACTAATAACTTGCCCTATCTGGTTAATGTGTAGTCGGCGAGCGTAATCACCAGCGCATCCTAGAACCCCAATTTCAAGAGCGCCACCACGCTCAGCGATACCCTCTGCGTTAAATTCGATCGGGTTAGCAGAATCTAAAGTACCTGTTGGAATATTAACTCCTGCATCGGTTGTAAAAAATGCGACAGAGCGGATCTGAGGGTCTGGCCCCATGTTCTCTTGCTGTCGCAGAGTTACTCCTGGATTGGCAGTACTGATTATAACCCAGCCAGCAGCCCAGTTGACGCCTCCGCCACCTGCCAATGTTCCCGTGCCGTTAATAAGATCGATAGGAACCATTTGAGCATTTGCTTGATGTCTAATCGCGACGCTACGAGTATACATAATATCAATCATCAGCTGGTTGCTGACAGAGATGCTTTTGCTATTAGAGATCATCGCTCGCATATTGGGCACTGCAATAATAGCAATAATGCCAACAATGGCGATAACAATCATGAGCTCGATAAGGGTAAACGCATTAGTATTTTTCATAAGAGTATTATTATCTAAATACTTCTACTCTGGCAGTCTCGTAAGATAAGCGGTGTATTCATCAAGACTAACTGATAATAGCCCCCTTAAAGGGTGATTTAAGGGGGCTTTTTATAATCAAATTGAAGGGGGTGGGCAGGTCGGCTGCTTGTCTGTACTTAATGCGGACTTTCTTCTTTTAAGATCTTGAATGACGCGAATTCTGCCGACTCTTGATAAAACAATGCCTTTTGAATTGTATTCTGAGCAGTACTTTAATGTGCCAGTGTAGCCATTGATCTGCCCTTGGCCGTTGAACCTAATTTGTGTGCGTGGGTATTCAATGGTGCGTTCTATGTTGGAATAAGGCGTAATGGTCTGGAAGAGTCTTTCATTCCCATCTCGCTTTTTGTTGTTATTGTAATCAATGAACATGATTAACGGCAGCTGCCAGTTTTTGATGCAGTTAAAACCATCCTCTGTAGGGCATAAAACGGCATGTTCGTTATGAGTTATGGAGAGAGATCTTGTTTCTTGAATGGCACTGAATAATCGGTTTGGTTCTAGCCAGTATTTGGTTGATTCTATACCGCTGCTAGCGGCGCTTGCGATTACGGATACAAGTGCGGTGACTGTAACGAGCTCTATTAGCGTTAGCCCTAAGTTCTTATTGTGATCGCACTTTTTATAATGTTTATTTCCGTACATATAACCGTCCTTGGTAAGTCTTCCAGCTTGTAATTCGTACTTGAATTAATGACTAGTTGATTACAGCAGTATTTTTGGATGGCGCAGCAATAACGGGGCAGAATCAGTCTATCGGCCTAATAAAACAATAAATTCTTCTGAGATAAAATTAATACTTAACGGTAAGTTTAGAGAAAATACCGTTAAGTAGATTGATAGCCTGAAAAACTTAGTGGCCGAGGTGATAAACCACTAAAGAGTGTGCGATTTTGTTTTGTATTATTTATCAGCGTTCTTTTCGAATTAAAATATCGGCCTACTCAATATTCAATTTTTTACAACGATATCGCAGTGCCCGAAAACTAATACCCAGTTTCTCAGCCGCCGCAGTTTTATTCCAGCGCGTTGCTTCCAAGGCCTCATTAATGGCTAAGCGCTCAATATTTTCGATATAGGCTTCTAAATTGCCATCCGCCATGTTGGTAGAGCTTTCTACTGCCTGCACAGGCTGGCTTTGGTGGTTTGGTAGGTTGAGGTCTTCAATGCTAATCACGTCATTCTCAGACATGGTGAATGCGCGTTGTAAAATGTTTTCCAGTTCTCGCACGTTCCCAGGAAATGAGTATTCGCATAGTGCGGCCAAGGTTTTTGGCGCCAGTTGTACGGCTGGCATTTGCCACTCTTTTGCGTACTTGGCGATAAAATGATCGGCCAGCATGGGGATGTCTTCAGGTCGCTGGGTTAGTGGTGGTGTTTTAATGGTGATGACGTTCAGGCGGAAGTATAAGTCTTGGCGAAAGAGTTCTTCTTCGACGCGCTGATGTAAGTCTCTATGGCTGGCGCTTAAGATGCGAACATCAATTGGAAGCTCTTGTTCATAACCGACAGGGCGCACCGATTGCTCTTGAATGACGCGCAATAGCTTGGCTTGCATATCAATGGGTAGTTCACTGACTTCGTCTAAAAACAGCGTGCCACCATCGGCTGCGCGGAAGAAACCTAGTTTGTCGGAAGTTGAGCCAGTAAAGCTGCCTTTCATGTGGCCAAAAAATTCACTTTCCATTAAATCTCTAGGAATAGCGCCGCAGTTAACCGCGATAAAAGGTTTGTCGCGTCGTGCTCCTAAGGAGTGAATCAGCTGTGCGACTAATTCTTTGCCGGTTCCCGATTGGCCGTGAATAAAAATTGGGGCCTGGGTACGGGCAACTTTTTCTATTTGGTTGTTAAGACTCATCATGGCTTTTGAGTCGCCAATTAAACGCACGGTACTCGCTTTATTGACATCGGTAGCGAGTGGTACTTCTGTGAGTTTAAGCGCTGCCGTGACGACTTCACGTAAACGAGCAAGATCAATGGGTTTCGCGATGAAGTCAAAAGCGCCTGATTTTAACGCTTCAACGGCTGTTTCCATATTTCCGAATGCGGTAATCATGGCGATGGGCATTCTTTTGTATTTTTTCTGCGCTAAGGCAATTAAGTCCATGCCATTACCGTCTGGTAATTTCATGTCGGTTAAGCAGAAATGAAACTCTTGCTGTTCTAAGAGTGTAATCGCTTGACTAAAATCAGCGGCACAAGAGCATTCGATATCCATACGCTCTAATGTTATTTGTATGAGGGCGCGGATATCAGGTTCGTCATCAATAATTAATGCTTTGTACATTACGCTAATTCCTGTGTCACTTTAGCAAAGGTAAGGCTGAAACACGTGCCTAAGTCTTCCATATCTAAGTCTTTCACATCGAAGTCTCCCGAATCTAAGTGGTCGCTGGCCATGTGTGTGATGCTAGCTTTATTGGCTTCGCAAATTTCTCGGCATAGATATAGACCTAAGCCCGTGCCGGTATGTTCGGTGGTGAAGAAGGGTTCAAATAAGTTCTTTTGGTTGTCTTCACTAATGCCTGGGCCATTATCCATCAAATAGAGACGAACGGAACCATCAGACTCTTGTTTTGCGGTTAATTTTAACTGTGCGTTGTCTGGATTTTTGAGCAAGGCGTAACGTAGGCCATTACCGCATATGTTGTGCAATACTTGTTGTAATTGATCAGGGTCGAATTTGATTAAGAAATCAGGGCTACACGTGATGTTTATTGAAAAGGCGTCATCATGGGCTTGCTGGAATGATTCTTTAAAATGCTCTAACCACGGTTTTAATTTAATCACTTCAATGCTGGCATGGTTGCGACGGCTAATTTGTAGGATGTCTTCAACCGTGCGGTTGATGCGCATGCAGTGCTGCTCAATAATTTGAGTAAGCTTTATATCGCCTTTTGATAGATCCGGTGCTTCGGCTAACAGTTGAGCGGCGTGGCGAAGTGCGCTTAACGGGTTACGAATTTCGTGAGCAATGCTAGCGGTTAAGCGGCCAAGTGAGGCTAGTTTAATTTGTTGAGCTTCTGCGGCAATATGGGCGCTATCTTCGATGACTAACACATAATCCCCATGTGTCGAGTTGAGTAGGGCTGACTTGTTTAATATATACAGGTGGTCATTGTGATTAATATGGAGGCTTGTTTCATTTTGGTGTTCGCTGGTATTAAGCAGTACCAGAGGTAACGATTTTCCATCGACACAATTAAACCAATTTTTGGCGGTTTCGTTGCTTAAGAGTATTCTATGGTCTTTATCGCAGGCAATAATGGCATCTGGCAGCGCGAGGAAAACATTTTTATTGATTTTTCGTAAACGAGAAATATTTTCAGCCTGTCGATAGGCGAGGTCTAATGTACTGTTGAGTTTTCCCGAAAGCGTTTGGGTTAAAAAGGCCAGCGTAAAACAAAAGAAACCATACAATCCTGAGGTGAATACTTCTTTTTCGTGAAACTGCCCGGGTAAAAAATGCTGAGTATAAATCACCGCAATAGTGGTCCAAGCGGCGACGGAATAGCCTAAGGAACGAGTCACCAATAAGTTGGAAATGAAGATTGGGATCAGGATAAGGTTGCTGAATCCACTGCCTAAGCCGCCACTGGCCTGCATCATAATAATAAGTAGTGTTATGTCACCAAAGAAATAGGTGATGGCATATTGAGGGTGAGTGCTGAGGCGGGAGCCAGAAACCCCCAGCATGATCGCTGACCAAAATACGTACGCCGTATTGGCAAATAAGAAGCTACGCGGGTCGGCATGGGCAACAATGGAATTGCCTGTATCCAAGCTGTCTAGCACAATGAGCATGAGCGATAATAGCAGGGTATAAAAGCTGTAATAGCGTAATAATCTCTGCCCTTGGACAAGAACGTCCGCTGGTTTTAACCACATTTTGAAATATCCGTTTGCAACCTGTTCACAATTTTTCGACAATACGCGGCAAATATCCCGTGGTCAAAGATAATCGCTATGCAACAATTCTCAATCGCCCTCGCCCAAGTCAACTTTAAAGTGGGTGATATTGACGGCAATCTCCAACTTATTGCTACGGCTGTCGCTGATGCTAAGGCTCAGCATGATAAGACTCAGCATGAAGGTGATATCTCTGAAGAGCGCGCCTTAATGGTGGTTTTCTCAGAGCTTGCACTCATTGGTTATCCACCAGAAGATTTATTATTACGACCAAGTCTACAGCATCGCATTGAAAGTGCCGTGCAGCAGGTCGCAAATTTAAGCGCAGATGTCGCGATTGTGGTGGGTTATCCATGGCAGCAAGACGGTCAGCTCTTCAATATGGCGGGGGTATGGAGTAAGGGTAAGCAAATTGCTCAATACGCCAAACGCTGCTTACCTAACTATCAAGTATTTGATGAGCAACGTTATTTTACCGCTGGCAAAAATGTCTGTGTCTTTGACTGGCTAGGTCATAAGGTCGGCTTAACCGTATGTGAAGATATTTGGCATGAGCATCCTATTGCAGAATCAAAGGCCGCTGGGGCAGAGCTAATTATTAATATTAATGCCTCGCCGTTTCATGCAGGGAAGTTGCAGCAGCGTCATGAGTTGCTGGCTAATCACGCAAAGCGTCATCAATTGCCGATTGTTTATGTGAATCAGGTGGGTGGACAAGATGAGCTTGTGTTTGATGGTGCTTCTTTTGTGACCGATCGAGAAGGGCAATTAGTTGCTAGTCTGCCTGAGCATGAGAGTAGCTTGGCGCTGGTGGACTTTGATTACTTGCCACAGAATCAGCGTCTAACCTGTGTGCCAGCCAACGTCTCGGCGGGCTCAGCCGTACCGTTACCCAAAGCAGCGCTAGCCAGTATTTACGATACGCTGGTATTGGGTGTGCGTGACTACATTGAGAAAAATGGTTTTAAAGGCATTGTTTTAGGCTTGTCGGGCGGAATTGATTCGGCGCTGACCTTAGCGATTGCGGTGGATGCAATTGGTAAAGATCGTGTTGAGGCGGTTATGATGCCGTTTAAATACACGTCATCAATGAGTATGGAAGATGCCAAGCTAGAGGCGGATGCCTTGGGTATTAGTTACAAAGTCTTGCCGATTGAGCCTATGTACGATGCATTTATGCTGGCGTTGGAAGATGAGTTTGCCGGCTTGCCGCGTGATACTACAGAAGAAAACCTACAGGCGCGTTGTCGTGGGGTGATGTTAATGGCTATTTCGAATAAGAAAGGCTACATGGTCATGACTACCGGTAATAAAAGCGAAATGGCCGTGGGTTATGCCACGCTTTATGGCGACATGGTAGGGGGCTATAGTGCATTAAAAGATGTGTATAAAACCATCGTATTTCAGCTTTCTCGCTATCGTAATGCCTTAGCGGCAGAGCAGCATGAAGCGGAAATTATTCCGGATCGAGTGATAACGCGACCGCCTTCAGCAGAGTTGGCGCCGGATCAAGTTGATGAAGACAGCTTGCCTCCTTACGACATTCTGGATCAAATTTTAGAATATTACGTTGAAGAGGATGTCAGCGTTGAAGGCATTATCGCGAAGGGTTTTGCGCGCGAAGATGTGACTCGCGTTGTTCGCTTAGTCGACTTGTCTGAATATAAGCGTCGTCAATCACCGATTGGTGTTCGAATTACATCAAGAGGATTTGGCCGCGACCGTCGCTATCCGATTACTAATGGTTGGAAGGCGGGTAGCTAGACTGTGTCAGTGCTGATAGGTGCAGGTCGGTGCTGGTAGGTAATACTAAGGGTGGTTAGGTTAGGCAATGAAATCGGGTTCGTGCTTTGCAATGAACCCGGTTTGTAAATTATTCAATTAATCCAAAGCTCATCACACCAATCAGTGTACGACGATCTTCTTTGGTCAGTCCGCTATCAATAAACTTACCTTTCGCTGTCAGTTGCTTATGCTTAGGGTAATTCTTTTTCAATAACGCCAGCGCTTGCTTGGCTTCTAAATCTTGTCCTAATAAACGATAGGCTTCTATCTGCAATGCCAAAGCATCGGCGACTGCGCTCGTACCTTGATATCCCAACATAACGCGCTCACCGCGCTGAGCAGCGGCTAGATAAGCATGGCGCTTCAAATAAAAGCGACCAACACCGACTTCGTATTGCGCTAAACGGTCGCGTAAAAATATCATGCGTTTTTGGGCATCTTCGTTATATTGGCTATCAGGATAGCGACGCAATAATTCATCAAAATGATTGAAAGCATCACGGAAAGGGGTTGGATCTCGGCGTGCTTTCTCTGACGGCGTATAGCGCTCGACAAAATTAAATCCTAGTTCGTAGACCGATAGGCCACGCATGTAATAGGCATAATCCACTTGTTTATGCAGCGGATGTAGGCGGATAAAACGCTCCGCTGAGGCGAGTGCGCCTTCCATATCCGACATCATGTGTTGGGTATAAATCAGTTCAAGCTGTGCTTGCTCGGCATAATCACCGAATGGATAACGCGACTCTAACTGCTGTAAACGCTCACTGGCGATTAAAAAGTTATTATCTTCCATTGCTTCACGGGCTTGTTCATAAAACTCACGCTCGCTTAGGTCTTCTGGGCGTTTGTCAGTGCTAGAGCAGGCAGCCAATATCAAACAAGATAAAATCAAAAACGATTGGGTAAAGCTTCTCATGGAGGAATATTCCGTTTAACTGTATACTAGGTGGTCAAATATGGCGCTGTTTAATAAACGTCATTAAATCATAGTCTTAATCTTCACTAAAGATCATTTAAAGCTCATTCATGTCAAATTCTATACAAGCCAGTGTTTTAGTCCCCATTCATCTTGGTAATAAGCGCCTAGATAAGATCGCGGCGGAACTGTTTCCAGATTTCTCCCGCTCGCGTTTACAGCAATGGATTGTCGACGGGAAGTTGACCGTAGACGGTGCCACACGCCGTGGCCGCGATAAAATGATCGGCGGTGAAAATCTAGAGCTGGATGTTATTCTAGAAGCCGAAGGCGATTGGGAAGCAGAAGATATTCCATTAAATGTTGTTTATGAAGACGATGACATTTTAGTGATCAATAAACCGTCAGGCCTAGTCGTTCATCCGGCGGCTGGTAACTATAGCGGAACGTTATTGAACGCGTTGCTTTACCGTTACCCCGGTATTGAAAATGTACCTCGTGCGGGCATCGTTCACCGTTTAGATAAAGATACGACAGGCTTGATGGTGGTTGCAAAAACTTTGCAGGCTCAAACTCAGCTCGTTAATCAGCTACAAGATCGCTCAATGGGGCGTGAGTATGAAGCGATTACGATGGGGGTTATGACCGGTGGTGGTGTGGTTGAAGCACCGATTGCGCGTCACCCAACCCAACGTACCAAAATGTCGGTTGCACCAGAAGGCATGGGTAAAGAAGCGATTACTCATTACCGAGTATTAAGAAAATTCAATGCGCATACGCATATCCGTTGTAAGTTAGAAACGGGCCGTACTCACCAAATTCGTGTACACATGTCGCACATTGGTTATCCTTTAGTGGGCGATCAGACCTACTTTGGCCGTTTCCGTTTGCCTAAGGGTATCTCTTTGCACCTACGCCAAGAACTGCAAACTTTTCAACGCCAGGCCTTGCATGCGCGTGAATTAAGTTTGTGGCACCCAACGACCGATGAATACATGACATGGGATGTTGAATTGCCAGAAGATTTCGAAAAATTATTGCAATCGTTAAGCGATGAGCAAAACGAAACCTATAGCGAACTAGACGACTAATAACTAGATGACTAATTTAACTAGCCTACCTAGTTATATTTAATCAAAAGAGCAGCGCATGATAATACCTCAATGGCCAGCCCCCGATAATGTAAAAGCATTGGCGACTGAACGTGAGGTATCCGCTGCGGGTGTAGGACATAGTCTTTCCCCTTATCATTCTTTGAATTTGGGTGAACATGTGAATGATCACCCAAATTGTGTCACCCATAATCGCCAGCAACTGCTCGATTATGCACATGGCTGTCAAGAAATTCGTTGGCTGCAGCAGGTCCATGGTACTGATTGCCCTGATGCGCACCTCGTTGAAAACTCCATAAAGGCCGATGCCACTTTTACTCAAACACCCGCTTTAGGCTGTGCGGTTATGACGGCGGATTGTTTACCTGTTTTATTTTGTGATCTTCAAGGTCGGCAGGTGGCGGCCGCTCATGCCGGATGGCGAGGCCTTGCACAAGGTGTATTAGCCAATACTCTGACATCGTTTGTAAACAATGGCATAAAGGCGAACCAAGTCATCGCTTGGCTTGGTCCCGCGATATCGCAAGCTGCATTCGAGGTTGGCCCAGATGTTAGGCTGGCTTTTGAGTATTTTGATGAGGGTCAGAGCTGGGCAGATGAGCAATGCTTTATGGCGGGTCAGGGCGACCGCTTACAGGCCAATCTATATCGTCTGGCGAGATTGCAGTTAGAGCACTTAGGTATTGCAGGTGTTTATGGAGATGAAACGCTTTGTACGTTTTCGACGTTAGATCAACACAATGAGCATCGATTTTTTAGTTATCGACGCCAAGCGGTGACGGGTCGTCAGGCCAGCCTTATTTGGCTGGCGGGATCGTGATATCCCGCTAAATTCTAAATAAGCGCGATCAAAAAATTCAAACGTTATTTACAGTAGTTCTTAATGCCTTCTTGGGCTTGCGATTGATAATCTGCTATTTCAGACTGTTCCAGTTTTCGGTAAGAACCGTCTTCCTGCTTGAATCGGCGCTGAGTACTGCCGTTCATATTCGCCAGTAAATCTCGAGATTGTTGGCAGTATTTAGCTTGTTCTTCAGGGCTGTATTCAACGACTAGGGTTTTCTCTGTATTTTCAGTTGTCGTCGGCTTTTGCGCTTTAGTATCTGTTTTGGTGGTGCTCGCACTGCCTGCAGAGCCCTTTCCTGTTGCTTTAATCGAGAGAGCTTTGGCCTCTGTGTTATGCGGTAGATTTTCACTGTAATGCGATCGGCCATTTTCATCGACCCAGTGATAAATTTTTGCAGCCTGGCTTGGTGACATCATAATGCTAGCCATTAGGCCTAAGAATATAGCGGTGCTGGAAAAGCGCGAAGACATAAAAAATCTCTTGATTCAAAACTCGTTCAATTCACATTCAGTTATCCTGCTTATTTTGTCAAGGGATTATCACACTATTGTATTGACAAACGCTGGTAAAATGGCAGAATTACGCGACTTTTCGTCATGCTAGATTTCGGGCCGATCACCGACGTGTTGTGAGAAAAGATAGTTAAGAGCGTGAATAGGTTATCCCCTGTGTTCACCTCTGATTCTTGTTTTAAGACCAAGACGAGAATCATACGGTGATTGACCAAGAATCGATCATCCAGTCTTTAAACTCGTGGCTATGATGCTCTGTTGTTAATCAAAGATAAGCACAGTAGTGTTAATTTTAGGTGTGCTGTTAGCTGCGACGTTCTGTTTAAAAATTATACATTAGAGTTTTATCGTCTTAGCGACAAGCGTGACATCAACGAATGATGGCTACGCCAAATAAAGTCTAATGATACATTCGATTATCGATAATATAGAGGATAGTTCGGTGGAATTACTTTCCGGCGGTGACATGCTAGTTCGTGCTTTGCACGATTCTGGTGTTGAGTATATTTATGGCTACCCAGGTGGCTCCTTGTTACACGTATATGATGCGGTTTATAAGCAAAGCCACGTGAAACATGTACTCGTCCGTCACGAGCAAGCAGCTGCTCACATGGCTGACGGTTTTGCTCGTGCTACGGGTAAAGCAGGTGTGGTCATGGTGACATCGGGTCCTGGCGCAACGAATACCGTAACCGGTATTGCGACGGCTCAGACTGACTCTATTCCTATGGTTGTTATTTGCGGCCAGGTTCCTTCGCACCTAATTGGTGATGATGCGTTCCAAGAGACTGACATGCTGGGTATTGCCCGTCCAATCGTTAAGCACAGTTTCCGTGTAACCGATCCTGTTGATATTCCAGAGATCATTGCTAAGGCATTCCATATTGCTGAAACAGGTCGTCCTGGTCCGGTTGTTATCGACCTGCCAAAAGACATGACCATGCCGAACGAGCGCTTCGAATATAACTATCCGAAGAAAGTGAAGATTCGTTCTTACTCTCCACCACAGCGTGGCCACTCGGGCCAGATTAAGAAAGCTGTGGATATGATTTTTGAAGCAAAACGCCCAATTATCTATACCGGTGGTGGTGTTGTTCTGGATAAGAGTTCAGATAAACTTCGTGAGTTGGTTGATGAGTTAGGTTTTCCTGTAACCAATACGCTAATGGGCTTGGGTGCTTTTCCAGGAACCGATGAGCGTTTCTTGGGTATGCTGGGAATGCACGGTACGTATGAAGCAAACGTTACTATGCACCATGCCGATTTGATCATTGCGATTGGTGCGCGTTTTGACGATCGCGTAACCAATGCAACAGGCAAGTTTTGCCCAGATGCAAAAATTATTCACATCGATATCGACCCATCGTCTATCTCTAAAACCATTACTGCTGATGTGCCGATTGTTGGACCAGTAGGATCTGTTTTAGATGATATGTTGGCCTTGATTAGAAGCAGTGATGAAACCATTGATGCTGAAGCACTGGCTAGCTGGTGGAAGCGTATAAACGATTGGCGTCCTCGTCATGGCATGCGCTATGACAAAAACGAAGATGGACTAATGAAGCCTCAAGAAGTTATTGAAGCGATGTATGAAGCAACAGAAGGCAAAGCCTATGTAACTTCAGACGTTGGTCAACATCAGATGTTTGCGGCGCAGTACTACAAATTTGATGACCCAAATAAGTGGATCAACTCAGGTGGCTTAGGCACCATGGGTTTTGGTTTCCCAGCGGCGATGGGCATCAAAATGAACTTCCCAGAAGACAAGGTTGTTTGTGTGACGGGTGAGGGTTCTATTCAGATGAACATTCAGGAATTATCGACCTGCTTGCAGTACGGTATTCCAGTGAAGATTTTATGTTTGAATAACGGTTCTCTAGGCATGGTTCGCCAGTGGCAAGACATGAATTATGAAGGTCGTCACTCAAGCTCTTACATGGAATCACTACCTGATTTCGTTAAGTTGGTTGAAGCTTATGGTCACGTTGGTATTCGCGTTACTAATCGCGATGAGTTGCCACAGGCATTAGAAGATACCTTCAATAAGTACAACGATCGTTTGGTTTTCCTAGACGTTAAAGTTGATGAAAAAGAACACGTATATCCAATGCAGGTGCCACTAGGCTCTATGCGCGATATGTGGTTGAACAAAACGGAGCGTACATAATGAGTCAGTCACAACGTCACATTATTTCCATTCTGTTGGAAAACGAACCGGGTGCTTTGTCTCGTGTTGTTGGCTTGTTTGCTCAGCGCGGATATAACATTGAAACCTTAACGGTTGCACCTACAGAAGATGAAACTTTATCTCGTCTTACCATGACAACGATTGGTAATGAGAGCAAGGTTGAGCAAATCACCAAGCAGCTAAACCGTCTTATTGAAGTGGTTAAGCTGGTTAATCTAACAGAAGGTCCGCACATTGAGCGCGAACTGATGTTGATTAAGGTGAAAGCTGTTGGCGCTCAGCGCGCTGAAATCAAACGTACTGCGGATGTGTTCCGTGGTCAGGTTGTTGATATTAGCAGCAGTGTTTATACGGTTCAGCTAACAGGCACCTCTGACAAGCTAGCGGCATTCATTGAAGCCATTGGCCCAAGCTGTGTATTAGAAACCGTACGTACTGGAGTATCTGGTATTTCACGCGGTGAGAAAGTACTTAGTTTATAGTTCTATTGAGCTAAGCGTTTTCAAGATGAAAGCCCAAATCTTTTATTCGGTTTGGGCTTTTTTATGCGTGCTATTTAGACTTTCGAGTGAGCGCTTAAAGCTTATAAACACTCTTCGTCATGACCTTGCTCAAACCAGTCATTACAGCACGCACTGGCAAAGGAAACTTATGCCCGCCAGCATCAATGGCTGCCGTTGCGTGTTTTGCTTCGTCGTCTAGCATCTGTAGAAGAATCTTCTTACTCTTCTCATCTTGTTTTGGTAGTGAAGTCATGTGTTCTGTTAGATGTTTACACACTTGGCGCTCGGTCTCTGCTACAAAACCTAAGCTCACTTTATCGCTAACCGCACCGGCCAGTGCGCCAATACCAAATGATAAGCCATAAAACGCAGGATTTAAGACACTGGTATGGCTGCCTAGCTGAGTGATGCGATCTTCACACCAAACAAGGTGGTCAATTTCTTCGGCGGCGGCTTCATCCATCGCTTCACGAACTTCCGGAAGCTTAGCAGTCAGCGCTTGGCCTTGGTATAGGGCCTGAGCGCATACTTCACCCGTATGATTAATGCGCATTAAGCCCGCGGCGTGTTTACGCTCTTGATCATCCATCTCGTAATGTGTTGAGTCGATAGATGCCGGAGAGGGGCGCTGCTTATTGGCCGCGCCTGGAATAAGAGTGCGTAGCGCAAGGTCAGCATTATGAATAAACTTGTCGAATGGTGATAAGTGACGCATGAGAAATCAACCTATTGTTTAAATGAGCGCATTGCTGAATAAATTTAAGATTATATTATGTTACGCGAAAGGCCTGATGAAAACAGGCCTAGCGTATTATTTCATAGACATCGGATTAGTCAGCTTATGAAAGTCTAATAATACTTCTTTTAAGTGGCGGCCGCTAACCGGTTTATTAATGACTTTTTGAATACCAGCTTCTTTAGCTTCTTGGTTAGCACTGCCGATGCCTAAGCCCGTTAGCATGATGCGCATAGGCTTTGGTTCAATATCACTATCAGCCATTAGACGTTCGGTTAACTGAATGCCATTCATTATCGGCATGTCGTGATCAATTACAATATAGTCGTAAGGCTCAGAGATATTCGATTTATTACGCATTAAAGCCAGCGCTTCTTTGCCACTATAGGTACTGTCTGCTCGCATACCCCAGCGCTTAACTTGCTTCTCGATTACGCCACGGAAGGTACTATTATCATCCACAATTAAAATGCGTTGGCCAGTAAGCAGGTCGGCGTCTTCTTCTATGCGTTCAGTTAACTCTTCTTCAATCGGCAAAAATAGCGTAATAGAACAGCCATGGTGCGTTAGGGTTTCAACTTCAATAGAGCCATCCATTAAGCTTACTAAGCGCTTCACAATGATCAGGCCTAAGCCTTGATCAAGATTAATATTAGTGAACGGCTCTTGAGGACCCGCCATGGTGCGGAATAAACGACGCAGCTCGTCGTGCTCAATTAGACTGCCTGAAAGTTGAACCTGAAAGAAAATGCCACTGTGTTTATTAGAGCCGACTCGGAATACTTTGAGCTCTAGCTCACCACTTTCAGTATGGCGTAATGATTGAGCGATCAAGTTGGTAACAATGGTTTGTAGGCGGTATTTATCGCCTAATAAGCGTGGAGATATATCGTCAGCAATGTCGAGTACCAGCTCAATTTGCTTTCGATTTGCTTCCTGCTGATAGCGATTCATACACTGAGTCAGGCAGTTGGTTAAATCAAAGGCGCGGTGGTCAAGGTTAATGCGGCCACTCTGAAGCTTGGCGAAATCAGACATCTCACTAACAAGGTGAAGTAAATCGCGGCCTGCAAGACTAATGGTTTCTAAGTAATCGCGTTGAGTATGCGTCAGGTGCGTATCGGATAATAATTCACTCATTCCCATGACGCCGTTAATGGGGGTGCGGAACTCATGTCCTAGTTTGGCTAGCAGCTCCGGTAAAATAATATCGCTACTATTAACCTGCTGCTCACGCTTTTCTCGATAGAGTTTAATGACGCTTAAGTTCGCAAATATCGTACAAATGATCATGGTTAGAGGCAGGATGATGGCTGCCCAAGCATGCAGAAAATCAAATGCCAAAAAGTTATGAGTCGTAAGGATGCTCAGTAGTATGCCAAAGGCTATGACGTTGTGACCAATTAATAAAAAGAACTGTGCTCGTTCATGCTCACTTTTTGCAAACAATAGAATAAAAATCAGTACGATATTGGAAATCACAATCGTCGATAGTGATAGTAGAGACATAACCCCCGAAGGTAAAAATAAATAGATCAGGGTTGTTGCAACATTGAACACCAAGAGGGTTTTTAGGCAGCGCTTTATGTTTCGAGTATTGTCTGTCGTCCAATTCAATTTTAGGGTCAGTAATATTTGAAGTACTACAGAAGCCATGACACTGATTAGAGTGATTTCATTTTTCCAGATCTGGCTCTGAGGAAACCAAGTTGCCCACTGCCCTTGAAACGACGGGATGAAAATAAAAATACTGATGCAATAAAGTGCTGAAATTAAAGTAATGTGGAAGCGATAAAAATGCCAAATAAACATAAAAAATGCAGCGGTTGCTAATACCCAGCCAAGGGCCATACCCAAAACCGTGAATTCAAATTGCTGGCTTTGTAAAAACTGATCATTAGATTGAAGGCGTACAATAGAATTAATCGCGTTTTTTGAATTAATTTTTATGAAATACGTTTGATTCTTTTTAGCCTCTAACTTAATTAAGAAAGGGTAAGCTTGGCGCTGACTGCCTTGAGCTTTGTACTTGGTGAGTGCACCAGAACTTTGATGGTACAGCTGACCCGCTTTGTATTCATAGAAATTAATATTTTCTAAACTGTTGTCACTAATGCTCAGTACCAAACTCTGATCGTCTGGGTGCGGATTAGTAATACTGAATCGTAACCAATAATGCGAGCTTGTTAAGCCAAAACGTAGATTGTCATCATGGTGTGAATTAAATTTATATTGAGCGCTGCGGGTTAAAATATCATCAATGGTCAGGCTGTTTGTCTTATCTTCAAAAATCGCTAGGTAGGACGTGATCTGTAAATCAAAAGAAGAATCAGGCAGCATAATAGCGGGTGCTGCCTGACTGCTTGTGCTCAAAACTAATGCGGGAAAAGTGGAGAACATCCAAAACAAACTTAGTAAAAGAAATCTTTTAATACTCATTTGTGAACGTTCCATCACTGATTACATTATATTAATTTGCACGGCACTAAGGCTTTTATTCGCCTTGCTCGCGAGCGATTGCACGGTAAGCAATATCGTTACGCATAAACATGCCATTCCAGCTTACTTTTTTCGCTAATACATAAGCGTGCTGCTGAGCATCTGTTACAGAATTGCCCAAAGCTGTGGCACATAGTACACGACCACCGGCAGTGACAATATCACCTTCGGCATTATTTGCCGTGCCTGCATGGAAAATTTTGCTATCAGTACCTTCATCTTCAGGTAAAGAAATCACATCGCCTTTACCGTAAGAGGCAGGGTAACCGCCAGCGGCTAAAACAATTCCGACTGCTGGGCGTGGATCCCACCGAGTTTCTTTCTGATCTAGCTTACCGTCCATTGCGGCAAGGCACAAATCAACCAAATCTGATTGCATGCGCATCATGATAGGCTGAGTTTCAGGATCACCAAAACGACAGTTATATTCAATAACCTTTGGCGTTCCGTCAGCATCAATCATAAGACCCGCGTATAAGAAACCTGTGTAATCGTTGCCTTCTTTGGCCATGCCTTCAACCGTTGGCATAATCACTTCGTTCATGATGCGATCATGAATTTCAGGGGTAACAACAGGGGCTGGAGAGTAAGCACCCATACCGCCGGTATTTGGGCCGGTATCGCCATCACCAACACGTTTGTGGTCTTGGCTGGTTGCCATTGGCAATACGTTCTTACCATCAACCATTACGATGAAGCTGGCTTCTTCGCCGGCTAAGAATTCTTCAATCACTACGCGACAACCGGCTTCGCCAAACGCGTTGCCAGACAGCATGTCAGTAACCGCTTCTTCTGCTTGTGCAATGGTTTCAGCAACGATTACGCCTTTACCTGCTGCAAGACCATCGGCCTTAATCACAATTGGAGCGCCGATTTTATTGATGTAAGCCAACGCAGGCTCAACTTCAGTAAAGTTCTCGTAGAACCCAGTAGGAATCTGATGACGGGCTAAGAAATCTTTTGTGAACGCTTTAGAACCTTCTAATTGAGCAGCGCCTTTAGAGGGGCCAAAAGCTTTTAGACCTCGAGCGGCGAAGAAATCAACAACACCTTCAACAAGCGGTGCTTCTGGGCCAACGATGGTTAGCTCAATGCCATTGTCTTCAACAAACTTGGCAAGACCTTCAAAATCTAAAACGTCGATTGCTACGTTTTCAAGACCGGCTTCCGCTGCAGAACCTGCATTGCCTGGCGCGATGAATACTTTTTCAACGTTGTCTGCTTGAACGGCTTTCCAGCCTAATGCGTGCTCACGGCCGCCTGAACCAATTACTAATACTTTCACAATAAATTCCTTATTCGTCCGAAGTCATTCGCACTTCGACTATCAAGTTAACTTGAGAAAAACAAAAACTTTAAACCTGAAAAGCCTGATATTCAAATGAAGTATCAGGCTTTGATTTTTACGTTAAATAGCGTCTATTAATTCTAAAGAATCAATGACGGAAATGGCGCATTGATGTAAACACCATTGCAATGCCAGCTTCATCAGCGGCGGCAATCACTTCTTCATCACGCATTGAACCACCAGGCTGGATAACCGCCTTAATGCCATTCGCTGCTGCGTTGTCCAAACCATCACGGAATGGGAAGAATGCATCCGATGCCATAACAGAACCAGCAACTTCAAGACCCGCATGCTCCGCTTTGATACCCGCGATACGAGCAGAGTTAATTCGGCTCATTTGGCCTGCGCCAACACCGATAGTCTGACGGCCTTTGGCGTAGATGATCGCATTAGATTTAACATACTTGGCCACTTTCCAAGCGAAGATCATATCATCTAACTCAGCTTCAGTAGGCTGGCGCTTAGTTACAACTTTAAGATCGGCCTTAGTAATCATACCTTGATCGCGGTCTTGAACTAATAAGCCACCGTTAACACGTTTGAAATCAAAATCTTGTACGCGGTTTTCAGTATCCCATTCGCCACATTCCAATAGACGAACGTTCTTTTTAGCGGCAACAATCGCAATCGCTTCTGCGCTTACTTTAGGTGCAATGATCACTTCAACGAATTGACGATCAACAATTTTCTGAGCCGTTGGGCCATCTAATTCGCGGTTAAACGCGATGATGCCACCAAAAGCCGATTCAGTATCGGTTGCGTAAGCAAGCTCGTACGCTTCGCCGATACCATCCAGAGAAACCGCAACACCACATGGGTTAGCGTGCTTAACGATGACACAAGCGGGCTTAACGAAAGACTTAACACACTCAAGTGCAGAATCAGTATCGGCAACGTTGTTGAACGAAAGCTCTTTACCTTGCAACTGCTTAGCCGTAGCAACAGACGCTTCAGTCGCATCTTCGTCGATGTAGAACGCGGCTTTTTGATGCGGGTTTTCGCCATAACGCATGTCTTGCGCTTTGGTGAATTGGCTATTGAAAGTGCGTGGGAAAGCAACGCGATCTTCAGTGCTCAAGGTTTCCGCTTCTAGGTTAATCGTACCTAGGTAATTAGCAATCATGCCGTCATACTGAGAAGTATGCTCAAACGCTTTAAGGGCAAGATCAAAACGCGTCTTAGTGGTTAGACCTTTATGCTCAGCGATTTCAGCTAAAATGCTGTCGTAATCACTACTTTTTACTACGATACCAACGTGTGCGTTGTTCTTAGCGGCAGAACGAACCATTGTTGGGCCGCCGATATCGATATTTTCAATTGCATCAGGAAGTGTACAGCCAGGTTTGGCTACTGCTGCCGCAAATGGGTATAGGTTAACAATTACTAGGTCGATCGGGTTGATACCGTGCTCAGACATAACATCGTCATCAAGACCACGACGACCCAATACGCCACCGTGAATCTTTGGGTGAAGTGTTTTAACGCGGCCATCCATCATTTCTGGGAAACCGGTGTAGTCGGATACTTCTGTTGCAGGAATGCCTTCTGCAATCAGTAACTTATAAGTACCGCCAGTCGAAAGCAGTTCAGTGCCATTAGCGCTTAAGGCGCGGGCGAATTCTACGATGCCTGTTTTGTCTGAAACGCTGATTAGTGCGCGACGTACAGGAGTGATGCTAACAGTAGGGGTATCAACAGAACTTAGTATGCTCATGATCTTCCGAAGTAGTAAGTGAAACAAACCTGACCAAATGGTTAATTAAGGTCTAAGAACGAAAAAGCGGCTAATAAATAGCCGCTGAATAATTAAAAAGTGAATGCTTAAAGCATTCCATACTGCTTTAGTTTTTTCCGCAGCGTGCCACGGTTCAAGCCAAGAACCGTTGAGGCCTTAGTTTGATTATCACGGGTATACTTCATAACCGTCTCAAGCAGAGGCGCTTCAACTTCTGACAATACCATGTTGTAAACATCAGATACTGGCTGGCCGTCTAAATTGTCAAAGTAGTTTTGCAACGCACGCTCAACACTATCGCGTAGTGTTTGAGTATTGGCGTCGAACGATGAATCTTGTGCTGGGGTATGAGCCGCTTCGGTCACTGTATCAACCTTCCTTAATAATGATTCTGTATTCATGCCGCTATTCCTTTATTAAGTATTTTATCCTTGAAAAATAATCGAATCGCTTGGACTTGCTCAGCTGAACTCTCCAAGCGATTAAAAATTTTGCGGAAGGCCAAGCCTTCGCTATGAGTCTGTAAATACCAGCTCACGTGTTTGCGTGCGATACGCACACCTAAATAGTCACCGTAAAAGGTGTAGAGCCCTGCAATATGCTCTAATAAAATGGTTTCGATTTCAGACCAATCAGGCGCTGCTATTAGCTCGCCCGTTGCCAAGTAGTGGGCAACTTGTTTGAAAATCCAAGGTTGTCCTTGGGCGGCGCGACCGATCAAAACTCCATCGGCGCCGGTAAAGTCCATTACTTCAGCGGCTTTAATAGCGCTGGTGATATCACCGTTAGCAAAAACAGGAATACCTGCCTGTTGCTTGATATCACGAATGGTATGGTATTCAACTTCACCACTGTAAGCACAGTCACGGGTTCGGCCGTGGACCGCGAGCGAGACAATACCAGCCTGCTCTGCGATTTCTGCGATTTTGGGTGCATTCTTATGCTCAGGGGCCCAGCCCGTGCGCATTTTTAAACTAACCGGAACATTCACGGCTTCAACGACGGCGTGCAGTATTTCGCTCACCAGTCCTTCATCTTTCATCAAAGCTGAGCCTGCAGCTTTGTTGCAGACTTTTTTAGCAGGGCAGCCCATATTGATATCGATGATCTGAGCACCGTTCTCAACATTAAATAGTGCCGCATCGGCCATTGATTCTGGATCGCCACCGGCAATTTGCACAGCAATCGGCTCAGGTTCGCCTTCATGGTTCAATCTAAGCTGTGACTTTCGTGTATTACGCAACTTAGGATTGCTTGAAACCATCTCTCCAACCACTAAACCAGCACCCAAACGTCGGCAAAGCTGCCTAAACGGAAGGTCGGTCACCCCTGCCATGGGTGCAAGCACCACGGGGTTTGGCAGTTGGTAAGGACCAATCATTATCATAAGGAATGTATGACTTCTGGTTAAAAAATGCGCGATGGAAAAGTCGGCGTATAATACTCATATCAAGGGGATGAATAAAGGCCTATTGGGCAGTTTTTAGTGAGATTTTTGCAACTAAAAAGCTTGACTCGAGAAATTGAGCCTTTTATCGATGATTGTCGATAAAAGCAGCTCAATTTATTAGGCAGTATCAGAAATTTGTAGAGTTTTGTTAATGGTTGCCGACAAGTTCAATGCGATAGCCGACGGCTTCTGCTCCAGGGCTCGCGATTTCAATGGCAATATGAACGGGAACGTTCAGTGGCATGATGTTAGAACCGGCCAGCTCACCTGCTAGGTATTCTTTAGGCTTAAAGTGACGAGAGGCGAGGGTCTGCTCATTAAGACCAGTAAAGATCAGATTGAGGTCTGGGAATGGCTGCTCATAATCGGCATGGTTGATAATGAGAGTATCAATGTACAGCGCATTTTTAACTTTAGGGTGAGGGCGTACCATAAAATGCTGGGTATTCATTTTTTTAACATTTTGAATCGCAGGCAGTTGGCAATTAAGTAACTGGCAGCTTGCTGCATAAACTGGGCGATAATCAGGGTTGCGCGACCATGAGTCGAATTTGAAATATCCGACTTGGATGATCAGTGCAAGAACCATTACAATCGCGCCACTCAGCCATAGCCAAAGAAAGCTAGAGTGGGCCTCCGTAGAATTTTTCTGCTTTTTCTTGTTGTCTAGGTCTAGCGGCTCATCAAGTAGGTCGTTTACTGCGCCAGCGATATTGAGCTCAATTTCCACGGTGTCGTTGCCATTTTCATCACCACCAAGATGAAACTGTTCACTTTCAATGTCATCTTCTAAAGAAGGCACAAAGTCATCATCTTGCTTGGAAAAATCATCTTTTTCAAAGTCCATATCGATGTCTGCGATTAAGTCATCATCGACATCTAGTAAGGCTTCAGCCCATGATTCATCATCGTGGTCAGTTTTTTTACTTGGTTTCTTCTCGTCTTCCATCAAAATAGCGGCCCAAGCGTCATCGCTGCTATCATCGCCGCTGTTATGGCTACCGAACTGGTCACTGCCAAATTCAATACCGCGATCATCCTCTATTAGAAAGCGCGATGTATTTCGGTCATCTTGTACTCCGAAAATAGCATCATCTAACTGCAGACTATTCTCAAAGGTCTCATTGCTATCACGATCAGGCTGGCGAATACCAAAATCTTCTAAAGGATCATCGTTGATTTGATCTGGAATATCGTCAAAAAGCCCATCGTCTTCATCTAACTCTTTTTTGGCTGAGTCAGACGGGACTTCTTCAACTTTAGGTAGACTCGCCTCAGATGCTTCAGTTTGAGGTGCTTGTGTAGAAGGCGCTTGAACTGGAGTATTCGTGGCTAGGTTAGAGACTTCAGCACCGCTGACAATATGGTCAGCCGCTTTAAATACTTGCAAACAAGACCCGCACCGAACAGCCCCTTTCGCGGCCGCTAATTGTTCTAAGCGGATTCGAAAGGTGGTCTGGCAATGTGGGCAGCGAGTAATGTGTGTCTCAGCCATAGCTACTAATATCCTTTGCTCTTGTTACGGGCAACTTTTTTATTATTTAAAGTTTTGTGCCAGTTAAGATGATCCAATCATCTAATTGTTCCATACCATCCATATTAAACCATGGTTCATACGCTGCACGCACCTCATCAGCTTGATGGCTTAATAGACCCGATAAGGCGAGTTTACCGCCACTTTTTGTCAGGGTCGCAATGTTTTCAGCTAAAGAAATTAATGGCCCCGCTAAAATATTGGCGACCATTATGTCAGCTTCAATTTTGTGGGTATTCTCGGGTAATACTACGTCATACTGATCCGCAGAAATACCATTTCGCTCTGCATTTTGACGAGTCGCTAGTAAGGCTTGAGGGTCATTATCAACCCCTAGCATACGCTCGCTGCCTAGCAATAAAGCAGCAATACCTAAAATACCACTGCCGCAGCCATAATCGATAATCAGCTCGCCACCTTCAACCTGCTTATCCAAAAAGCGTAAGCAATGAGCGGTCGTTGGGTGTGTGCCAGTGCCAAACGCTAGGCCAGGATCAAGCATGAGGTTCACTGCATTTTTGTCTTCAGGCTCTTTCCAGCTAGGGCAAACCCATAAACGGTCGCCAAACGGCATTGCATGGAAGTTATCCATCCAGGCACGTTCCCAATCTTTATCTTCTACTAATTCAAGCTTATGTTCAGGAAAAGCTTTTCCTTGCATGGCAGGGTCGAATGAAAAAAGGTTTTTCATGTTGGCAATTAGCACATCGCCATTGATTTCAGCATCGAATAAACCGATTACAATCGTTTTATCCCATACCGGCATCGTGCCTAATTCTGGTTCTAAAATGGGTTGGTCTGCACCGTCTTGCAAGGTAACTGCTTGTGCACCTTCCAGTAACATAGAATCTTCGATGATTTCTATTTGATCAGGCAGTACTTCAACTTTAAGTTGTATCCAAGCCATTAGCTTTGTCCTTTTAACTGTACTAGTGCACTCGCAAGTGCCAATTCATAACCTTGTGGACCTAAGCCACAAATAACGCCAACGGCTTTATCAGAGAAGTAAGAATGCGCGCGAAAGTCTTCACGGGCATGAACATTGGAAATATGAACTTCAATGAATGGGATATTAACCCCTAAGATAGCATCACGAATGGCAACGCTGGTATGAGTAAAAGCGGCAGGATTAATAATAATGAAATCAATTCCTTCACTGCCAGCTTTATGAATGCGCTCAATGATTTCGAATTCAGCATTTGACTGGAAACAGTTCAAATCGGCATTGGCCACAGCGGCTTGCTTAATCAAAGACTGTTCAATGTCTGCCAGAGTGGTATGGCCATAAACCCCTGGTTCACGCGTACCCAATAGATTCAGGTTAGGGCCATTTAATACTAAAATTGAAGGCATACTGTGCTCCGCCATGATGTGCTCCGTATAGGTATCACATGGGATATTACGAAATACAAAAGATCATAATGTTAACTATTGGCGGGAGTTTGCACAAAAAGCGGCTAGGGGTCTAGTCCCTAATGCCTCTAATCCTTAGCAGGGCACACTTTTACGCAGTTTCGACCCGCTCTTTTAGCTAAATACATGGCTTGATCCGCTAATTCGATCAATTCATTGCTGCTTTGACCTTTGTGCAAAGCAATGCCGCAAGAGAACGTTGAGTTAATCGCGGCAATGCCACCATGAAGGATGTGAGAGAAATTATTGCGAATTTCGTTCATTATATTTTCTGCATCATCGAGTGTCACATTAGGTAAAACAATGGCGAATTCTTCTCCGCCGTAACGACCGACAAAGTCTGTTTTACGTAACCTTTGAGTCAAAAACAACGCTAAGTTTTTGATCACTTCATCACCAATCGGATGGCCATGATTATCATTTACCTGTTTAAAGTGGTCGATATCAATCATAACAAAGCAGAGTGAGGTTTTATTGCGTAAACAGACCTTAATTTGTTCATCCAAGGCTTTCAAAATATGAGTATGATTATACAAACCGGTTAGGCTATCACGGGCAATAAGATGGCTTAAATCACGAGCTCTCGTTCCTCTTGTGCGAATTGTCGATAATAAATGGCGTGGATCTACAGGTTTGGTTAAAAAATCATCACCTCCCTCCGACATTGCAGCTAATTGAAGCTCAATATCTTCCTCTCCAGACAGAAAAATAATGGGAATGTTAATGTAATGAATATCTTGGCGGATGACCTTTGCTAGCTCAACGCCGTTACAGCCTGGCATGTACATATCCATCAAAATCATCTCTGGCTGAAACGATTCCAAAACATTCCAAACGTCCATTGGATCGGTCACTTTTTCAGTAATCATGCCGGCCGTATTTAAGGAACGTTCAGCAAAGAGCGCCTGTGATTTTGAATCATCAACAATGAGTATGCGAAAAGGTTGTTCAGGAACTAGGTTCACCAAACTTTCTAGTTGAGTGATGATGGCTTGCGGCGCAAGGCTTTCAAAGCTGCTAATGCCCCCTAAACGTAAACACTGAAGTTTTTGCTTAAGTGTCATCCCATGAGAGCTGTAAAAAATGATGGGAATCATGGGTGTTGCTGTTTTTACGACCCCCGCTTCTTTTATTCCTTGGTGCTCGGCAATAATAGCTAAACCATTATCAGCTTCAATAAAATCAATATCGATAATGATTGCCATTGGGTGACGCTTACTAATGGCATTATGAAGTTCTTCTTGTGTCGTGAAAAGCTCGGCCCTTAAACCAAAATACTCCATTTGCTGTGCCAGTTGGATAGCGTTATCGGAGTCATTCAAAGCCATGTAGATCGGCTTCTTAACAACGATCATCTTTTCGGGCTTATTACTCTGATCATTTCTACGTAAAACCCCTTGGCTTAGCTGCAGCATCAAATCATTCAAGGTTTTAAGCTCTTCACTACTGGGGTGGCAGGTGTTTTTGACCTTAGAAAGAGTTGAATCAAGCTGTGTTGCAATCTCCACATACTTGGGTGAGTCGAAGCGCTGAGCAAAGCGTAATAATTTTTCATTCGCTTGTAGAAGGTCAGAGACATGCTCTTGCTGCCAATGATTATCATGCAGGCAGCGCCACAGATCTAGGAGATGCCTAGCTTGGTGCGTAACTCTTGTAGAAAAGTGCTGCTTGAGCTTTTCGCTTTTTGAAATATCCATGATGATCTATATCGCAAATGTTGTTAATAAGCCTAGCAGAAATACGGTTATTTGCTGGCTATTAGAAGAAAGTTATAGAAAACCTATTAACGACACCCCAGTGTCTGTTTCTGTGTCCTATAGTTAACCGAATAGCTAAGCAAATAGCTAAGCAAATAGTTAAGTAGATAGTGAAATAAATAGCTAAATAATATTCAGCAACCCATGAGAGAAAATTCTTGCTTGAAGGACTAAAAAAACGAGCCAAAGGGGTGTTAGCCCGATTAATAAAAGGGGGCACCTCAGCCCTGCTTTTATGTGTGTTCGTTCTATTACAAGCAGATGATCAACAATGGATCAGCAAAGAGTTGTTTAAGTCTGCTCGGCAAGATTTTGGTAGTGGAGCTGAGCAGCGACTACGAGATTGGCAAGCACTCTATCAGGACTTACGGGGCAAAGACGAAGATGAACAGTTACGAGCGGTGAATCATTTTTTCAATAATGCAGTGAATTATGTCAGCGACGAAAAACACTGGGGTCAAAAAGACTATTGGGCAACCCCGTATGAATCACTGACAACACACGGTGCTGACTGCGAAGACTTTGTGATCGCAAAATATTACACTTTAAAAGAACTGGGTGTAGAGGTTGAAAAATTGCGAATAACTTACGTTAAAGCATTACGGATTAATCAAGCCCACATGGTACTGACCTATTTCCCTACGCCCGATGCGATTCCTTTGGTATTAGATAACCTAATCGGAAAGATATACCCTGCTAATCGACGTACCGATCTTGAGCCTGTGTATAGCTTTAATGCATCTGGAATGTGGTTAGAAAGAATGAAAGGGCAAGGGATTCGAATGGGAAATCCTAACAAACTCGATTTATGGACCGGTTTACGGCTCAGAATGTCTGCTGAAGGCATGGATATTTAGGCTTAAGGCTTAGGTTTAAAGACTTAGGTTTAAAGACTTTGATTTAAAGTCTCAAAGCCCAACGCATAAAATCTATTAATGGAACCTGAATTAGACGAAAGTCTAAAATAAGGCCTTACTCGTAAGGCGCAACAAGGAAATGAACATGACATTAAAACGTCAACTTAGCTTGATGGCGAGTGCACTGATTTTGCTGCTATTAACCGGAAATTTGTTTCTCACGCTAACGAATTCTAGTAATTATTTTGAGCAGCAGTTGAATGCCCGTGCTTATGACGCCGCAACATCGCTCGCATTATCCATGTCGAATGCGGTCGCCGATGGCGATAAAGTTAAGCTGGAGCGGATGATTGATGTTTTATTCGATCGAGGGTTCTTTTCTGAAATATCACTACAGCTTTTAGATGGCAGTCGGTTGCAGCGAAAAGTGCAGCCACTTACACAAAACGGTGCGGCGCCAGAGTGGTTTGTCGATGTGGTTGATCTGGCGGTTATACCGGCTTATACCGATGTAACTCAGGGCTGGCAGCGACTAGGTAGCCTAATGGTAAAAAGTCATACCGACCTTGCCTACCAAGATTTATGGAGCATCATAAAAGCGGAAGTCATCTGGTATCTATGGATGGCACTGGTTAGCTTAATCAGTTTGCAAATAATTCTACGTTGGATGTTCAAACCATTAGAGCGAGTTGAGCGGCAAGCGCTTGATATCAGTGAGCGAAATCTATACGAGCAAGAAAAGCTCCCGCGAGCTCGTGAACTAAGACGTGTCGTACTAGCGATGAATCAAATGGTCAGAAAACTAAAAACAATTTTTGCTGAACAATCCGCCATCACAGAAAAGCTTCGGGAAGAGAACTACCAAGATGATGTCTCACAGCTACTAAATCGACGCGGTTTTGATCAGCGCTTACAGCATATTTTACAGCAATCTGATGGCTATAGCGGTGTGCTTGTTTTGATGCAGGTTCAAGAGTTTTCTCAATATAATCAAGAGCAAGGTCGTGAGGCTGGCGATGAAATTCTGTTTAGAATTGGGGAGATCTTTAATCAATGGCACAGTGATCATAATGACGTCATCATTAGTCGACGAACGGGCGCTGACTTTTCTCTGTATATTCCCGCGACAGACTTAACCCATGGTGAAGAGTTAGTTGAGCAATGTTTTAACTTACTCTCAACAACGGTACTGACTCAGCGTGGAGGGCTGAATTTTCATTTTGGCGCGGTGTTTATAGAGCGATCCTTAGTGGTAGAGGGAACACAAACAGAGCACCCATTAACGTTAGTTGATGCACTCAGTAAAGCAGATGTAGCATTACGCCAAGCACAAACACAGCATATAAGCCGCTATGGGTTTTATGCTGAATCCACTCAAAATGATATTGAACGTACGGCAAGCGAATGGAAAGGTGTATTAGAGACAGTACTGCAAGAAGAAAGTATCGAATTGCATTACCAGCCCATTTTAGATTCAAAAGGCGAGAAAGTAATACACTTTGAAGTGCTTAGCCGAATTTACGACCAACAAGGCATTATTTCAGCCGCCCGTTTTTGGCCTATGGTCGAACGACATCAATTGACGCCTAACTTTGATTTATTAGTCATTAAAACATTGTTAGGGCAGCTTCAGTCTTCGGCCAATGTTCAGCATGAGGCAGATAAAAAATTCTGCATTAACTTATCTGCAGGGTCTGTATTGTCTGAAACCTTTCATGACCAGTTAGAGGAGCTATTAGCGCTTTACCCGCAATGGCGAGAGCTGTTATGCATTGAAATCTCAGAGTGTTCAATATCACATATAGAATTCCCTCTGGCCCGTTTGGCTCATCGCTTAAAGTCACAAGGGGTTGATTTAGGAATCGACCAGGTAGGAACGGGTTCTTTAGCGTTCGCTTATTTGCAGCGGCTTCCACTGAGCTACTTACGCATTGCAGGCAGCTTTAACCGAGGATTACATCTAGCGCTCGATCATAAGTTTTTTATTCAGTCTATGGTACAAATTGCGCATAACCTAGATCTTCAGGTATTGGGGGAAGGGGTAGAAAACGAAGATGATATCAAGGCTTTAAAGCAGACGGGCGTTGATGGCATGGGAGGATATTACTTCACTCCACCCATTAACGACCTAAATAAAGCGCTTGAATGGCGCGTTAAATCGAAATGATTAAAACCAAAACTTGAATAGCTATAAAATACTTATAAAAAGACTTTAAGGTATCACTGCGACAATCTGTCTCTGGTGTTCAATGACGAACGGGGTAAAATACCCCGTTTATTTCAGCAGTCTTTAAACAAGCAGGTTTTCTATTTTGGCGACTAAACATCAAGCAGTTCGGGTTATTACTATACTATCTAGCTTACTACTCAGTACATCTGTTTTTGCAGAGCTGGTGGTTGAGGATGGTTTTGTGCGTAAACCTATTCCGGGTCGTAGCATGAGCGCTGCGTTTATGACAATCAGTAATACTGGAACTGAAGATGTTGTTTTAACCACAGCCGCAATCGATGGTGCAAAGAATGTTGAAATTCATACTCACAGTCATCAAGATGGCGTGATGCGAATGCGTCAACTGCATTCATTAGAAATCAAGTCAGGGCAGGCGGTCAGCCTTGAACCTGGTGGACTTCACTTGATGGTATTCGGCATTCAGGCATTACCTGCAAAGCCAAATTTAACCTTGTGCGATGAGGCTAAGCGCTGCTACCAGTTTCCTTTGGCCGTTCGAGACTTAGTGAAGCGCTAATCTTTGAATCCGACGCATTAGCCACCTTACTTCAACTTCCCACATTTTAACTTTTCTGGCTTGGGAGTGAGTGGCGCTTTGCCATAGCGCTGTCAGCTTAGTTAGTTTAGGTGGCTTAGGTAGTGACTCACGGCGGCTTTAATGTCAGCGGGTTTGAAGGGTTTGCTAAGAACATCAACAGCACCCAAAGATCTAAATAATTCGACCTCTTCGCTATCTTTTTCTGCGGTGGCTATAATCACAGGAACCGACTTAATCCCTTCCATTGTAACCATGTTGCTAATGCGCTTGAGAACTTCCTTGCCGTCCATACCTGGCATTTGGTTGTCTAGCAATACAATGTCAGGCTGCCAATCTACAAATAATTCCAAGGCATCAGGTCCATTACTGACTTCCATGCACTCATAACCCGCAGTGCTTAGTATTTTACTTAATAACAAACTATTGACCTTGATGTCGTCGACAATGAGTATTTTTCCTAGCCCCTGAGAAGGAATACATTTTATTGATTCATCTTTTGATACCGATTCGTCAGAAGAAAGACCACCTGTTTTATAGGTAGGCGTTAAATTTAGATGTTTAGCGATTAATTTTAATAGTTGATTGCGCTTGAAGGGTTTGCTCAAAAAGTCATCAGCCCCTTGTTCTAGAATACTTTCTTGCTCCGACTTAAATACGCTGGCACTCACGGCAATGATTGGAATTGCTGCGCCACGTTCAGTCGCTTTGATAGCCCGAATGGCATCCAATCCCCCCATTACTTGCATGCGAATATCCATAAGAATGAGATCGGGTCGCTGTTGCTCAGCAACGGCGCACGCCTGTAAACCATCACAGGTTTCAATAATATTGAAACCAAGAGGTGCAAGGGTTTTGTGAATAAGTAGGCGGTTATTCTTAACATCATCAACAATTAGAATGGTTTTATTGCAGGTTTGATCTTCTGAAAAACTCATGATTTCATGATTGGACTCGTAGTGACTCTGCTCTTCTGCTTCCTTAACTTTTAAAGTGACACAAAAAGTAGTTCCGACCAGCCTTTCGCTAGAAAAGCTAATATCTCCTCCCATTAATTGCGCATACTCACGCGCGATGACCATACCGAGTCCCGTGCCACCAATACTTTTTAGGCCAGATTCAGTCTGTTCAAATACAGAGAAAACTTTATGTCTTTCTTCTGGTGATATCCCTAAACCGGTATCCTCAATCTCTATAGTCAGTAAAAGAGTATTCGGTTCTTCTTGGGTTGGCCATTTGTCTGAGCGAACTCGTAAGTTGATGCTGCCATCTTGTGTAAATTTAACCGCGTTACCCAATAAATTAGTCAATATTTGCCTAGTTTTTCCTTCATCACCATGAATATAAAAAGCGGTTTCCTCATGAATGTCGAGATTCAGTATTAATCCCTTTTGATCTGATAGGCCTCTAAAGGTTTGCTCAACTTCATTAAATAACTTTCTTAAATTGAAGTTGCTATTAACTAGCTTGCTGTGTCCTGCCTCAATTTTTGAAATATCTAGAATATTATTGATTAATAACAGTAAGTTGTTACCTGCGGTATTAATGATCGAAAGCGTATGCTTGTCGTCATTTTTAATATTAGAGCTTTGCTGTAATAGCTCAGAAAAACCCAAAATAGCATTCATCGGAGTGCGTATTTCGTGTGACATATTGGCCAAAAAATTCGTCTTAGCTGAGTTAGCAATTTCTGCGGTTTCTTTAGCACTTACGAGTTCTTCGGTTCGTTCATTGACTCGCTGCTCTAACTCTAAGTTGGTATTACGAAGATTATCTGCGAGCTCCTTTTCTGTTAGCGCTTTTTCTTTGCGAATAATATTAATTTTTTCGGCCATCGCAAGGGATAGTAATATCATTTGTGTGATTAACCCCAATCGCACCCAAATCGTTGGTTCTTCAATAATACCGATATCTAAGCGCGAAAGAGGGAACATCGAAAAACCAATAATATGAAAGGTCCAAGAGAGTGTATACGCTGGCGCTGCGGAACAACCTTGGTACCAGCGAATGCAGCCAGAAACTAGCATTAAGATGAGTGTGGCAATTAAATAAAATTGAAAAAATACAATGGCGCTAGAGTAGGGGAATATTAAGAACGCAACCAGTAGCGCAAGCCAACCCCATAGGCCAATTATATTAATAACATACAGGCGTGGAGCTTGAGAACGAAGCTTTAGAATATAATTGGTTAGCAGTAAAACGGAAGAAAACGAGATAGCAAAGGCAACCGGAATAAGTGTTGGCCATGTCAAGTTGGGGAATACATACTGTGGAAGCAAGCCTTCGTAATACGTTGCCCCTATGGCTGCACCGAGTAGATAAATCGAATAATACACATAGCCCTTATCTCTGAGGATCAGTGCAAGTAAAAAACTATAGCCAAACATGATGAGCATTCCACCATAGGTAGCCCCTAGTATTAATAGCTTAAAGAGGCCCTCTGTGGCATGGGACTCTACAGAGTCGAGTGTTAACTTCAGGATCATTGGCGCTTGGTTTTCAAAACGAAGGTAAAATGTCTTTGTTTCTGCGGGGTCAGGCATATAAATACGAAATACAAATTGACGACTATCGACGTCGCGGGTAGAAAAAGGGCGGCGATTCCCCGTCTTTATGCTCGAGTACCCACCCTCGTCGGGGAGGTAAAGGTCAACAAAGTTAAAGTTGGTCAGTCCAAGAGATAAGCGCCAATCCTTAATGCGTACATTCTGATTGGTAAGCGATAGCTTGACCCAATAGGCAGAGTCAGTGAAGCCAAAGTGAGGTAGCGCTTGCTGGCTGGCTTTGAATTGATTTTGGAATTGAGGCGCGCTGACATCATCAATGGTTAAGCGCTTATCTTTATCTTCAAAAAACTCAAGGTGCATGCCAAGTGGGTAGCTTTCTTGTGATCCCGTTAAAACGAGCGGGTCTTGTGCCTGCACAGTTATACTCAGGAACAAACACAAGAACAAGCACATGAATAAACGCAAACTGTATGTCACTAAATGCACAATATAGGCACCTTAATAAAGGCTGCTTTAAGACTGAATTTAAATAAACGAAGGTGTAACTAAAGCAAGTAAGCAGCGCTACCTTAAATATAGCTGATAAATGCACAACCTGCAGGAAAGTTAACGGCTTCGCAGGTACCTTGGATAGAGGAAATTGACAAGAAATGAACACTCTTCTTGTAGAATTCGTCACGAACGAGCATGCTGAGCGCAATCCCCTTCAGATAGACTTTTAGGTCAGCAATTCCATGGATTTTATAGATTATTACAAAGTATTAGGCGTCGACAGTGATGCGGATGAAGCAACGATCAAAACCGCTTACCGTAAATTAGCGCGAAAATACCACCCAGACGTCAATAAAGATGCCGGTGCGGAAGATAAGTTTAAAGAAATTGCCGAAGCGTATCACGTGCTTAAAGACAGTGAGCGCCGAGCAGAGTTTGATGATAATAAAAAATATGGTGGTCGCAGTGGTGGCTTCCAGTCTCAGGGTGGATCTTCTGGCTTTGGCGGCCAAGGCGGTTTTGAAGGCGATTACTCTGACTTCTTTTCTTCTTTTGGTGGTGGCCAAGGTTTTGGTCAGCGCCAGCCGCGCCCGGTGCGGGGTCAGAATGTTGAAATTGAAGTGTCTGTTGGCTTGGCCGAAATACTCGAAGTTAAAGAAGAGACAGTTTCTTATACGCTATCAAATGCGGATGGCACTGGCACCAAAAAGAATTTGAAAGTTAAAATTCCTCAAGGGGTCGCTGACGGAGAAAAAATCCGTGTTGCGGGTCAAGGCCATGCGGGGCGTAACGGTGGCAGTGCAGGCGATTTGTATCTTCACATTAGAGTATTGGCGCACCCGTACTTTGAGAGAAAAGGGCAAGACATTGAACTTGTCATGCCGATCACTCCTTGGGAAGCTGCGTTAGGTGCGAAAATTACCGTGCCAACGCTAACCGGAAAAATCAGTTTAACCGTGCCAGCGAATACGTCTTCGGGTAAGAAATTCCGCATTAAAGGTAAAGGCTTAAAAACCAAAACAGTAACCGGTGATTTTTTAGCCATTGTTAAAATAGCGTTGCCAGCAACAATGAGCCCTGAAAGTGAGGCCTTGTGGAAGCAGTTGGCAGAAACAGAAGCCTTTAACCCGCGAGAAGTGTGGGGGAGTTAAGGATAGAAGCAATGGACTGTCAGCAAAGTAATGATGTAACAATGGTGATTATTTTTTGCTAAAGACATGTTGATATTAACGTAAATATAAGTTGTAAACCCCATGGCTTAGGCGTAAAACGGCTAGAGTTAATTAAATCGTTAATTAACTCTTTGATCGAGTAATTGATTGTAATATCAAACTCATATCGAGTGCCGTATTTGGTTGATTCAGGTAGTCGGAAAACCTCCACTACCGAATAACATTGTCTAAAAGGAAAGGCCGTGTATAAAACGCTTATTGTCGTTGATACAGAAGATTCACCGCTGAAAGATCAGTTTTCAGATGTCATAAGCTTTGAAAAATATTTACGTGATTACCCTAAGGTCAACGAACCGCAAACACGGCTAATCAACCTCTGTGATACCGAACATTATCTAAGCAAAGGCTACTATTGTTCCTTGTTGGCAGAAGCCCGCAAGCATGTAGTATTGCCTAGCGTAAAAACCATTAACAACCTGCGCAACGAAGTTGACTTGCAGTCGTTGGTTCCTTTGATTTCTGGTTTTACCGAAAGCTTGGACCAAAGTATTTGGATTTATTTTGGCAAGACTCACGGTTTAAACCAAGGCCACAATCAAGCTCAAATAAAAGGTCTGAAGACGTTCGCGAAAAAGCTATTCCAAGAATACCCCTCGCCGATTATTAAACTCAATATCAGCCATGATTCGGCGACTAGTTCGGCTAATAGTTCGGCTAATAGTTCGGCTAATAGTTCGGGCATCCGTACAGGTATGACTGTCAGTATCGAGCGCTGTGCGCCGAATGCTTTGCCTGAAAACGAACAAGTTATCTTCCTTGAACAGCTAAAAGACTTTACTCAAACTGTTTGGCGCATGGGCAGTGGTGCAAAACGCCATCGCTGGGATATGGCGATTCTGGTTAATCCAGAAGAAAAAGTGCCGCCGAGTAATAAAGATGCGTTAAGTCGCTTTGTTAAAGCAGCGGCTAAGCAGGGAATTAATGCTGAAATCGTATCGTATTCACAGATTACTAATATCAATCAATACGATGCCTTGTTTATTCGTGAAACTACCGCGATTGATCATCATACCTATCGTTTGGCATGCGAAGCTGAAAAGAACGGCATTGTGGTCTTAGATGATCCAACGTCTATCTTACGTTGCTGTAATAAAGTGTTTTTGCACGACGCGTTTAGCTATCAAAAAGTCCCTTCGCTTAATACTGTAGTGGTGAGTGATGCCAGTGCAGAAACGGTCGCAAAACTGCGTGACGAAATGGGCTTTCCTTTAGTTTTGAAAATGCCAGAAGGATCTTTTTCTAATGGCGTTTATAAAGTTAAAACCGAAGAAGAGTTAACAGAAAAATTATTGGAGCTGTTAGCTGAGTCGGCCTTGGTATTAGCGCAGGAATATTGCTTCACTGATTATGATTGGCGCATTGGGGTTTTAAATGGCCGTGCGATTTACGCGTGTCGTTACAAGATGGCTCGTAATCATTGGCAAATTTATAACCACGAATCTGAGCGTTTCTTCTCTGGTGGTTTTGAAACTATGCCAACGTTTGAAGTACCGCAAAAAGTATTAAAGGCTGCATTGAAAGCCTGTGCGGCGGTGGGTAATGGTTTGTATGGCGTCGACATTAAACAAAAAGACAATAACGTTTATGTCTTAGAGGTGAACGACAACCCAAGTATCGATCATAAGGTGGAAGATGCGTATTTGGGTAATGAACTGTATATGCAAATTATGTCGGAATTTCAGCGCCGCTTAGAAGAGCGTGGTAAAGCGTAATTATGCTGAACTATCGATTGGCCAATGAAAAAGACTTAGAAGCCTTAATGGGTATAGAGGTGACGTGCTTTGACTCAGACCGTTTAAGTTTACGCCGTTTTAAGCATTGGATTCGTGTTGATCACGGTATCTTAATGGTCTGCCAAGAAAACGATCAGGTCGTGGGTTATGGATTAGTCTGGTGTCATAAAGGCACCCGGCTAGCTCGGCTTTATTCGTTGGCGGTTTTGCCACAGCATCGCGGTAAAAATATTGCCGAAGGATTATTAACTCGGTTAGAAGAGGCCGCCTCTAAACGTGGCCATATCAGCATGCGCTTAGAAGTATCAGAAAATAATACCGGGGCGATCAAATTATACGAGCGCTTGGACTATCGTATATTTGATGAATATACCGAGTATTACGAAGATCACAGTGACGCGCTGCGGATGCAAAAAAGCATTCACAAGCTGAACCCTGCCAGCATTAAAAAGCCCGTGCCCTGGTATCAGCAAACCACGGAGTTTACCTGTGGCCCAGCGGCGTTGATGATGGCGATGGCAAGCCAGAAAGAAACTCTGCAACCGAACCAAGCATTGGAACTCGATATTTGGCGCCAAGCCACATCGATTTTTATGACCTCGGGCCACGGTGGCACTCATCCTTTTGGTTTGGCATTAGCGGCTAATGATCAGGGTTTTCAAGTTGAATTATTTATTAATACTCAAGCCACGCCTTTTTTAGAAGGTGTGCGTTCGAGTAATAAAAAAGACATTTTGGAAGTCGTGCACGAGCAGTTTAAACAGCGAGTCGAAAGCCGAACCGATATCAAATTGCATTATCAGGACACGTCGCAAGATCAGGTTGAGCACTGGTTAAACAATGACTATGCGGTATTAGTATTGATTAGCACTTATCGCTTGGATGGTAGAAAGGCACCGCACTGGGTAGCGGTGACGCATATCGACGAGCATTGTTTGTATGTGCACGACCCCGACTGTGAGGCGTCTGCTAGCGACGATCGTAAAAGCAATAAACAAGGTGCAATTGATTGCCAACATGTGCCTATTGCCCGAACAGACTTTGATAAAATGTCGGCCTTTGGTGCAAGTAAATTACGCACAGCAATTGCAATCAAACCCATTTAGATAAGAATAATAGGGCAAACAAAATAGTTAGGACGCCTGTTGCTGTTTTTTTACAGATTCTTGCGCAACAGGTAGCCCTAAAGAAATAATCGCGGTCAAAATAATAAACCCAGCAGATACCCACAAACAAACAGCCAGCCCGTATTCTTGGAATAACCAGCCCGATAATACCGTACCGACTAAGCGACCCATGGCATTGGCCATATAATAAAATCCGACATCCAGCGAAACACCATCATCCGATGCATAGCTAACAATTAAGTAGCTGTGCAACGAAGAATTGATGGCAAACAATACGCCAAAAATCATTAACCCGCCTAATAAAATAACGGAGGAGTGCCAGTCGTAAGTTAGCGACAATGCAATCGTGATGGGCATTATGCTAAGCTCCAAAGCCCACATTAGCGCGTGGCGGCCATCAGGCGCTTGGCCATTCTTTGTTCCTGTGATCTTGGGCGCAATCCCCTGCACAAAACCATAACCAATAACCCAGCTTGCCAAAAATCCGCCCACATACCAGTGATCCCAGCCAAATGTGGTTGCCAGATAAATAGGCAGCGCAATGACAAACCACACATCTCGAGATCCAAACAAAAACAGACGTGCTGCAGAAAGGTAGTTAATGGCTTTGCTTTTAGAAAATAATTCGGTGAACTTAGGTTTGCCTTTTGACTTGCCTAAATCCTTTTTTAAGCTGATTAAACTTAGAATCCAAACGACTAACAGTGCGATGGCCATCACCAAAATAGCACCTTGGAATCCAAGTAGGCTTAGCATTACACCGCCAAGAAAAAAGCCGATTCCTTTTAAGGCATTTTTAGACCCCGTAAGAATCGCAATCCACTTATACAATTGCCCTCCGGCATCGGACGGAACCAATAACTTAACCGAACTTTTAGCGCTCATTTTATTCAAGTCTTTGGCGATACCTGACATCGCTTGTGCCGCCATTACCCAAGGCACTAACAGCATATCGGCAGGCACTAATAACATTGAAAGCGCGACAATTTGCAAAAATAAACCAATGTTCATGGTCTTATTTAAGCCCAGCCTTGCACCAAGCCAGCCACCCACTAAATTGGTAATCACACCAAAAACTTCATAAAAGATAAACAGCATGGCAACTTCTATCGGGCTATAACCTAGCCCGTAAAAGTACAAAACAACCAACATTCTTAAAGCACCGTCGGTTAACGTGAACGCCCAGTAATTACCGGTTACGATCATATATTGACGAATATCAGGTGATAGCTTTGAAAGCCACGTCATGCTGTTTAATCCTTGCTGCTAATCTATTTATTTTAATTAACGTTCAAACTTATGCTTCAACGAGTAAGTCATCAGATTTGATCAGCTAAACCAACGACTCGCATTAATTCAGCGGTTCGATTGGCATAACCCCATTCATTATCGTACCAGGCATAGATTTTCACTTGAGTACCGTTAACCACCATCGTCGACAGCGCATCAATAATGCTGGAACGTGGATCTGTTTTGTAGTCGATAGAAACCAAAGGACGCTCTTCATAGCCCATAATGTCTTTTAGTTCATTATCAGCGGCGTCTTTCAATAACTGGTTAACTTCTTCGGCGGTTGTTTCACGGCTGACTTCAAAAACACAATCGGTAAGTGATGCATTAGACAGAGGAACACGCACCGCGTGGCCGTTTAACTTTCCTTTTAGTTCAGGAAAAATATTGGTAATCGCAGTGGCTGAACCGGTAGTCGTTGGAATTAAACTGGCGCCACACGAACGTGCACGGCGTAAATCTTTGTGGGGAGCATCTAAAATAGTTTGTGTATTGGTGATGCTATGAATAGTCGTCATAGACCCATGTTTAATTCCCAGTTTTTCATGAATCACTTTTACGACAGGCGCTAGGCAGTTAGTTGTACACGATGCCGCGGTGACAATAGGGTGCTCATCTTTGTTATAAAGATCATCATTAACCCCCATTACCACATTTAATACACCGTCTTCTTTTACCGGAGCGGTTACAACAACCCGTTTAACGCCTTGGTCTAAGTACGCTTGCAGGATGGTTTTTGACTTCATCTTGCCACTGGCTTCAATCACCACATCACAACCAGACCAGTCGGTATCGGCAATGTCTTTATTTTGCGTGCAGCGAATACGTTGCTTGCCAATAACAATGTCAGAACCATCGGCGGTCGCATCGTGGCTCCAGCGACCGTGTACAGAATCGAAGGTTAGCAAATGAGCAAGGGTAGTCGCATCACCCGCGACATCATTGACTTGAACAAACTCAACATCTGCCCAATCAAAAGCTGCGCGTAACGACAAGCGGCCCATGCGGCCAAATCCATTTATTCCTACTTTAATTGTCATAAAAACCTCGGTTTTCTAGTTTATTTTGAAAGCCATTCAATAATTTGATCGGTATGAGGCATTGAGCCGGAGTGAACCAGTTGTTCGTCAATCACAACCGCAGGCGTGCTCATTTCTTTTGCAAATTCATGACGCTCAGCAAACGACATTTTAGGACTTTCTTGAGCGCTGTTTATTGAGTTGCTTACGGTGCTATGTAACGTGCTGTCTGAAGCAACGTTTTTCTTTTGACCATCAGCCAGTGCTTTTGCTGCGAACGATTGCAACCAGCGCTCCTCTTTAATTGCATCAAGAAACCAGCCACCTAAAACCCCAACGGTCATTCCTATCACCACATAGAGCAGTGTGAATTTCCAGCCAAGTAAACTCATTAACAATAAAATCGCGACTTCATTAATCAAAGGGGACGTAAGTAGAAAGCTCATTGTAATACCAACAGGAATACCAGCAGAGGTAAAACCTAGAAATACCGGAATACTGGAACAAGAACAAAAAGGGGTAATCGCACCAAAACCAGAGCCTAGCAGGTAGCCAATACCACGATTTTTACCCGCTAAATAATCGCGAACACGTTCTACATTGAGAGAAGCTCTCAATAGTGCAATGAAGTAAATCGTCACAATTAATAAAACCTAAATCTTACTGAAATCTTCAATAAAAAAATGTACCGAACTGCCAAGCTTAGAATCGGGTGTCAGGTTGAATACAGAATAGGTTAACCAATCGGCAAATTGCGTAAAAATTTCAAACATTAGGTTTCTCCAAACCAGTGTTGGGTTCTATTGGCAAACCAAACAAGGCTCAACATAACAGGAACCTCAACCAATACACCCACTACGGTTGCTAGCGCAGCGCCGGAGTGTAAACCAAATAAAGAAATAGCCACTGCAACGGCTAACTCAAAAAAGTTAGAGGTACTAATCATGCACGCAGGCGCAGCAATGTTATACGAAAGCTTCATTCTAAGAGCGATAAAATAGGTGATCGCAAAGATGCCATAGGTTTGAATTAATAAAGGAATAGCAATTAATACAATGGCTTCAGGCTTGGCTAAAATGGTTTGAGCTTGAAAACCAAATAATAAAACAACCGTGCATAATAAACCAATCATCGACCATGGCTTTAGCATAGTCAGTAATTGATTCAGCGACGTATGATCCTCTTTTTTATCAACCAGCTTTCTGGTGAAGGCCCCGGCTAATAAAGGAATCAAAACGTACAAAACAACAGATAATATTAACGTATCCCAAGGCACTGAAATATCGGTAACACCTAATAAAAAACCCGCAATTGGAGCAAACGCAAAAATCATAATAATGTCGTTTACCGAGACCTGAATTAACGTGTAATTAGGATCTCCCTTGGTTAGCTGGCTCCATACAAATACCATAGCCGTACAAGGCGCAACCCCTAATAAAATCATTCCCGCGATATATTCATTCGCGGTTTGAGGGTCGACCCAATCGGCAAAAAAACCTTTAAAAAATAACCAGCCTAAAAATGCCATGGTAAAAGGTTTAATTAACCAATTAACGACCAAGGTAAGTACTAGTCCTTTTGGTTTTTTACCAACATCTTTTAAGGATGAAAAATCGATTTGAACCATCATGGGATAAATCATTAGCCAGATAAGTAATGCTACGACTAAGTTGACATGAGCAAATTCTAAGGCTGCAATTAACTCAAAAAAAGCAGGAAATACATTACCTAAAACAACGCCCACTGTAATCGCCAATGCCACCCAAATGCTTAAATATCGTTCAAATGTGCCCATTCTATTTTCCTTACCTTCACTATGTTTTATATCTTTTATTTATTCATTTGTAAGACTAAGTACAACAAGAACGCACGCGCTCAGGTCTGTCACCCATCTTATTAAGACTGATTAAATTATTTGAAATAAACTCGGCATTTGCTGTTAGCGTTGTAGATAGAATACTAATAGCCCATTCAGCTAGTTCGCTATTAATGCTGTAAAAAACCCACTGACCCTGACGCTTATCGGTGAGCAAACCACAATTGCGTAATTGTGCGAGGTGACGAGAAATTTTAGGCTGGCTTTCATCCAGTGCTTGCATGAGTTCGCATACACACAGTTCTTGCTGATCCATAATCAACAGTAAACAGCGTAATCGTGTTTCATCAGCCAAGCATTTATAAAATTGTACAGGAGACATGTAATACACACCGGTGCTGTGATTGTGATTCTTATCTTAAGCATATATGGTAAAACGCATATATTAAAGCGAAAAATAAGAAAATTTAAAATAATTGGGAATAAACTGCTGGGCTCTCCGTCAACTTTATGAAAACACTAATAACGGAGTAACAAATCATGAAAAATACTAACATCATCCCAGCAGCATTAACGTTAATCGCATTGTTTGGTTTTAATTCTGTACAGGCGGCAACCGTTACTACGCAAATGAATGGCGAAGTGGCAATTAATACAAGCCATGAAAGTAATGCCGATACCGATCGTAATACAGGCAGTAATACAGAAAGTAATAGCGATGCGAATGGCAGTGCGAGCATTGAAGGTAATAGCCGTTCTGATGCGAGTAACCAGACGAATAGTGATGTTCGATCAGAGTTTACTAGCCAGATGAAGATGACTAAGACTCAAGCATCGAATAGTTCAGAGCAAGCAGCGGCCTATAAAAACAGCCTACAGCAATCGGTGAATGCTAAAAAAGACGCCGCAGTTAGCAGTAGCGTATCAGCTGCAGGATCTGCTCAAGCACAAGGTAAAGCTACGGCATCACAAAACATTGAAATGGCGGCTAATACCAGCGCTCAAGCGAATGCTGAAATTCAAGCACGTGCTGCGAGTGCTGCTGATAGTGCAGCAAGCGCATCACAAGCGGCCTTTAATAGTGCCACAGTGATTAGCAGTGACATTGCGAATACTATTTCAGGTGCTGTTCAAACAAGTGTTCAAGCCAGTATTCAAGGTTCAGTATCACAGAGCTTAGATGCTGCAGTCACACAAACAATTGCCAGTACTGTAGCAAGTAGTATAGAAAGTACGGTTGAATCTTCAGTTGCCGCAACGGTTGCGGGTGGCATTGATGCCGCGCTAGGTATGTAATCTTAAACAGCAAAAAAGGGGCATTTAGCCCCTTTTAGCCGTACTTTTATCTGTACTTTAATCTGAATAAATCTATAACATATAAATATACATTCAGCGACATTGTCATCACAGTCGACATCACAACTATGATTTCTATGACATGATTGCTATCGAGGTTCTTATGAAAAATGTCACATTACCCACTCTTTTAAGTTTAGTCATACTGAATACTCCGGTATCAACATTGGCTGCCGATTCTGTTACCTGGACAGGTTCTGCAACGGCTGAGCGCGAACACGATTCTTCGGTCAGCTTAGAGCAAGTTGATGATGTTAGCCGCGAGAGTGATTATGCCAATCAATTAAAATGGGGCTTAGGTGCAAAATGGCAAGCAACGGATAGCCTACAGTTTTCGACCCAGTATTTAGGCAAGAATAAAGATTATGATGAGTTTACTGAATACGATCTAAATCAGCATCACCTAGCGCTGTCTTCAAAGTTTACTTATTCGGGTATCGGTTATGGTTATCGCTTTGATGGCGTAAAAGCGAAAGTCGATGGCGAAGACTTTTTGAATTTTAGCCAGTCGACCCTTGCGCTTGATAAGTTATCTGATTCATCTTTTTATATGCGGGCGGCGATCTCAATAAATAAAAAAGACTTTATCCAATTAGATGAACGCGATGCCCAAGCCACTGTTTTTGGTTTAGATTCCATGGCTTTTTCTACCAGTGGTCGTAGTCATGTTAGCGTTAATGCCAGTGTGGAAAATGAAGTTGCTGAAGAAAAACTGTTTGATAATAAAACCCTAAGCTTAAAGGTTTCCTTTCAGCACAAGTTTGCCAGTACCCATTTTCCTACCACCTTTGTGACGGGTATTCGTTACGCCCACAAAGCCTATGATTCTTTCGATATCACGTTTGCTAATAATAACGGCGGCATTCTTACGGGGTTTCAACCACAAAGCTCGATGGATGAGACGCGGGTTGATCTGCTGAAGCAATGGACGACTAGTTTAGACGTAGGGCTTAATGATTGGTTGGGTTTAATATTAAAAGTGACTTACGCCGATAACGATTCGAATTACGACGCAGTGAAATATGACGAACGTATTATCAGTGCAGGATTAAGCGCGCGTTTTTAATGCGCCTAGCGCTCATTCAGATTCTAATTTTGATAATCACTCTAAGACGGATTTTTTTGAAAGAAATCCGTCGCCATAAATAACATCACGCCCGCTTTCTCCCAAATCTACCGTCATTCCACCCAAGCTTGTGAGGCTCTGTTCTAAGTCTTTTGTTTGCATCAGAATCGCCATGGCGGCGCTTATAATGGGTGCTGCCATCGACGTACCACTTTCAATCCCTTCTTTATTTCCAGCTCTTAATGTTGCCACGTTGACGCCTTCAGCAACAAAATCAATATGCTTACCGCGATTGGCCCAGCGATAGATGCGTTGATTTTTATCAACCGCACTCACCGCAATAACAGACGCATAAGCAGCAGGAAAAAGCGGACGAGATGCGGGGCCAGCATTGCCAGCCGCAGCGACGACCGCAACCCCTTTTTCACGCACACGCTGTAAGGCTTGCTCTAATAATGCATTAGGCGGCCCTGCTAAGCTCATGTTAATGACTTTGATATTATTCTCTAGCATCCACTCCAATGCTTGTAGTAACGCTAATGTAGGCGCTGACTGAGAATACGCATCTTTTTGGTAAAATACCGACGCGGCATAAATGTTGGCATTAGTTAATAGTGGGGTGACCGTTTTACCCTGACCAATGATTCGTCCTATCACCGCCGTTGCATGTGCCTTTGGCTCAATAAGGTTGGAATCAACAAAGCGTTTGGTGGTGATACTCGCGTGATTAAAACCTGAGTGCTGGTGATCAATGGCGGTATCGATAATGCCGATTTTTAATGGCTGCTCTTTTAACGGCTGCTCGAAATGCGCGGAAGAAGGCGGTTGAATATTCACTTCAGTTTGTGAATCAGCGCTGTCTGTTTTATCGTCAGAACCTTGAATGGCATACACATGATGACGCTCTATGACTTTTGCACCCACAGGGGCTAATAGCTTAGTCAACGCGGCTAAATTATCATACTGCTGTGCTACATGAATACGCACGGTTAGCATTTGAAGTTCGGCTAGATGATTCTCTTCGATCACCGTAATAGGTAAAAGTTTTAACTGCATGACTTGTTGAGCCGACAATAATAAAAGCCACTCTTGTTTCAGCGCTTGCCAGCCAAATTGAACATTCACTTCGGTTAAAACCACTTTTTGTTTTTTGCCTATAATGGTTAATTCTTCAACATCGTTTATTAAGGTATTGGCGTCGGGAATATCTTCAATCAGAGCATCGTCACCGGTTTCTAACAGGGCTTTAGCCGTATTAGCCGGATCAATCTGAGACGATGGCAGTTTAGGTGCTTCTGGTTGTGATACTTCTGGTTGTGATACTTCTGGTTGCGGTAATTCGATCGGCAAGCTGAACAGGTCGAGCTGGTCCATCGAAATAATATCTTGGCCCAATAATTGTGCGTGGCTCGAAAAGCTCGCAACCATGAAACCCAAGCCTAAGGTAAAGGTACAGATATACGAGAAGCTTGAGGCTAGGGTGTAGGTTAGGGTGCAGCGGTGGTTCTTCATGGGTCATCTCCAAACACTAGGTTGTGTTATAGAGACGTTTGACGGGATAATCAATTCCTTATTTTTTTAAAACTATTTGTGGAATAAATAATCCCCTTGGCCGTTAACGGCATAAGAGCAGATAACGAGGATAATAAATTGCACGCAGAACTACTTGAACTATTACCCGGATTACGACGGTACGCATACTCGCTTTGCGGAACAGCCGACGATGCCGACGACTTATGCCAAAGTGCGGTTGAGCGGATATTAGAAAAAGGCGTACCAGAAGATGTGGTACTGGCTAAGTGGGCCTTTCGGGTTTGTCGTAATTTATGGATCGACCAATATCGTGCGACTCGTACACGCGAATTGGCGGTAGAAAATCCTTTGCTGCAAGACATTAACATTAGTGACGATAGCCGGCGCACAGAAAACGAAATTCAACTGCAACAAGTCAATTTAGCCATGCAGGAATTAAACGAAGAACAGCGCTCAGCCTTATCTCTTGTGACCTTACAGTCTATGTCGTACAAAGACGCCGCTGAAGTGCTTGAAGTCCCTGTAGGAACAGTGATGAGTCGAATCTCACGAGCACGGGCAAACTTAATGAAATATTTGAATACGCAATCCACCTTTGCGCAAGGACATTAATATGACAATTTCTGATGAAAAGTTAAATGCGTTCATCGACGGTGAATTATCAGCGCTGGAAATGAGTATTGTCCGCGATGCGATTGCCAAAGACGATCACATTGCAGACCGTGCAGAGGCGCTAGCCGCATTGAATAGCCAGATCACGGCGAGCCTAAGCGCTATTGATGCGATACCACTTTCCGCAGGATTAAGTCAGGTAAAAAGCCAGCTAGAAACCGGTGCTCACACAGAAGCTGCTGACAATGTTGTTAGCTTTCCTTGGTGGCGACAAGCGCAGGCCGCCATGACGATGCCAACCGCCATTGCGGCCAGTATTGCTGCAATATTCGGCTTCTTTTTGAATTCTGAAACCCATACTGGGGCAGGCGCAATGTCCGATTGGTCTGCAATCAGTCAGGCACTTAGCAATCAGACCAGTGGTGAGTTGGTGACCACAAATAACGGTTCCAGTTTTGAAGCTCGGTTAACCTTTTTGAATCAAGAAGGTGAGTATTGCCGTCAGTTTTATATTAAAACGAATAACGCACCCGCGTTGCAGAGTATTGCTTGTCGTACAGAAAGTGACTGGCAATTACGAGCCGCCATGCCAACGGTCGAGCAAGACGGTTATCAAACCGCATCGAATGATCGCGCCTTAGATGACGTAATTGATGCTATGATTAAAGGCGATATCGTTAGCCTTGAACAAGAAAATAAAGCAATCGAACGCCGCTGGAAACAGTAGCGATTCTATTAAAATAAGGTAGAAGACATGACGCGTAATTTATTGCTGTTAGTGGGTATTTTATTATTACAAGCCTGCGCCACAACATCACCTTATCAACCGGTTAATAGCCGCGGTTTTGGTTATAGCGAAACGCCGCTGGATGATCTTCAGTATCGCATCGACTTTAAAGGCTGGGACATGAATCAGGGGAAAGCCGTTAATTATGCCATGTTACGCGCCGCTGAATTTACCTTAGAAAAAGGCTATGACTGGTTTGAAGTAATCGACCGAAAAAGTGATTCAACAAAATCACGCATGTCTTCGGGCGCAGGGTTCAGTATTGCCCATCACCGAACGATCGAACAAAATTGCGGTATTACCGGCTGCCGTTCTCGTATGAGTGATCCCCATAGTGGCATAGGAATGGGTTTTGATCTGGGCGGAAAAGATCTCAGCGAAGCAGAAGTATTATTAGAAATAAAAATGGGAAAGGGTGTAAAGCCCGATCTGAATCGCGTCTATTCAGCCGTTGAACTGGTTAACAATATGCGCTTGGTATTAGAGCTAGAGACGCCAGTTAAATCTAGGACACAGCCAGACGGCTCTGAGATAAAATAGGACTTAAAAATGCAGTGGGAAGGCATCAGCGAATTTGTATACGTTGCTGAAAATGAGAGTTTTACCTTAGCCTCAAAGAAAATGGGGATTTCTACTGCGCAGGTGAGTCGCCAAGTTAGCGCGCTTGAAAAACGGTTGAATATAAAACTCTTTTATCGCACAACACGTAAAGTCTCATTAACAGAAGAGGGGCGTATTTTTTACCAACACTGTCGTGGAGTATTAGACGGTTTAAATGCTGCTGAACTAGCCGTGACAAATCTTCAATCGAAGCCCCAAGGACGAGTGAAACTGACTGCCCCCGTGACGTATGGCGAGCAACAAATACTGCCATTAGTGAATGACTTTGCTGTGCAATATAGCGAACTAGAAGTAACGGCAAATCTTAGTAACCAGCAAGTAGACTTAGTGGAAGAAGGCTACGACTTAGCAATACGTCTAGGAAAACTAGCAGACTCAACCTTGATGGCTAAAAAGCTAGGCACTCGAACCAACTATGTTTGTGCGGCTCCCTCGTATTTAGAAAAACAGGGTATACCGCATTCACTGTCTGAACTGAATAAACATAACTGTCTTCAAGGCTCATTAGATTATTGGCATTTTGTTGATAATGGCAAAGAGCGTAATATTCGTATTCGTGGAAGGCTGAGATATAATAGTGGCTATAGCCTGACAGATGCTGCTTTAAAAGGTTTAGGGATTGTTCAGTTGCCCGATTATTATGTGCAGCAATATATCGAAAGTGGGGAACTCATCACCATTTTAGATAATTATAGAGAGCCTGATGAAGGTATATGGGCTGTTTATCCTCAGAATCGTCACTTATCACCTAAAATCCGCTTGCTGGTGGATTATTTGGTCAAGCATTTAGCGTAGATGACCACTGATGATAGTGATCAGTCAGTCATTGTCTTCAAATAATAATCTTTAGAAATAGCTGTATTCCTGTAATAGCTAACAAAACTCTACAGCTCAAAGCAAAAGTTGCTTCGCTAAAATGTGCCTGAATCTTATGGCCTAGAAATACACCCATTATGGCGATCGGCAATAAGATTAAATCCATTATTAAGAAGTTCTTTAGATATTTTTAATCGATGGCAAATCAAACCGGTGGCAAATCGAACCAAAGCGCGGTTAAGTCTGTCATCGCACTCACGTCCAGTTGCTCTTCAATTGCACCTAACGCATCACCCGCGTTTAAGGCATTGTTATTCACATCGGCTTTACCACTCATTACGTGTAAGTAACCTGGGCGCTTTTGGGTATTTAGGTCGATCTTTTCACCTGCTTTAAGCTGCAAACGGTAAATGCTGGCATCTTGTTGCACCGGCAATGAACCTTCGCGACCGTCTGGTGTGACTAGCGGTGTTAGTGGGCCATTTTGTACCACCTTTTTTTGCTCATAATTTGGCTTAATGCCCATTTTGTTAGGCTGAATCCAAATCTGCAAAAAGTGTAACTCATCGGTTTTAGAGTGGTTGAACTCAGAGTGAGTGACGCCAGTGCCTGCACTCATGCGCTGAATGTCGCCAGCAGGAACAATGTACTGCTTGCCCATGCTGTCTTTGTGTTCGATCGCGCCTTCTAGAACATAAGAAATAATTTCCATGTCGCGGTGGCCGTGAGTATCAAAACCTGCACCGCCCATCACGGTATCATCGTTGATCACACGTAGAGCAGAAACACCCATGTGGTTAGCATCGTAATAGTTACCAAACGAGAAAGAGTGCTTGCTGTTTAACCAACCAAAGTTAGCGCGGCCACGTTCGTCTGAATTTCTGAAATAGTACATAAAGATCGCCTCATTGCTTATGCATCTATAGTAGCGATTGCTGAACCGAATAAACATTTCATATTTCGGTTCATTATGTTCTAAATTTTAGAATATTTCACAATGCTTTTGCCTGCGGCCATCCAGCAACATTGGCAGGCTGTATTTCAGGCTGTATTTCAGGCTGTATTTCAGGCTGTATTTCAGGCTGTATTTTAATAGGTCTATTTTTTCGAACAAATAGATCTATTTATTATCATTTTTTGCTGTCGAGTAATCTGTTCCAATAGATCCAACTTACAAACAAACAGATTCACAATCACATTTTAAAGGGTGAAACATATGAACAAGTTACTTCAAATTAATAGCAGCCTATTCACTAGCGAAGGCCAATCAACCCAGCTGGCTGATTTATTCATAGCGGATTACAGCAAGAAAAATCCAGAAACTAAGGTTCAGACATTAGATTTATCAGCTAACCCACTTCCACACTTAGATGGCGAGCGCTTCACTGCATTTATTACGCCTGTAGGTGAACGTTCAGAAAGCCAAAAAGTGATTGTTGCTGAGTCTGATAAATTGATCGCAGATCTACGTGAAGCCTCTGCTATTGTATTTGCGTTGCCTATGTATAACTTTGGTATTCCATCGGTACTTAAAGCGTATATCGATCATATCGCTCGTGCTGGAGAAACTTTTAAGTACACAGAAAATGGCCCTGTCGGTCTGCTAGAAGACAAACCTGTTTATATATTTGCTGCGCGTGGTGGATCTTATCTGGGTACCGATAACGATACTCAAACCGGATATATGAAAGCGTTTTTAGCCTTCATTGGTTTAACCAACGTGCAGTTTGTTTATGCCGAAAATTTGAACTTGGGTGAAGACTCTAAAACAGAATCATTAAAGAACGCACGTGAGAAAATATCTCAGCTTCTTAATAAATAGCCACTCACTTTAGCAACGGCTTCTTCATGAGCAATTGTAAGGTTAAGAGATCAAATTAAAACATTAAGTTATTAACACTCGCACTGGTTTAATAAGCCAACCTAATAATTAGGTCGGCCTATTTTTGTCTTAATGTTATGTTTAAGAACAGACTTATGGGATTGAATGATATGTCAGGCAATAACACGATCATGTTTATCTCTCATGGCGGTGGCCCAATGCCATTGCTAGAGGATAAAAACCATACTCAAATGATTGATACGCTAAAGCGTATGAAAAATAAAATTGCTAAACCTAGCGCTATCCTGGTCATCAGTGCCCATTGGGAAACTCAGGTCGCAACGATTACTTCTGGGGCAGCGCCTCCGCTTATTTATGACTATAACGGCTTCCCCAAAGAAACCTATCAAATCAAATATCCCAGTCCAGGCCAACCTGAGCTAGCGAATAAAATTTATGAATCGTTAATACAAGCAGGTATTGAAGCAGAACAGAATGATCAGCGTGGATATGATCATGGCATGTTTGTTCCTTTAACGCTTATGTACCCCGATGCCGATATTCCTTGTGTACAGTTATCACTCGTTAACTCTTTGGATTCGATTACTCATCTTGCCATCGGTGAAGCATTACAGGCTTTGGAGTGGGATAACTTACTTGTTATAGGATCTGGTTTTTCATTTCACAATATGCGTGCATTTTTTGATTCTAGCGCTGATGAAAACAATCTGAAAAATAAGGGGTTTGAACAATGGTTAATATCAGTGATGTCGGATAAAAACTTATCAGAAGAACAACGCACACAGAATTTAGCACAATGGAATCGTGCCCCTCATGCCCGCTTTTGTCACCCAAGAGAAGAGCATCTATTACCACTGCATGTTTGCTATGGCATGGCGGGTAGGGCAAGTGATGAAATTTTTGAAGTGACGGTGATGAATAAGCAAGCGTCGATGTATCTTTGGCAGGGCGAGTTTTAGCTAGTAATGAAATTCTGAAGGCATAAAAAAGCCCGATGCAGTTAAACTGTATCGGGCCGTTCTATTGTATGGTGGGGCGGTGGGAATTAATATTTTAATATCGATAGTACGACCATCGCTCCTACTAAAATAAAAAATCATCACTCAACATTATTTAATAACGAGGTTTTGCTCAAACGATATTCTACTTTGACTTGAACGAGTCTAATACTTGCTTCATGGGCTAAAATCCTTAACCTGCACTGCTCTTACTTGGCCTTAGTATTAAAAGAAATTAGCTTTTCTGGAATAGATCAAATTAGAGTATATTAACCCCATTATAAATAGTCATTGGGCAGGTTCTGATTTGCCAGTATTAATTTTGGAGTGGGGTTTTAGTGAGTAAACGTGACGTATGCTACATGGGGAAAACTCAGTCGCAGATAGATAGCTGGCCTCAAGATGTCCGTGAAATGGTGAATACTAATTTACAGGCTCTTCAAGGCTCAAAGAGCAGTTGTTTTAGTGACCTTGCTGACTGGGTTAATGCAGGAAAATTAACAGATAAACCTTTGAAATGCTCAAAACTTGCGGGTTCTTATCAGTTGACCATTAAGCACCGAGATAGCTATCGAGTCGTTTATGTCGCTGAGCTGGGCGATGACATTATCGTTTTACACAGCTTTAAGAAGAAGACAGAGAAAAAGTCAAAGCCAGATATGGATCTCGTTGAGAAACGCCTTAAAGAGGTTAAAGCCTATCTTGGTGAAGAGGCTAGACAGTCTAAATAATGACAAAATATATACAAAATTGTATATATTATACAAGTACTGATATACTGTGTACTGTATAGGACGGTATTATCCGTCTGGTATATTGTTAAGAGAGAGGTAGCAATATGTTTACTAGAGCATCGAATGTTTGGGAATCTTCAGCAAAAACGCCAGAAGAGGCCAAGCTATTAGAGCTTAAAGCCCAAATGATGATTGTTATTCGCGGGTTAATTACGTCTAAAGGCTGGAATCAAGTTGAAGCGGCTAAACAGCTGAAAATCACACAACCAAGAGTCAGTAATCTTACTAACGGCCAAGTCTCTAAATTCAGCCTAGATTCACTGTATGAGTTTTTGGCGATTTGTGGCTATAACTTTGAGCTTAACTTTGTTGATGGTATTCCATCGATTGAAGCTAAAGACGTCGCTTAGCGTTCTTTTCTTCCTATCTTCAAGGCTGCAAGTTTAAGGCTGGTCATTCGATCAGCCTTTTTCGTTTAGCCTCTTATAAAATTAAACTAACAGCACGTTACTCCAAATCCTTTAAAGCCACTCCGTTCTTGTTCTTCCAGTTTATTAAACCGTTAGAAGAACCACCACGAATAATACCAGCGGCAGCGCTAGGGCTAGAAAATTCATAGTCTTGTGTGAAAACTAAATGATCGTCATTCAGTACCAACAAACCATCTTTTAAATATTGCTCACGTTTTTTCTTAATGCGATTAGAAGACGCTCTGTCTATTGCAACAGCTTGCGAGTCTTTAAATACTACAAAGCCATTAGCGGTGCGTTTACCTTTAGCGGTAAAGCCTTTAATAGAGCAGGTTAAAACGCTCTCTGAGTTATTTATATTTAAAGGGTCATCATTGCTCTCAATTATCTTAAACGCGTCGACAGCATTGCCTAGAGAAAGCAGGGGCAGTAGTTGTAATACCTTTTCTAAAAAGACATCCATCTCTGCCTGATCAGATTCAGGTAGCTTGGCACCACTACTGGCATTATTTAATACCTGAACCGCATTAGAATGATTAGCCCGTACTATAAGCGCACCTTCCAAATAACGTATGTGCGCTTTGGTTAGATTTTCATCTTTGCTAACAAACGCAGCGACTTGGTTCCATTCACGTTTATCGTGCTGTTTTAGACGCTTAACCACTGATTCAGCTTCACCAATATAGAGCGTGGGCATATCGGTGTCGGCATCGACTCCTGTAAGAAAGTAAATCCCCGGGCTAAGCAGCTCTTCACGTTGTAATAGCTTGGTTAATTCAGAATGAGGCCCTGCAATGGCTTTACCTGTCCAGTTGGATATTTCCGCAGTACGAATACCAGCGGGTTTGCCGTCTGTTAGGAATAGTTTAATAGTGGCGGGTTGCATGTTTAAAGTCTCGATTCACTAGTAACTACCTGTATCCAGCTTGATGATAAAATTATAATAGACGCAAAAGATAAACCTAAGACCCCATATGCATATGCCTGAGGATTCGCATCTGTAATCATAGCAACAGGGCTTAATACTAGAAGTATACCTGCTATAACTCGATATACGCCCACTACTGAAGGGCCAACCAAATCGATAACATTGGAAATCCTGTAGTTTAATGTCCCTTTTACTGGTTGAAATTTTATTTTGCTTCTTGCAAGGACATTTATTAAATGAAAAATAAACAGTACAAATAGATATACTAATAGTTCTCTGGGCATACTTAATGATTGTACGTAATCCATTACAGCATCATTACCACTAAAATATGCTATTAGTCCGCAGGGTAAAGAGCCTAGTAGAGCACATGATATAGTTTCTATTGTGATTTCCTGTCTCATGATTTTTGATTCCTTTCGTTCGTGACTTATTTTTTAATTTAATAGCCCGCAGGCTTAGTTTTAATTTTTTTACCAGAGGCATAGCTACTACCAATAGCTCGAAAATCAAACATATTCATTTCAAAAGAACTAATTGAAACTTGATTTGCACCATGCACATGAGTAATTAACTTGTGATGCCTTTCCTTATAAGGAGCTTTTGCAACTGAGCCTCCAAACTCGCCAGTGTTCACTAATACCACATGCTGGTACATATGGTAGTAGAGTGAATCAACCATAGAGTCAAATGTAGAAACATCTTGATTCAAAGCGGAAACGATATAGGCATCAGATTTATCTTTTAAGTCAGCATTCAATTTAATATCAGTGGCGTCATAACAGATTGATCCCGTTAAAATGAAACCTTTATCATTTGGAAATGCAGGGTGAATGAGTTCAAGCATAAATTGATATGGTCGCCATGGTTTAATACTGCCTTTTTCATCAGCCATCATATTTTTCTTGCCTTGTAAGCGAACAGTTGGTTGGCGTCCAGTGTCATCATTACCAGGTATGATCCAAATCGCACAATTATTGGGCCCTGACGCTCCATCTAAATTTAAGAAGCCCAGTCCTGAGTAGATTATCGCACCTGTTTTACGTGAAAGATTACGCAATATATCTATATCATCAATATGTACAGCTAATTCAGGCCATACAATCAAATCAACAACTGATTTATTACAAGACTCTTCAACTGAATCCTGACTATGTATTTTATGCAGAATTAGCTCAGCTATTGATGCGATATGCCCACGGTGTTTAGCTCTAAATTTTGAATGATCTAGCATTAATCCATAGTTAGAAAAATCTTGTTTTCTAGGCAGTAGTGATTGAACCATCACTACTTTTAAGTCTTTTTTATCAATAGCCCAATCAAGTTTCACTTTCTCGATATAAGCAGGAATACCCGTAAGAGTGCAATATAGGTTTTTCTGATATTCAATACGCTTATCAACAAGAAGCTTCAGTGATTCCACATCCCATTTTTTAGGCCAATCATACACACCGTTAATATGATTGGAGCCTCCAGGCCACTTCAATAATTTGAATAAAAGACCAGAAATCCAATTTGACATAGGTGATGTATTACCATTAATGGATTCTGGTGAATGAACCATTCCTAAGCTTCTTTTGTAGTAACTGGTTTTAATACCTGTATAGGCACTTTTCCCATTATCTATTTCAGTACCTAATGACCAATCGATGCCGCCTAATAAGCAACTCCGAATAAGCATCCCTAAACGATATAGACTCTCATCCGTTTCTAGTACCCATTCAGGCAAAGGGTAGATAGCTTCATCAGATGACGCTAATGTAACTTTAACATCCTCATTCATTGATTGAATTTTATTCCAATCACTGCAGCTAACCTTACAATTAACTAGATCAAAGTCCATTAATAATAAATCAGGTTTCTCCAGAATATTTTTAATGAGTAATAGAACAGCGTTTTCATGAGCAAAAGGATTATCATTTCTTTTGATTACTGACATTAGGCTAATAGCCATCACATCAGTTTTATTAAATCTGTTTAGATCACCTTTCACCGCGTGATCATCAAGTCCACTTGCATTAATTATATCAAAAACATAACTAACCCAGTCGCGACTTCCCCTTCTGCCTAAGAATATTAATTCTTCAAATAATGAATAAGATCCTAGAAGAATGTTTTTCACAATAATTTTAATTGATCTCGCACTTAGATTTTTTATTTTTTTCTTTTTAAAAGATATTCCACTATATTTTGGAAGTTTAGACAAAAGCGAATCTAAAGCTCTAACTACCAAAGCCTTATCGCTAGCCATTTGATAAGCAAGTAAGCTATTAACGACTACATTATCTACACTATTAACAGCACTAATATTTCGCATCCCTAACATTAACTGCGAAAGCATCTTAAAGTTATTATCTTCTTTGCAGACATGGGATGGGAGATCATTCCTCACTAACATCAAAAAACGTGCCTGCGAAGCTAAATAATCGTTGATCAACTCTTCACCATCGACAAAACTATCTGCCAACCCCAGCAGAGAATTAAAATAATCATCTACATCCGCATGGGCAGGTAATACAAATCTATTTTTATTGTGAATAACGGTAGCTGAATGACGAAATATTTCGCACAAACAGTATTCAGCAACAGCTACCTGCTTTCCACAATCACGCTGTCTTACAATACTTAGTTGATCTATTACTGGCTTAAGAATTCGACTATCAGGAAAAAGCTCTAAGCCTTTTTTCAACATGACAATTAGTGACGGGTCTTTACTCCAGCATGCTATAAATTTTCTAGCCATGCGTTCCTGTAAATAATCCCAATTACCTGGCATTATCTGCCCTTCATCGTTCACATCCTGTGAAACCAAGCTCCTTTTCTGCCCTAGTAATTTATGAATCTTATTAGCTGAGAATCGTAAAATAGTGTCTTCACGTACATCGACCAATGGTCCTTCAATTATTGCAAGAGGGTTATTATTATTTTCAGACTGTGTATTAGTATTTAATGCCTCTGCGAAGCCAATTAATCCTTCAATATGCCCCAACTGCTCATCTATTTCATTATTAGATAATGGCCCGCTAATCTTTGACTGAATTGCGTTTAATTTAGAAGACAGAATAGATGCCTTACTTCTAAAAACATCTACCTTCGTCTTCCCATCATTAAATGACAAGCCTATTTCTTCTAGTTTAGGTTTCAGTATTTCCTTTATAAACTCTCTAATAGAACCTTCCGAATCTTTAGGCCCAACAATAATTAGTCGCATATCGTCCACATAGCGACAGTAGTCAACTAGTCGAATTTTATCATGAACACTAGTTCCTATTTTATTACCTAGCCATTGATCAAATTCTAACAAATATATATTGGCCAAAAATCCACCCGCAACTAAACCTTGCGGGATGCCCTTAGGTATAAAGGCTTCACCTTCCTTAGAACATACTTCAATATATTTCTCTTCAGCCCCATCCTCCCAGGCCCAGTTCTGAAACTGTGTTAACAAGCGTTTAAATACAGGATCGATTGTTTCTTCTTTAGAAAGCTTAATTATTACTTCAATCAGCTTTGCTCTATCAACTTTGTCGTAGAACTTCTCTAAATCAAGATGCACTTCATATATGCGCTCGCTCTTTACTTTTGTTTGAGCTTCCTCATAAGCGAAATGCGCAGACCGTGCTAAGAATTGTCGGTAATCTGTAAAATATTGACTATAGACATTACTATTTCCCCAGTTAAAATCCGCCTTTCCATCTATATCTTGGCTGTATAAACGATTCCCGTAATTCACTACTCCATTCTCATGAACGTCCTCAAACTTTGTTTTAGAATCACCCTGTTCAGTTTCAACCTTATTGGCAATACACATCATTAGCATTGTCATCAGGCTCTGATCTCGAATGCTGACATGTGCCAAAGGCCGTAGAGGGGGAAGTAATACCTCACCGCTAGGATCTTTTACAGGTTCCCAGGTATACGTATCTAAATCTTCAAAAGTGAAATTTTTCTTCAGACAAGCTTCATCACTAGGTGGGGTAAAGCTCCACTTCATTGTCTTTGGAGATGGAATTAGCTTTAATGGTTCAAAAGTAAAATTTTCATCTTCTAAATCTTTAATCCAATCCTTTAGTTTTGATTCAAGCGCGATAGCTGAACGGTCTAGTTCAAATGTGTCTGCATGCCAACTTGTACTGCGGATAAATTGGTGAGACTTTTTCCACGCTTGAGCTAATACAACCTCATGAGTAAGGCAATATTTATTCGGCACAAGCACATCTAATTTTTTAGATTTGTTATTCACGATTCATCCTTGAATTCTATTTAGCTTAAAGCTTGTTCAGCTATGGTATCGGCTAGGTGGAGTTGAGTTGTTTGAGATTCGCTGATGTGTAACTTAAGTGTTTCACATAGAGCTAATAACTCGTTAACTTTGGTGACGATGCGTGGGCTTTCGGCACTAGGCGGAAGTGGAATAACAAACTTTGAAATATTACCCATACTTAAATTGGCACGGGCATTATCAACTTGTTTATCAAACATGTACCCTCTACACGTTTCACTATTAAAAAATTTAAGTAAGTATTCCTTTTCAATAATCTCATCAAAGACACGTATGAGGCATACAGCCTGATTTATATTGGCTAGTGCATCTATATCAAAAACAGCTGTTCGTCCGATTGACCCACCAACGATATTCATCAAGATATCGCCTTTTCTTAATATTGATCTAGGTTCAACTTCATTAAAGTGTTTTTCTACATACTTCTTTTTATCCAATAAAAGGCAATTGGCACCTACATTTTCACTTGTAACAAAGAGAATATCTTCAGGGTTCTCTGTATACGCAACCCCCTGCCATTTAGGTGAAGATCCTTTGGTTATCAAATGAGATAAAGCTTCGAGCCGCACCCACTCCCAACCAGCTGGCAATTCGAAAGGCTTCTCATCATCACTAATCGGCGGCAGCGCTTTCTGCTTTTTAATTTTCTTATCTTGCTCTTTATTCGAGAGTAACTGCTCTTTTTCAGCGGCGATTTTTTCTAGCAATACACTTGCGGGTTCGTCGTTTGGATCTTGTGGTACTAGCTTACCCATGACGGCCAGTTGTAGGATGGTTTGCTTTAGCTGGTCGATGCTGTGCTCTGTGGTGAACAGTACGTCGAAGTGTTGTGCTATGCGTTCCCATGCTTGGTCAAAGCTGTTTTGGTCTGCGTTTAATAGTGTATTAAGTAAGGTTTCTACTAGGGTCTGGTGTGCAGTCAGACTTGATTCAGTTTGTTGCTCTAGCTGGTCACACAAAGCCATTAGCTCGTCGACTTTGGCGACGATGCGGAACAGCTCTGCATATGGTGGGTAAGGAAATGGTTCATTTTTTAATGTATTAACAGAAACCATATTCTTTTGTGCAGTCCCCTTCAGGTCTAACAATGTTTCTGTTTTCATGTAATAGGCAGAAAAGAGAATCTTAAAATAGTCATTAGTTAACATTTTTTGATTCAAAGTGATCTTTAGAAGTGCTTGATTTATTACCCCTTTTTCCATCCAATCAGGTGCAACTGCAACTCTGCCAACTGTACCAGAGCAACTGATAATCAAATCACCTGATTTTACTTCAAATGCTTTCAGCTCATTATATTTGTCTTCATCTATATAATATTCACCTAAATCAAAATTATCATAAATGGCATTTTGCTGTTCATAAACTTTATATCCTTGCGGTACAAAGAATGCTTTCTTTATTGCACTTCCAAAAGGGCCTCGCTTAATTGAATATTTATCATCAGCTAATACCTGAGGCAAAATAGCCCACGCCCATCCACTCGGAAGACAGTATGGTTTATTTTCTTCAGATATTTCTAGTAAAGGCTTTTGTCTTTTTAACTTACCATCTTTAATTAAGACCTCTTTCTCAGCCGCAATCTTTTCTAGCAATACAGAAGCAGGTTCATCATTTGGATCTTGTGGCACCAATAGCCCACGTACGGCTAATTCTAAAATCAGTTCTCGCAGTTTTTTAATGCCGTACGGTTCTATTTTTTTACTGCTGCCACGGCCTTGTGAGCCACGTTTTTTAATGGCCGATGTCCAAATATCTAGGTTTTCTGTAATCAGTTGTTCGGCAGGTGAGTTTGATGCAGCCATTAGTTAGCACCTTTGTCGCTGTTAGCGGCTAGTGCTTCTGACAGTATGCCTTTTAGCTGGTCGCGCAGTGCTTGTATGTCGGCTTGTTGTTTTGCGTAGTCGGCTAATAGTTCTTCTGGGTCGTGGCTGATGACTTCACCCACGTGTGGGTTTTTGATGTCTAGGTTGTAGTTGCGGGCAATAATGTCGTCTATGCTGACTTTCCAAGCGAACTCGTTTTCTTGGCGGTTCTTGCGTTTGGTTTTTGCATCGACTGCCTTTCCTTCACCCCACCAATCTGCACAGGCGTCAAAGTCTGTTAGCTTCATGGGTTTGGTTTTGTTAAAGGCTTTTACACCTTCGGGTAAAGGTACTTCGTAATACCAAACATCTTTTGTGGGCTCGCCTTTTTCAAAGAACAGTATGTTGGTTTTAATACTGGTGTAAGGGGCGAATACTGAATTAGGTAAGCGCACTAATGTATGTAAATTGCATTCGTCTAATAGCAGTTTTTTGATTTTGGTTTTTACGCCTTCGCCAAACAAGGTGCCGTCGGGTAGTACTACGGCTGCGCGTCCTTCTTTTTTAAGCACTTCGATGATGTACTGCAAAAACAAATCGGCGGTTTCGCGAGTTTGATATTCCGACGGGAAGTTCTTTTCAATGCCGTCTTCTTCGGTGCCACCAAACGGTGGGTTAGACACGACGACATCAACCATGTCGTCATCGTCGAGGCTGGAAAGCGGTTTGTTTAGGGTATTACCGTGACGAATGTTTTTAGGCACTTCAATGCCGTGTAATAACATGTTGGTGGTGCAAAGCAGGTGAGGGAGTTGTTTCTTCTCTACACCGCGTACTGAGTTTTGTAGTTGCTGGTGGCCAGCTGAGTCTTTTACCTGGTCGCGCAAGGTGTCTACCGTGCAGGCTAAAAACCCGCCCGTACCGCAGGCTGGGTCAAATACGGTTTCGCCTAGCTTTGGGTTGATCATTTTTACGATAAAGCGGGTAACTGCGCGAGGGGTATAGAACTCACCTGAATTACCTGCGCTTTGTAGGTCTTTTAAAATCTGTTCGTACAGATCACCAAACAGGTGACGCTCTTGTGAGTTGGTAAAATCGATTTCGTTTAGCTTGTTGATGACTTGGCGTAATAACGTGCCGTTTTTCATGTAGTTGAAAGCATCGCTAAAGGCTTCTTTTACTACGAATCCACGCGGGTTTTGTTTGATAGGCGCGACGAGGTTTTTAAGTTCTACAATTAAGTCGTTATTCACAAAGTCTAATAGTTCATCGCCTGTAATGCCTTGGCTATCGGCTGCCCAGTTACGCCATAGAAACTTTTCTGGGATAGGGGCTTTGTAGTTGTCTTGCTCGTCTTCTAGCTCTTCTTCTTGGGCATCGAATATCTTTAAGAATAATAACCAAGAAAGCTGCCCTAAACGCTGGGCATCGCCGTCGACCCCTGCGTCTTTGCGCATGATGTCTTGAATGGATTTGATCGCTGACGAAATGGACATGATATAACTCGTTTAAATTTGAATGGTTGTAATAATGATTAAATAAATGGTGAGCGCATTTATTAGTTCTTACGCTCGTTTCGGTTCATCGTTCAGGCTGTTGTCGTACAAAGCATCTTCTAGTTCACTGATTGCTTGCTCGTATTGTTCTTTGCCACCAAAGGCACTCTTCTTTATTTCTGCGGGACGGCCATATTTATTAAATGGCGTTACCTTGAGCACTTGCTTGGATTCTATTTCGCTAACACCGCTATTTTCATATTTCTCTAGCAGGTTGGTTAATACTTGCTGCGCGGTTTCGCTGTACTTGCCGAAGTAGTTGCGCTTTTTAACGTTGTTAGCTCGTTCTTTACGGGTAAGCGGCGGCTGGTCGAAAGCAACGTGACAGATTAGGTCGAAAGGGTCTAAGTCGCGGCTTATGTCTTCTTCTAAGGCTGCCCAAATAACGCCAGCATCGGCAAGTTCGTCAATGATAGCTTGTTTGCGTTCGGTTGAGTTCCATTTTTTAATGAAGTCGTCCAAGGTGCCAAATTCTTTCATAACGGTTTTGCGGGTGTAATCTTTAAAAGACTCGGTGACTAGCTTGCCGTCGGAGTCGTAATACTGAACACGTTCGGCCAGCTTTTTAACCGTGACGCCACTGACGTGGAATTTGATGTAGGGTTCTTTTTCACCGCCATCGCCTTCTATAGGACCATCTTTCCATTCACCTTCGTTATTGCCTTGACCTGTCTCAAAGGTATTACCTGTGCCGTCGTCGGCATAGTCTTTATCACCTTCTGATATGCCTTCGGGATTTTCGCTATCAGTTTCGCTATCAGTTTCACTGGTTTCAGAATTAGTGGCGGCAAATTCGTCGTCGAACTTATCACTCTCCAGGTCGATGATGTCTTCGGTTGTTGTGACCATGACTTTTTCAGGAGTGCCGTCAAAGCGTTCGTCGGCAAACAGTTCAGTCGCTTTTTTGAAGTCGAGAATGGTGAACCATAGCTTGCCATAACGATCATCAATGCGGGTTCCACGGCCAATGATTTGTTTGAACTTGGTCATGGATTGAATGTTTTGATCTAACACAATCAGTTTGCAGGTTTTGGCATCTACACCTGTGGTCATTAGTTCTGATGTAGTTGCTATAACGGGGTATGCTTTTTTAGGGTTGATGAAACTGTCGAGCTGGGCTTTGCCTAGTTCGTCATCACCGGTGATTTTCATCACGTACTTTTCGTTTTTAGCGACTTGTTCTGGGTTTAGGTTCACCAAGGCGCGACGCATTCGTTCTGCATGATCGATGTCGTTACAGAAGACGATGGTTTTTGCCATGGGGTCGGTGCGTTTTAAGTACGCGGTTATGGTTTCGGCGACGACTTGGGTGCGTTCGTCGATGACCATAACGCGGTCGAAGTCTTTTTGGTTGTATATGCGGTCGGTGATGAGCTCGCCATTTTTATCGACCATGCCTTTTGTTGGGCGCCAGCCTTGAACGTCGACATCTAAATCAACGCGTATAACTTTGTAGGGGGCTAAGAAACCATCTTCAATACCTTCTTTTAGCGAGTAGGTATAAACAGGTTCGCCAAAGTAATCGATGTTCGAGACTTCTTCAGTTTCTTTTGGGGTAGCGGTTAAACCGATTTGTGTGGCTGAACTAAAATATTCAAGAATTTCACGCCATGCGCTTTCTTCACTGGCACTGCCACGGTGGCACTCGTCGATAACGATTAGGTCAAAGAAGTCTGGGTCTACTTGCTTGTAGGCTTTCTGTGATTCTTCTGGGCCTGTTAATGCTTGGTATAGCGCTAGGTGTATTTCGTAAGCAGGATCAACTGTTCGGCCAGTGATTTTGGTCATGGCTTCGCCAAACGGCTGGAAGTCATTAATTCGGGTTTGATCGACTAGGATGTTGCGGTCGGCTAAAAACAGAATGCGTTTCTTTTGTTTGGCTTTCCATAAACGCCAGATGATTTGAAAGGCGGTATAGGTTTTACCGGTACCTGTTGCCATCACTAATAGGTTACGGTTTTGGCCACGAGAAATGGCTTCGACGGTTTTGTTGATGGCTTGTAGTTGGTAATAGCGAGGGGCTTTACCGCTGCCGTCGTCAAAATAATCTTGGGTAATAAAAGGAAGCTGGTGTTCGGTATAGCCTTTGAAGGCGCAGAACTTGGCCCATAACTCTTGAGGTGATGGAAAATCCTCTAGGCTAATTTCTGTTTCTAGCTGGCCACCATTAGCGGGTGCGGTTTTATCGTGAAAGATAAAGCCATCGCCATTACTGGCAAACGCAAAGGGCACGTCGAGTAAGCGAGCATAGTCTAAGCCTTGCTGCATTCCTTTACCGATCTCGTGCTTATTGGCTTTGGCTTCGATAACCGCTAACGGCATGTTGGGTTTGTGATAGAGAACGATGTCGGCTGACTTTACGGTTTTACGCATACCGACGTTACCACGAACAATTACCTTACCATCACGCAGGGCAACTTCTTGCCTGATTTGAAGCATATCATCCCAGCCTGACTGCTTAACTGCAGGCATGATGTACTTACTAATTATGTCGGCTTCGCTAAGGGCTTTCTTATCCATCGTTCTAACCATCTTTATTATCCGTGATGTCGCGCTATCCTATTTGCTTCAAATGCTGGTGGTAAGCGTGTTTGAAACAATGGCCTTACATGTAGGCGGGGTGTTGTAGATATAGCGACAATGCCTTATTTAGAGCGGTTTTTCAAGATTAGTGAGAGTTTTATAAATGAACAATTATTGAAAGATAGTCCATTTAGTTCACTCAATGAATTTAGGAGGAGGCATAAAAAAGCCCGATGCAGTTAAACTGTATCGGGCCGTTCTATTGTATGGTGGAGGCGGTGGGAATTGAACCCACGTCCGTCAATCCGCCACTAACTGATCTTCACATGCTTGGCCACTTTATTAAGTTAACCCGTCACGGCCCAAGAGGCAGGGAGTTCGGGGCGAGCTCGATTAGTTTTAGACCTTAAGCTACGAGCGAAGCCGCCAGTCGATCCTATTTTGCGTGCCCTTATCCGATGGTAATAGGCAACCATCTTCAAAGGTAAGCAGCCTAAGCTGCTAGTGCGTAGTTTTCGTCGTTTGCGACTATAATTTTGTATGACATTTATTTACGAGATTATCATACCCTCTCGACATGCACCTTTAGCTTTGTAACCAACGTCGAATCCAGAGCGCCCCCAAATTCTGGTTGTTACTGATACTTTTTAATCTATAAAGGCTGTTAGGCACTTTAAAGAAAGTATCATTAACTTGGTCTAGCCAGTTTACTCGAAGTGTATCGAGTTTACTATTGTTCTTTAAGAACATTCACCAATAAGCACTAACGATCACACTTTAACGTACTGAGTGCTTCATTGTGCGTTCTTTCTGCTTGGCCCAGTCTTTATCTTTGTCGGCATTTCGTTTGTCGTGATCTTGCTTGCCTTTTGCTAGGGCAATGTCCACTTTTACGATATGACCTTTCCAATAAAGCGCGGTACATACACAGGTATAGCCTTTGGCATTGATCTGCTGTTCTAGCTTTTCAATTTCACGCTTATGTAAAAGTAATTTACGCTCGCGTTTAGGCTCTGTGATTATGTAAGCCGCGGCTGTTGGTAGGGCTGTTATTAAACACCCATATAACCATGCTTCGCCTTCGCGGATGAATACGTACGAGTCAACGAGTTGACACCTTCCTGCGCGTAGGGCTTTTACTTCCCAGCCAGTAAGAACAACCCCACACTCGACATTATTACTGAGGTGAAAGTCGTGACGTGCCTTTTTGTTTTGAGCAATTGTATTGCCACTGTTTCCAGATTTTTTCTTTTTAGCCATGTGTCTATTATAACTGTATGAAAGAATAAAAAGCACGACTCTTGTAGCTTTGGTCAAAATTTTAGACAATGGTCGCTGAATTTAACTCACACATTTGCATGAGATTACTATATGTCAGACCAAAAACGCGGTATGCATGGTATTTGGGCGGGTCGTTGGACCTTTATTTTAGCCGCGACAGGTTCGGCTGTTGGTCTGGGTAACTTATGGAAATTCCCCTATATTACGGGTGAAAACGGCGGTGGGGCATTCGTATTAGTCTATTTGGCGTGTATTTTACTCGCAGGTATTCCCGTTATGTTAGGGGAAGCATTGTTAGGTCGTAAAAAACGCATGAGTCCGATTCATACGATGGAATCGATGACGGATGAGACCGGTGCGCCGAAATTTTTCCGCGGAATTGGTTGGATGGGGGCTTTATCAGGCTTCTTTATTTTGTCTTTTTACAGTGTGATTGCGGGTTGGGCATTGGTTTATGTGGGTAAAATCGCATCTGGCGCGTTTGTAGGCATTAATGCGGAAGGTTCTGGTGCGGCTTTTGGCGCCATGTTAGCAGATCCGGTTGGGCTGACTATTTGGCATACGGTATTTATGTTTTTAACCGGTGCTGTGATTGCACGTGGTGTTAATAAGGGCTTAGAGGCATCTCTTAGAATCTTAATGCCTGTTTTGTTTGTTTTAATGTTGATTTTGTTTGGTTACAGTTTGACCACACCTGGCTTTATGCAGGGCTTCCACTTCTTATTCGATTTTGATGCTTCTAAGCTGACAACAGAAAGTATCGTTGTGGCGTTAGGTCACTCGTTCTTTACTCTGAGCTTAGGTATGGGCGCAATTATGGCTTATGGTGCTTATATGCCTGCTAAGCAGTCTTTGGGTAAGACGATTATGTGGGTTGGTGTATTGGATACCGCAGTTGCTTTGGTGGCGGGTATGATTATTTTCGCCATCGTATTTTCTAATGGTCTTGAGCCGTCTGCTGGCCCTGGTTTAATGTTTGTGAGCTTGCCGATTGCGTTTGGTGGTATGCCAGGTGGTATTTTCTTCGGTACAGTTTTCTTTATTCTGGTATCAATCGCTGCATGGAGTTCGGCTATTTCTATTGCTGAGCCTGCTGTCGCTTGGGCCGTTGAGAAAGGCTTTACTCGTTTGACTGCGTCGCTGGCGATTTGTGGTTTTGCTTGGTTCTTGGGCCTAGGTACTGTGTTGTCGTTCAATGAATGGGCTGAATATAAGTTATTCGGTAAGACGTTCTTTGATACGCTCGATTTCTTAACGTCGAACATTATGTTGCCACTTGGCGGTCTGTTGATTGCTGTGTTTGTGGGCTGGTTTATGTCTAGCGATATGATTAAGAATGAAATGAAAATGAAGAATGATACGCTTTTCAATGTTTGGCGTTTTGTTGTACGTTTCATCTCTCCCGTCGCTATTGCGTTAATCTTTATCAATGGCTTAGGTTTATTCTAAGCCACTGCTGCAAGGGAAGAATAGATGACTTCGATAACTCGCAGTGCATTAGTTATGCACAGCGCAGAGCAGATGTATAACCTGGTAAATGATGTGGAAAGTTATCCGCAGTTTTTACCGGGTTGCACTGCGACTGAGATAATATCTAAGACAGAAGAAGAGTTGGTCGCGAGTTTGTCGATTAGTAAAGTGGGTGTTAATCAGACCTTTACGACGCGTAATATATTGCAATTCCCTGATCGTATGGAGCTGTCGCTAGTCGATGGCCCTTTCGAACGGTTTGAGGGGGTGTGGCACTTTCTTCGTTTGACGGATGAAGCCTGTAAGGTGACGTACAATATGGATTTTGAAGTGAATAATGGCCTAGCAGGGATTGCGCTAGGCGCTGTTTTTAAACAAATGGCGTCTATGATGGTTGATTCTTTTGTTCAGCGCGCTAAGCAAGTATATGGGTAATAGTAAACAATGAGCGAGCAATTTGAGATTGAAGTGGTTTATGGGTTAGCCCATAAACAGAAGATGGTGAGTATTTTGGTTGATCAAGGTACTACGGTTCGCCAAGGTGCAGAGCAATCAGGTTTGGATAAAGAGTTTTCTGATCTAAATATTGCCGAGTCTAAGCTGGGCATCTTTGGTAAGGCTGTTCGAAGCCCTGATACCGAGTTGTTAAAAGCGGGTGATCGTATTGAAATTTACCGTCCGTTATTAATTGACCCTAAGGCTGCACGAGCAAATCGTGCGGCTAAAGCCGGTAAGTAATAGTAGGTTATTTAACCGCTAGAGCAGGGATGCTCTAGCGGTTATCTGTTTAAATTGCTCGTATTATTCCCCAGGAATTTCGAGTAGGTTGTTCTCTTTCTTATCTTCCAGTACTTCTTGCTGGGCTTCTGGTTTTTCTTCTTGCGGTACTTCGCCTTCAAAGTGAGTGTATAGGTCACCTTCAAAGAATACGGTTACTTGGTAGTCTTTAACGATTTTATCTCTACGTTCGAGTGTATAAAGGTAGTCCCAGCGATTCTGTTGAAAAGGCGAGCGAATCAGTGGGGTGCCCATAACGTAAGCAACTTGGCGCTTGGTCATGCCTACTTTCAATTCGTCGACCATCTCTTGGGTGACAATGTTTCCTTGTTGCACAGTAAGCTTGTAGACTTGAGGGATGCTACACGCTGAAATAAATAAAAAGCTAAGTAAAACAGTAAGAAATCTAAATTGCATGGTATTGGCTATTGGCTTTGTCGTTAGAAGTCTTGATAATACCTGATAAAGTAACTTGCTGTAAGCCGCTGCAATATATTCGAGGATGCAATGTCAGATCAAAACGCCGAACTGCGTAAAGTAGGTTTAAAAGTAACGCTACCCCGCGTGAAAATTTTACAAATTTTAGAAAACTCTAACGCACGTCATATGAGTGCTGAAGATGTTTATAAAGCCTTGATTGAAGCAGGCGAGGATGTTGGTCTAGCAACGGTCTATCGTGTACTGACTCAGTTTGAAACAGCTGAGCTTGTGGCTCGCCATAACTTTGATAGCGGCCATTCTGTATTTGAGTTGGATCGAGGCGATCATCACGACCATATGGTGAATATGGAAACGGGTGACGTGATTGAGTTTACCAATGACCAAATTGAGCGTTTACAGCACGAAATTGCTGAAGCTCATGGTTATGATCTAATCGATCACAGTTTGGTTCTTTATGTACGTCCAAAGAAGTCGTAGTCGTTCATTAAACTAATGCGGCTAACTTTTTAGTAGATCCGCTAGCTTTAGTAGAACGGCTGACTATTAGTCGAGCACAGATTAAAGACAGATAAATGCCCCTATTTATCGCCCGAAACAGGCGATCACTAGGGGCTTTTTTTTAACCATTTCCCATGGCTAGCATCTCTTGTGCATGATCTAGGGTATGTTGAGTAATCTCTACACCGCCCAGCATGCGTGCGATTTCTTCAGTACGCTGTTTATTATCCAGTGGGCGAATATTGGTGAAGGTTTGTTCATCCCCAGCGATCTTGCTTACTTGTAAGTGGTTCTGTGCTTGCGCGGCTACTTGCGGCTGGTGAGTGACACATAATACTTGGCTGTGTTGGCCAAGCTGATTCAATAAACGGCCAACGCGTTCAGCGGTGCCGCCACCAATACCTACATCAACTTCATCAAAGATCAGGCTGGGAATGTTACTGGTTTGCGCGGTGATCACTTGAATAGCTAAGCTAATGCGTGACAGTTCGCCACCAGACGCGACTTTGCAAAGCTGCCCCATAGGCATGCCTGGGTTGGTTTGTACCAGTAGGTCTATGTGATCAATGCCGCTGTTATTAGCGAATTTTTCGTCGCTAGCAACTTGTGTTTGTAAGCGAGCATTGCCTAGCGCAAGCGCTTCAAAGTGAGTATTCACTTCTTTGTCGAGCTTACTCGCGGCCTTGTGGCGCTTTTTACTCAGCTGATGAGCCAGCTTAAGGTATATTTGCTCTAGGTCGGCGACTTCTTGAATTAAAGCGTCCATGTCTTCATCACTAAAGTTCAATGCGTTGAGTTTGTCACTCAGTTCTTGCCAGGTATCGTATAGGCTATCGGCGCGTACTTGATGTTTACGAGCCAGATCGTAAATTGCCCCTAAGCGTTGATCTATTTGATTTAAGCGTTGTGGGTTGATTTCAACCTTGTTGATGTAGTTGTGCAGTGAGTCACTGGCTTCTTGCAGTTGGATTTGGGCTTGATTAAGAAACTCGCGGCTTTCTTTCAAAACGTCATTGTCATCGTCAATTAGATCAAGCTGTTGAATGGCTTGCTGAACTTGCTGTAATGCGCTGTCTTGGCCGCTGCTGAGTGCGCTGGATGAGTCATCATTATTGCCGTCAGCACAGAGCGTTAGGGCTTGCTGGCCAGAAAACATAATGGCATCGGCATTACTTAAGCGCTTCAGTTCATTTTCAAGTTCTGTCACTTCGCCTTCTAATAAATCTAAATTATCCAGTTCTTGAACTTGATAGGTCAGTAACTGGCGTTGAGCTTGTTGCTCGGCGCTATCTTCTTGTAGATTGTTCTTTTGTTTTAGTTTTTCTTGCCATGCTTGGAAGGCTTGCTTGATTTTTTGGCTTAAAGGGCGGGTGCCTGCGTAGTTATCGAGTAATTTTCTTGGCGCATCTTTTTGCATTAATGATTGATGTGCGTGCTGGCCGTGAATATCGATTAGTTGGTTGGCCAAGGCCTTCAGTTCGGTTGCGGAGGCATTGCGGCCATTAATGTAGCCACGACTACGGCCTTCTTGTGTGATTACTCGGCGTAAAATGCAGGTATCGTCTTCAATAGGGTAATCGTGATTTTTCAGCCACTGTATGACTTTCTCGCTGATTATAAAGGTTGCGCTGATATCGGCTTTTTCCGCACCCTTGCGCACAATGTTATCACCAGTGCGGTTGCCTAATGCGAGACCTAGGGCGCCCAGTAGAATGGACTTACCCGCACCGGTTTCGCCGGTAATAGTGGTCATTCCTGCTTTTAGCTCAAGTTCTAGATGCTCAACCAGGGTAAATTGTGAAATGGATAGATGAACAAGCATATTAGGCTCCTGCGATGCAGCGTAAGTCGTCGGTCTTTCTTAGTATAGTTGATTGTATGTTTATACAGTGTTTATTTGTACAGTAAATTTATTAACTGGGCAAGTGTCTGGGTAAGTTATAAGCAATTTATGCTATTTCGTGTGTATTTTGCCCTTGAAAGGTCATTGCGCAGCCCCATATAGAAATCACACAACGAAACTCGGTCAATCAGCACGAGTTAAGCGCATTTTTAGAGTAGAGGAAAGATTCATGTCACAGCAGAATGACGAAAACATAGAGACCACTACTGTTGATGTGGAAGAGCAGGTAGAAACAGCAGAAGAGCAACAAGCTGCTGAGGCATCTGTTGAAGAAGCATTGCAGGCCGAACTGGGTGCAGCGCAAGAAGAAATCGCTCAGCTTAAAGATCAAATGCTACGCGTACAGGCCGACGCACAAAACGTTCGTCGTCGCGCTGAGCAAGATGTAGAAAAAGCACACAAGTTTGGTCAAGAGAAGTTCTCTCGCGAGCTGTTATCGGTACTTGATAACCTAGAGCGTGCTTTAGCGGCAACGCCAGAAAGTGAAGAAACAACTGCATTGCGTGAAGGTGTTGATATGACACTACAAGGTTTCTTATCAACCTTGACTAAGTTCAATGTTGAAGCGATTGATCCGCAGGGCGAAGCGTTTAACCCTGAGTTTCATCAAGCGATGGCGATGCAAGAAAATGAAGAGTTTGCACCGAATACGGTGATGGCTGTTATGCAAAAAGGCTACAGCTTGCACGGTCGTTTATTGCGTCCTGCGATGGTGATGGTATCGAAAGGTGCTCCTTCTATCGACGAGAATGCATAAAAACACGTTATAGCCTATTTATGGTTAAGAAAGGTTAGAAAATCATCAGAATTTAAATTTTCAGCCTTGAAAAATGAAAGATGAGACTTATATAAGTTACATCGAAAGTTAAAACACTTATTGAATTTAAAAGCGGGCTTTGAGCCAGCGAATAGAAAGTCGGAGATTAAAGTTATGGGTAGAATCATTGGTATCGATTTAGGTACAACTAACTCTTGTATTGCTGTGTTAGACGGCGATAAACCTAAAGTAATCGAAAACGCCGAAGGCGATCGTACAACACCATCTGTTGTTGCCTACACGGGCGAAGAAATTTTGGTTGGTCAGCCAGCTAAGCGTCAAGCGGTAACAAATCCAGCAAACACAATCTTTGCGGTTAAGCGTTTAATCGGCCGTAAATTTAAAGATGATGTTGTTCAAAAAGACATCTCTATGGTTCCTTACAAAATCGTTGCATCCGATAACGGCGATGCATGGGTTGAAGCGAACGGTAAGAAGATGGCTCCTCCTCAGGTTTCTGCTGAAATCTTGAAGAAGATGAAAAAGACGGCTGAAGATTATCTTGGTGAAGCGGTAACAGAAGCTGTAATTACAGTGCCTGCTTACTTTAACGACCAACAGCGTCAAGCAACTAAAGATGCGGGTAAAATTGCTGGTTTAGAAGTTAAGCGTATTATTAACGAACCAACAGCGGCTGCTCTTGCATACGGCCTTGATCACACTAAAGGTGATAAGACGATTGCGGTATACGATTTAGGTGGTGGTACATTTGATATCTCTATCATCGAAATTGCTGACGTAGATGGCGAGACTCAGTTCGAAGTACTAGCAACCAACGGTGATACGTTCCTTGGTGGTGAAGATTTCGATATGCGCATGATCGATTATCTTGCGGAAGAATTTAAGAAAGAAAGTGGTATGGACCTTAAAGGTGACCCACTAGCGATGCAGCGTTTGAAAGAAGCGGGCGAAAAAGCGAAAGTTGAGCTGTCTTCATCTCAGCAAACTGACGTTAACCTGCCTTACATCACGGCTGATGCAACCGGTCCTAAGCACTTGAACGTTAAAGTTACTCGTTCGAAGCTAGAAAGTTTGGTTGAAGATTTAGTTGCTAAGTCTATTGAGCCTTGCCGTATTGCGCTTAAAGATGCAGATTTGTCTGCTTCTGAAATCGACGAAATCATCATTGTTGGTGGTCAGACTCGTATGCCTTTAGTACAAGCTAAAGTAGCTGAGTTCTTCGGTAAAGAGCCACGTAAAGATGTTAACCCTGATGAAGCCGTTGCTATTGGCGCAGCTGTTCAAGGTGGTGTTTTGTCAGGTGACGTAACAGACGTTCTATTGCTAGACGTTACGCCTTTGACTTTGGGTATCGAAACAATGGGTGGCGTTGCGACTGCTGTTATTGAGAAGAATACGACGATTCCTTCTAAGAAATCTCAAACCTTCTCTACCGCTGACGACAATCAAGCGGCTGTAACGATTCACATCGTTCAGGGCGAGCGTAAGCAAGCGGCACAGAACAAGTCTCTAGGCCGTTTCGATTTGGCTGACATTCCACCGGCTCCACGTGGTATGCCTCAAATTGAAGTGACGTTCGACATCGACTCTAACGGTATCTTGAACGTTTCAGCGAAAGATAAAGCGACAGGCAAAGAACAGTCTATCGTGATTAAGTCTTCTTCTGGTTTGAGCGATGAAGAGATCGAGCAAATGGTTCAAGACGCAGAAGCTAACGCTGAAGCGGATAAAGAGTTTGAAGAAATGATTCAGGTTCGTAACACGGCCGATGGCCTTGTTCACGCAACTAAGAAAACGTTAGAAGAAGCGGGCGATAAAGCGACTGCTGAAGAAAAAGAAGCAATCGAAAAAGCCATTGCTGACGTTGAAGAAGCAATGAAAGGCACTGATAAAGCAGCAATCGAAACGGCAACTGCCGCTTTGACTGAAGCTTCATCTGGCTTAGCTCAGAAGCTTTACGCAGAGCAGCAAGCAGCAGAACAAGCTGGCGCTGAAGGCGGCGAGCAAGCTCAAGACGCTGGTCAAGATGACGACGTTGTTGATGCTGAGTTCGAAGAAGTTAAAGATAAATAATCACCGCGTTTTAAGTGATTAATTGAACGCGGCCTCCTGTAAAACGGGACGCCGCGTTTTTGCGTTATATTTATACCTACTTTTAAAGTGGGGTTGTTAGCCAAGTGTCAGGGCCGGAAAATGTCTAAAAGAGATTTTTACGAAATTCTTGGTGTCTCTAAAGACGTCGATAAGAAAGAATTAAAAAAAGCTTACCGTAAGGTAGCGATGAAGCATCACCCAGATCGTAACGAAGGTGATAAAGCGTCAGAAGAAAAGTTTAAAGAAGCTTCTGAAGCGTATGAAGTATTAAGCGATGATCAAAAGCGTGGTGCTTACGATCGTTATGGTCATGCCGGCGTTGATGGAAGTCAGGGCGGCGGTCACGGTGGTGGCGGCGCAGGTGGTTTTGGCGATATCTTTGGTGACGTGTTCGGCGACATCTTTGGTGGCGGTGGAGGCGGTGGTGGCCGTCGTGGTGGTCCTCAGCGTGGTAGTGATTTACGCTATACCATGACGCTAAGTCTGGAAGAAGCTGTTAAAGGTTGTGAAAAGAAAATCACAATACCAACATTAGCGCCTTGTGATCCATGTGATGGTTCGGGTGCTAAGCCAGGGACTTCTGCGAAGACGTGTTCTACTTGTGGCGGCCAAGGCCAAGTTCGTATGCAGCAAGGTTTCTTTGCTGTGCAGCAAACTTGCCCATCGTGTCGTGGACAAGGCACTACCATTGATAGCCCTTGTGGTAGCTGTCATGGTCGTGGCGTTAAAGAAGAAACTAAGACGCTGAATGTTAAAGTACCTGCGGGTGTTGATACTGGCGATCGCATTCGTTTAAGTGGCGAAGGCGAAGCGGGTGCAATGGGTGGCCCAACAGGTGACTTGTATGTGCAAATGAGTGTGAAAGATCACGCAATTTTTGAGCGTGATGGACATAACTTATATTGCGATGTGCCAATCAGTATTGTTGATGCAGCATTGGGTGGTGAGTTAGAAGTGCCGACTTTAGATGGTCGTGTAAAACTGAAGATTCCACCAGAAACTCAAAGCGGTCGTATGTTCCGTTTACGCGGCAAGGGTGTAACCCCTATTCGTGCTTCTAGCCCGGGTGATTTAATGTGCCGTGTGCAGGTTGAAACGCCGGTTAAGCTGACAGAGCATCAGAAGAAATTGCTGAAAGAATTCCAAGCGTCTTTGAAAGGTGAGAAGCATTCACCACAAAAGAATACTTGGTTTGCTGGTGTTAAGAAATTCTTCGAAGAATTGTAAGTCGTCTAAGAATGGAAAATATATAGGTTTGAAGGGCGCGCTGTAAATACGTTCCCTGTAAGCTCAACGACAGCATCCATGCTGTCGATGTCCCTTAAAACCTATATAATCTCCATTTAGACAACATTGTATTGAACTCATAATTTTCCAGGTTGACTTTAGAATGACTCGTATAGCAATTACAGGTGCAGCCGGCCGCATGGGCCGCATTTTAATCGAAGCGGTTGATGCAGCCGAAGGCGCTCAGGTAGGCGCAGCGATCGTTCTACCTAACGATCCTATGGTGGGTGTTGATGCCGGAGCCATTGCTGGTCTTGGCAAGAATTTAAGCGTCGTTGCAGTAACAGACGTTGCCGCGGCCGTTGATAGTTTTGATGTGCTCATCGACTTCACTGCGCCAGAAGCAACGATGGCGAATGTTGAAATTTGCCGTAAGGCTGGCAAAAAAATCGTGATCGGAACCACCGGTTTAGATGACGCACAAAAAGCCAGTCTTGAAGCGGCCGCGAAAGATATGGGTATTGTATTCGCACCGAACTATTCAGTCGGCGTGAATCTTTGTTTAAATCTTTTACGCATGGCCGCTTCGGTTATGGGGGAAGACAGCGACATCGAAGTGATCGAAATGCATCACAAACACAAGGTAGACGCACCTTCGGGTACCGCTTTGCGCATGGGTGAAGTGGTTGCAGAAACCATGGGCTGGGACTTAAAAGAAGTCGCATGTTATGGCCGTGAAGGACAAACTGGCGCACGCCCTCATAAGCAGATTGGTTTTGAAACCATTCGTGGTGGCGATGTAGTGGGTGACCACACAGTGATGTTTGCAACTGACGGCGAGCGTGTTGAAGTAACGCATAAGGCGCAAAGCCGAATGACGTTTGCTAAAGGCGCTGTTCGTGCTGCTAAGTGGATTGGTGACCAAAAAAATGGTTTGTACGACATGCAGGATGTTCTAGGTTTCTAGTTCGGCTGGATAAGTGTGAGCCAATAAAAAACCGAAGTCAGACTTTTATAATAAAAGCCTGCTTCGGTTTTTTTGTATCTGCAATTTACGGGTAAAGCATTAAGCCGCTAGGCTTAAACGGCACCGAGTAAATGCGAAATACCACGATCAATCATTTGCTGCATACCGCGAGGCTTGCCGCTTGGATCAAATGCCATTGATACCAGCATTTGAGAATTACCCAATAACCAGCGTGCACGTTCTGCTGCAGAAAGCCCTGGTGCTAGATCACCATTTTTAATGGCCTTATCGATTTGCTTAGCCATCATTTCTAAAAGCTTATTTTGGAAAGCGATATATTGTGGCCAGATTTCTTCACGGATAGAGCAGCTCCACTCTAGCCATACTTTAACGTAGGCTGGATTGGTTTCGCACATATTCAAGAATGCTTTAATGTGGTTCTGAATAGCATCAAGAGGCGCGTCACCTTGGCTATAAATCTCTTCTGCTAAAGCAAGTAGCTGAGCTTCAACTTCAATTAGGACAGCATCGACCAAGTCTTCACGCGTATTGAAATAGTTAAAAACGGTTGCGACAGATACGCCTCCCATTTCTGCAATTTCCGTATGCCCTCCGCGACCAATTCCTCTGGCAGCAAAAACTTCAACGGCGTCATTGAGTAATAAACGCTTGCGTTCTTCTGGGGCAAGACGTCGGCGTCCATCAACAGCAATAGGCATAGGGGTGATCCTTTAATAGTGAAAATTAGTATCAATAATAAAATATTATTAAATTATTTTTTTATATTAGATACCGTAAGAAAAAAATCAGCAAGTAATAGGTTGTAAAATCATAAATAAGTTCATCAATAGGTGTTACTGCTGATGAAATAGTATTCATATTGGTATCGCTGTTCCAAAAGTACTATAAATATAGGGCAAAACCTTATTATTTGGTTAGTTAATTATTATGATTAAGTTATCAATAGTAAGGGGTGGTTGTTGTTTTTTTAGGGGGGAGGGTGATTGGTTTTATAAGGTTTTAAATTACATAATAATTTGATTTTTTTAAAAAAACATAAACCAAGCGCTTGCTGGGTGCGGTGTAGTATTGACGAATTTTCTAACTGTAAATGATGGGGATTACGAGTCAAAGTAGGCGTTATTTGTTTGATGGTGTGGTGTGTATTTAATGACAATTTGATGATTGTACAAATGCGTGTTTTTTTAAGATAGATATGGACTTGAGATGGTTGTTTTGGTATGATTTGCGACCAGTTTATAGGCGTTCGTCAAGCTCGGTTGTTTAACGACTCGAGAGACGGGCGTTAGCGTCTAATCTTATTAAAGCTCTTAGATTATCAGTGCAGATTATCGAAAGCGGGTGGAGCTCAGCTCCTCCCGCTTTTTTGCGACTAGACGTTTGGTAATATCAGCTTAAGCCTTTGATTTATATATTAAAGGTTATGCTGAAAATGCCTTCAGATACTCATATATGAGTATTCTACAATGACCTTATTAATTGATTATTCCGAGGATCATAGCCTTGTCTATAACAGCCATTCTAGCTCTAGAAGACGGTAGCGTCTTTAAAGGGACTGCCATTGGTGCAGCAGGTCAAGCCGTCGGGGAAGTTGTTTTTAACACTTCAATGACAGGTTATCAGGAAATTCTGACCGACCCATCTTATGCAAACCAAATCGTTACACTAACTTACCCACATGTGGGTAGCTACGGCACCACAAGTGAAGATGAAGAGTCTCGTGGGATCTTTGCTAAAGGCTTAGTGATTCGTGATCTTCCTCTTATTGCTTCTAACTTCCGTAGCGAGCAAGCGTTAGATGTATATCTAAAAGAACGCAATATCTTGGGTATTGCCGATATCGATACACGTCGTCTAACGCGCATCTTGCGTGAGAAAGGTTCTTTGAACGGTTGTATTGTTGCTGTTGAAGCAGCAGACGGTGAGCTAGCGTCAGATGCCAGCCTAGCAAAAGCCATTGAAACCGCTAAGGCTTTCCCTGGCCTTAAAGGTATGGATTTAGCGAAAGAAGTAACGACTAAAGAAAATTACAGCTGGACTGAGACTGATTGGGTTCTTGGTAAAGGCTATGGTCAGCTTGCGAAAGCCGATGCTAAATATAAGGTTGTCGCTTACGACTATGGTATTAAACGTAACATTTTACGTTTATTAGCTGAACGTGGGTGTGATCTAACGGTTGTACCAGCACAAACTCCGGCTAGCGAAGTGTTGGCAATGAACCCAGATGGCATCTTCTTATCGAACGGACCAGGTGACCCAGAGCCTTGTACGTATGCGATTGAAGCGATTAAAGAAATCCTTAAAACAGACATTCCAGTTTTTGGTATTTGTTTAGGTCACCAGTTATTGGCGTTAGCCTCTGGCGCAAAAACAGTGAAAATGCCTCATGGTCATCACGGTGGTAACCACCCTGTGCAAGACCTTGAGACAGGCGTTGTTATGATTACGGCTCAGAACCACGGTTTCGCGGTTGATGAAGCCACATTGCCAGCGAACATTAAAGCCACTCACAAATCACTTTTCGATGGCACTTTGCAAGGCATTGAATTGACTGATCGACCAGCTTTCAGCTTCCAGGGTCACCCTGAAGCGGCACCTGGTCCTCGTGACGTTGCGCCATTGTTCGACCATTTCATTGAATTGATTGAAGCTGCTAAGACTGCTTCGAAATAGACTGGGATTTTAGCTATGCCAAAACGTACCGACATAAAAAGTATCCTAATCATTGGCGCTGGCCCGATCATTATCGGCCAGGCTTGTGAATTCGATTACTCTGGCGCACAAGCTTGTAAAGCACTGCGTGAAGAAGGTTTCCGCGTTATTCTTGTGAACTCTAACCCAGCCACAATTATGACCGATCCTGCAATGGCCGATGCAACATATATCGAACCGATTACGGTTGATACGGTTGCTCGTATCATTGAAAAAGAACGTCCAGACGCACTATTGCCAACAATGGGTGGCCAGACCGCTCTTAACTGCGCATTAGGCTTAGAAGCTGCTGGCATCTTAGAAAAATTCAATGTTGAAATGATCGGTGCTAACGCCGATGTGATCGACAAAGCAGAAGACCGCAGCCGTTTTGATAAGGCGATGAAAGCGATTGGCCTTGAATGCCCACGTGCGGGTATTGCTCATACAATGGCGGAAGCGGTTGAAGTTCAAAAAGAGCTTGGCTTCCCTTGTATTATTCGTCCTTCTTTCACGATGGGTGGTACCGGTGGTGGTATCGCGTATAACAAAGAAGAATTCGAAGAAATCTGTACTCGTGGTTTGGATCTTTCTCCAACCAGCGAGTTGCTAATCGATGAATCTTTAATCGGTTGGAAAGAATATGAAATGGAAGTTGTTCGTGACAAAAACGACAACTGCATCATCATCTGTTCTATCGAAAACTTTGACGCGATGGGTGTTCACACCGGCGACTCGATCACGGTTGCACCTGCTCAGACATTGTCTGATAAAGAACTACAAATCATGCGTGACGCCTCTTTGGCTGTTCTGCGTGAAATCGGCGTAGAAACCGGTGGTTCAAACGTTCAGTTTGGTATTAACCCAAAAGATGGCCGCATGGTTGTGATCGAGATGAACCCTCGTGTTTCTCGTTCTTCAGCACTAGCCTCTAAAGCAACGGGTTTCCCGATTGCTAAAATCGCCGCTAAGCTTGCGATTGGTTATACCCTTGATGAGCTACAAAACGACATTACTGGCGGCGCAATGCCAGCATCGTTTGAGCCTTCAATCGATTACGTTGTTACTAAGATTCCTCGTTTCACTTTCGAGAAATTCCCGAACGCCGATGGTCGCTTAACCACACAGATGAAATCTGTGGGTGAAGTGATGGCGATGGGCCGTACTCAGCAAGAATCTCTTCAGAAAGCACTGCGTGGTTTAGAAGTAGGCGTGAATGGTTTTGATCCAATCATCGACCTAGAATCTGAAGGCGCGATGGACAAAATTATTTCTGAACTTAAAACTCCGGGTGCTGATCGCATCTGGTACATCGGCGATGCATTCCGCGCCGGTTTAAGTGTTGAAACCATCTATGAATACTCAGGTGTTGATCCTTGGTTCTTGGTTCAGATCGAAGATCTACTTAAAGACGAAGCCGACGTTGCCAAAAGCAGCCTAACGTCTATGGATGCTGATCGCATTTATAAGTTAAAACGTAAGGGTTTCGCCGATGCTCGTTTAGCAGAATTGCTAGGTGTTTCTGAAAAAGCATTCCGTAAGCAGCGTCAGAAGTTAAACATTCGTCCAGTGTATAAACGTGTTGATACGTGTGCGGCTGAGTTCTCGACGGATACCGCTTACATGTACTCTACTTATGAAGAAGAGTGCGAAGCAAACCCAACAGACAACGACAAGATTATTATCTTGGGTGGTGGTCCTAACCGTATTGGCCAGGGTATCGAATTCGATTACTGCTGTGTTCACGCGGCGTTTGCAGCAAAAGATTTAGGTTACGAAGCCATTATGGTGAACTGTAACCCTGAAACGGTTTCTACCGATTATGATACGTCTGATCGTTTATTCTTCGAGCCAGTAACGCTTGAAGATGTATTAGAAATTGTTGATAAAGAAAAGCCAAAAGGCGTAATCGTACAGTACGGTGGCCAAACGCCATTGAAGCTAGCTAACGAATTAGAAGCTGCTGGCGTTCCGATCATTGGTACTTCTCCAGAAGCGATTGACCGTGCTGAAGACCGTGAGCGTTTCCAGCAAATGATTCAACGCTTAGGTTTGAAGCAGCCAGTGAACGCAACGGTTCGCTCTACTGAAGAAGCGGTAACAAAAGCGTCTGAAATTGGTTATCCGTTAGTGGTTCGTCCTTCTTATGTATTGGGCGGCCGTGCCATGGAAATCGTTAACGATGAAGCATCGCTGCGTCGTTACATGCGCGAAGCGGTTCAAGTGTCTAACGATTCTCCAGTATTACTTGATTACTTCCTAAACCGCGCGATTGAGGTTGATATCGATGCGGTTTGTGATGGCGAACAAGTTGTTATTGGCGCGATCATGCAGCACATTGAACAAGCCGGTATTCACTCGGGTGATTCTGCGTGTTCATTGCCTCCGTATAACTTGGATGCTGACGTACAAGATCGTATGCGTGAGCAAGTTAAAGCGATGGCGTTAGAGCTTGGCGTTGTTGGTTTGATGAATACTCAGCTGGCGTACCAAGACGGCGAGATCTATGTGATTGAGGTTAACCCTCGTGCATCACGTACCGTGCCATTCGTTTCTAAATGCATCGGTGCTTCTCTTGCGTCTATCGCAGCGAAAGTAATGATGGGCAAGACGCTGGCGGAATTGGGTTTCACTAAAGAAATTATTCCAGAGCATTTCTCTGTTAAAGAAGCGGTATTCCCGTTCAACAAGTTCCAAGGCGTAGATCCAATCTTAGGCCCTGAAATGAAGTCGACTGGTGAAGTAATGGGCGCAGGCGCTACGTTCGGCGAAGCTTTCTATAAAGCTCAGCTGGGTGCTGGTGAAAAACTTCCAACAGAAGGTAAAGTATTTATCTCTGTTCGTGACGCTGATAAAGACGGTGTTGTTGAGGTTGCTCAAGGTTTCGCAAAATTAGGTTTTGAATTGGTTGCTACTGGCGGCACGTTTGAGAAACTAATAGAGGCGGGTCTTAAAGTTGAGCGAGTTAACAAAGTTAATGAAGCACGTCCAAACGTTGTTGATGGCATCAAAAATGATGAAATCGCTTTGATCGTGAATACAACAGAAGGTACGCAAGCGATTGCGGACTCTGCAGATATTCGCCGCAGCGCATTGCAGCATAAAGTGTATTACACTACGACGCTTGCCGGTGCAGAAGCGGTTGTTGAAGGATTAAACGCTGAAGGTCTTAACGACGTTCGTAGTTTACAAGACATTCACGCTGCTATCTTAGCTCAGTAATATCTTAACGTTTAGAGTCATTATTGCTGACCTTTGGGTTGTTAATAAGTGGCTTAGATAAGATTTATATTAAAAAGCCTTCTACTTGTAGAAGGCTTTTTGCGAACTAAAGATCGAGTTTCTTCTTTGGTAAAAGCGAATGCTAAAACCAAGGGTGTAGGTAAAGGATTAAAAAATGCAAAAGTATCCAATGACAGTTGAAGGTGAACAAGCCCTTCAAGATGAACTAAAAGAATTGAAAACCGTTCAACGCCCTGCAGTGATTAAAGACATTGCACTGGCGCGTGAGCACGGCGATTTGAAAGAAAATGCTGAATACCACGCGGCGCGTGAACAGCAAGGTTTCATCGAAGGCCGAATTCAAGACATTGAAGGTAAGTTATCTACTAGCCAGGTGATTGATGTTAAAACCATTCCTTATACGGGTAAGGTTTTCTTCGGCACGACGGTTACTATCATCAATTTAGATACTGATGATACGGTTACTTACCGCATTGTTGGTGATGATGAAGCGGATATAAAGAACGCTCGTATCTCTATCTCTTCTCCAATCGCTCGCGCATTGATTGGTAAGGAAGAAGGTGATGTGGTGGTGGTTCGTGTTCCAGCCGGTGACGTTGAATATGAAATTGATAAGGTAGAGCATCTTTAATCGCTCTTTATCGATAAGAAAGGTCGTATGTGAATAACATACGGCCTTTTTTTTGCCTGCTATTTAAGCTTCTTCAGTCGGCGTTAAAGACTCTTCAGTCGGCGTTAAAGACTCCGCAGGCACAGGTTGCTCGCCTTTAATGGCATTGATGATTTTATTAAAGCTATCCAGGCGATCTGATTCAGTAATATAACTGGCATACACCGAGCGAGATATGCTCGGTGTATTCGCAACGATGTGCAGCTGGCCAAGTTCCACATAAGGCATCAGCAGGCTTTCTGGTAAGAAAGCAGCCCCACCATTGGTTAGTAAGAAATCTAATGCGATACGGCCAGTATTGGTATGAAGCACTGCCGGAGGCGCACCAGCGAACTGCTGGGCATGTTGTACATTAAAAGCGGTGCCCCAATCGACCATTACATAATGATTTTGCATGGCTTCTTGCCAATCATCTGTTTTATAAGAGCTGGCTAAATATAAGGGCACTTGAACCACTTCTATAGTGCTGACCTCATCAATTTTGGGTGCATCAAAAGTAATGGCTATATCAAGGGTTCGTTCAAGTAATTGGCGCGCTAGAGTAGTAGCCGTATGGGCCTCAGCGCGCATAGCAATGCCCGGAAACTGACCAAACAAGCGGCTTAGTTCATGTTGTAAAAAGGCATCCCATAGGTTGGGGGTTGCACCAATGGATATCTGCTGGCTTTGATTATTAGCAATCGCAACTTCCTGACGTATTCTTTGTACTAAGGTTAAATTAGCATTAGCTAAAGGACGAAGCTTTTCACCGGCGGGTGTTAAGCGTATGTTATTTCTTAAGCGGGTAAATAACTGGACTCCAAGCTGACTCTCTAGCTGGCGAATGCGAGTACTAACCGCAGCTTGGGTTAGATACAAGTTTTCTGCTGCTTTTCCGAAGTGTTTGGTATGGCTCACTTCTAGAAAAGTTCTTAATAATTCGCTGTCCATGGGTCTGTAATAGTCTTCTAATTGTCTTTTGTGGGGCTTATATTTGTCTTCGGCGGTGGTGCTTATCCTGACGATAAATATATATTGATTTACCCGATATTACTATGAATACATACTCGCGTTTCTGGTAGGCAAAGGTGGTTATCATGGAAAATTTAGTAGGTCTTAATAAGACAGAGATGTTTCCCTATTACGATGATATGCATTTCCCTCATGGGTTTGCACGCAGTGGTTACTTTACAAAAAGACAGGCTGAGATTTTGACGTCTTACGGTCGGCACCTAAGGGAGCTTTGGACGGAAGAAATTGTGCCTGAGAACGATGTAGAAAAGAATTTTGTTGCAGTATGCCAAGGGCATAAAGTGGCTGAAACCGAAATAGAGAAAGTATGGCAAGCCTATTTAGGTGCCGTAAAACAAGTGACCAGTACGTTATATACGTCTTATTGGCACGAAGTAAATGATTCAACAACTGAACACATAGAAGATTAAGGGTTTAAACAATGAAGATCGCAATTTTATCGAGAAACAAAAAATTATACTCAACTCGTCGCTTGAAAGAAGAAGCGGAAGCGCGAGGTCATGAAGTCGATGTAATCGATACTTTGCATTGCTACATGGACATTACGTCGAATAACCCTGTTGTGCGTTATCACGGTGAGCCTTTGCCACACTATGACGCCGTTATTCCACGTATTGGCGCGTCTGTAACGTTTTATGGTACTGCCGTTGTTCGTCAATTTGAAATGATGGGCACCTTTGCGGTAAACGAATCAGTCGCCATTAGCCGTTCTCGTGATAAATTGCGTTCTTTACAGTTATTGTCTCGTAAAGGTGTTGGCTTACCGCGTACGGGTTTTGCTAACAAACCTGATAATATTAAAGATTTGATCAAGAATGTTGGTGGCGCACCGCTAGTAGTAAAACTATTAGAAGGGACTCAAGGCATTGGCGTGGTATTAGCAGAAACTAATAAAACGGCAGAGAGTATTATTGAAGCGTTTATGGGCTTAAAAGCTAACATCTTGGTGCAAGAGTTTATTAAAGAAGCTGGCGGTGCTGATATTCGTTGTTTGGTTGTTGGCGATAAAGTCGTAGCCGCTATGAAACGTCAAGGTGCTGAAGGTGAATTCCGCTCTAATCTTCACCGTGGTGGTACCGCTGAGATTATTAAGTTAACGCCTAAAGAGCGTGCAACAGCGGTTAACGCGGCAAAGATTATGGGTTTAGGTGTGTGTGGTGTTGATATTTTACGCGCTAAAAGCGGCCCAGTTGTGATGGAGGTTAATTCATCACCTGGCTTAGAAGGTATTGAAACCGCAACCGGTAAAAACGTTGCCGCTTTGATTTACGATTACATTGAAAAAACAGCAAAGCCGCACAAGAACAAAACTCGTGGTGAGGGCTAGTATGAAAGAATTAACCATAGGTGGGGTTGCGATTCTGCCGGGAGAGAGTAAAAAAATCGATCTCCCTGTTGTACGCTTATATACCGATACCGAAATTAAAATGCCGGTATATGTTAAGCGATCGCGTAAAGACGGTCCTGTAATTTTTGTCAGTGCAGCAGTGCATGGTGACGAACTGAATGGCGTAGAAATTATTCGCCGCTTGATTCGACGTCGCACGCTTAAACTAACAAAAGGCACGTTGATTTTTGTACCTATGGTTAATGTGTATGGCGTCTTAAACCAAAGTCGCTATATGCCAGACCGTCGAGACTTGAACCGTGTGTTTCCTGGCTCGGCGCGTGGCTCATTAGCGGGGCGTTTGGCTCATATATTTTTGAGCGAAATTGTGAGTAAGTGTGATTACGGCATCGATCTTCATACCGGCGCTATTCACCGTAGCAATTTGCCGCAAGTTAGGGCCAATCTGGACGATGTTGAAACCCGTGAAATGGCTGAGATATTTGGCGTACCGGTTTTGCTTAACTCTAACTTACGAGATGGTTCTTTGCGTGAGTCGGCGGTAGAGCATGGCGTTAAAATTTTGTTGTATGAAGCAGGTGAAGCATTAAGATTTGATGAGTTATCGATTCGTGCCGGTGAGAAAGGCGTACTCAATGTACTCGCTCACTTAGGTATGATTGCAAAGCGCAAATCATCAAATAAAAAGATTACGCCCTTTATTGCTTATAGCAGTTCTTGGGTTCGCGCGGTTACCAGTGGCTTTGTTCATGATAAAGTTCAAAATGGCGACCAAGTGACAAAAGGGCAAGTATTGGCTGAAATTGGCGACTCTTTTGGTGAAGTACAAAGTGAAGTGCTTGCAGGCCGTGAAGGTATTATTATCGGCAAACAGAACATACCTTTAGTACAAGAAGGTGATGCGATGTTCCACGTTGCTTATTTCAAAGTAAGTGATGATGTGGCAGAAAATATTGAAGATATGGCCGATAATTTATTAGACAGTGAATAGCCGCTTGAATAAAGCGAGTTCGAGGTGAGTTGTGGAGTGGTTAGAGCAGATTAAAATACCGTTATCAATTGCACTGCTGTTAACAGCAGTGAGCTACTTTTTTGTGAAGTCTATGATTAAACGCCTCGTGCGTAAAATAGGCCAAGAAAAAAGAATAGCGTTGAGAAGGGTCCAGTACGTACAGTTTATCTTAACCGGCTTTTGGACCATTGTTACTCTCGCTATTTTAGGGGTAATTACCGGTTTTAATTATGCCGATGTGGGTTTGATATTCACATCCATATTTGCTGTATTAGGTGTTGCTTTATTCGCTCAGTGGTCAATCTTGAGTAATGTGACTGCAAGTGTGATTGTGTTTTTCTTCTTTCCATATCACGTAGGTGATCATGTGAAAGTGATTGATGGTGAAAATACTATTGAAGGCACCATACTTGAGATAACCTTATTTCATGTGATTTTAAAATTTGAAGGCACGCACATTACATACCCTAACTCGCTGGTTTTTCAGAAAGCGGTAGTAATCACCAAAGATAAAGGTGCAAAATTTGTATGAGTAAATTAGTAATAGGGTCGCTTGAAACCTGTAATTTGCCAGATCTGAATATTTTTGATCTGCAAATAAGAATTGATACCGGCGCCAAAACTTCATCACTGCATGTTGATGACATTAAGAAAGAGCGCCGTGAAGGCAAGCTAGGGGTTGCATTTACACTGCACCCAGATATTTACGATGTAGATGTCATTACACGCTGCTGGGCGCCTATTAGTGATGTACGTCGTATTAAGTCATCCAATGGTGCAGTTGATCAGCGTTTGATTATTAAAACCAAGATGGTGATGAGTAGCGTTGAAAAGGAAATTGAAATTACCTTGTCTAATCGTTCCGATATGAGTTACCTCATGCTATTAGGACGAGAAGGGATGGGATCAGACTTTTTAGTTGATCCATCGCAGACATTCATAATTTCAGATGTAACGGAAGGATAACCCGATGGCTGTTGACGAGGTTCTGTCAGATATTGAAATGGAAGAATTAGTTTCAAAAGTTCTCTTAAGTGAAAACCCTGAGGGATATTTTGAAGAAGTTAAAAACCTAACCATCTTCCAGCAAGTACAGTTGATAGAATCTTTACCAGCCGAACAGCGACTGAGTATTTGGTATGGCATTGATCCTACCAATTGGTGGTCGTTAATTGGTTATCTTCAGCTAGAAACAGGGCGTAATTTAGTAAATTCATTGCCTGCTGAAGAGAAGGTGAAATTACAAAAGGTTGCGGTCTATAGCGAAGTACTTTCGTTAGCGGATATCTTACCGAAGTCGATGCTTGATGCGATCATGCTGGATCAGGATGAGAAAGTTTCTCTCGAATTCCAGCAAGCATTAACCTACTCGGATGACCAAGTTGGACGTTTTGCTCACCGTAATATTTTACGTGTAAGAAAAGGTATTTCCATTGGTTCTGTGATTGATCGTTTAAAACGAAAAGACTTTATCTCTGCCGTATTTATGGTGGACGGTGATAGAACATTATTGGGTTATGTACCGATCGCGGCGTTGTTTAACAACCATGACAATGATTTGATCGAGACTGTTGCGCGACCGATTCAAGGGGTTGACGATACGGACTACTTGAGCGACGTCGCAACACATTGTCAATTTGAAGAGGGTATGGATTACCTGCCTGTTATTGAGGATGGCAAGTTAACCGCTGCGATTTCTATCTCGGTTATTTTGCATGAAGTTCAAGAAGAGTTCGCGAGCAATAGCGTCAGCGAAGCACCGGTACCGGATGAAGATCTATTTGGACCGGTAAGCGTCGCGATGCGAGGTCGAGGATTATGGCTATGCATTAATTTAGGTACGGCCTTTTTAGCTTCTTGGGTAATTGGGTTTTTCGAAATCGCTTTGCAGCAAGTCGTTGCTCTGGCGATATTAATGCCTGTGGTCGCCAGTATGGGAGGTATTGCCGGTAGTCAAACATTAGCGGTAACCGTTCGTGGTTTGGCCTTGAAGCACATTACAAGTGCGAACATTAAGTTGCTGTATCGTAAAGAAATGAAGATTGCGATATTGAATGGTGCCTTAATTGGTGCGCTGGTTGCGATGGTGGTTGCGTATTGGTTTAACTCTTTGCCGTTAGGCATCATCATATTATGCGCCATTGTGATTAATAGCTTCGCAGCGGCGGCTTCGGGCACGTATATACCGTTTATTTTAGAGAAAATGGATGTTGATCCTGCGGTAGCCTCGGCGGTTGTTTTGACCACGGTAACCGATGTGATTGGCTTTGCAATATTCTTAGGGTTAGGAACACTTATTTTATTATAAGTGCTCTAGCATTCGGTATGGCTATTATGATTATGCTCATGTCAGTGCATCGATAGCCATACTGAAAACCCGATAGAAGTTATATAAAAAGTAATTTGTTTTAAATGGCGATAAATATAGATTTCAGCTATTCAGTCAGGCAGAATCGCGCCTCATTTTAAATGACGCAATACATTAGGTTGGTTTTATTACTAAAACCAACGCTTATATTACTATTCTCGTTGGAGTTCCCTCTTGAATTTTAAACCCTCTGAAGCACCTTGGAGTGCTCAGCAGTCAGCCGATTTATACGGCATTGATCGCTGGGGCAATGATTACTTTGGTCTGTCGGATCAAGGCTTAGTCACCGCTAAAACATTAAATACCGAAGTTCCATTAATGGACATCGTTAAAGGTATGACTGAGCGTGATTTGCAAATGCCAGTTTTGTTGCGAATAGAAAATATTTTGGATGCACAAATCTATCGTCTTAATACGGCATTTGGTGACGCCATTAAGCGATTAGATTATCAAGCGCCATACCGTGGTGTTTATCCTATTAAGGTGAATCAGCAAGCGCAAGTAGTCGAAGAGATTGCCGATTTTGGTAAACGCTTTAAGCACGGCTTAGAAGTCGGCAGCAAGCCTGAAATGATTGCCGCACTTTCGACGTTAACCGAGCCTGGTAGTCTAATTATTTGTAATGGTTACAAAGATCAAGAGTTTGTTGAGTTAGGGTTACAGGCGGTAAAGCTCGGGTTTTTATGTTTCTTTGTTATTGAAACTCCCGCTGAATTACCGATTATTATTGAGCGCAGTAAGCAGCTTAATATTGAACCGTTAATCGGTGTGCGCGTAAAAATGACCTCTAAAGTGAGCGGCCATTGGAACTCAACGTCGGGCGATCGCAGTGTCTTTGGCCTTTCAACCAGCCAGCTGATTCAGCTTGTTGATCGTTTAAAAGAAGCCGAAATGCTGCATTGTTTGCAGTTATTGCACTGTCACTTAGGATCGCAAATTCCTAATATTCGTGAGATTCGTGGCGGTGTTGTAGAAGCGTGCCGTTATTATGCGGATCTTTGTGGTGAAGGCGCTGCGCTAAGCTACATCGATTTTGGGGGTGGATTGGCCGTTGATTATACCGGTGCTCAGTCGAATGATTCGCAAAGTCGAAACTACAGTCTTGAAGAATACTGTACCGATATTGTAGATACGTTGAAAAATACGTTGGATGAATATGAGATTAAGCATCCAACGATTGTGACGGAGTCAGGTCGTGCGACGGTTGCTTACTCTTCGATACTATTATTTAACGTATTGGATGTGACCAAGTTTGAGCCGATTGAGTTACCTCAAATTGGTGATGATGAACATCAGCTATTGCAAGACATGCGAGAGGTTTTAGCCTGTTTAACACTGGTGAAAGCGCAAGAATGTTATAACGATGCTCACTTTTATCGTGATGAAATTCGTGAGCTATTTAAACGTGGTCAGGTTGATTTGCGAACACGCTCAGCTGCCGAGAATTTGTTTTTAGAGATACTTCAGCAGATCAATAAGAACCTTGAGCTGATGGAACATATTCCGGTTGATCTTGAGGGTTTGAAAGAGTCGTTGGCAGATATTTATTATGGCAACTTCAGTTTGTTTCAATCGTTGCCTGATATTTGGGCGATAGATCAGCTGTTTCCAATTATGCCGATTCATCGCTTAGAAGAAGAGCCAACCCGTAATGCGATTATTGCGGACATTACGTGTGATTGTGATGGCAAAATTGATAAGTTCATTGGTCAGCACGAAGTCTCGAATACGTTACCGTTACACGAGATGAAAGATAACGAAGAATATTATATGGGTGTTTTCTTGGTCGGTGCTTATCAAGAAACGTTAGGAGATTTGCATAACCTCTTTGGCGATACCAACGTAGTGAGTGTTCGTTTAAACGAAGATTCTACGTTTGATTTTGTAAAAGAAATACACGGCGATACCATTGCAGATGTATTAAGTTATGTTGAATACCAGCCAAAAGAAATGGCCCTGCGTTATAGAAATACAGCTGAGAGAGCGGTAAAAGAAGGTCGTATTACTGCTCGTGAACGCCAGCTTATGTTGAAGACTTATAACGCGAGTATGCAGGGTTATACCTATTACGAGCGTGACGAATAAAGTGTAACAATCCAATGTTGGATTGTTTTGAGTATTTAACTTGTACAGTGACTGTCGCTGTATTTAAAAAACAAATTGTATAAAAATTTGTAATTAATTTTTGTTAGGAATTAATAATGAAAAAAGTAATGATTATCGGCGCAGGCGGTGTAGGCCAAGTAGTTGCGCATAAATGTGCACAGTTGCCTGAAGTATTTTCTGAAATTGTTTTAGCGAGTCGTACAGAATCTAAGTGCATTGCGATCGCGAAGCAGATTAAAGAGATGCAAAATCGTGATATCACGACTGCACAAGTTGATGCCGATAACGTTCCTGAGCTTGTTGCTTTATTAAAAGTAGAAAAGCCATTTATGGTCATTAACGTGGCGTTGCCGTATCAAGATTTAACCATTATGGATGCGTGCTTAGAAGCGGGCGTTCACTATATGGATACCGCTAACTACGAACCTTTGGATACTGCTAAGTTTGAGTATCACTGGCAGTGGGCGTACCAAGAGAAATTCCAGAAAGCAGGCTTGATGGCTCTGTTAGGTTCGGGCTTTGATCCGGGCGCGACCAATATGTTCACTGCGTATGCGGCGAAGCATTATTTCGATGAGATTCAGTATTTGGATATCATCGATGTAAACGGCGGTGACCATGGCTATCCGTTTGCGACGAACTTTAACCCTGAGATTAACATTCGTGAAGTTACCGCGGAATGTCGTCACTGGGAAAATGGTGAGTTTGTTGAAACGCCTGCTATGTCGACGAAGCAAGAATTTACTTGCCCAGACGGTGTTGGTGATTTCAATATTTACCGTATGTATCACGAAGAGTTGGAGTCGTTGACTAAGAACTTCCCAACGCTTAAGCGTGCGCAGTTCTGGATGAGTTTTGGCGAGAGCTATTTGAAGCATTTGGAAGTTTTACAAAATGTTGGCATGACGGGCATCGAGCCTATCGATTTTAATGGCCAGCAGATTGTACCGATCCAGTTGTTGAAAGCGTTATTACCTGATCCTTCTACTTTGGGCCCACGCACGCACGGTAAGACCTGTATTGGTTGTGTGGTTCGCGGCATCAAAGATGGCAAAGAGAAAACGGTTTACGTTTACAACATTAAAGATCACCAAGATTGTTATAAAGAAGTTCAGTCGCAGGCGATTTCTTATACCACGGGCGTTCCAGCAATGATTGGCGCGAAGATGATGGTAGAAGGCAAGTGGATGGAAGCGGGTGTATTCAATATCGAACAGATGGATCCAGATCCATTCATGGAAGATATGAATAAATACGGTTTACCGTTCCAGGTGATTGAAGAGCCTGGGTTTGATTTGATTTAATTTGTAACAAAAAGCAAAAAGCGGATACGGCTTTGGTTAACACTTTGTTGGCTAAAACCGCTTTCGCTTTTCGATCGATATTGGGTATATCATTCTGCGGAACGCCGTGAATACGTCGCTTCGCTCTCCCTGTAGGCTCACTAAAAGATCCCTCTTTTAGATGTCCTTAAATGATACACCCAATATCGCTCCGCGAAAGCTAACACTTTCATAGATTCATAGATTCATAGATTCATAGATTCATAGATTCATAGATTCATAG
>OLHV01000015.1_pt1 | contig 169045 bp, 177 predicted proteins | sample 1609391 | NCBI WGS metagenome assembly OLHV01 (sample SAMN05416805, study PRJEB24817) | seawater metagenome | isolation source: Sea water | place: Canada:Atlantic | collected 2013-07 | reverse complement strand
CGAGATCTAGTACGGTCTCGTGGGCTCGGAGATGTGTATAAGAGACAGGGTTAGATGCTGGTGCCAGAGCGGCGTTTTTAGCGACATGTAATAGCGTGGTTAAACAAGTGTCTGAAAGAGAAATGGGTATTGATGAAACACTGAATGCCGAAGTGGTATTGCAGTCAAAAGTGTTAAATTCATTGTTGGATTAAAAAATAACAGGATAATAGGAAATGAGTGTTTTTGCAAAATTAAGTGACATGGTGTGCCCGCCTTGGTTAGGGTTTAACCCATCAGAAAAAATGGCAAAAATTTTGATAATGATGTCTTCAATATGTGGCGGGGTACTTTTTATGTACGCGCTCCCCACTGGTGTGACCGAGGCAAGTTCAATCAGCCTTTTTCTTATTATGGCGGCTGGTATCGTTGCCCATATAATAGCGCATTATGAGGCATTGAAATATTTGATATTTCGCCATAATGCAATGGTGAGATTGAACGCGAGAGTGACCGCACATTCAAAAGAAGAAGACACCGTGATTGATTATGTTTTGAGAGAAATGTTACCGAAATTGGATGTTAAAGACTTCACTCAGATTAAAGAAGCAAAAAGACTATTGAGAATGGACGATGAGCAGTTTGTCAATAATTTCATAAAACAGAGCGTATGCAAACTTAACCTCAATATAAAACGCATCAACGGTTTGAGCGATATGTCTTTGATTATAAATAGCGACAAGGATTGCAGGCGTGCTATTGATGACTTTAACCTGTGGATTGCAAATGACCTTATCCTTTCCGGTGGTCCGCTGTTGTCATGCATGTATCTTTCTTTTTATATTCAAGAAGTTCAAAAAGGGCGGTTAAAAGAAGAAACGTACAATACGTTGCTAAAGACACTTCATGGTGAAGTCAAGAAAGACGCGGATGCATTCATGGCGCTGAAAGTTAAGGGCTCAGAAAAATCGATGAACGTGGCGATGGGATTAGTTAACGAGTTAAAGCCGGATGCAGAAGGAATTGTCCAGAGTGCTTCTAGAATTCCAGAGAAAGCTGCAATGAAATTATTTATATCAGCTATCGATAACAACTACGAAAAATTATCGCCGGCGGTGAACTCAAGATTGAAAAATATGGCTCATTCAGCCGCTGAGGGGTGGGAAAAACTGAATGCAGAGTCAAGAGCGGCGTTTTTGGCGACGTGCAATAATGTTGCTTTACAAATATCAACAACAGAAACGGGGATTGATGAAACATTAAACCAAGAGATTGTTTTGCAGTCCCGTGTGTTAAACTCACTAATCAAATAAACCAGAATATAGAATGGGTAACATAATGCTAAAAAAATCATAAAAAAAATACTACCCGAAAAACTAAACGTTAAAACGTCAATATGGATGTGGGTTTCCATTTCTGCGTTGGTCAGCGTGCCGATTATATTTTATGTGGCAAATCAATTCTTGATGTTGGCGCTCGAAAGTAAAGGGTTGCCAGTGAAGCCAAGGGATATATCATGGGCCATGATAACATCTTCTATGATAAGTGGACTGGGTTGGTTTTTAATCTCCCATATAATAATTAATGCGATTACAAGCCTTAATCCTATTGCGACGCTAAACACGAGAATAAAGGAAATGGGTGAGAGAAGTGGCATTAAGCGATGATGACTTTATTCACCTTCTGATTAAAGAAAACACAGACGACGTGAGCGCGCTTGTGCCTGATATTAGTTTGTATAAAAATATTAGAAGTGTTATTTCTGCACCGAAAGAGGATCTTGATGAATTTGAATCTTGGGGTAAACAGAAGATGCGCTTAACTGGTGGTTCAGCGGTTTACTGTATTTATATGGCGCTGATCCATTTCTGTGTTGGTTTGCTATACTAAGTAAATCAAATCATGTTAGGAGCGCCTATGAATAATACTCAGTTTGCTAATCTTCAAGCAACACTAGAAGATCTAACTTTTGTTCAGTTGAAACGCCTCCGACAGCACATCGAAGAAATGATCTCTTCGAATCATGTAGGTAAAGCTATTGCTCTGCATGAGGAGGGCGTAGCCGAATGTGCTCATTGTGGTAGCCATGAGTTCACAAAATACGGAACAACAGCACGAGGACAGCAGAGATACAAATGCAAAGCTTGTGAACGAACTTTTAATTCACTGACTGGTACGCCATTATCTGGTATGAAAAAGCAAGATAAATGGCACCAGTATTCAGAAGGCATGTGGTTTACAGCCAAGATAAGAGAAGCAGCAAGTGAACTAGGTATTAATGTTAAAACCGCTTGGCGTTGGCGGCATCAGTTATTATCTAAACCAAGACAAAGAAAGCCTTCAGAGCTTCATGGGATCATTGAGGCCGATGAAACCTTTATCAACGAGTCGTTCAAGGGTAAACGCCAGTTGGAAAGACCTCCACGTAAGCGTGGTGTTAAGAGCCATGACATACCTAAAGTACCAGTTATGCTTGCATTAGATCGCAACGGTGCTGTCACCCACTGCGTCTTGCAAAGAAACACAAGAGAAGATCTGGAGAAATCACTAGCACCAGTATTAACGCCTGAGAGTGTATTGTGTACCGATGGCAATTTGTCTTATCAAACCATTGTTAAGAACCTTCCTTTTGAACTTGATCATAAACGCCTTATAGCTATTGATAATCAAAGAGTTATAGATGGTATCTACCACATACAAACACTAAACAATTGGATGATGCGCTTGAAACAGTGGCTAAGGTAATTTAATGGGGTGGGTACTGATTATCTTGATAATTACATTGCTTGGTTTAGGCAAATGGAGCAGTCACAAAAAGACGATAGCTGGGTCGTTTTAGCACTATAAATATTTGGAATTTTAATGAAGATACTTAAGATATTGATCATTGTTTTTATGACGTTTTTTATAGCTTCATTTGGCTACTTTAAAAAAGATGCCATTGCTTGCGAACTGATAGGGGTAACACACTTCAATGAAGTGTCACCAGATTTTTATGTTGATCAAAGTATCGACACTTCGAAGCAAGTTGAGCTGTCTCATGCTGTAGAATCAGCATTTAAAAGGGTTTCGGATATCTATGGTACTCCCACTTCCAACCCTAGAATCATTGCTACAGCCGAAACAAAATATGCCAAGTTCGGATTTAACCCCACAGGTATGCAAAACTCTGGTTTATTCAGAGAATGCATATTTTTAGGTCCCAAAGGACTGAGCACTGATGTAATAGCTCATGAACTTGTTCATGCAGAGGTCAGACATAGAACAAATTTGTTTGTTGAACTAACTCAATTACCTGCTTGGTTCATTGAAGGCACAGGGATCAAAGCAGATTACCGAAAGCCATTTTTATCAGAAAACATTAATGTGACAAATGATGACGTAGCTAAGATTAAGTCGGTGTTTTACCTTAGTGACTTCCCAAACACCAATGTAAAGTATTATCAAGCATCACTAATAGCTGTAGAGTCAATGAACCCAAAGGACATGTATAGTGGCTTAGAAAGATTGAATAATGGGGAACAGTTTGAGGACGTTTTTAACGAATTCTTTTAATTGTTGATTAATATTGAAATTTTATTCAATCAACACAAAAATGGATCACAGCCATTTATATCGAGCATTTTCTAGACAGTTATTCAAGAGCAGGAATGGAAGGCATTCCATTTTTCGATGGGGATGACTTATCAAAGACATTTAATGCGTTTTTCTTTTATTTTAGAAAAGATGCCGCTGTTGCTGAGCCCACTGCCACGACATTAGAGACCAAGCTAAGTAACTTAAGAGCTAAGATATCAAAGATCCCAGATAATGTTGTAATGAGGGCATTGCTCAATGCTATTGAGGGTCATGGTGATAAATTATCCCCAGTGGTAAATTCAAGGCTAGAAAAGATGGTAAGTTCAGCCACCGGTGGGTGGGGGAGATTAAATAAAGAAACAAGAGAAACTTTTCTTGCCACTTGCAATAATATTACTTCCCAAATATCAACAACAGAAGCAGGGGAGGATGAAGCGTTAAATCAAGAAATCGTTTTACAATCTCGCGTGCTAAACTCGCTAATCAAATAACAATTAAACCCACGAGCCACCATAGTGGTTCGTGGGTTTACAGGTAATTGTGATGCAGCGCGAGAACCCAAATGGGTTAACTATTCATCGAATAGCGCGGACGTGCTGCAAAAAAGTATCCGCATTCACATAGCCCGAAAGCCTTGAGTCTTTTAATCTTTCCCCGTTACCACCAAAAAAAACGATGGTGGGGAGTCCAATAACATCTAAATGTTTTTGTATTTGGTCGTTTTGCTCATTGAACTCCGTAAGGTCAGCTTGAATCAGCACCCAGTCACGTAATTCCTCCACAACGCGAGCGTCAGAGAAAACGAACATTTCATATTCTTTGCAAGCGGAACACCAATCAGCATAAAGATCGAGCATAACAGGCTTACCTTGCTGCTTCGCGACAAGCACAGCCTGGTTGAGTTCATCCAATGTGCTCACGTATGAAAATTCAAGGTGTGAACTAGACGAAGACGCATTACCAGACGCTTGCTTAATGTCTCCATGTATGGCATGGAAAGCTGTCATGCCGACAAATACTGATGAGGATAGCGCTAATAGCATAGCGGCTGCCTGAAGCGTTCTCAGGCTGCCTGATGGTGTGTTTATGCCTATGCGTACAATGGTGTAAGCGCTGATTGCGAAAATGTAAGCAGCCGTCGCCACTGTGCTGACAGTGGAAGGCATTATGCGTGCAGCAAAGAAAAGTGCAACTCCCACCAAGACAAATCCCATGGCATGCTTAACCACATCCATCCATCTACCCGCCTTAGGGAGTAACTTATTCCCGGTTAACGCGAAGATGATAAGCGGTATACCCATGCCTAAAGCCAGTGCGAAAAAGAGCGTAAAGCCACTGACAATATCGCCTGACATGGCCACGTAAAGCATTAAACCTGTTAATGGTGCCGTGGTGCACGGTGACGCCACCAAGCCGGACAGCGCACCCATGAGGAAGCAACTTAATGCTTTGCCGCCTCGCTGTTCGCCACTGACTGTGTTGATTTTAGTCTGGTACCACGATGGCATTTGTAGGTTATAGAAACCAAACAAGCTGCCTGATAACGCGAGGAACAACAAGCAAATTGCGCCAATGCTATAAGGGTGTTGTAGTGCTTGCTGGAATTGAAGGCCAAATGAGGCTACCACCACGCCAACAATTGCATAGACAAGCGCCATCCCAATCACGTAATTAAGGGCAAGAATGAAGGTGCGCTTTTTCGATTGAGTTTGTGCACCGACCACAACGGAAGTTAAAATGGGATACATCGGGAATACGCACGGGGTGAAGGCGAGTCCAATTCCAAGAAAAAGACAAAGCAACAGCGCTTTGGCACGGGCAGTTAGCCCTTCTTGCTCTGCTGCTGTTAACACAGCATCGGTATCATTAACCGTTTTGCTTACAGAATCGGGAGTGAATGACTCCTTTTTAGGTTCTACGTCAGCAAGAGGCGCGGACTGTTCAGACTCGTCATTCGTATTGACAATGGCGGGTTCAATAAGATCGATGTGAGTCGACTGTGGCCGCTCTAAGATTGAAGCATCAATGTAGCATTCGTTAAACTCAAAAGCAGACATTTCGGCGTTCGAGCTTTCTTGATTGTGTGTATTACCCCCCATAAGAGCAGCGAGTAATGGGTCCTCACCGCTCACTTCGGCGCGAGACACAAATGACATACCCCCATGGCTGAAATCATCTTCAAAACTGTTCTCAGATGAGATGTTAATAGTTGCGCTTCGGGGTGGGTAGCAAAATGTTGGAGAGCATCCTTGATAAACGATGACAAGAGAGCTTCCTCCGATGGCCTTTTCAATCGGGATGTCGAGCGTCAATATTCCTTCATAAGCGGCAACGGGGCCAAAGTAAGGATCGTCAATGAGGACCGGCGTGGGCCATTTTACCTCGCCCATTTCGGCATTAGTGCGAAAGCTGAATTTGTCTTTGTATAGATGGTATTCAGGCGCAATATTGAAGGTGATGGATAAAATGCCATCTCGTTGCTGCGTCTCAAAAGGAAAGGCTTGCTCTGCGGAAAGAGGTTGATTGTCTTTTATTCGTGCCATAGGGTCGCGGTTCATCTCTAGGATGAGTTCGTCAAAGGATTGCGCTTGTGCAGATTGCCCAGAAAACAACGTTGAGAACGCGAGAGCGAGAAGAAAACATCCATTTTTAAACATTGCAGTATCCGATTCCATTCTTAATTGTCGTAGACTCGACATTATTTTATAAAGTTCATTTATTTTACCATTGTTTAGGGAACAAATACACGTAAAAGCGTTATACGAAAGGTTTAAAAATGATATTTTGTGATATTATTGTAAATACAAAACAAGTTCACGTCATTGATAAGGATTTCATTGTGGATACTCACCCAACCCTCTCTATAAGCATCGATTGCGCCAATAACCCTAAAGCGTGGAAAGTGTATCAATACATGAAGTCGCGAAGTTCCGGGATGAGAGCCTGGCTGTTTTTCTCATTATTTTTTTCAATCGCATGTTCAATCCCATTTTCTAAGCATTTGGGATTGGGACAAGAATCAATCTGGTCACTCCTTGCCGCTTTTTTATTCTTGGTGGCATTATCAATAAAGTTGCATGCTGCGAACGTCATTAAGCCACTTCATGAGAAGTGGGCACCTAAACTTGAAAGGTTCAGAGTATCAAATGGTTCCCCCCTCATTTTTGAAAATGAAAACGAGGACGCGATTGGGGACGCGATGATGAAGGATAAGGAAATGGGGGCCTTAGGAATTTTGACCTGCGCTTATGTATCGCTTTTTGCGTCACTGCATCATTTTTTTACTGAACCTGCGACAGTGCCCGTGTTACTATTAATGGGGATTGTGTTGTACAAAATGATAAAAAATGACATTCGTTCTGCGGATTATTTAAGCGCAGCATTAAAAGGATAACGATATGATATTAAGCGCCCAGCAGATCAATGAAATAAGCTATATGAGAGCGATGAGGAAAATAGAACAGCACCCTTTTTTAACAGGCTTTAGATGGGCGATTAATATTCAATGGGGTTTATTATCAATCCCCCTCTTAGGCATTGTGATGTCCTCTGGCGGTGGCGCAAGGATGGGGTGTATTGCCGTTTTGTTGCTTCAATTTGGATTGATTGTTTCAATGTTAATGTCATACACCTGGATTAAAAACAAAATAGTGAAAGAGGTATCTGAGCAATCTTTTGCGGATGCATTTCTCGAATTCAGTATAAATAAGGCGCATTACCGCCTGCAATTTCTTGCGACAGGAAGTATTTTGAGTTTGCTTCTGAGTTTAATCATTGGTGGCGCAACAAGCTATTGGATCACGCCTATTATTCCAGCCGGGATAGGGTATGGACTGTTTTTGATGGAAAAACGATTTCAAGCGTTCCATGCTTACTTAGACGACGCCTTTATGGATATCGTAAAAAGGACAGGTGCTAGTTAGCCGAAAAGTGAATAGCCAAAAAAAGTACAAAAAAAACTAACAGGTAAGGCCAGGAGCATTTTAAGCACCAGAGTAAAAAGTCGAATCTTTCATTGTGTTCATTGTGTTTATTGTTCATGACTATGGACGTCCTTGTTGTAATTTGACCATCCCCGCCTAAGCTCTATAAAAAAGAACACAGCGCCGACAGCGCCGACAAAAACGAGCCCCATGTTACGATAAAGTCCATCGTTGAGTTGAAATAGGATGTGAATAAGCGCGCTCATCCATAACGCCGATGTGACGCAGAACGCGAGTAATGGGTAAAAATGGCGAAAAGCAAACCCCGCATAGAGTTTCAGCCTTAGCGCGGTTGAGGACGTTGCCCCTCCCTGGATGGCTTTTACTATGGGGGAGTGCAATATGCGGTTTAAAGCATTGCCATTAAATTTAAGCATCTTTGTCGCTGTTTGAGCGGAAATCCACGTTACGAGAGGGCACAACCGTTGAAATAGCATGCTTGTAAATCATTTGGGTACTATCGCCATTTTTTAGCAATATGACAAACGTATCAAATGATTCTATGTGGCCTGTTAATTTAATTCCGTTAACGAGGAAGATGCTTAAATTGACCTTTTCTTTTCGTAGCGCATTGAGAAACCTATCTTGCATTTGAGCTGACATACCGACTCCTTTTTTATTGTTGGGTGAATTTTGCGTAGCCTTTAGCGATAAAGTAAGGCGCTGAGGCCATCATTCCGATGTAAGCAAGGCATGCTGACAATGACAATACGAAAGGGGCGATAAAAAGACTTGTGGTTATCGCGCCGGTGGCAATGAGAGTGATGGCGTTAGGCATTATAAATCCCTAGTGTAAATGTGTTTATTGTTATTGAATATCTTAAGTATATCCTGAGTCAACAATCTTTTAAATGTTTTTTCCATCGGTTGGTGATATTTATCGGTGGAGATGCCAGAGGCTTGAATAAAAACGTCGGCATACATCATCATGCCAAAAGGGCCGGTGGGCGCTTTCTTCTTTTTAATGACGAGGTGAAATCGATTTTTATCTTGTGACCATAATAAAATTTCTAAGGTTTCATCAGTCGGTTTGAAATAACACTCTGCAATAGGCGGGTTGTTATTAACCTCGCTAGGAACTCTAAAGGCTGAAGGTGTGAAATGTCGCATACGTGGAACCTCTTTATGTCGTTATAAAGATAGTATCCTATTTATGCGACTCCTTTCGTGCTGGTGAAAAAAACAACAAAAAAACTTATTGAGCATTAGGCGATTAGACGTATCGCGCCCATGAAATCTGTACATTGTGATGCAAAGTTCATTGATGCATGCAATCTAGGATCGCTTTCGGCGTGTTCTAAATGCTTTTCCCAATACCGCTTTATTTTGTGATCGGAGGCGACAAAAATGTCGTCAGAGTCCCCTGGTGACACCAGAGTTTTCAAACCTGCCTCTGCTAATCCAGTAGGGCCAATGGTGTAACACGATTGTTTTTTCATGACACGATAAACCCCTTTGATAGAGAAGGTTTCTTTTCGTCCATTTTGATCATCAAGCAAGACGAGAACTTCACCGCCCCTTCTTGTTGTGAGTAAAAACAATGGAAGTTTTTGTTTTCTCATCAACTTACGTTCGAGTTTTTCAACAGGATATCGAGGACCAATACGCGCAAGAACTTTGTTTGTAGCGTCGATAATGTCTTGGCGAGTAAAGGCGTTGTAATATAAAGGTGTTTCAGTGTTCATTTTTGCTCTGTTGTTATTATTTCGCTTTCTGTGCGAGTGTTTTCGATGGGCTAATTATAATCTTTTTGATTACTGTTTTCAACAAAAAAGGCGCTAAATAGCGCCTTTTGGGGATAACGTAACGAGTTTTTGTTATTGCTTCTTCTTGCGTGTTGCGGCAAGTCCAGCGAGCCCTAAGCCAAAAAGAAAAGCGGATGCCGGTGCCGGTACGCTAACTTCGTTGTTGGCAGGTGGAATATCATTTTCGTATTCATAAACAATATTCATTTCAATGGTAGTATCAACCGCCTGAAAGAAACCTCGCGTACTAGGCGCATCAACAACGATAACCGAATCGGTATCAAAATCGACCGTGTATGTGTCGCCTGAATTGCCCGTAAAGAAATTGAGCAAATTAGTATTGAGTGACAGTAAGCCGGATGTGCCACTGATTTCTTCACCTAATAATCGATACGTATCGGGTCCATTCCCGCCAACGCTTAAGGTTGGATCGGCGGCAACCGTGAAGGTGTCGCTTTGTGTTAATTCTAATTTATTAAAAATGTTAGCAAAACTGTCAGTTAAAAAGGGCAGTGCCGAGCTCATTAGTACAGCCCCACCAAGCGTCAAGCTGCCTGAAACTTCTTTATTGGTTAAGTTATCTGCCCCCACCAATCCGCCATCAATAAGTAAATCATAAGAAACATACACATTAAGCAAATCGCCTAAGGTACTGTCAAAATAATCAAATACAAAGGGCTCGACGCCATCTCGTTCAGAAGTGCTGCCCGCGGTGCCAGAAAAGCTATTTGTTTGTGTGTCAGTGTAAATATACCCAGCGTTGGCGGTAAAGGCCATCATCAAGGTGCTTGCAAGAACTAATGTTTTAAAAAATTTCATTTCTATTCCTTTAGAGTTTGCTCAATAATCGAACAAACTCAATATTGACATATATAGTGATTTAAGAAAAGCAAATTGTACCAGTTGTTTTGTTTTTGTGCAAAACTTTAAAGTCTTTTAAGGTGAATGGATATTATTTTTTATGGAGCCGAGAAGGTCTTTGTATCTCTGCGTTATTATCATCACCAATAGGAGATAAATGCTGAGAGAGTCTTTTCCACAACTTTTGTCGACAAGAGCCTGGTGGGATGGCGTGAACAAGATTAATAGCATCATCAAATTTATTATTTTCTAATAGCGCAAGCATGTTGCTTTCATGCTCGACCAACAGCCTTTCTTGCAGTTGTTTACTGATCACCTGTAAATGAAGAATAGCATTGATGGTGTCTTGAGTGTTTTGGGAGTCCTCATCATTAGCGACTTGAAATACTGTATTTTTAATTTCGCTGTGAGAGCCGCCTCGTGCCATGACGCCGAGTATATTAACCATCAGCGGAGTAAGCTTTTTCATGTTTAATTCCTTGTGTTTTTGTGCTACATTACCATTTAATATAATAAAAGTTAAGGTTTAAAAAATGAATGATAAAGAAATATGCGAAATCATTGCAAAAAAAATGGACTTTGAATATACGCTATTAAAAGGCAGCGTGTGTCCTAAAGATCCGTCCGGGGTGATGATTGATTCAATGACGGACATTTTCAATCCCATAAAAGACACGGCTTTGTGTTTTCGCCTGATGGTGTCTTTCGACGTGCTTAAGATAAAGTTAAGTCATGGTGATGTGGTTTATTTTATTGAAGACAGTGGATTGACGTTTAGCCAGAAAGAATATGGTGACCAACGTGCCATTTGCCTTGCGATAGCATCACAATAATTTTATTTTGAAATTGGGCAACGTTGACGCATTGTCTGATTTCAACATTCGAAGGAATAAATATGTCATTGGTAATTTGGAGTGATAAACCTAAAGCTAAGATTATGCGAAAGGGTCTCCACTCTTGATTTAAATCGCAACGAACGCAACATTCGTTGTTATGAATAAGGTTCAAGCTACCTTGTTAAATGTTTAAGCAGTATGTTTCTTGCTCCGTTAATATCTCTATCAACGACAAAACCATGACCTTTTATGATTTTTGATGAGCCCAATTTATCGTCTATTGTACCGCACCAAGTGCGTGTTTTGGACGTATAAGACTCATTGCAATCAACAACCTGCCTGCCGTACTTTTTCGCATACCATTTCAGTCGCAACTTAAAGCCATAATGGTTTAAATCAAGCATCTGGCGGCATGTATTGCGGCGAATTGTTCGAACTTTCTTATCCTTGCGCTTTACCATTCCTTTAGTCTCAAAGGAGGGCAAAAAAATCACGTCGTATTTCGTAACAAGTTCATGGGCGAGTCGGTTATGCAAGTCTAAAATAAGGTCGTCTTTCTTACACTTTAATCGGTTGATCTCTCGGTCAAAGTGAATGACCCTGTCTCTGGCCCACTGCGGCATTTCAGAGAACGCAATACCCTCTTGGGTATTCAACACTTTTTGCCTTTGACTAATCAGCGTGTCCACACGTTTCATCAACGGGAACAGTTTATCTTTCGCAAAATTATCACCGACAACCAATGCGTCATCCTGACTAAAGCACGTGGCGAACGTTCGCACGCCGGGATCAACCCCAACACATTTCACTTCACCTTGGCTCTCGGTTTGAAGCTCAATGTGTTGTTGCACTTGGATAAACCAGCGGCCTTTATCAAAAGTGATAATACAACTTTTCCCAATGGCTTCATTGGGGACTTTTTCTGTTAGGTGGATCTTCCCTAACGCCTTGACGCAGGGATTTAAGCCTTTAGGTAAACGGTCAATACTGAATGAATGTTTTGCTCCTTTGCGACTTTTAAAAGAGATTTCACTAAAGCCAGATTTAGCGCCCTTCAATTTCTTATTGTTAGCGCACACCGCTTTAAATGTTGTGGCAGCCGCTAACGTCCCATTATCAGACACTAAGGAATTGTAAGCTCGCCCAGTCTCTTTTTGCTCTTGCTCAACTTGCGCCTTGATTGCAGGGCGCATATTAATAAATTTGCCGTCATTATCTTTATAATCATCATTGCGGAAACGTTCGACAGCCAGGTTATAAGAACGGCGGTAAAGTGCCAAAGCATCAAAATACGCGGGTTCATTCTCAGGGTAGAATCTGATCTTTTTCGATGCGATGACGGTTGCGCCTTTCAGCAGAGCGTTTTCCGTAGTGGCTATTGCAGAACGAGGTAATAAAACCGATAAGTTCAGCAGTGTCGAATGATTCAGCGGTGTTAGTCGTGTCATCCATGATCTCGATCCGTCCACCTGATAATTCAACAAGCCATTTGATAAGCTCGAATCCAGACCTTGCGAGACGGTCCTTTGTGGTAACCACAAGGTGGACTGAATGTCCGAGCATCGCTGATTCCAGAATGGTTTGCAGTCCTTTTCGGTTAAAGTTGAAAGCACTGGCAATGTCACTGATAAATTCTGCGTCAGGATACCGTTCGAGCAAGATACGCTTTTGCGTGTCGATGCTCGACTTTTGCTTGCTTGAGCTAACTCTTGCATAGCATATCCTTCGTTGCTGTGTGATAAAAACGCGGTAATGACCGCCGTCTGTTTGCTGAACTTTGTCGTAATGGCCGTTTTCTATTTTTCGCCGGATTGTTTGCGTTGTAACGCCTTCAATCTTAGCTAGCTTAGTCGTTGAAACCCACATAAATAAACACTTAAATCAACTGATTGCCAAAATTATCACAAGCAACGACGCTCCGCAACACAATAATGTTGCGTTTGTTGCATTTTAAACCAACTGTCATTGGGGAGGGGGGTGAATTGACGCGTGTTGTTAATACGCGCGGCAATGCATATGCGTATAGAAATGCCCTTCGCTATAGAAATAAGCCGCGAAAAGCATACAACCACCAGCACGAAATGGAACAGGCTAAATTCCGCGATTAGAGCGGATTTACTCAAGCCCCTCGTTATTCTCTTTGAGCTGATTTAGCGCATTTTTTGCATTGTCCAATTCAAGCCAAATGACATCCGAGCCAGTGTCTGCATTTTCATTGTTTACATGGCGTAAAGACTCGATACACGTTTGCACTTGTGCGTTTAAGCATGAAGTTAATAGCGCTTTGATTTCTTGGCTCTGAGCAATCGTCAGGGACAAGGTATCTATTTTATTTTGAAGCAAGGTGCGAGCTTGGATGAGTTCGTGGTCAATCTGCTCTTTGGGTAAAAACAAGGTGAGTGTTGTATCGATACCTGATTGTAGGCACTGTGGACAGGAGTTCACTCCTTCGTTGAGAAGCTCGCCATGTTCTTCGTGATCGTATTCGCATGAGGGGCAAAAAAAGTGGTAGCGTTTATTCATGATATTATCCGTACTTGGAAAGAAAGCACTTAACAGACATAGGCCATTAAGTGCCTTGAGTGGTTATTCTGCTTCTTTGGACTCAGCGTACACGCGCTCTAAGCCTGAATAAAGCTCAACAGGGTAATTTGGCGAGGTGAAATCAAGTGTTTTATTCAGGGCTTCCATTGCCACATTGTCTTCCATCTCTACGCCATCAACCGTCCACATTTTAATGTAACCGCCAGTCTTGTAACCGTTATGTTGACGGAACGTGTTAAGTACGTTTTTCGAGACGTACCAAGAATACAAGAAATCGCCATCAATTTTGCATTCTTTCATGATGTCCCATAGCAAGGTAAGACTAGGACGCTTAAACGCAAACAGACCGGTCATAAAGTCAAGTTTAGTTAAGAAATCCATTTCACTGATGCTGTACCCTTCTTGCTTGGCCAGGTCAATATAAACGACGGGATCGCTCGACCCCATTTCTTCAAACATTTCCTGCGCGGCTTTATCGGCATCGCCACCGCACATGTCAACCTTGTGGCTTAAGACAAAGTGAAAGACGTCGATCAGCTCAATTTGCCCCTGGAGCAAGTTGACACTCATTTTTTTCCACCACTTCCACATGCCTACGTGGTCAAAGAGCTCAACGATTTCAATCATGGATGCGCGGTTCCACGCTTGATTGGCTCCCACCCAGTTTGGGTTCATAAGAGTGTTAATATCGCATTGCATGTTAGTCATTACTTTTAATTGTTGAAGAGTTAGCATCGTATTCCTTGTTTGTTCATAAATGTACAACGTTGATCATATCATCTTTTTGCAAAAAATAATAAACTAGATCCGCGTTGTGTGGTCTATTGTTTTCCCTAAGGGCGTAAAAGTGTCACTGATTGGGAACATAAATCTCAACGAAGCATTGTTTGAAATAGAGCAAAAAAAATAAGTTATTGTTTTAATTGAAAATAACGAGTTGGCACGCTCATTGTAATAGGAATGGTATGTTAAAAAGGATAGTGTTGAACTTATATGGACAGTAATAAGAATAAATCGGCCAAGTTGTTTGATGTTGTTTTTGATCCAGCTCGCCCCTTAACAGAAAGACAAGAAGCGATTAGCATATTGAGGCAAGAACAAGATCCTGCCTTGGTTATGGATTATCTGAAATCGGTTGCTGATGGTGAGGAACTGCATCCATCTCGCTTTGAAGAAAATAAAAATCCTTTACCTTACACGCCCGGTAAATTGGTGTCCGCAATGCTTGAAAGTGCGCCCAAACAGAAAACAAAAAAACGAGCTTTTTTTAAAGGCCAGGTTGTAGGTTTTATGCTGAGCGCAGTGGTTATGCTCTCTTACAACAACATCTCTTTTTCGCAGCGAAAATTAGAGTTAAGGGATATGGTGTCCTCTGCCCTTCCACATGTTTCACAAAAAGATAGCGGCGTTTGGTTTGATGCCCTTGAAAGTGTTGTTGTAAAAACAGCTTCATTGCTCGCTGTTAAGTATTAGATAATCTAATCTAATCATTTAGAATAAGTCATGCAAATGGTGCTTAAAATAGCACCATTTTTCATGTATAGTGCGCGCCTCACATAATAATTGTTTTATATTTTTTAAGGAAAAGGATTTCATGTTTACGGCTGTTTTTGCAACACTGGTTAGTTTGTCCGGCGCGGTCCCCGATGAGAACCCACAAACATCACTGGTTCAATCCGCTCTACCTGCACTTGAAATGCACATGGTATCGATAAAAGAGGATGCAGCATTTCATATGGGGATGCAAGTTTCAGTTGATGTTTTCAACGCGATTTCTAATTTAACGAACGAAGCTGACATGATGCCAATGACCCCGTCTTCACAGGGTTCCTCTGCCATGCCACTAGAAGGCGCATCAGCGCCCAATGAATGAACAAACGTTAAAAGTCAAAGCCGTGCTGTGCGGGCTCAGACGATTTTGTCACCGGTGTTTCCGGCTCGACTGGAATACTTTTTTCGGCTTTAGGTGCGTTTTTGCAAGTTTTTTCTGTGGTGTTGTATTGAATGTTACCGCTTAACAAGCACAAGGCATCATTAATCACCCAGCCTTCTTGGCTTCGCAGACGGTAAACGGCGGGATCTCTTTCTAATATTTCACCAAACGGGCTATGATCCTGCTCAGGATCCGCAAGAATAGTTGCGATTGAGGTGGTAATAGTGTGAGACTCAAAGTTGTCGTTATTGATGATAATGTCGACATCGTCACCGCCCTTAGATGGCGCAAGAGAAAGACTTATCTTGTCGGCTTCCACACTTGATACTGTTAGCACCCCAGCAGGAAAACCAAGCGAGTCATCTTTCTGTAAATTAGCGACTGCAATGACAGCAAGTGCATGATGCGAGCGGTTCTGCTCGCGGCTAGTTTTTCTTTCACTTAAACCAAGGGCTCTATTTTGGTAAGGGTAAATGCTCGAATGCTTATACATCATTTGTTCTCTGGATTATCTAAGTAGCCATTATGTCATCAAAATGATTAGCTTTCAAGCTTAAAATCACCGACTGGTAAGACAAGCAAAGCCGTTAAAAAAATATTTTTTTGATTTTCTCTTATTTATAAGAACTTTTTTTTTAAGTTTAATTTCAAGATTAAAATTTAATTTGAGTTATTGATATTATTCGTTAATATTAGGTTCAAGGCGTTCAAAAAAAGAACAAAAATGTAATGGTTCGCCCAAGGTAGTGATTGTGTGGTTCTCTACTTGCATAGAAGTAAATTTAGAATATTTCGTCAGCGTGGCGTCATATTTTTGACTTGAATAACATGTAAACACACAAGGATGTGACAATGACACTCTTTCGTTCATTCCCCGCGTTAAAGAACTTATCTAAAGCTTATAAGCAGTACAAAGAAACTCGTGCGACAGCAACAGTTTTTGACAACTATTTTAGCCCCGTAGTGGCCACTGACAAGCAAGCAAAAGATAGCGCTTTTTCGATAAGGCATCAAGTTTACTGTGAAGAGCTTTCTCTTGAACCGCTTAGAGAAAATGGGCTGGAAACCGATTCTTATGACAGGTATGCCAGGCATAGCTTAATGCAGCATAAAATGACCGGGAAAATGTCTGGTACGGTAAGGGTTATAAAGCCGAACAATGAATCCGACAAGCTTCCCCTTGAAGATTTCTGTGAAGGGAGCATATCGCACCCTACTTTAAAACCCAGTAATTTCCCACGAGAGACCGTATGTGAAATATCAAGGCTTGCTATTCCTAAGGGGTTTAGACGAAGCAGTGTTAATCGCATGACGGGAAAGGAAGGGGAACCGATCACCGATGAGGAAAAGATTGCTTGTTCAATGATAGCGATCGGGCTTTACTTGACCGCTGCCGCCACCGCGTTAGCTGAAGGGCGGTATAACGCTTTTGTTATGATTGAGCCACGGCTTGCAAGAGCGATGGCGTTGGTTGGTGTTAAATTCAAACAAATTGGTCCGGTCGTTGATTATCACGGTCAACGTGCTCCTTTTTACATTAGTGGTGAGGCATTAAGAAAAAACCTCAAGCCTACGTTTGTTAAAATGTTTGCGAATATTGAAAAGAAAGTGCTTGAAGACTTGAGTTCACCGATCCCAGAAAGAGCACCTAGCCCTGTATTGGGAAGAGTTACATTGTAAATCATAATGATTGATTTTATGATGTTTTATTGATAAAGTCCCCCTATACCTAAGGGGGACTTTTTTTATGCTTCTACACACCCTAGAAAAAATGCTGGAAGATGCAGCCAAATCCCCCTTTTCTGAGGGGCTGACAAGAAGAGAGCAAGCCGTTCATGATTATCATGCCAAGTGGGAAAAGTGGCGCGTTGAGCATGCCGATAGTCTTTCTCGGGTGCGTTTGTATTCTCGGCTAAAAGCGGCCAAAGACAGTGGTGCGACATTGCTGACAATAAACCCCACCTTAAAAGACATAGGCAGTGTCATAAAGTGGTCTTCGAGCCGGTATAACCTGTTTGCAAAGAAAGAAGTGGTGAAAAGTGTACAGCAAGGCGTCTTGTATCCATCGTTACGCAATGGAAGCGTAAGTGAGTGGGAGAGTGGCTGTTACAGCGCTGCATCCACAGGGGATGCAGGGGGTAAGTTAGGGGGGCGGTCTTTTGGGGTCAAAAACCTCGCTTATGGCACATATGAATTACTCATGTTAGATGGCCTTCCCTATATGCTTGTTGGACACAAAGACATTATCACCTTTTCGAATTATGACTATCCAACACTTGAAAGCACCTTCTTTGAGTCGGTGTTTTTATCGGAGTATAACGAACATGAAAAAGAACGTGAAAAACTGCAAACCTCGTCATGTTGATTTTATCAAAATTGAGGTTAACTTTGACAATATTCGTGAAGTGATGGCTTTTACGGGGTTGAGTGAGCAAGCGGTAGAAGAAGAAATGCTCTTCTTTTCTGAAGGGGATGAATTTGTTTTTACGGACAAGTTTGGCGTGGATTTTTTCATTGGCAGTGGAAGCGTTATCAAAGGTGGCGAAGTGCTTGCCCGAGATGAAGAGGGGGTGATCGTTATCCCCTCACATATTTTTGATTTTTTGTATGACGTCTCTAATTGATGTTATTGCGGGCTAACGCGGCGTTATAAACGTCGCAAACGGCCCATCTTCGGTGTCGATAACATAAAGCAAGACCGCGTTAAGTAACTCTATTTTAGGTTTCCAAAACGTGTAGTCGTCGAGCTTCTCGTCACACCAATCCTGCCAGATGTCATCAGATACCTGATTTTCCATAAAGACCCCGGTAAGCCTCGATTGATGGCGATCTAGCCAGGTCTCAATGACTTGTATGGGAGTGTCCTCAGACATGCCGACGGGATAAGACGAATGAAAGTACATGCCGCTTGGTGTTGTTGTTATGGGTTCAGGCTTGACGGGCCAAGTATCATAAAGTGTCGACTGAAAGCCAAAAACTCCTATGAATGGTAATAGCGTATCGACTATAGTTCTCATCGCATAGTCTACATTACCAGCGACCTCATCGTTAATAAGTAACCGAGACAGGCTGACATCAGCCTCTTCGTCCTGAACATCAAGAAACGCGAGCTTCAAGCTGGGACTTCCGCTGTAAATACCATTAATCGTCAAAGAGGGTTCGCCTGGATTATCGCATTTTGACAATGTGACTAAGGATAAATCGGGCGCATTATGTATCAATTTGTGCAACGCCTTTTCAGCCGCATCAATAATGGCTCTCTTGTCCCAGAAATACACCGGCGAACCTGATTCAGGATTAGTGTGAGAAGGTTGCGGAATGTGATTGTAAGCACTCAGGTTGGATTTTATGATATCTGTAAGTGTAATCATAGCATCACCACCACTGTGAGGCGTCGTAGCCTTTACAGAAAGCGAAATGGCACATTCGTGACTTTCGTTTAAGTGGTAATTTTTGTCAATCCCCGCCAGCCGGGTGTTAAAGTCAGTAAGCCGGATATTTATCCACTGTTTTTGTTGCAACCTGACCTTGACCGCGGCCGAATTTTTGAAATGCAGCGCTTGCGCGACAATATTCGCCTTGTAAGCAGCGTCAAAGTTGGACGCGAAGTGCTTAACAAGGCGGTTGAACTCTCCGATGTTCCTGATCTGAATAATGGCGCTCATCCTGATGCCCCTGTAAATAAATAATTAATATTTGTCTTCGAATACCGAGACTTTGAAGGTGTAATAGGCCGTTTCGCAAATGCCATCCATACTGTCAAAACTTTGACCGCACTGAGAGCCATACTGATCAGTAAAGCTGTAATCGAGTTGACCGTCAAAAAAACGAACACGAGCGACCATTTTTTGTTCACCTTGCGGTATGGTTATTTCCAACGGGATCCCGCGTGCAAATGAAACTTCGCGTCGTTCAGTGACAAGTTGCGCTTCTTCGCCAGCGTTTTTAGGAACAACCTTGATAGTCGTTGTTAGCTTTGGGACGCCCACCGCGATGGCGGTGTCGTTAACCACGCTGCAACCGACACCGACAACAGAAGCAATAATGGCCGCAGCCGCAATCTTAAATTTCATAGCAATTCCTTTGGATAAATGCATTAATATTATTACCATCAATGTTATCACAAAAAAGAAAAATGCTGCGAAGGAAAAAAAATAAAAATGACTGGGAAGGTAAGCCGTGCGACTTACCTTTGTTTGATTACAAAATGGCGCTGAGATCCATTTTTTCATTTAAACGACGCATGATCACATGAGCCGTTTTAAAGACGTGTTTAGCTTCGAATTTTGCATGCTTTTTCGTACCAACGAAAGGGTTGGACTCCATCGGATCTTCTGAGAAAACCAAGCGATAGGTATAATCCAATGTTGCAAGGCTATCTTGGTATCGCGCTTGCCAAGATGGCTCGACATTACATTGTCGCATTGCATGAAGCAACAAGCTGGTTTGCGACTCTGACTGCGTTGATAACAAATGAACAACACCGCCAACAGGGTTGTCTTCCCCGCTATTGTCTAAGACAAAACGATTAAACAGCTTAAGGACCAAAGTTAAATCTTTGCGTGGGATTTTAGGATCAAAAACCTCACGGTGCGCAGCTTGTCCTTTGATTTTTTCCCACTCATCTTTTACATCATCGGATAAGGAACGGCCAGGTTGTTTGTGTTCTACGCGTTCGTAAAAGGATTGATAAATCTCTCCTGTCAGGATATTGCCGACAATGGCTCCAATGCTGTAGATGACGGAAAATTCATTGTCGCCGCCGGTTTGTATGTTGAAGGCGCAAACGACGGGGCTTGCTTTTGATTTTTGAACCATAATAAATATTTTTATTCTTGTGAATAGTAGGTATAATTTAAATTAGTTGATATGATTAGTCAATCAAAAAGATGCTTGAGCGTGTTGCTTTTGCTTACAGTTAAAGGTCTTGTTATGAAAAATTTTAAATTACTTCTGCTTTTGCCCGTTGTTTTTGCAGGCGCTGCTCACGCGGTATTACCGCCATCCCCCGCGGAGCTTGCTGCGGCAATGGAAAAATGTGAAAGCATGATTCAGACAAAAGATGACGTTGATACTTTTACACCTAGTTCACACTACCATCCTAAGTTTGTTATTGGCGATGAAAACGAAGCGAAAACAGGGCATGAATTCACATTGAAATATAACAATATTTCAAAATTCTACTGTGAAGGCGTATTAGGCTACAAAGGCGAAATTACGTTGAATGAACAAGTTTACAAAAATGGTAAGCCGCAGTAAATGAAGCGAATGAAAGGGGTTGTTTTTGCCTTATGCGTGGCAATTCCTGCGCTTGTTTCAGCCTCATCGGATACGTTGTCCTCTTTCAATGTAGGGGTTATTGTTGCGTCGGGCGATTCTTCTAACGAGAATTACGAGCATGACATCGTCATTCACGCCAAGGATGGAAAAGCTTATCTAGCCCACGCTAGCGGGTATTTATCACATCCTTTGATGCGGGCTCACCCGGTCAACATGTTGGTCGACATGGGCATTGTGGAAACTCATGTGAAAGAAGTTCATTATCATGGGTTCGTATGCGCCGGGAAAGCGAACGTTTGTTTGCGAGCTGAATGGCACCCCATACCCATGAAACCAACGTGGGTCGAGGCAATGCGTTTTCGTGATGCGTTCTAGATAATACGTGGCACGAGCATTGCTTTATATCATTCATATAAATGGAATTACTATGGATGATGATGTTGTGGTTTACATGCTCCTACATTTGGTGACCTTCGCGGTAACAATATACTGTTCGTCTCAGTTGGGTACTGGTTTGATGGATATCGATATAGAAACCGCCAGTGATGCGGTTAACTTCATATTGATGTTTAGTTATCCGGCTTTTATTGTGTTGAGCGCGGGTAAAGATTACTTATCAAAAAGAAACGAACGTTTTTCTCGCGGAGATGTTTTGTAAAGCACTTTACATGAAGTCGTTAAGAGAAATGAAGTGTCACAAATTGTGACACTTTTTTCGTTTTAGGGGATAGAACGCGGGTTTACGTTAAAGTGACGAGCCGTCGCATTAAGATCCCCAATGAGCTTTCCGTCAATGAAGACCTGGGGAAGAGAGGTCAATTTTTTCCCCGCTTTTTTCGTAATTTCGGCAACAAACTCATTTCTCGTGAGCACATCGCGCCCCAACCTTGTTTCGTTAAACGCTAAATTTTTAAATAAAAAAATACGTTTTACTTTTGCGCAATCATTGCAAGCATTCCTGCTGTATATTTGAATATCCATAGCGTCACATCCTGTTTTGTCATTTTCTTATTATTGCAAAGTAATTGTATCACATGATAGGTGTTTTTTTGAGTGTTCAAGGTTAACTTTTCAAGATGCAGTCAATAATTTTTTACGCGAGTAAAGCGACGTGTGTGTGTTGACGTTAGCGGTTGCGAAAAATGCAAAAAAAAACCGCATCGTCCTGATGCGGTTAAACAAGATGTTTAAAGGTTTATGCCCTTTAAGCATACTCTAATAAAAGGGTTATCCAAGAGGTAATCCCTATAAGTATACCAAAGTATAAACCAACTACTCCGAGAATGCGTGTTGGATACGGCCATGGCTTGTGTAGTTTTCAATGATGATGTCATCATGGTTAAAGCCATTATCGTCAAGGATGTAATCCATAGTGTATTTGCTATGATGCGGCAATATCAGCTTAACGTGGTTGTCGTAAGGCTCGTTATTTAATTGTTGGATAACCGTATGAAGCTGATCTTCATAAATGTGCGCGTTAACAATGGTGTGATCAGCTTTGCCCGGTTTTAACCCGGTGATCATCGCCATCGTTTTCAGCATCCAGAAACATTGAACTTGGTTAAAGTTGAGTCCCAAAGCCACGTCGCAAGAACGTTGACTGCTATTTAAATGAAGGGTGTCACCTAAAATTGAAAATTGGTGGGTGTGCATGCATGGGCGTAAAGACCCGAGATCAAATTCGCCCGGATTATAATAGGTCATAATAAGGCCGCGATCATCCACGCCTCTTTTGATTTTATCATAAACCGTCATAAGCTGATCGATAGTGTCGCCTTTATGATCAACCCAGCCTCTCAGTTGAGGGCCATAAGCGCGGCCAATATCATCAACGCCTTTGCGAGCGGAGTTGTTAAGCCATGCTTTCGTTTTATTGGCATTGTCATCCCAAGTGCGAACCTTAATTTTACGAAAATCAGCGGCGCTATCATAGCCACGCCAATAACCGACTTTTTCCATGATGGCCATTTTAGGTGATGACGCTCGTGTGGTGTCTAGCGGTAGGCGGTTTTGATCAACATCGTAACGAAGGGTGTGAGAAATAATCACAAGGCATCGTTTGCCGGTGCGCTCGTTATAAACCCACTGACCCTCTCGTAATATTTTTTCCATCAGCGCAGTATAGTCGGTTCGCGTGACGCCAGGATTGAGTTGAGACAAAATAGCCTCGCGTTCTTCCAACGACATTGGCGTAAAATTAAGTGCTGCTGGGTTGTTAATTGGGTAGTCCTGCATTAAAAGCTCCGGCTTTAAAATAGAGTGAAAAAGTTAATAATGATGATAACACATCATTGTTTTAAAATGGCAGTGGAGGCGTGTTTTTTGATTTTGGTACCGCCTCGATAAAAGCCTTTAATTTGTCGGTATCGACGTGATGCTCATCTTTACTTATTCCCGTTGCCACTAAGGCATATTGGATGTGCGGCGCGTACTCCGCAATATTCTCAGGCGTTAGCCCGCTAGCCACAGCCAGTTGATTAGGCGCAACAGCACCCATAGCCTTAATTTTGTCGAAATCCGCCGCTACGCCGGTTCCACGTCCGCTGGTGGTAGGGATAATACTGTATTTTAAGGCAAGGCGTGTTGCCCCTTCGGGATCAGGCTCATTAAGTTGGTATTTAAAGGCGACGCCACCGAAGATGTTCAGGTTAGTCCCTTTACGTGCTTGTCGCTGTGCAGAGAGGAAACCTTGCAGGGCATATTCAGGCGATAATTGCGTGTTTATCCCAACGCTATCAATCCATAAGTTGTTAATGCCTTTATCAAGGGCGATACGTAACGCATCACCAGCGTCATGGCTAAGCAAGTTCATGCCAATACGATGTTGAGGGTGTGATCGAATAAACTGCTCAGTCAACGCTACGGTCAAGCTGTCATTGTCATTGTGGTTAATAAAAAACAAACCGTTAACGCCTGGTGTTGCCAAAAGCAATTGCGCTTCTTTGACGGCCTGTTCGCGGTCTAAAATATGTACTACGGGTAAAATTTCCATGGTGATTCCTCAAAAAGTGTATGGGTTATAACGATGTTCTGCTTAACGAAACATCATCACCGCGTTAGCCAACGTAGCCATTTTAATGTCATGGTCAAGGCATGTCGTCTGCACTGTTCTTTAAACGTTTTCTTGTTAGAATTAGGTGTTGTTGAGAGGTAACGTTCAACATCGTCTGCGGTCTGTATATTCCCTTGGCCAGAAACAAATTCGCCGATAATTAAGCCCGGCATGTCAGTGGTTTCAGGAATAAAAAGTGGGGAATCATCAATCCATACGTCGATGTGGATCCCCATGGCCTTTGTTAGCATTGATTTTTGACAACCATGCGTAAATACAACCGGCAATCCGTGCTTTTCCGCGTACTGATTAATGTCATCATTTAGCGAACCCGCAGCACGAATGGTCACGATGGTAATTTGATGCCCAGCTTTAATGATAAGCGGAATAAGTATATCCCACAGCATATCATCCGCTGTAATAGTGTCATCAAAATCCAACCCGAAATGCATAGTGTTAATTCCTCAAAATGTCTATAAAAAGAATAACAGATTGCACCTCAAAACGCAATCATTATGATTGCCTTAAGTTTGCTCATTTAACAAAAAATCAAAATCACTCACAGCGTATTTTTTCTTACGCCCAGGCTCATTATATAAAACCAGTGTTCGATTCTCCGCAGCAAAATGCCTCTCCATAATCGCCAATACTTTGCGATGTTCGGCATTCCCCCTGTCACCACCAATCAAAGGGTAACCAAAGCGTAAACCTCGCCCCCCTAAACGCTTATGAATTCGCTGGCAAAGCCCGTCAAAAGAAGTGTAATCAAACCCCGCCTTACTTTGGTAATGAGGAACGCCATAGTTATATTGCGTATAACCGTTAATCACGACTAATGGGTGCCCTGCATCCGATTCGCAAACCGCGTAGGAATATGTCCCCATTTTACCTTTATCACCCTTGGCGGTGGCCATATCAGCGTCAAACGATAATGGGAAAGCTTTGGCTATCGAGTCCGCAACGCCATGCCCCATATAGTTAAAGCAATGCGCGCCATGAATAAGGACATCAAAGTGCCCTTCTTTTGCGAGTGAGACTATATCGCCAACAACAATATTAGCATTCAAAATAACAAAACCTTAACTTGTATTTTTTAAGGATTGGCGAAATTGCTCTATCATTCGAGCAAAGCGCATATAGTATTTTTCTTTATAAGGTAGCGGCGGTTCCTCGTAAGGCTTACCCACATCTTCAAGGGATTTTTTTACAATCAAGATTGAGTTGCTCGCCTCACCCGCCACCATCTTGTCGAGCAATTTCAAGAGGTCGTCATTGAAGGCTTTAAAACCATCCTCACCTAACGCCTCAACAATGCTATCTTTATATTCGTGGTCGGTCATAAAAAACAACGTGCGCTCGCAATAAAACGTAATGGCTTCACTGGCAATGCGAGAGAACCATGCGGTATTAACCGCGATTTCAGATTCAAGCGAAGGTGCGCGTGCATTAAGTTCTTTAACCACATCTTTTTCACTTTGAATACCCGTTAACTGGACAAGTTCAGCGATTGTTTTTTCAGCATCGTAAAAAATAAAAGGATCTCGAACGGATTCTATGTCTTTTCCTGCACGCGAAAAATGCTCTTTTTGTTTATCGTTCAATGTCGCGTTGAGCTCGTTAAACGCAACGGCATAGTCAATTATATGCAACAAAGACAATAATGTTTTTTGGGTAACAATCATGAGTGTTCCTTATTATGTAGTTCATTTATTATATCACGACAGCAATCATTTTGATTGTTTTTTGTATGTTGACAATAAAAAAATCATTTGCTATTCTAATGGAAGATTAAGCAGTTTCTCAACGTCACATCAGTCTTTTTCTAGGCGACAGCCTTCCGGTGCCAGCGATATTCGCGTATGGAAAAATCAATTCTTATTTCAGACGAACTTTTTTTCGGCTGTAAGAAAGCAACGGCACCCCTTTCATCAATGCAGCTAAAGGAAAAAGTAATGTCTATTTCAATACCATTTATGATTAATGATATGCGCGATGTTGACACTTTGTGCGAAAATCTATCTGTCGCAAGCAAGCAAAACAACAAGTCAGGCATTAAAGCGACTGTGTTGCGCTCGTTATTCGCCTCAGCGGTTATAGGACGCCCTAATGTAGCTGCATTGCGCTCTCACATCGAAGGCCAACCTGAAACGCCTGATAACGCCTTACTGATCAGCTACAAGGAAGAATCAGCAGAAGAATACCTTGGTAGGGCTATTGGGCTGGTTGAAGGGATTTTTGAGCAAGTGAGCTATGCAGATGGGTGCGCCGAGAACATCGCAAACATTGCTGACAATATGCTTTCTCTGCAAAATGAGCGTACCGCTCAAGCCATGAAGCTGTTGAAACAATTTGGCTTTAAGGACATTGCTCAAGACGTTGAAAGTGTCCTGGTACAAGGCGCAGCGTTGAAGCAATTGAACTCCATGTAAGTGCGAAGGGCGTTCGTGCTGCTTATTAGCTATCTTTACTCTTTATTTGATAGCACTAATCAGAGAACGCCTAATTTTGTGGTAGTATAGGGATAAATTATTTGCATATCATTCAAGGAAGAAATGTATGTTCGACAGTTTACCCCCAGAATCAACGCCCATTTTAACCGTTGTGTTTTTTGTTATCACGTTATTAGTCATCACGGTTTTAGCCATTCTTGCGTTTGCATTTTTTCATAAGGAAAAAAAATCTGACGATGAGATAGAGTCGCTTGCGACAGGATTAACAGAAAGTGAAAAGTCACACTTAAATGCCTTTAAATTTTACTCCGAATACCACATGCCAGAGCCCGCCAAAGAGAATTTGCTCAAAAAGCATCTTGTTAAAGAATCAGGTCAGGGTGTAGGGATAACGGATCTAGGGGTTTCCGTAGGTAAAAAAGCAGGGCTTTTCTCGAAGTCGGAGATGTTGATCACAGTTAACTGAACAATATTCCAAATATAAGAAAAAACCTGTTCATATCGCTATGAGCAGGTTTTTTTTGACTTGTAATTAACGTCGCCGTTGTAAGTGAGAGTCTTCTTCGGGATTAATGTCCGGCTCTTCGCCTTCAAATTCAATATCTGGTGCAGGCTCAGGCGTTTCAAAATGAACTAATGTATGCGCATTAATTGGATAGTCCCGAGGCGCAACCAAAAGCTGCTCCGCTTCGTATTCTGACGGTGAGGCGAAAGCAATCAGAACGTTGTCATCACGCACCAGTGCCGTCCCATCATTATCCATTGATATTCGTGCGCCATACTTCCGCTCTAAGGAGTGTGATACATCTTGTTTCTGCACTTGATAAAACGCAGAGACTTCCCCTGAAAACTCAAAACTGTAGTCGCGAGCGCTGACCTTTAACGATTCCGAAATGAAAGGTGTCATCAGCATGTCGTTAATGGTTTCGTATTGACTGTTGTTTTCAAGCTGCGTCAGCATGTCATCAAAACTGCCCGATTTTACGTTAGTGAAAGATGAAACAATGTTGCTAAGCTTTTTTATCGAGTTGATGTTGTCAATACGTTCTTTGACGAGCGGCCATAATAAGGTCACGTCATCCGATTCAAGACCATGGGTTTCTTTTTCAATCTCAGCTAAAGAGGCAAGTAAAAGCGCCACAGGTTGTCTTTCTGGTTTGTCGATAGGGTGAGTGCTGTCAATGGACAGTATTTCATGTTGTTGGCTTTCGCTGCCAGCGTTGAGATATTCCTCAAGCATTCTCGCCGTCGTGGGCGACGCCGTCGTGACCGGGCCAATGATGTGATGGTCGTAATGTGCGAAACTAGGGTTTGTCCAGTCATCTTTGGTTCTTGGCGCACCAAATTTAAGTATACGATCACCATCGGTTGTTGGGATAGTGATGTCCCCGCCGCTTGTGGGATTTTTATTGAGTTGTTCAGCGATTTGGTTCAACGCGGTCATATCCGCGCTTTGTATCACGTTGTTTAGGTAATCATTATCAGGGAGATTTAATATCGCACTCGATTCAAGCAACAAATAAGTCGGCGCAAATACTTTGTCTGCCAATAAGCGAGAGCCATCATCAGAGCGTTTTAAGGTGATGTCTACATCCATCGCAATAAGACCGTCATTATCGCTCAGGGTCAGGTTTAGTTTGTTACTCGGTTCTTGTGCCATGTTTTTCATCTTCTTGTGTTTAATCAGTTTGTATAACTGATTATATCACGAAAAAAACAGAACTATTTTCAAAAAAAAAGAGGTTGTTTTAAGTAACCTCTTTTTAGTTTGTCTCACAAGAATAGTTTTACATAGCCATTTGATTGAGTTTCAATTGGTTGTCCCAAAAGTTTTCATCAACATCAAACCGGTAAGGTGAATACGCATCTGTAGTCGGGGAAATAGACGGCATTAAAAAACCAGTGAAGGGGGCGAATTCGATATCCTTGACGCGGTCTTTGACACTTTCGAACATGACGGGATCGATAGGTGCACCATATTCATCAAGGAGTGCACGCGCTGCGTTATAATCCCCTTCGGATTTTATATCTTGGATCATCGATAAAAATTCGCCGTACCCCTTTCTTACAACGCTAGTATCAATAATTTCCAAACACTTTCCATGTTTGCCTTCAACCCATTTTATCCCATTATGCGCCAAGCAATATTCGTATACCCACTTATTATTCGCTTGACGGTTTTGAAAGTGAGCGGCTCCTAGCTTTGTGGTGCCATCAGGAATGCGAGCGAGTTGATACATGCAGCCTTCGGAAAGATAAGACGCGTACGTGGCTTTGAGGAACGCATCGTGGTCATCGATATCAACCGGTAACGACGCAATAAAGTCCTTGTCGCCCATCATGTAATACGCCACAAGATCAGCGCGACACTCTTCAATAAAGCTATAACACTCTTTTAGTGCTGTGTCAGGATTAACGCCAGGCTTTGCTTCACCAGAGGGATGCCCCGCACACTCATGCAAATAGACCATGATAACAAAGCTCAGATGCTTGTACTTATGAACCGCATCAAGGTGGGCTGGGGCAATAAAACGTTCCTGCATTTCAGCGGTGGTGCCATGATAGTCTCGCCCTTCAATGACGTTCATAAAAATGCTTGAACGGCTTCCTTTTTCCGCTTTTAGCCAGTTAGTGTTAGGCAGGTTGTTTCCAAGCGGCGCAAAAGGACTTGGTGGTCCCGCTAACGCGACAACATTAATAGCGGAGCCAAAGGCACCAACGGCTTTAGTTCTTTTGTATTCGGGACGGCAAGGTAATTTATCTTCAATATATTGCGCTTGATTGATAATCGCGTGAATGACGCCTGTAGCGACAGGTTCCCGCACCCCTAAAATGGTTTCGAATGAACCATGAACGCCCATAGGATCGTCATACGTTTCAATAAAACCGGAGATTAAGGTGATATTTGAAGTCGTATCTTGCATCCATGCTTCCGAGTGCGCAAGAAAATCCTCAGGATCGCCGGTCTCGTAATATTTAATTAACGTAGAAATGGTGAGGGACAGTGGTGATTCAAGATCGCACGCGGCAAGGGCGTGACGTAAATGCTTTACCTTTTCCGTTAAAATTTTCGCCACTCGTCCGCCATGGGCTTTGCATGTTGTTGAATAGCGCTCAACATTAAGGTTACCAAATTCATCACGGCACACATACAGGTTTAGCCCCATCGGTGGTGCGCGTTTTGGGTATCTAACGGCCCATGATTCGTTTAGTAAATTAATGACGGCCCGTCTTTCGCTTTCAGTCACGCACGTAATGTCGTGAGTGTTAAAACCAGAAACCCCATCTTTGTCGGTTTTGTACTCAGGCACAGAGGGGTCAAAAAGACCGGTACGCGCTAAAAACAGTGTATCTTCACTCGGCATGGTTTCATCAAGTGTGGCAATGGCCGCGTTGAATTCATCGTTAGTAAAAGAGGGAATGATACGGTCACCTTTACTCTCATGGTAAATCCCGCCGCACGCCCAGACCAATTGAAGCGTTTCATCAATGCGAGAACGCAGTGGAGACACGTTGTGAGCATCGCCGTCAGGTAAGTCAGGATGTGCTGATAATGCTTCTAGCGTCTCTTTAACGGCTAATGAGTAAGGGCTTGATTGGATGAAAAGTAAATCACGGGAGACCATTGCCGATAAATGCAAATGGTACAATACCTTTTGCTCTGATTTAGAGAGCGTTGATAGTTCGGGTAAGGGGATCGGATTTATTTGATAGCGTTCAGATAAGTTATTCATTTTGTTTGTGGCTATATAATTAAAAAGATGAGTTCATGATAACATAACTGAAAAGAAAAAACACGCAAGGGAAAGGATTTCCTTGCGTGTTGATGTTAACGTTTAGGACTACGAATAGGCTCAGGTGTTTGTTCCATTTCGTGTTTAAGTTCCACTTCCATATCGGGTTTGTTGTCGTTGGCTTCTGCGAGAAGGTAATCTTGTTGCGACTTAGGTAACGCATTAGCAATGAGACCTAGTAACCGATTGGGATTGCTTGCCACCGTCTTCGTTTTCAATGCTTTGTTGGCAATATCAATAAAGTCGTTACCCAGCTCAGGGAATTCTTGACGAAGGGCATTGGCGAGAATGACGCGTGCTGTACTCGGATCTTGAGATTGCATAATATCATCAACCACACTTAATACCGTTGTTTTTAACCTGAAGGTATTGGCGGTATGTATGCTGCGCATTGGCGAGTTTTTCTCAATGTCTTTCAGTGTTGATTTGGGTAGAGCAATTTCAAGCGTGTTTAAATCGGGATAAAATTGCTGTAAAGCGTGTGCTTCCCCTTTGCTCTTGAGTCGCATTAAGTGACCTTCACTTGCCATCATAATGGCAGTCGCATTCTGCAAATTTTGAGGATGCAAAGGATTCGGTTGGTAATTGTCGGCGGGATCAGGCAATGGTCCATTCATCGCAAAAACGAGATTGACGGTGTTTTTGAGCCTGTCTTCTTTGATTTTACTAGCCCGACTAAAAGAAAGCCCTTCTAAGCCTTTATTTTCGGCACGGCGAAGATGATTGCTGTCTGAGATGTGTTCGATAGTGAAATTTCGCATTTGTTCTCGAATAGATTTCACTTCATTGCTTTCAAGTGGAACGCCATCGGCATTGGCCAAGGGGAAGTGTTCTACAGCGGTCAGTATTTTGCTTATGGTACTGTTAATATAATCAACATCATCTTGTGTTGCTTGAGGAATGTACTTATCTGAATCCATACCATATAGTTTTCGGACGGCGGGTAAGGCGTCAGAGTAGTTATAACCTTCTAATTTCACATCACCAAAAGGTATTTTTATAGGGTTAACCCGGTTGGAAACCTGCTCAAGTAAACCCAAAAGAATGTTTTCGCCATCCATGTTGTTGTTAAAGAGCGCCCCAGATAATTTTCCCATTGCATTATCAGCGCCGTTGCTCGAAGGATAGAGATGGTCGCCCTTGCTTTTAAGAGAAAGCAGTTTCGCAACCGTGGCATCTAAAATCTCTTGTGGCGCGTGGACGTGAAAAATCGACGGTGTAGTAAAGTGGGAAAGACGTAGTATGGCGTCGCCTCTTAAGTTATCAAGTTCTGATGCAAGTGACGGGTGGTCGATATGTGTTTCGTTAAGGTAATGCTCAATTTCGCCTATGAAAAACATAAGACCGTCAGTGCTATTCCAACGAATAGCATCATTAAGTTGAGGTTTTATGTCATCCTGAGGTGCTAAACCATGAGCAACGAGCGCCATGAGCGCCTTCGGCTCAGTTTCGGTGCTGCCTTTCGTTAGTATGTCGACCACTGATTTGGCATGGTGGTATAGTGCATTTGGATACACGACATTTTGTTCAGGTGAAACAAGGTCTACCAACGAGGCGGCAATGTTTTTGATGTTCTGTTTGTTTTGGGTTGTATCGCTCATGACCCTTCCTTTTATAAGCAAAAAAGCCCGTCAGCGCGGGCTTTTTACATTTAACGTTTTAGTGCAGGCGTACCAATAGGCAAATCTTCTTGAGATGGCTCGAAGTGTTTTGCCAGTTCGGCACTGATACTGAACACTTCCCCTGGTTTATCCATATTTTCTTTTTGATCGTCCGGCAACTCGCGAATAATAGAATCAGCGATATTAAAGCCGTTTGTGGAAGAATGACGATGGCGAACCACTGAGCTAACAGCATAATCAAATCGGTCATCGATACCGGGCAGGTTTCTTCGGATAGCCTGTTTTAAAGCAACGTTTAAAGGACCATCTTCAACCGCTTTGGTGTTATCTTTAGAAAACCCGAGAGATTCAAAGGTGTCATGTATCGTTTCGCCAAGGGTGAACTTAGCCGCCGAGAGAGGACGTTTAATTACATCATAGTTGTGTAGCGCCTGCAATTCCGCGTCGGAGAATGTAAATTCTCGAACAGAGAGATCGGGATAGCGTTTTTGGAGTGCCGCAAGACTTTCCGGTGTGTCTATACGCACCATTCGTCCGCCACTATCTTTCGCCATTTGATTAACCATTTCAACGGTCTCAGATAAACTGAAATTGCGTTTTTCTGGCATTGATTCCGCGGGGAAGTCGCCATTGATGGCAAACGTAAACGTGTTTGACGGTGTTTGAAAGGCGCGTGCTTTATCTTGCGCTTGTTTAAAGGTCTTCCCTTCACTTCGCATATAGGGCAAGAACCGTAATGCGTTACTGTTTTGTATTTGCATTGTTACGTAACTGGTGATTCTGTCGAGTGCTATATTGCGCTCAAAATCATCTAGTGGCTCGCCTGGGATATCAACCAATGTCGCGCTTTTGGTATACTTTAATATGGCTAAAGCCGCAGCATTGACGATGTCAGCATCTTGCTGTGATGGGGAAGGGACGTCAGAGGTAATACTATAACTGTCTGTGCGAAGTTGACGAAAAGAGCGCGCGTTACCCCCCCCTACGCCTTTCGGGATGGTTAGCGTATTGTCCTTATTGTCGTAAAGCTGCTGAAGGAGCATTGCGTAGACGTCGTCCCCGTAATTGTGATCAGGGTTATTTGTTAATAGTGCCAATTGCGCTATCGTGTTGTGACCGCCGTTCGTCATATCGTAAAGATAATCACCATGAGTGTTAAGCCGCGTCATGCTTTCTGCAATTTTAGCGATAGCTTCATTTTTAGGGTGCATATCAAGCTTGTTGGCGGTTGTTTTTGCGCCAATGTCAAGGATGAGCCCATTGTTCAACGCTTCCAGCTCTTTCTCATAGTTGTAATAATTGTCTTCGTACAGGCCATGCTCAAAGTTCGACAACTGTATGCGTGCGAAAATAAGCCCATCGACAGTGTCGACCGGCATAATATCGTCGCCTCGTGGGGTAATAGCGCCATCCTCACGTTCAAAATTGTAATCAGGGTAATTGGCTTTTAATGATTCTTCATTCATCGTCAAAAGTTTGCTCGCCAGACGATCATTCATTTCATTCTGAGACAGCGCATCAAAGGGGCCAATTAAGCGCTCAGCAAGCGCCTTCGCAGGTTTTGCGGCTGGTGACGCATCATCATCAAGTCGAGACAATGATGACAGCAGCCCCGCAACGTTTGCGATAACCTGACTGTGTTTTTGAGAGGTAGACATAATAATAAACCTTTTGTTTTATTGTGAATTACCTAGATAGTATCACTCAATAGAGGCAGGGGAGAAAAATAACCTAAAAAAAGACAAAAAAAAGTACATGTAACTAATACTTAGATTAAAAGGTTAGAAAACCCCGTAATGACGTAGCCTACGGTATGGCTTTCTAACTTTTATCCAATTTCTCTAATTTTTCATTAACTCTAGCAGTAAAATGAGATATCCAAAGAAACTAAAAGTTAGATGAATACTCCCCGCTTTTATCTAACTTCTACTTGCACTTTATAGTCTAGAATAAGTTTTTGAATTGTTAGCACTAGAGTTATGGGGATACGCATTACTTTACTGCATTAACCTTTTTTCGACCTCGCGATGTGCGAGAACAATAAAGTAACATATAGAAAATGTCTCATAATGGTCAAAACAGGATATTACAGGCAGTAGCCGGGGGTTAAAAAGTGGGCCTATTATTCATATGCAAATCCGTGGAGGTGTTCCTCCTTTGCATTAAACATCCATGACGCTTATTGTGTGAATCGTCCATCGACTGCCATGCATACTTTACTGATGGCGCGAACAAATTCTACTCCGAAGGGCACTACTCCTAAAATAGGCAGAGTTGCGTAATTCATTGAATACCGCACGCAACAGGTTGCTTGAAGCCGAGACACATTCTTAGTCACAGAATTCGCTGCGGTTGTCTGCCGTGATAGTACGAACATGACCTCGATATTTCTACAATATGCCGACCGTGGCCCGAGCCACATCCGCTGTACTTTTCGCTCGGACTTTGCGTATCAGGTACAGCCACTTTTCCGCTCGACCAAACTAACAATCGCGCCCCTTCCTTGTTTACTCAGAACTGTATCGGCTTCCCAGTCGCTGAACCGCTGCATCTTCTTCAGAATTAGTCCTACTGTCAATTAGGAAATGCTCTATGGAATTACCAGTAGTTTTGGGACTGTCTTGAGAACCTTGAGGAAAGAAGAAGGGCTGTCTCAGGAACGACTTGCTCAGTTGGCAAATTTAGATAGAACTTATATCTAGTTGCTTGAAAGAGGGTTGAGACAACCTACAATTGAGTTTTTGTTTTCTTTATCGAACAGTTCCTGTCTAAAACCTTCTTTGATTATTGAGTTGGTTGAGGAGCAGATGAAAAAAGACATAAACCGTTAACATAATTTGACTATCCCGCAACCTGAAAATCATTAGTGGGATCGTATTCAAAAGAGAATGGCTTGGGGTGCTTTTTATCGGTTCTGAAAACAATGTAGGTTAAAGTATTATCAAGACAAGTGGTTGTCATATGAATAATACCGTCAGACTCACGACCAGGATAATCTTTATCGTTTCCTGAGCCTTTATTATAGTCCACAAACCCTACATGATAATGATGTAGATTGTTGGCACGCGCTTCATTCAACCAGTCCTCATGTCTCTTAGAGGTGGGTTCTCCATATTCCCAAGAAGGCTTATACTTACCCTCCAACTCAGAAACCTCATAACCGTTGTTAACCAACTTAATGAAATTGCTAAACATTTTTCTTAACAATAGTTCAGGAATCTCTCCGGCTTCTGCTTTGGCCTTAAGCGGAATAGAAACTTTTGCTTCAGTGTCCATACTCATTACATCTTAAGTCTATTGGGGGGTTGTCATCCAAGCAACGAAGTCATCTTCGCTTTGAATAGTTTTAGGAACTGTGATTGAGCCTTTGCGAGCTGCATCAATCGCATCGTAGACTATACTTTCACCGAAAAGGTTTAACGCCTCTGATTGAAAGTGTTCTCTAAGCTCTAATGTAGTTATTTCGCCGTTGTCTGACGTTCCGTTTGGTGTCCCGTCTGGTGTCCCGTCTATACTGTGCTTTAACCAAGGAGATTCATTGTGTGTAGAGGTCACAAGTTCATTTGCACTTTTAGGACCATAGATCTTGACTACGAAATCTACCACATCTTCAATTGCGCTTGATGGTTGGTCAAACATACCGAATTGATCCTCGAAATAATGGAGAGGAATATCGTTGTAACCATAGCACTTAAGATCATGGTAAAGGGGGACCACAACAGGCCCGTTATCCCACGCTACCACTTTATCGGTAAACGCCTTTTCACCGATAATAGCGATAGAATATCCTTGGACATAATACATTAGCTTTTGAAGCTTCAAATTGGAAACCTCGTACCCTTTCTCTAAACATTTTATCGCTAAATGTCCAGCTACAGGCTTATAAATCATAATGGATCCTTTTTATCCTTATGCTACTAACGTAACAGATAATACTTGACAAGCCAAATACAACAAAAATTTTTACGCTTGTCGAAGTGGGCGCACAATTGGGTTTAGCGCCTTGGCATTTTCTTCGTTTAGCCATTCTTTCTCTCGCTCTTTGGTAAGTGAAGCCACTATTATACAGGGTTACTTTTAAAGATCAAATTGATTGTTATCATTTGTGGCTTTAATTAACGTTCTCAGGATGTGAATTTCGTCGAGCGTGATAACTCGCTGCTCGATACGAGAGAGTATCTCATCCGTATATTCGCTAAGAGCTGAAAGTTGGTACCCATAGTTATAGAAGTGAGGGTTAATGTGCTGATTGGCTAACGCTGCTCTGAGTGGTTGAGGATCATCAAAGAACGCAACCTCAACTTGTTTCATGGTGTTGTTGAGCAGCAAATCATCCACAAGTTCTAAGTTATGAATGTCACTTTGTAAGTGCAATGGTAGTGGCGTTTTAAGGATGCTTTTGTTACGCCACAACGAGCGCCAGAGCCCACGAGCCCCGTCACTTACCCTAGTGCAGTCGGGCGACAGCGTCTTGCCACGCTCGGTTAGCCAAGCTAGCGTACAAAGATAGAGTGTTGTACCTAACCGCTGGTTTACGGTAGCACACACCGACCTTTTGATGCGCCAATGTACCTCATTCGGGTCATCACTGGTTAGTTTTGCCCCGGCTACAATCTCGCTTTTTGCGTTAAGGAGCAAGGAAAGTCGGGCGTCTTTATCAATGATCACGCGCCAATCGGAGCCTAAAACAGAGGGTGCGACTTGCATTATAGTATGCTGTCAATCTTGTCTAGGCATGTATATATTTCGTTGGCTTCTGTAATGTCATTACGATCCCATGCCAGTAACTTGTCGATAAAGGCACTTGTTTTGTCATTAATGAAATTGTCAGGCAAAGCATTAATGCATGCGGGTATCCCTTGTTCAACACTATCAAGCACTTTTTGGTAATCTCGGCCAAACACGTGGATATCGCCGGCCACAAAAGGGATGTGCATGCCGTCACGAGAGATATTGTTTATAACATTGCGCTCAAGAAACTTTTTGCTATCTTCAATATAGTCATCGATAATGACGTTTACTATATTTTGATAAAGGCGCAACATGCCAATCGCATAGTGATAATCATCATCAGAGGTCATGCAGCGGTGGCATACGACCCCCACACTTGCTGTCATTTCTTTGAAGGTTTCAAGTGTGATGCAGTCTTGCTTAAGGAAAAACGAAAGTGGCCTTAACGTCGTAGGACCGAATATTTCATCCCCAAACCACATATTTTTCAATTCGAGCCACGCTCCCACAGCCCTTCTTTTCGCTGAGTTTTCTCGATGTGATTGTAGCAGTGAGAAAACGTCATGGGCATGAGTTGGCGATGCCGCTTTGATAAATTTTTCAAATGAGGAACCGGACAAGCAGAATGACACGCCGCCAATCGTGCTGAGTTCCAATTGCAACTTTACCGTGCCTTGAGAAAGAAATGCTGGTATGTCATTGTCGATTGCTGTGAAGTTTGAAATCAGTTTTATCATAGTATTTTTCTTTTTTTTGTGAGTGCGGTAAGTATACCATTTACACCACATAAAAAACTATAATTTTTAGTTAAAAACTCACTTGAGGCCCAAGGATCTGGAAGTCCGCTTCAAGCTGGCGGGATGTGATACCGACCGACCGAGGAAGTTTACTCATAGCAGGCAATTCCATGGACGGCATGACGCATTGTGCCACCTCAAAGTCAGGGCATGAATTATCTAAAAATTCATCATCCATGACGGGGTTCATAAGTGCAGACATTTGCGGACTAAACATAGACCCTAAAAGTATGTTTTTGATTTGTGAAGCTTGAGCCTGGTTGTTACTTAAGCGAGCATGATATTTATTAGCAAGCTTGTCTGTGTAATTTTCAATGCAGGTTTCTATTTCGCGTTGTGCGCACTGATAGGCTACTTTTTGCTCCGCTAACTGTTCGCCAGAACCATCATCTGTCAGAAGTGGAGAGTAAAGTGACAGCGCCGCATTAAGGCGCGCAATATGATAAGCAATGGTTTTTAATTCAGTGTCACTGTAATTTTGCTCGATAATTTGCTTTGTAGCCACAGCGTCGTCAGACGCCGTGGGTGGTGCAGCAATCGTCTTTGCGCCAACGGTTGTCGTTAGTAGCGCGAAAGAAAAAGCGATAACGCCTTTGTGTAACATTCCCATAGTGTAACTCTCCCTGTGAAACACCATAATATCACAAAAGTGCGGCATGGGGCTTAATGTAACGCTTTTTTAAGGTCAGCCAACGCTTTCTTTTCAATTTGACGTACACGCTCTGCGCTAATGTCATGTTTGTCGCCTAGTGATTGCAGTGATGCTTTATCCTCGTCAACAGTTAACCAACGCTGAGAGATAATGTCACACTCTCTATCATTAAGAAGCAAAGGGAGTGTTTCTTTTATTAATTCAATACGCTCGCTTTCACGCCCGGCTGAGTGAATAACATCAGGGGCGAATTCAGTGGAAGCTTTGTATTTATCAAAGATGGCAGAAGAATCAATGCGATCAGCGTCGATGGGTTTTTCGAGCTCAGTAGAATCCCACTGAAAATCACTATGGTTCATGTAAAGTAACATTTCATTGAGTTCACCTGGTGTTACCTTCATTTTTTTTGCCACGATAGCATTCAGCTCTGAATGACTCATTTCAGGATGTGCATTTTTTTCTTTCATAATGTTAGAGCGTGCTTTAAAAAACAAATGACGCAATGGCTTAGTTGTCGCTTTTTTAACCATACGGTAATTTTTAATAATGAACTCATTCATTTCTGAAATGATATATTGATGAGCAAAAGTACCTAGTTGGCTAGCGTGAGACTCGTCATAGCGATAAATGGCCTTTAAAAGCCCGATTAGCCCTTCTGAAATAAGATCGGCGACATCGAGGTTATACCCATTAAGCCTCTTTGCAAGTCTAATAACATAGCCAGTGTAGCTTTCAGTGAGAATTTCAATAGCCTTAGCGTCGTTATTTTGCGCGCGTTTAACAAGGGTAATTTCATCTTGCTTGGTGAGTGATTCATGACGGACCCTAAGACTAATCCCGTGAACATTAATATTTTTTACTTTAGTTTCTGTTTCTGTGTGCATGTTTTAACATTATCCTTGAATTGAGGCCCATTTTCTCACGAGTGAAATTTATTATCAACAATAATGATGTAATTTTAACTAATCATTTTGATTTGACCTCATAGAGGTTAATTGGTATATTTCTATATCCAACAAAGGAAACGCTCCAATGAAGCATTTTGTATTAAGAGGTTCAATGACTTTCACCTAAGTGTATTTTTAAACTTAGGAGAACAGCATGGCAAAGCTTATCAACATCGCCCCATATGAGCCAAAAATTGTAGAGCATACATTAAAAGGCAGAGTGGTTCATGACAGTTTAGCTGATTATGAACAAAACAAGCAATATCGACTAACCGGGGAAAGCCCAGGTGTCCGTTGCTATCATTGCGGCAGCTATTACCGTAGCGAAAAAGATGCTGAACGCCACGTGTGTTGGAGCAGATTTAGTTCGCCGTCTAGCGCCAAGGATACTCCCATTCCCGCTTTCGCGCTTGTCGCAAAAGTGACGACGGAGTTTGGTGACCCTGTAAAGAGGGGGTCTTACAGTTTTTGTGGTAAGGGGACACGTGAGGAAAACTGGTTAAGTTCATGGTGCACACCAACCGAACGAGGCAAGAACAAGAGAAAAAAAGAATCTTGGACGACTCAGATTAACCGTCAGAAAGGGAAAAGTTGGAAGAATTTAAAGCATCGTAAGCAATGGATGGTGAATATATAAAAAAGCCCTGATATATTGTCAGGGCGTTTTTAGATTTTAAATTCAAGATTTTTTCTTTCGACGGAACGCGCCGAAGCCAAGTCCCACTAATGCTGCTAATCCCCCAGCGGCAAAAGGGGAGTTTACGCTGGCTACGCTACCCCATCCACCATCACCGCTATATACCCCCGCGGTGTTGTTCCCGCCATCAACAGAGGTGATGTTGTAAGTATCATCAAACATGACGCCCGTGATGTTGTCTTCATATATGCCTGATTGACTTGTGTAAAAGGCAGTATTGACCGCAGAGTTTGAAATAACAAGATCATCTGTTAGACCGCTATATGAGGATCTAAATGCATAATCCAAATCAAACGAAGAGTTCTCAATTGTGACATTGATATCCCATTTGTTGGCATAAGTTAGGCTAGGTGCACTATCACCACTGGATTTGAATACAGTGTTGTAAAAGGCCGCATTGATATTACCCCCAAGTGCACCAAAAAAAGCCGTTGAGTAATTTTTGTTACGGTCGTCCGTATATCGAACAAAGGTCATTCCGAAAATTTGAGAATAAGCGTCGGAGCTGCCGCTATAACCGGAAAACATGTGCATATCACGCGCATTAGAATTAGCCCCATCAATATAAAGTATAGTTTCGCCACCAACGCCGATAAAATCAATGTTTTTGCCACCGTTGTTAAGGCCGGTATATACGCCGTATGAACTGGATTTGTCGGTGACGCGAGTAATATCATGCGCACCTGGATTAACATAAACAGCATCGCCATCGGAGGCCGCAGAGACGGCTTGTTTAACGGTGGCAAAAGGGTTGTCAGCGCTTCCCGTATTGGTGTTATCTCCGTTGACGTCAACGTAGTAAATATTATTGTAAATAGAGAGATCTGCTAGTTCAGCGACAGCAGCATGGCTTGTTAATACTGCCAACGTTAAAGTGGCAATGCAAGTAAATTTCATAATAGACCTTAATGTGTGTTTTTCTGTTTTTGTTAAAGCAAAACTAATGCCAGAAAACCCACTAAAGTTTGTTAATTGGGTTGAGGTGATGTGCTTTTTGAGCGAGAGAGAATGAATGCCGCAACAATCAAAGCAATCCCCGTTGGGACTCCCACATCAAATGTAGTCGGTTCTTGAGCCAGTGCGATGGTGGGTGAAGCAAGCGTGAGAAGTGCAGTTGTTAATAATGTCTTCATGTCGAAATCCTTTTCGGGGTACGTTAGCGTAGGGTGGTAATCATAGCACAAAAAACATGAAATAGTTCCCTGGCTCCATAAATAGCGACTAAATGTGTGATAACATCATTTCTATTAACGGTGTCAAAAAAAGAGAACATGATGTCAGATAAAATTAGATTTATACATGGAAGCCATATTCGTACGGACGACCCCGAGTCAATCGAATTGAAACTTTTCGACCATACAAAAAAGCATAGCGAGAAGGCTGACCATATCAACAACGGCACGAATGCCTATGGGCCTGGAATTTATGCTTATGTTATGCGGGAGGGGAATGCTCATAAGAACCTGCAAGACGCCGTTAATGGTTATGTAGGACATGAAGGGGAAGGGTCTATTATCGGCTTTTCTATTTATGATGTTGATGGTTTTACCGAAGAACCTATTCTTGCTGCTAATGAATACCCTGTAGATGAAATCAGCGATGAGAATTGGATAGTAGCCATCGAGGCTTACATGGAAGCAAAAGATGTTGCTGGTGGGCTTGAGTATGACAAGTTAATCAATGCGATTGACGGCATTAGAGATGAGTGGGATTTTGAAGGTGAATGGTCCGAACAATTGCAAAATGAATTTGAGACGGCCTGTGAACTTTATGGAACATGCTTAGATGTCGATGAGTTGCGCTTTGAAGATTATGAATCCCCCGATGAATGGTATAATGCGGTTGAGGAGAATATCGCATTGAGTCGCCCCACGTCTCACATTCATGATGAAGGCTCCTCCGCATCTATATTAAACTTCGCTAAGGAGTCAGCTATAAATGGACGTTTATATGCTGGAGAGGCGAACTTATGGGGTGTGCTTTTTTATCTTCACGATACCCTCGCGGTTAAGGAGTCGAGTTTAGGGGTAGAGATGCAAAATGACTTATTTCAAAAGGCCATCATTGATAGTCTACCTGAAGATGATGTTAATAAGTTAACGTACGCGCATGTTAATTTTAACGCTGAACAGGAAATGACTGAAAATTCGTATTGTGTGGTATTTGGCACCCACAAAACCCAAATCGATGTTGTTCAGCAAATAACTCGTCCGATTGATGAAGAAAAATACGCCGAGTTCAAAGAAGGTATTGATGAAATTCACAACTCACCCTCTAAAAGAGCATTAACGACAGAGCAGGTTGAGTCACTTGTTAAGGATGTTGAGAACGACGTCTATGGCCACAGTTTATCAGATCACGTGACGCACGCTGCCACGGTGAATAGAAGGGATCCACTCATCTTGAAACGTCAATTTAGAATGTATTGTGCAGAAGAAAAGACGACCCTTTGGGAACGCCGACCTGGTGAGGCAGAAAACTATAAGTTTGATGTACAAGGCCCGGAAATCGAGCAGGATTTAGCCTTAAATGTCGAGCTGGAACAAGATGCCAGCGCGTTAAGATTAAGGTAATGTTACCGGCGTCCGGGGGCGGCCACCTCCGGCGCAACATCAATACTCTGCTTAGGCGTGGACGTCACAGCATTAGGGAACGCCAAGTCGGCGGGGCGCGGTGACAACTTTTGTATTTGCTTGATAACCCGATTAATAAAGTCATTAGTGTCTTTTTTCCCCGTTGCGTATACAAATCGTTCAATCGATGATACGGCCATTTCGGGGAACTCATTTCCATGTTCTCTAAATTCATCAATAAACAACTGCGCAAGTTGGTTCGGTTTAACGACATCTTTTGAGTTGATGTAAATCTCATGAAAGGCTTCAAACATCTCATCTTCACGATGCGGGATGTAATCGGTGTTACCCGAGTCCCCATTGCTCAAAGGGGCTAAGTGTTCTCTTTCGGGTTCGTCGTAAAACGTAATGCGTTTATTTTCTAACCCCTCTAATTCAAAGGCTTTTGCCAACCCTTTATGTAGGGGAATGTTGACGTATTTTTGAAAGGTGTGCATCCAACCTTGCACGCTGTTAGGCAGCGTGTAATCTGGGCCTTTCAAGGTGTCCATTAAATCATAAATAGCATCAACAGCCGGTGTCGTTCTACCAGAAAAATTGCTAGGCATAACAGAAGGGGAAGGGTTGCCGTAAATTATCCGACTTGCCAGTGCAGCCCGAATATGGATCTCGGAATCAGTGAACTCAACGTTCGTATTTAAGTTGCGCTGCATCATATGATGACGGGTCAGCGTGAGATCAAGCTTATTGAGCGGCTTTTTCAAAAAGTCCGGCATGTAAGCGAAAACGCGCGCAATTTTGGCGAGATTTATCTTTTTCTCGTGCGCGAATGATTCCACGGCATCCAGAAAGGGGTGCGTTGCTGGGTTGCCTTCAATGTAAAGGTGCATTTTTTTACCACTTTCCGCGAGATGGCGTCCAAGCGTGGCCCATGCATCCCCTTCATTTTCATTAAGTGGTTTTGTTGGCAAGAGTACGGCGACACGTTCAGGTTGCCCCGGCTTTTTATATTTGTGTGGGTTGAGCATTAATTCTAATGCTTGTTCTAGCGTTTTTCTTGCTCGCTCATCCACCAAATTATTGAGTCGCTGTATTCCTGTCGCCTGATGATTAGGGACGTGGGCTGGTACGTGATGCGTCTTTAACCGCCAATCAAACTCATTCACTTTTGAATGAATCTCATTGAGGTAAAAATCCTCTAAAGAATGTGTCATGTTGGCAGCGTCAAAATCACGAATACGCAGGATAGCCCCTTGGCAATCGCTGTGGATATTGATGGTGCTCCCTGCCAACTCATGCTTTTTTTGGCCAGCACCTCGCTGGGCAAGTTCTCTCAATCCTACTAGGATGGCTAAGATCTCACCTTCTTGACTCGTACGCTGTTCCGCTGCCACTCCTTGGTACATGAGAGTTTCGGAGTTACCCGCGCGGTTTGGCTCGCCTTTCTCATTCCGTTCAATATTGATGAGTCCGGCGTAACCTGAAAACCACAATTTCTCATTATACGAAGCATCGCAGACGATTTTTATTATAGCCACAATGCCCTCCTAAAGGCTTATGGTAAGTGTGCTGCGCCTTAGCTTATGCATAAACCTCAAATACGAGGTCTCTTTGTTCTATTTTATCACAACTGTCAACTAAATAGAAAAATTAAAATGGGAAAGTCATCGTTTTATCGACGAAATTACAAGAAATACCCATATTTTAGATATTTTTTCGTGATTTTTATTTTTTTAATTTTGTGTGTTTTTATTTTTTTTAGAAAAGTATGTGTTTATTTTCAGTCTAATAGGGTTTTCAACAACGTAGAACGAAAACCATGCAGTGGTAAAGGTCATCAGCAGACCTGCTATGACGAGGTGAGTAGGGTATCCTTGAGCGCCAACATAGGCGTAAAGGGGCTGTTGCCATATATAGAGAGAAAATGACCATAGGCCAATTAAACGCAATGGCGTCCAGCAAAGGCAGTGTTGAAACCACTTGTAGCTGTCCGTGAGGTGGACAATGGAAAAGGCGAAAAGAAAAGGAGCGACTGCGTCTTTTGCTGCCCAGTGTGCGCTATCGGAATAACAATAAATTCCCGCTGCGATGGTGGCGAGCGGGAGCCAGGCAAGCGATTGATGTAATCGCGGCTTGTTTATCGCATACCCGCCTGAAAGCATAATGTAGGCAAGATTGGCTTCGGTTTGGCGAGAAAGGGAGGGGTAAAGCTCACTTAGCGACTCGACATTGATAATATAATAAAGATCGATACCTATGCTTAAGAGCCCAATGCTCATAAGAGCAGCACCGGCGACCTTGATGTTACGAATAAAAAGGGTCAGTAGACTTAATAGTATGTAAGCGTGCTCTTCCACATTTAAAGACCACAAATGCCCAATAGGAAGATCCGTTTTCCATATGTGGATATCGCCAAAATAACTGCGAAGGAACGTTAATGTGGCCCAAAAGTTTTCCGCTTCTTGGCTTCCCCTAAATGCGCCCCACCCGTAAATGAGAAGCACAAAGATGAGAAAGACGGGGAATACACGGGATAGACGACGTTGATAGAAGATGCTTAAAGGGGTGCGTTTGACGAATAAAATGCGAGCCATTAATAAGCCAGAAAGTGCGAAGAATAAATTCACGCCCATACTGCCAATATAAAATGCTTTCACGTTGCAAAAATGACTAATTAAAACAAGCGATACGGCAATCCCTCGCCATCCATCAAAAACACCAACATGCCCATTCCCTAACGGAGGGAGCTGGAGTGAATTCATCCATTTATTCACAACATTACCTTGTATTAAATTAAAGCCCTAAAGACATTACATGAGATAGGCGTTCCACCGCATCTTTGATGTTTTGTGGTGAAGTGTAACGACCAAAGCTCATTCGGATGTCGGCATCACGGCTGTTGGCGCTCCCTTTTGTAGCTTCAATGACATAAGAGCCAGCCTTGCTTTGGGAGTTGCATGCTGAGCCTGTGGAGATAGCTACCGTCCATGTTGTCACAAGCATATCAGGGTCGATGCCCAAAATACGTAAATTGACGATACCTGGGTAGCCGCCGTCCTGAGTGCTATTGAGTTGATAATCAACATCGATGTTATTGAGTTCTTTAATCAGCAGTTCTTTTAGGGCGGTGACATGTTGAAAGTCTTCATCCATTTTTAACCGGCATTCCGCTGCGGCTTCACCCATACCGATAATTTGATGTGTCGCGAGCGTACCGGGACGCAATCCGTTTTCTTGATCACCACCAAACGTTACCGGTAAAAGCTGCCTGCGGCTTCGACGGTTAGCGAAAAGCGCTCCAATCCCTTTCGGGCCGTAAAACTTATGGGCAGAGAACGTCATCATGTCGACACATTTCAATTGCTTTATATCAAGGGGGAATTTCCCCACGCTTTGCGCCGCGTCAACGTGAAAAAGGGTGCTTGAGGAATGCTTTTGGATCATATCACCAATCGCTTGGATGTCATTAACGCTCCCGAGCTCATTATTAACATGCATGATAGAGACAAGCACGGTGCGCGGTGTTAGCGCTTCTTGTACAGCCTCTGCCGTAATGACGCCGTGACAATCTGGCGTCAGGTAGGTTACCTGTGCACCTTTACTTTCTAAGTATTGACACGTTGCCAGTACGGCTTTGTGTTCAATAGATGACGTCACGATATGTGCACCGTCGTCAATGCACGACGCGACAATGCCCATGAGGGCTAAATTATTGGCTTCGGTTGCCCCGCTGGTAAACGTAACATCACGCGGTTTGGCGTTGATGAGTCCGGCGACTTGTTCTCGTGCAGTATGCACAAGCGTCTGAGCGTTCCAACCATAGGCATGCGTACTAGATGATGGGTTGCCAAGTTCAAAGGGGTTGCTGAGGACTTCGCACATGCGTTTAGACACAACGGGAGAAAGTGGTGTCGTCGCGGCGTAGTCTAAGTAAATAGGGGGCGTCATCAAAAAGTCCTTTTATTTTTTAGCAGCATTCCATGCTGATATAGATTGAATAATATCACAAAAAACCTTTTATTGATAAAAGTATTAGTTACTATTGAATAGACGGTTTTCATCACAGTTGATATTGCTGCAAGTCTCGAAATGCATAGAATGCAATTGCCACGCAAAACGTCCACAGGATGGGCAGTTTAATGCAACCCTTGGATTTGCCTTTCGACGCTTTTCAAGTTTCACATGATTTGGGGTCACAAGCCCTGCACCTTGCACCATGGTTCTTTTATTAAAAGAGGACATGGCGAAAGTACGACGCTTCTTTTCCACGACAAGAGCAGCAGGTAAAACGACATAACGTTCAGAGAGCAGCTTAGCTTGGTCTTTGCTTAATCGGGTGGCATGGTCAACACATAAGGTGTCGCCTTGCTCTGAGTGCCAGTATACATCGTTACCTGCCCACTTACCTTTAATGTAAGCGAGATATTCTGAATGTTGTTTTGAGAACGTCGATTCGATGGGGATAACTTGCGAATCAACTTTTGATACCGTAAGAGCATCAATGTGGTCTGCGCTAATGGGCAAATCGTATTCCCGTGCGCCTTCCCATGCTTGTTGTGCTTCTTCACGGGTTAAGGTCTTGGCCTTTTCGACATCGGTCGTATAACCAACACCAGCTTTTCCATGGAAGGCAACATTTCCGCCCACATTATCTCTAAAACACGCCAGATAAAATCGATTTCTCATTGTTGTACCCTTATTTTAAAACTGCACTTAGTATGCATCAAAATGATTACCGATTCAACGTTTTTATTGATTTGCTTTGTCGTTTTAGATATAGTGTTTTACACTTAACAGGAGGTGGTATTAATGCGTAAAGTTTTATTATTGGCGGGGTTTATAGCCTTTTCAATTAACGCCCAGGAGGCACACCAAGGGAAAATTGTCACTACATCAAAATCCGGTGCGCAAGATGTTGAATCGACTGTTATAGAAACGGAAACAATAACAACCAATACTGGCGAAATGATAGAGCGTAGCTTAACGATTACGCCTTGGATCGTTTATCAAAAAAACAAACGTGGCGTGCTTAAAACAAGAAGTTATATTTGGGTGGAGAATGGAAAGGAAGTGCGTAGTTGCGAGGAAAGTGCTTTTCTGTCTGCCGCTGTGAAAAAAGCACTCGGGCATGAAACCATCACCTCTCAAGTGTTAGCCTCGGAATGTGACTTTTTAACCTTGAGTGAAAAAGGATGGATGATTGCCCCCAACGCTTACCCAAGTCGGCGCGCCTACCTCGTCGCAAACTAATAAAAGTGGCGCATTGTTTGCTTTATGAATAAACATAAAGCAAACAAGGAAGATTTCATGTTTAAAAAAATAATGGTCGTTGCAGCACTGGGGTGCTTTTCTCTCACAACCTCTGCGGCCATTGTCGATTGGAGCCCAGCCTACGACACGTCAAGTGATGCTGATGTCGAGACGATAGGAACGTTAGTGGAGGCAATAAACCCTTCATTTTCTGATTATGATGGCCTCGACATTACCGTCAACGGCGTCACCTTTACTTATAATTCAACCGTTCTTGATCTAGATACTGAAGCTTCTTTGCTGGGTGAGGGGGACACCAGTGGTGATCTTAATTACGACACCTTCTTGTCCACGTTCGATTATGGCAATGGCACCGATCCTTACTCCTACACATTAGCCGATGGATTGCTTAATGCAGGTGCCACTTATATGGTACAACTGTGGTTTACCGACTCACGAGATCATCTTGCGTATGATTATATGTCTTACGGTGATGGTCAAGGTAATAGCGTGTCGCTTTACAATAAAGGTGATAATAGCTTAGGTGAGTATGCAGTCGGTTATTTCATTGCGGATGGTGACGGGCAAGAGCTGGTCATGCAAACTGGTGAGTTCTATAGCAACATTCACCTAACAGCCTACCAAGTGCGAGAAATCAGTGTTGACCAATACGGTTATGCGGTTGATGCTCGGGTCGGTGTATTAGGCGTTATGGGATTGATGATGGTTGGATGCGGGGCGCTAAAACAGCGCCGCCGACAAGGTTAGCAAAACGCAGTGACGAAGGCATCGTCTTTTGGTGTTGCGGTGTTACTGCATTCTTCTTCTTCGGTAATATAAGAGACTTCCACACCTAACGTTTCCAAGTTTGATGCTGCCGCACTATTGATTGGTGACGCTGTGAACGGTGTGGCGGTTATTGCTGCAACAAAGGCGGCTGCGCCAAAAACAAATAACCCTATGTCTCGTGTTTTGTGTGTAAGTGTGTGTGTGGAACGCATGATTTTATCTCTCTGTTTGTGAGGTTTAATAGTAATAAACCTTGTTCACAAAATCAACTAAAAATCCTTTAAAAAGCGAGAAGTTATTTTATTTCAAGTTTTGTTTATGGCAAGTAAATTGAAATATAACAATGTTTATTTAAGGCGCGCCAGAAGCCCTACTGGGCAACGCCTTAGGGATTGAACAAGGATTCTTTTGCAGCGAAGTGTGCCCAATCTTTAACATCGTCTTGTACGCGTTTAATGTCACGATTGGCATCAATGGTGATAATGTTTTCAGGAAAATATTCAGCCAATGCGCGGTACCCACGTTGGCGACGGTAGATGTTTTCTATACTTTCGAGCTCAAGGCGATCTAAAACGCCTCGCCCTCGCGCTCTTTCTAATCCAATCTCAGGATCAACATCAAGAAACAAAATAAATCGTGGCTTTGCGCCTTCAAGGGATTGATTGATGACTTGAGAGAAAAGAACCATGTCTAGCTCACGTTCATGGATTTGATAAGCATATGTACAACCCCATCCGCGATCTTCGATAATGGTTTTACCTTCTTGCAAGAGGGGTAAGGTGCGATTGAGGGTAGATTGTTTAAAAGAAGCCCCCATTAGCATTAACTCGGTAAAGGTATGGACAGGCTCATCCCATTTTTGTTTATGTATTCCGCGTAACGCTTCGGAAAAAGGGGTGCCGCCAGGTTTTCTCACCACTTCTGTAGGGATGTGAAAATTTTCAAATTCCTTTTTGATAGTTGTGATGCTTGTTGATTTTGATGCACCATCAAGTCCCCATATGCTCAGCACTTTACTGTTGACGTTCTTTGTTAAATATTTAATCACTGATAATAACCTGTTTTTTTTGAATGAGGTCATTATACCATCATTTTGATTTTTACGGAACAGGAATAGTGCATAAAGGGGCTAGATTCATCCACCCTTGGTCATTCTTGTAGTCGGCGGCTGGGAGAGGGTAATGGTCACCTATAATTCTATACACCTTCGCATCGCACGTTAAAAAACTCGCCTCGTTAACCAGTTGTTTGGCCATGTTTTGGGCTTCATTAAAATCGGTGGTGATGGATTGCAGCCCCGTCCCTAATGAGCAAGAATGGTAAACGACAAAAAACTCGCCACCGTTATCGCTGTAAGGGAGGAGTGTAAGGCGAGAGGGTGCTGATGACTTTTTCACGGCTGAGGTTAAAGGTTCTTGGTTAAGCCAGCCTAACTCTTGTTCTTCGCAAGTAATGCGCCCCATGGGCACGGGATAAACGTCATAAGAGTGATAATCATCGTAATCATTGTCGGCTATTTTCTGAGCCATGACTTTTGCGCTTTGTAAAGACGTGCTAATAGCATGTATACCGCTACCGCGATACCCTTGTTTGTGGACAACGTAACAAAATACATCTGAATCAAAAAGTTCAGGTTCGGCTCTTCCGTGAGCATGACTAACTTTGGTGTAGGGCATCATTCCCTCCATGGTTTCGAAAAACACTTTTACGTTGATGCAGCTTAATAGTATCACATACTATAACAAAAAATTGATAAAACCCTCTATACTTTAGTTTAAATTTTAACCACTGCTGGATTGGTTTTGTTATATTGAGCGACAGTATTTATTTTAGAGTAAATTTTGCATTTTACTGTTATGCAAGATCATACCTAAAAAGGGCTTTTTATACTCAACATGAATATTGGTTTTTAAATGTGTTGTGAGTATACTTAAAAAATAATGACTAAAGGGATTTGGGTATGTTTATTTTTATTGTCTTTCTCACTGTGTCCGCGTCGCTATTTGCCTTGTTTTGGGGTGTATTTAAGCACGCAGATAAGGTGATGAAAAAGATGAGCAATGACCGAGGCCAGTAATATTTACTTCTAATGCTGCCAATAACCGAAGAACGCAAAAGTTCGTGATATAGTATGCGTTACTAACACCACTAGGAAGGGAAGCCATGAAACGCCTTTTTGCACTCGCGCTTACAAGCTGCTTGATGTCAGTCGCCAATGCGACACCTGACAGCGCCACCACACCAGTACAATTACGATTAGAGCCGTCGGTCTCGGGTTGTACATTTGATCGAACCTCATCACTGACACGTCGCGTGGGTGATCGAACGATAGAAGGTGAAATGGGCGTCAATTGCAAAAAAAATGCGCCTGATTACCGCTTAAAGACGTCTTTATCCCCTTTTGCAAATATTACTTTAAACGATGGTAGAAGCTATGCCGTTAAATGGTATTTTAGCCAAGAAGGAAAAGCCTGTCGTTTTGAGCGCATGACATCCACCGCCGTACCTCTGCATAGTGGTTCGCGTGGGGAATCGACAACGGGGCATGGTGAAAATGTCACCTGGTCATATTGCGCCCAATTAGTCCCTCTTCGCGGTGCGCCAGAATATAAGCTTTCAGAACAATGGCCATTGCAAGGCGCTTTTGAATTGTCTCTTGCAGACGCGGCCAATGATGACACTCTTCCTTATGATGCATCGGTCATGTTTGTTCATTTCGCTCACAACTCGTCATTACTAAGCGAAGAGGCATCACGCCTTCTTGATAATGTTGTTGGAAGTGTGAATAATTTGAATGATTACCATATTCAACTCCACGCCCACACCTCTCTTATCGGGGATCCTTCCTACAATCATGATTTGAGCGTGATGCGCTTGATGCGAGTAAGAGATTACCTGACGGAAAAGCATGGTGTATCGCCTCGTGACACGTGGGGACAAGCGTGGGGTGAGTCTCGCCCTAAAGCGATAAAAACGATAAAAGATGAAGCTATGCAGAACCGTCGCGTTGATGTTGTTTTCATTCCTAAAAACTTAGCTACCGTCCCGTCTGTTGATGTCGGCGTCGCGAAAAGACCATTGTCTAGCCTGATCGAAACAAAATAATCATTCGTTGAATCGCAATAGCGCGCAGCAATACGCCACGCGCTTTATGGCATTATAAGACAAGCAGGGGAGCGCCTTTGTTTATTTTTCTGACAAGCGAGGTTATCTTTGTGTTTGCAACGACATTCAATGTGATATGAGGTTGTTTAGGCGACGGGTTGGTTTGTATATGCGTCCCTAATATAACAAGGCCCGCATCGGTGAGTTGCGATTTACAGATTTCGAGCCCCTGTTGAATGCAATTAGAGACTTCTTGTTTAGATAACGTCAAAAGAAAATCACGATCAACCTCGACGATGAAGTCGGCAACATTAACATCATAGACGTCGTCAGTCCGAGTGAAGCATCCATCTTTCTGAATTTTGATACCCGCAATTTTCTTAACTGAAGTGTAATCGGTAAGTTGACTCATGCTATTGAGCCTCTGCGGGTGCTAAGGCTTTTGCTTTTGGCACCTTGTTGGCAACATTATATTCGTAAGAGCTGTCTGATTTGATGAGCGCCTCGACAAGGTGTACGGCTTCATCCTCGCTTTTGGCGTACCCCTCAACAGCTTTAGGGCATAAGGTTACTTTCCAGAAAAACAGCCCTTTTTGTAATTCGCTTGCGCCAACACACCCTACCCACCACAAACCGGCTTGTAGTTGCAGTGCGTTATCTCGTTTTCTGACCCATGAACATTTTGTTGGTTGGCGTGTCTCATGATCGTTCATTTTTTATCCTGATATTAATTATATTGTCTAGTTAGCATTATAACGAGGGTTGAACAAATTACAACTAAAGTGTTATTTAATATGATAAAGAGCCATTCTCTGTCCCTTGCATTTTTGTCACATACCAATCGGTGGCTTCTGCAATCATGTCCCGCTGCGCTCGAAGTGTTTCAATCGGATTGGTAGCGCTCGCAATTGCCTTTGTGTAAGTGCGAGAAGGCGAAAAGCCATCTATGACTACTTTATCAATGAATGCCGTAAAGCTTTTCATGTTGTTTAAATGAAATTCCTCTTTGCGCAATGGCGAAATGTAATACTGAAATTCAAGTTTCCACAAAAACTCACGAAAATCTTCGAGATCTTTATTGATCACCTCGACGCCATTTTCGGTAAGCTTGTAATTCATGTTGAATTCATTTTTCAAATTATTGAAATAATTGTTTACCACTTTTTTATCGTTACTTTGCAAGACAAAAATCAAAGGCGCGAGGTGTGAAAAGCGACATTTTAAATCCACGTTTTCGGCCAGCGCTTTTACATCATTCGCCGGTATTGAATTACCAAGACAGATAAAGTCCGACAAGTCGGATGTTATGTAGGTTTTTCTGTCTGCGATATCCATGATTTCACATGCAATAGTGCGTGTTTGTTTTTTAAGTTTAAAATTACGCACCGCCCCACGTCGGCTCGAAATTTGTAATGAGGAGAAGTGCGCCCTATCAATATCGAGTTCTTTTTGCAGTAATGCCGTGTATTTTTCTTTTTGATAAGGGTATAAGCGTTCAGGGTATTTGATCACACTTGCTATGGTGTGCGCAGAAAGAACAATATCGTTTTTCTCAATCACCGACAACGTATTGTTGTTATCACAAAAGCCTTCCGGTACGCCTTTCGCCTTAAAGTAGCTATCCATGAGTTCGGAACCGCAGTGGGCGAGTGTAAACGTACACCCATCATAAAGTATAAATATGTATGTTAAATAAAAGATGCTGTGCTAAGCTCACTTAAAGGTAATTTATTAATGGTTTCTTGTGTATTGGTTTGAAAGCCTACGGTATAAAGCAAAACTCTTTTGTTCAGATAATGGTGTGCCTTATATTCTTCCTTGTATTTTTTCCCACAGTCTTACTGAAAAACGTATTGTTTGGGAATTAAAATACTTAAGTGATGGTACTCGCAGGATCAAACAGGCGGAGTTAGTTGAAAGATCTGTTTTTAGATACGTTTCCGAAATTTATTAATTATCTAAATCAACTAACTATTACGAAAGAAAACGTGATATTATTAATACAGCGTGGGGTGAAATAGCCTTATTAAGGTGCTTTAACCGTTATCCTACTAGTAGCGGATGCTTGCGTATTAGTAGTAGTGTAGATATACTTCTTCCTAGTAACACAACAACTTAAATAATTCTATTGTTCACGAGGAGATTTGCTATGCTTTTGATACCTACAAACCCGGATTACCGTTAGCGTTCAAACAATCTTGGACGCTCTGCCTGAAATTCAGTGTATTTTTGCCATAAACTGTCACATTTTTCACCCATTAACACTTCATTGATGGCTTCATCAATCGCCATTTCCTTTTCTGCCAATAACTGCTTAACTTGCGAAAACATCGCATCTACTGCCGTCTCCCTTGAGAAAATGCTTTTTTCAAGCAGGCAGACCCTAATGAAAATTAAGCTATCAACCATGCATATTACACGGTAAATAAACCGAGGAAGTCGCTCAGGATCCTGGTATTCACTGCGTTCTTCAGTTAACCAGAAACTTAAGTTCTCCTCAAAACTCGTTAAACTTTCGTTAATACGAACTAAGGCATCGTCATTTAAGACACCGAAACGTGTCATCTCTGCTTCGTAAAACGCAAGATCAAGCAATGCTTCGAAGTAAAGCATTCGCGCGTCATCTAATTTGTCTTTGACCCTCTCAAAGCGCGAAATAGCATGCTCTTGTATTGATATGACTTCTCTCAGAACACTCGGATCGCAACGTGCGGTTGTGCTGTCTTCAATTGTCGTAACGCTGAGATCATCAAAAAAACGATCATAACCATCTTCAATTAAAAAGCGACGAAGATAAATGGAAATCGCTAAATTTTTAAACACAAGACCATTTTGTGTTTCGGTTTCACTCATTAGCTTATCGAACGCATTTTCAGCATCTTGAACTTTCTCTACGTTTATTTGCTCCAAGCGCTCAATTTTTTGTTGGTGCCCATCTGCTAGCCTATCAATATCTCGCTGATGTCGTGCAGTGAGTGCTGAAATTTGTCGTTGTGTCACCGCCCTTAATTCAACCAGATCTCGGTCCGTTGCGTCTTTTAGGGTTTCCAAATCTTCTTCCGCTTTGTCTTTTACCGCTTGGGTTCGCGTACTTTGAACGTGATTCATCCATGCGATAACGGCTGAAATAACTGCAACAAGGATGGCGGTTAGTGTTAATGCGCTTGTCGCCAGATTACGCGTAGCTTCATTCGTAAATTCACGAGAGGCTAACAATGTCTCAGATTTTACGGATTGATGTTGTTGCGTTATATCAGACTGTAATCGTAAGCGGATTTCCTGCATATCAAGAATATCCAGTGACCGCTTTATTTGCTCTAATTCAGATGCACGAAGCGTTGAGGGTTGCATTGTAGACGCTTTATTGTATACCACCTTTACGGCATCAATTTCTTGTTCAATACGCGCGAGTCGACGATTCACCTCGGCACTGGAAGGTGTGGCATTTTCGAATAAAAGTAAATCTCGATTAATCTCATCTACTTGTTGTTTGAGGCCAGCTAATCCTCGATAGAAGTCTGCATGTACGTGGTCATCCGTATCCGCAAAACAAGCGTTCGAAAAGAGTAGAGTAAAGACTAAAGTCCATTTTAACACGGTTAATTTCCTAGTTGCGGTTCAAAGCGGTGAATTAGAAAAGTGATTGTTGACTAGACATTACATCAGCTTGGAGATGCATTGTAAATGCCGTTGTAGTGAGCCTGTAAATCTTAGCTCAGGGTCAAACTGTTGCTTCAGCGCTAACAAGCGTTCGGTATGCTGACCAAAGTAGCGGTGTAATGGACAATCTTCGCCCATGTCGTAATTTTGATAGGCATGACCATTAAAAAAAAGGCAATAATCGCGCATATGTATCTTTAACCCACGCAATCACTTTACGATTGTCTTGATCCGGGGCAGTGACACCCGTAATACTGCAAACAAAAGAGGCATTGCGATGAATAAATGCCGTTTCGTGGACATCAGTAGCTTGAATTGCGCCGCACAGCGGATCTAACATGATCCCACCTGTATCGTCTGGACAGGAATGGAAGCGGCAGCTTCAAGTATTGCTGCTGTCATTGAGCGGTTTAATGACCTTGGCTTTGCTAATGTTGTATTCTCATCAGGCGCATTTCCTACCACACTACAAAATATTGTGGGCGATGAGGAGATCCCTCGATTGGATAAACAGCTCTACGAAGATGTGACGGTATTATTAACGTTTGATCTTCATTATGGCACAACAAAACACTCACACCTCCGCAAGCTGGACCCGGCAATTCAACGGGGCATGTAGCAGAGTTTATGCATCATCATTTTGCTCAGGTATTGTTCAATGGTTAACGGTGGTAAAACGGTAACTGTACGTTAACGCTTCTAAGCAACTTGCTCGCTGGGACGCCAGCGAGAAAATTGTCGCTGAATCAATGCCTGTTTTGTCGCTTCTCTTAATTGTGAAAGCGTCAGATGTTCTGCAATCGTCTTGCGAAGTTGTTCATGATGCATTCGTCCGGTGCCTTTGGTGATCCCAGATTGTTGTAATATGGCACGAGCATCTTGGTTCTCCAGCAAGTCAGCCATTCCCGTTAAATTGACATGAGGATTGGACTGGGCAGTCCTGATTGAATGTAATTGGCCTGAGCCAGATACTTCTAACACGCCCCACCATTTTGGAATAATGCCAAACGCCTTATTCAAGTGTTTTGTCGCACAGACCAAAGTGACTCTGTCGAAAGACTGCTCATATTGCCATCCTTGAGAGAAGAGGCGTTTCAATGTATCCCGATGACTCTTGATCTCAAAGCACTCAAGTCGGCTTCCACAGAACACAACATCGGCGCGAGTAAGCCCATTTTGAATGGGAACCTCTTCGCACAGTTGACTTTCTGAGAACGACTTTCGTCTTGCAAGCCGAGCAAATAATAAGTGTCTAATTTCTGGATCAGTCATCGTTGTATCCTACTTGATTCTGTCTATAAATGATAATATCATAAATAGTCATATATGCATTTAATTAATATAAAATGAATATCAATAAGTTGCAAAAAGATCTATTAAGAGAATGCGGTGACAAAGGATTGGATACGTCTGTATCTATCGCTAATTCTGTAAATATCTGCCAATCCACGGTTTATAGGAATTTGTTTCAACCACAGATAAAGCTTACAAAGGGATTGTTAGAGTTATGCAAATATGCAAATTATAGATTATAAAAAATATCAAAAAATTGATCCAAAATCGACAGTTTGAATAATTCCCAATTCATTGGGAAATCTTCCAGACAAATTTCGTATGTATAAAAATGTATGTATTGTAATTCAATAAATATTAATTAAAACAAAATATTGCGGAATTAATGGTGTCTTACATACGTTTTCATGTGAGCCATTTCGAGGCGTGGATGGCCAATGTCATGAGCAAGCGTGCAAGGACGCAGGCTGCCTTGATAGTCAATGGTGTACGGAGCCCACCCATTTAATCGTTCCATGTTAAACGCGATGATAGAAGCCGAATTAGCGGCTTCGTAAGAATGCGTTAGACGTGTGCTGATAATTGATGACATGCCAGGTAAAGAGAACGCCACTTGAGTTTTAAAACCAAGCGCTTTAAATGCTTTGCTTGATGTTATGTTGGTAATTTGAAGTTCGCTGTCTAAGTGGGGGTTTTTCATAATATTCTCTATCAAAGGTGAATTTGGATTGTATCAAAAACAAACCGCATTACAACAAAAATGATGTAAACCGTTAAGAAACATCCGTTTTTTTTGTGTTTTTTTTTGAGTAATGTTTATTTTTTAATTTTCTTGTGCTAGCATCCGTAGCCTAAAGTTAGACAAAAGTAGTTGTTTATCGCCTGGGTAAATAACAACAACGAGGGTATGCGATGACGGCAAAGATCGTTTCGGGCCAAGATACTTTTCAGGAATTAATTCAAAAAGTAATAAACCAAGAAGTTTTCACGGAACGAGAACTGTTAGATTATACCATACAACTTATCCATGAAGGTCATCCTTGTAGCCAGCCCAATGATGAAGGGTTTCCTTTCACCCTCATTGGATATGACCAAGCGACGTTAGAAACGTTCATGTTGAAGACCTACGCATTAACCAGCCTGGAAGCGACCCTTAACCTTGCCGACACAGTGCCTTGCACCGTCAATTCAAGAACGCTGCAAATCCATCTCCCGGAAGGGTTGATATACATGCCAGATTGAGCCGCAAGAAGTGAAATTCGAAATCCAACAAGAAACGCACTCACCTTGAGTACGCCAACGCTCTACAAAAGAGAAAAGAACAACATTGCCGCCACATTATTCCTCAGTGTCTGTATCATTAATCTGCACCATGGCTTGACTCAAAAGTGCTTTCGCGTGTGATATCGCGTCTTCACGCTTAAAATAAAACACTTTGTCTTGTGAGCTGGTTACGATGCGATCTTTATACACAGCTTTAATGCTGAGGTGATGTGTTGGGGCGTCACCCTTTACATAAAGGTTAACATTGCAGTCTGTTTGTTTTTTGTGGCGAAAATATAAGTTATAATCAAGTTCGACCTTGGTGACGTGGCTCTCATGAATTTCAATATCCACACTGGGCTTGAGGTGTGGATTTAAGCGAATATCAAAACTGTACAACGCAGTCCCTTTAGGGAGCGTTGGCGCGCAGGTAAAAGTGTCAGGCAAGGGGTGAATGGCTTTCCCTTCGGCAAACGCATCTTCGGTTATTTTTGTTTTCGCGAGCGTTTCATTAAGCCGGTCAAAAAATTGATTGATACGCTCCCTTTTAGCCGATTTGCCGATGTATCGCCAAACATAAACATTAAGAATGTTTTTAAATTTACGTTTCATACCAGAGAGATCTTCATAGAGAGATTCGTCTGATTTTTTTGCTTCGTAATGTGCGTGAGATATGGTGTTGGCTAAAGAGGCGAACTCTTTTTCAGGGTTTATTTCCCTTACGGCGATGCTTTCGCAAAATGCTTCATCCGCCTTGTCATAAAACCAATAAAAATAGATGTTGAATTTATCTTGCAGCTCTTTTCTAGTATAGGTGAGCTGCGTCACAGGCACCCCATCGTCTTGTTGGTGCTTATATTCAATCGCTGTACTGTTGAATATATCAAGAAAAGAAGAAGCCATTGCGTTGGCGACATCTCGCCTCATGTCAGGGTTATTTAAATCATGTTCACTGAACTCTTGAAGTTCCTGTTCGATTGATTCTTCCAAATTGAGCATGCCGTTTTTCCTCGTTGGTGAATACGGTCTATTATACACACAACGCCCACCTAATTATAACAAAAAAGATGTTTATTTTGCTTGTTTCAATTGTAAACAGAACTGGTTGTAGTATGATTATGATTCAAAGCAAGTAACAAGGAGTGAGAAATGCTAATTTTAACAAGGCGAGTCGGTGAGACATTGATGGTCGGTGATGATGTTACCGTTTCGGTGTTAGGGGTAAAAGGGAATCAGGTTCGTATCGGTGTGAATGCCCCGAAAGAAGTGTCTGTGCACCGTGAAGAAATTTACATGCGCATTCAGGCCGAAAAGGGCGGGCAAGGTAATTCACGTGGTTAATGAGCAGGATTGATGGCCGACTTTTTTTATCAAATTAAAGGGCTTCGTCCCGAAAGTAACGATTGGTCTTGGCCGCCTGTCCATGTAGGCGCAGTCTACGGTGTTGAGAACCGCAAAAAAGCAAAATCCGTAGTCGAGGAAGAGCTGGATAGGAAATTCCCCTCTCGCGTGATTAGAGCGCGCATGGGAGAAGAGCCTTTCTTGCTGACCTTGCGAGAAATGCCAGAAGACGACAAACGGACTCGTGAGATTTTTGAAAACAAAAAATGTCTGCGCTGTGACGAGACTTTCCGTGTTGTTGATCATTACAATGACGAAATGGCAACGTACAAAGGGCGAGAGTATTGCTCTCAAAAATGCCGAAATGCAGATTCAGAAGAGCGTCGCTTCCGTGATGCTTTAGACGAGCAAAGCCAGCAAATTACATTTAGTCGTGGCGTGATATACTCTATTTTACATGTCCCGTCAGGTATGCGATACATAGGGCAAACCACGATAGCCTTCACCTTAAGATGGCATCAACACCTGAATGCGAAAAGTGGAAATAAATTCCATAGCTTTTTGGCCAAAAATAACCAAATAGAAGATTGGCAATTTAGTATTGTTGAACGTGTTCAACTCCCTGAGGGTGAATCACCAAGAGGATACCTGAATCAACGCGAACAATACTGGATAAGTCATTATGACACGATTGAAAAAGGGTTGAACACGGCGGTTGCATGCAAACAGACAGAAGCGGCGCTTGTTCAACCCTCTCTTTTAGAGGGCGATGCCTAAGCAACGTCTTCTAGCTCATCCATTATTGATTTCCAGCCAGACTCCCATTCAATATAATGCGCCACATTATCCTGCCCGTGGCGAAAAGGATTAAAGTAAATACTTTTCCCCGCATTAGCACTGTCTACACCGTGTTGAAATGCTGCTTTTAAGTCAATAGACAACATACGTCGCTCCTTGATTTTTAGTTGATGGAATAAAAATTTTAATCTATGCCTGCCAATTTGGATTTATACATTGCTCGGTAAAGAGGAACCATGCTGGCGAACCCAATAAAAAGAGAAATGGACTCTTTTGCAAATATTGCATAATTGTTCAGTGTTAGAAGGTGTGGCAAAAATAATAGTGTACCAACGGTTGACCACCACAAGTATTCTAAGTTTGACATGCCTTTGAGCGAGAATACGCCAAAGCTAACAATAAAAATAAAAACCGTGAAGTAGCCGGCCAAAATGTCGTCCCCCTGAAATATCGCATAAAGGGCGAAGACGGTTGTTACATAAAGGCTGAGTTTGAAAAAATGCCCTCTTTTTTTTAAGGACAATTGACTTACGCCCAAAAAAGATAGCCCTAGCCACATGATGTTGAGTATTACTGTAGGCCAACTTTGAATCAGTCCAGAGCCTATTATAATTAATGCTGAAAAAACGGCGTTAAAGAAAAATATCTTAGATTGGTCTTTGCTAAACCCAACGAGGTAATTGGCGTAAAAGGAGATGATCACTCCCAAGCCATTGAAGAGGGTGGCGATGATTAATAGCGAATCCATTTGCTATACTTCTATAATAACCTAATATAGCATTGATATTATCATGTAAAGTGAGAGTTTTGACTACAGACCTTTTTAAAGGCAAAAAAAGCGTGAGGGTCAGCTCACGCTTTGGTTATTCAATATTTTTTTATTTCTTTTTACGAGGCACAATGCCAGCAATTTCCTCTGGGGTCCATTTCCCCGCGAGTCGTTTTGCGACAAGGTGCGGATCAAGACCAATTTGTTCTGAGAATGAAACAACGCTGTCAAACTGCAACTTGCCTAAGGTCACCGGCTGTTTCAAATCAACGGTGTTTTTCTTGGCAGTAGATTTAGTCTTTGTTGCGTTTTTAGACCTTGTTTTTTGAGGCGTAGGCGTAGATTTAACTTCACCTTCAACGCCAAGAGATTTTTCCGTATTCCAGCCACGGCTAAGGCGACTCAAGAACTTGTTGTACTCTACACCAAAAGCGTCAGCCAACGCTTTTTTGCTCGTGTATTCAACGTCCCTAAACGTGATTTTCTTCCCTCGGTGAGGTTTTCCTTTCCAAGGTTTAAGTCCGACGGCTTCGGGGGCAGTTGCTCCCTGGCTTAATCGATACTGCACTGTGCGGTAAGGTTTTCCATGGGCGTCTGCGAGCTCTCTCGCATTCGAGAATGTTTTAGAGCCCGTGCGCAAGAAGCTACCTTTTTTGCCCACGCGATGAGGTGTAAGTTCAACGGACTCTTCGGGCGTCCAGCCGTTTCTTAATCGCCCTGTCACGACCGAAGAGGCTAAGCCGTAATGTTTGGCGAGTGAAGCCGCGGTTTTGAACTCTTTCCCTTCAACGTTAACCGGCATCATGTTTTTCACATTGATCATGTTTTCATCTGATGAAGTGTCCTTCGGCGGTTTTGCTTTTCCGATAGCCTGTGCCGGTGTCCAGCCCTGTTTCAACCTGTACCTGACTTGACTAGGCTGTTGATCAAAGTGATTGGCAAACGCGCGGATTGAACGATGCACTTTACCCCGGTAGGTAATGCTTTGCGGCGCAGCACTTTTAGCCTCATTGTGGGCTTTTTCATCTGTCGATAACGGCTCTGCATCGTTGGTTGTGGACGCCGCTTCCATATCAACAGGCGCTAGAGATTTTACGGCATCCTCAACGGATAACCCTGTTGATAATGCGTGACGGAATGCATGCGGGCTAATCTTTAAATCTCGGCATAGCGCACGTTGTGAACGGTATTTCTTTTTACCAAGCGTAACGGGTTTGCTTCGCGCTGCGGTTGCTTCAACCGGCGTTCTTTTGGCGTTAGAGCTCTTACTTGTTTTAGCCTTTACCGGTTCAGAATCAACGACGTCAGCACTTTTTTTACTGAGATCTAACGCATCCTCAGGTGTCATGCCTTTTTTACGTCTTTGGTAAAAGGCTGAGGCTGAGACGCCGTGTGCTTTCGCGGCGGCATTTTCGCTAGGGTAGTCTACCCCGTTAATATTGATAGGTTTTGGCACTCGGGATGCTTTTGGAGGGCGTTTTTTGCTGCGCAAGGAATCAATGGCTTCTTGAGGTGTTTTGTTTTTCGTAAGGAGCGCGGTGAATTCATCTTGGTTAACATTAAACGCCGTCGTAATGGCTTTAGTGTTGGGGTAGTTTTTCCCATCAACATTAAGCGTCATTGTGCTGTTCTTCTTGTCATGAGGAACAAAAGAAACCCCAACCGCTTGCGAAATAGATAGTCCCGCCTGTAAGCCTTTTTCGATTTCGTCTTCGGTCGTGTTGTAATGGTCAGCCAGGGCCTTGATGGACTCGAACTCGACCCCGTCGATTTTGTATTTTGATTCTGCGGCCCAAATGTCTTCGGGTTTTTCGCCACGATGAATTCGCGCGCGAACTTTGGCTGGGTTTAGCGAGAGGTGGCGTGAAAAAGCCGCGATACTTTCAAAGTGGTGCCCATTTACCTCAATTTCTTTTGCTGTCGGGCCACCGGGCATAGGGTTATTTTTTTTAGGTGAGTTTTTTGTAGTTTGTGTACTTTTCATATTTTGCCTCCAAAGCTGGGCTACATTAACGGATAAAGCCCATTGTCATCATATCAATTGAAGAACGGATAAAAATTGGTTGGCATCCTTGCGAGGGGAAAAGCAAGCGAAGTTGCTTTTGAGATTTCTTCTCGGTTGTTGTGCAATATAAAATATTGCTGAGCTTATAGAGTTGGTCATTTTTTCTATTTTGCAAGAAAATAATTTAAAAATATCTCAATAGGCACATTAAAGCGTCATACATTTCAGTAAAAAATAGGGGGGATGAAGAAACAATAGAATTAAAAAACACCCCAGGCTGCATATGACAGCACAGGGAAGTGAAACGTTCATTTTTTAAATAAAGATCATTGTTTGGTATATTTTTTTTACTGAAGAGAGAGTGAAAAAAAAAGACTCGCAAGGAGCCTTTTAATGTTGATGGAATGATTATAGGTCTATTTTAAATCCGCGCTCTAACAGCGCTTCGCCAATCCGCATCATTTTTCGTCCCAAGTCCATAACCGCAGACTCAGGGCTTTCGCGTTTCGCTTGGATATTTCGGTTGTGATCAATATCGTCAGATGTAATGGTCACATTTGCGTCCCAGCGCCGACTGAGTTGGTTTTGGCTAACAGCAACCAATTGCTTTTCACATGTGTTAAGCTCATTGTGAACAGCTTGAAGGGTTAACGTTTTAATAGGCCGTGAAAACTTGTTGTCGATTTTTTCCTCTGCGCTTTCGTCGTCGAGAATACTGTGATTTTCATATTTAGCCACCGTGACAGAAAGTTTTGGTTCTCGTCCTTTTCTTATCGGTATTTCTAGATAATCAACAAGGTCTTCTTCGGATTCCAGAACAACGTGAGGCCCAATAAAGGGGACGTGGTAATTAGCCAGCGTTGTTTGCATCTCCGAAATTAAATCACTCAGGTGCGTTGAGCCAGGCATGCCAACAGGCGCAAAAACAGCACCTTTATTTTCCAAGTCAAAGGTATATGTATAGAAACCGCCGGAACGGTTCAACCATTGTAGAAAATAAGCAGCGTCACGTTCTTTTTCGTTGTTTAGGGTGACAATATAATCCTCGCCGATAAGCTCTATGTACGTTTCTTCCAAAGGGGTAAAGTGTTGGTGACCTTCGTACTTGACCTGTATATTCCCATTTGAAATTTCGACGTTAATGATTTTTTTTGGTGATGATTGTTTGGGTTTCACCGTCATTCCTGGCTTAAGCAATTGAGTGGGGATGTGCTTAAAAGGAAAATCTATTGTTGTGCTTTCATTATTCATAAATATCCTCATATGCGCCTTCGGCATTCGTTAATAAGACCTGTATGCGCGTTGTCGGCTCTTGGGCTAAGGCTATACTTAGGTTTAGTAAATCTTCACCTAGGTCCGTGTTTTCAGGATCGAAAGCAGGGACGGTTGTACCGCAAGAAAAAGACAGTAACCCGCCTTGGTTATTGATGGTATTTACCATAGCATCAACAGCATCGTCTGGATTGTTGCTTAATGTGTAGATAACCGGAATATCAAGTTCAACGATATCGTCATCCTTAAAATCACAAAAAGAGTCATTCGTTAGCGTCACCTTCACCGTATCTTTTTTGCCATCAGTGGCCGAGACGTCTCTAACGTTCAAATTGTCTTTATTTAAGATTGAGTTTGCCCATAAAGACAAAAGATATTTTGCGGGCAGGTGCTTAGCTGTTGTTCTCATGATAATTCTCATAAAAAAAGAGAGTATAAAAGTACACTCTCTTTACGATTTAGTCAATCAAAATGATTTATTTTCGTTGTGGACCTTTCGGCTCCACCTTCAAGTCGTTACGTTGCGTTGGTGCTTCTTTTGGCTTAATTGAGTCAGCAGAGAGAGAAATCCCACTTTCTGCTTGAGGTGGCGTATACACGGTGCTGGTCCCGTCACCATGGTCGTCAACTAAAGCAAAGAGATTGCCGCCGCCAAAAGGCTGGCTGTTCGCGTAGGTGTAGATGTCCATCTCTTTTTCCTCACCCGTTATCGTAGTCATGCCTTTTTCTTTGCTTATGACGTTCCAGAGTGCAAAATCAGGCATATTTTGCACCACATCACTATTTTGTACAGTTTGCGCATAAGTCTTCATGTACTGAATAGCCGCGTTTTCCATTACGGCTTTATCTTTAATTGATAAATAACCACGTATCTGATCAATGGCATCCGTCATGTCCTTATAGACCCAAGAAACTTGCTGCATAGAGGGAATGATATCAGTGAAAGATTCGCTAGGGTTCATGTGCTTCGTGTTCATAGCGAGGTATTGGAGGAAGTCAGATTCGTTCATGCCGACGGCGTCAAAGGCCGCAAACATCTCCTGTTTAATGGCGGGCCATACTTGGGTCATTTTCTCGTTCGGGGAGATGCCATGTGCTTCGCAGGCTTCTAAATAACTTAATTTTAGGATGGCTTGCGTGGCAGAACTATTAGCTTCCTTGTCGGAGGGGAATGTAACCACATTGGGCATGCTTTGTTCTATAGCATAAGCTTCATGCCAACTGCCGACCACGACATAGCCATTTTCGTTGTCGTTAGAAATGGCAGTAGGGTCACCGACTGCAAAAGACAATTCCAATTCGGGTTGTTCTTCTGGCTGCTCTTCTTTGGCGCGTACTTTAACGAGCGGGCTATCATCACCTATGGTGAAATCCATTTCGAACGGTGTTGAGGGCGAAGCTATCATAAACCCTTCATTCGCGCCATAAGGGATGACGTCCGCAAGCATTTCCAAGCCGTGTAGAGTTGCTTGTTCAACCGTATCAAAGTTCTCAAGTTCCACGAGTGATTCAGATTCTTCCTGATGTAGGGAGCGGCGTATTGTATCTACTTTGTCGTAGTGTTCAAAAGGAATGTAGAGATCTTCTACTATGCCTTGATGGTAATCAATCGCGTCTCTGTGTTTTAACATGCCAGGAAAGGCATCATGCTCTGGGAATTCAAGAATAACGTTTGTAGGAGGTGGAAATGGAGCGATATATTCGGCTTTCATTTTTTTTCGTCTCTTTTGGATGTATTAATAAGATAGTATCATAAAAAAAATAATGCTCGGATTATTGATGCTGGGGCGACAAATTCAGTTTTTATGATAACATCCTAATTCTAACCAAGATAAAAACGTCATCATTTTGGTTGTTTTAAACCTCTTATTTTGCTATTATTAAATCTTCTAATAATAAAAATAAAAAACAACCAAACACAATATGATGTGATACCATCTTAAACAGAACACAACATATAGTTGCGAATCGAAACCCAAAGAGATTGATATGACAAACCAGATACGAGTGACAAAGAGAGTAAATGGCAAAACCAACGGTTCGTTGGTGCCATTGGATTTAGAAAAAATTCATAATGTGGTTATGTGGGCCACAAAAGGGCTGAAAGATGTATCAGTCTCTCAGATTGAGATTAATGCCCAACTACAATTTTATGATGGGATCCCCACGACCCAAATTCATGAGACCTTAATCTCTGCTGCGGCCAACCTAATTGATGTAGATGCCCCTGACTATTCTATTTTAGCGGCGCGTTTAACCATGCTGCACCTTCGCAAAAAAGCGTTTGGGCAATTTGAAGCCCCTCACCTTTATGCTCACGTTAAGAAGATGGTAGAGCTTAAGCGTTATGACCGTCATTTGATTGCCGATTACAGTGAAGATGAATTCAATGAAATGAACGACGCCCTTGTGCATGATCGTGATATGAATTTTCACTATGCGGCGGCTAAGCAGTTTGAAGGCAAGTATCTTGTTCAAAACCGTGTCACCGGTCAGATTTTTGAAAGTGCTCAGTTTTTGTATATGATGGTTGCGGCTGCACTTTTTTCAAGTTACCCTAAATCAGAGCGTATGGGGTATGTGAAGCGTTTCTATGAAGTGACGTCAACACATCGCCTTTCATTACCTACGCCTATCATGTCAGGTGTAAGAACACCAACACGCCAATTCAGTTCATGTGTACTTATTGAAGCCGGTGATAGCTTAGATTCCATTAACGCCACCTCATCATCAATCGTAAAATACGTAAGCCAGCGCGCAGGTATCGGCATTAATGCGGGACGCATTCGTGCATTAGGCAGTGAAATTCGCGGTGGTGAAGCATTCCACACGGGTTGTATCCCTTTCTATAAATACTTCCAAACGGCGGTTAAGAGCTGTTCTCAGGGCGGTGTTCGTGGTGGTGCAGCAACGGTGTTCTATCCGATGTGGCATTTAGAAGTCGAATCCCTTTTGGTTTTGAAAAACAACCGTGGTGTTGATGAAAACCGCGTGCGTCATATGGATTACGCTGTGCAGTTTAACAAGCTAATGTATACGCGTTTGATGAAGAACCAAGACATTACCCTGTTTAGTCCATCAGATGTGCCAGGACTTTTCGACGCCTTCTTCGCTGATCAAGAAAAATTTGAAGCGCTTTACCTACAGTATGAAGCGGATGACAGCATTCGCAAGAAGCGCGTTAAAGCCATGGATGTTTTTAGTTTGTTCATGCAAGAGCGTGCAAGTACAGGACGTATTTACCTTCAAAACGTTGATCACTGTAATACACACAGCCCGTTCAAACCTGAGTTGGCACCGGTGCGTCAAAGTAACCTTTGTCTTGAAATTGCACTGCCGACTAAACCGTTGCAGCACGTCAATGATGAAAATGGTGAAATTGCGTTGTGTACGTTATCCGCTTTCAACTTAGGCAAGATAGAAAGCTTTGATGAATTTGAAGAACTGTCAGACCTCGCCGTCCGCGCCTTGGATGCGTTGTTGGATTATCAAGATTACCCTCTAATTGCGGCGCAGTTAGGTTCAATGAACCGTCGCACGTTAGGTGTAGGCGTGATTGGTTATGCCCATTATTTGGCTAAGAAAGGGCTTAAGTACAGCGATGGCAGCGCCAATGTTGAAACTCACCGTTTGTTTGAAGCGATGCAGTTTAGCTTACTTCGGGCTTCGATGAACTTAGCCAAAGAAAAAGGGGCTTGTCCACTGTTTAATGAGACACGTTATTCTGATGGTATCTTGCCGATTGACACCTACAAAAAAGAAATTGATGATGTAGTGTCAGATACAACGTTACAGTGCGATTGGGAATGGTTACGTGGTGAAATTAAAGAGCACGGGCTGAGAAACTCAACGCTAAGCGCCTTGATGCCGTCAGAAACGTCTTCTCAAATATCGAATGAAACCAACGGTATTGAGCCACCTCGCGGTCTCATGAGCGTTAAGTCAAGTAAAGATGGTGTGCTACGCCAACTGGTTCCTGACATTCGTGAACTTGCGGATAAATATGAGTTGCTGTGGGATATTCCATCGAATGACGGTTACTTGCAACTTGTGGGCATCATGCAAAAGTTCATTGACCAAACTATCTCGGCCAACACAAACTACGACCCAGCTAAGTTCGAAGGTGGGAAAGTCCCCATGAAAGTGCTCCTTTCTGACCTACTTAAGGCTTATAAGCTTGGTGTTAAAACGTTGTATTATCACAACACTCGTGACGGCAATAAAGATGTTAACGGTGAGGCTAAAACAGTTAAGAACCCTGTGGTTAGCGTCGAAGTTGAAGACGAAGACTGTGCCGGCGGTGCGTGCAAAATATGACCCGTGAGTTATTTGATATGTAACACTTCTGTGGATAACATTTAGTTTTTTACAATAAAAACAAATGTTTAAACCAAAGGGGCTGCTAGCCCCTTTTTTATATTCTTTGACAAGATATTTTTTGCGTGTTATATATGTAACATTATGATGAATTATCAAGTCGAATACATACCTCACCCTCAGTACGGGAATCAACTTCTCCCGTTGTTGATTAATGTAAGGAAAAACGAACTCCCTGAACCTTCTGCTGCACTGTGGGGGTGGAGCTTATGGCTTAGCAACAGATTTAATACAGTTAAGGGTCGATTGCGAGACCTGTGCGTTTTTTATGAATACGTGGACAGACACTACCCACGTTTCTTCGAAGACGCGGCAGAATGTAAGATCATCAAAAGACGGCAAGTGAACGACCTTGCAACCTTCCTGCTGCTGAACTTTCAGTATGATATTGAAGATGGTATACAAGTCAGTCCCAGTACGTTCAATCGGCGTATCGATTCGATAAAACTTTTTCTGCAATACCACTACAGCCGATATATAGAGAAAATATCAGACATTGAGCGTGCCGATGCGCTTAGCCGAGAAGTGGCGAGAATTAACGCACACCTTGGCAAAAAGAAATATTCTTCAGCCGAGGTGGAAAACCAAACACAATCAGCAGAGCCACTCACTGAAGAACAAGTTAACTTAATCAGAGATATTGTGCGTCCAAGCGAGAATGATTTCATCAACGATGTCAATCCCTTTAGGCCATCTCTACAAAGGCGTAATGCTTGTCTTGTAATGTTGTTGTGCGAATTAGGCTGTCGAGCATCGGAACTAATGTTGATTAGGCACAATGGCGAGGATCTCAAACTTACTACCAACGCCACGGTTGTGATTAAAACACAACGCACTAACGACAGTGAGCACCGTGGACGAAGAGATGGCGCATCCCATAAAACACTGGGTCGTGAACTTCCGATATCTCAAGGATTGGCTGAATTGCTGATTGATTACATCGAAGAAGATAGACCGAAACTGCGAAAACCGTTTAATGGAAAACTGACTCCATATTTATTCGTGAGTGAAAAGGACGGAGGGCCAATGACGACAGATGGACTGGAATATGTCCTCGATAGCCTTTACCGCAAGATCCCCTCATTAAAAGACGCAGTGCACCCTCATCAATTTCGGGTAACAAGAGGTGGAGAGTTGCGAGACAGTATTGACACGGAGTATGACGGCTCCAATTCTCCGATGAAAAAAGCAGGCGATATGCAAGATACGTTAACTACATGGGGCGGTTGGTCATCAACCAGTTCAATGCCCAAACGTTACACGAATTCCTTATTGCAAAAGCGTATCAGAGAGTATTTAGCGAAAAAGGAAGCAGCATAAATGGGTCATGCACAAACGAAATACCTTAGCCCTCAAACCGTTGATGTTTATCAAGCTATGTACGACCATGTTGAAGAGCTGAACGGTGATTGCGACCCCTTCCCTAGCGAAATAGAAACCTTCCATGGGCAGACTTTAAAGCTAAGAAATGGCGATGGTCATCTAATCAAAAAACATCGTGTTATCAATGTAGGTAAGGATGAAAATACCTACAGTATAAGTGATAGTTATTCCAACCATTCCTATATCAACTTTATCGCTGCAAAGTGCTGGATTGATACCGCAATATCACGTTCACCTGCATCACTTAATCATCAGAGTTCAGGCTTCATCGCTCTTTCTGATATCATGTTGTCAGACAAAGCTTTCAGTAGTGAAAAAAACTTTGCTAAAGGAATTGCCTCTCAGTTATCTGCAATAATCCTCGCCAATAAAACCAACCAAAGAGTTTGGACTGCCATAAGACAATTCGCTAATTATGCAATTGAAAACTCTTACTGGGGCTTTGATGAGACGGTTATTTTTAAGCTTGATGAGGTGGTGATACCTAATAGTGGTTCCAAACAAAGAGTTTCTTTGCTTGATAACGAAAACGGGCCTTTCACACGCTCAGAAATAGCGCAAATATCGACGGCAATTCAAGACGGCAGATTATCATTAAAACACAAAGTAATGGTAAGACTCGCCATGAAATTTGGACTCAGGCCTATACAAATGGCGTTGCTCCGAGAAGAGGACGTGTATTACGACAGCAAAGTTTTTGCTTGGTTTATCAATATTCCTCGTGTGAAAGGGAAAGTTGCTCAGTTAAGACGAAATAAAAATAACTTCCTGTTGAGGCAACTACCACAAGAGCTGGCAGATGATATTCAGGAATTAATAGCAAACGAATCCGACAGGTCGCTATGCGACCTGGACGGCATTCGCCGTCCACGTCCTTTGTTTAAAAGAAGCGCTGCTAATGAACATTACTTAAAAGATAAAAAGCTATCTGATTATGCATGGCATCTAAGTTCTTCACGAATAACCAAGGCTTTTTCAGAAACAATCCAGACTCAGCTAGGACTGAACTCAGCTTATGTTAAAGATGAAGACGACAACCCACTCCCCTTAAAAATCACGGCTTACAGGTTCCGCTATACCCTTGGAACACGGATGGTATTGGAAGGAAAAACACCTGAAGAAGTCGCTGTTGCATTAGATCATTCTTCGACAGCATCGGTCTCTCACTACTTTCGGTACAACCGCGATCTTATTGATTTTATCGATGACACATTCGAATCATCGAAAGTGCTCTCAAATTCGGTTGCTCGCTGGGAAGGCTATATCATTGATGATGACGATGACACTGTTAAAGGCACGGTTGTACGAGGTAAAGATTTAGTCAATTTAGGGAAATGTCTCAAACAATCTCGATGCGATTGGCACCCCTCTGTGAGCTGCTACGGATGCGGCCAGTTCCGACCTTTCAAGAATGCAGATCATGAGTCTCAACTTAAGGTGATTGAGGCTGAGCGTGACTTCGTCCGCAACAACTCATCAGGGCCTGTGCAGCACCAACTGGATGAAGCTTACGAGGGAGCCTTACAGATTGTTGAAGCTCAGAAAATCATTGTCAGGGAAGTATCATGAGCACAATCATCCCGCTTCGAAATAAACGCCTAAGCAAGCAGTATCAGCAACTTCAAGAACGAGTTATAGAGCTTAAACAGCTTGCGCTTTCTGAGTTTGATGCCCTTGTAAAAGCAGGAAAGATTAAAGGAGCTTGGGATGATAAAACGTGGGTGTATCGGAACAGAACCATTTACTTTACGCGCCCCTACACAGAATCAGGCGATTTGGTAACGGGCAAGACACCAGAAGATAAAAAGATCCCCATCTCAGGCGTATGGGCTGATGTATATCGGCTATTCATTCTACATAAAATTAAAGGCCATAAAGGCGACCCAAAAACCATTTCTGGGCTTATGAGCCAAATAGTATGGCTGGGAGAGTTTTACGGTTACGAGATTTCATCACTACAGGCCCTCAATCAAGATAAGTTGGATGCTGTTATCCCAACTCTTGAGGCAAATTTTATTCGCAGAGGCCCTTTTGAGCGCTACAAGACCATCGTGAGTTTTGTTAAAAAATTCGTTGTAGTGAATAAGCTATGCCGATCCTTCGTGCCGAAGGTTAAAATGAAAAACCCAGCACTAGGAAAGGCCGATGCTACATCTGAAATTTCAGCTAATGCCAGAGATAAGAAACATGAAGAAAACATCGATATTTACATTGGCAAAATAAAGCAACGTTTTGAAGAAGACAAGCGCAGGTTAGCACGGGGGGAGCCAGCAAAATACCCTGAGCCAAAGCCCTATTATGACGAACTACGTCTTTTAGCAATGCCCTTTTTTCTTGCACTTGGCCTTCGCATTGGAGAAGTATGCAGATTACATAAGGATTGTATCGGTTACGATGAAGAGACTGAAAAGTGGTTCCTTAGGGTATTGACCGAGAAAGGTGAACTTGCCAACGCTCGTCCAGTGCCTCGTAAGTGGCAGGATGTGATCATCAAATCACATAAACGTATTATTGAAATAACTGAACAATTCAGATCATTTGCAAAAGACGTAGAAAACCGAAAAGAACAAGCGTTTGTTGATGTATTAGCCTTTCCAGATAGACACCCCATGATCCTAACTGCGTTAGAAGAAAACGGATACTCTCCTGAGGAGTATTTTTTAAGGAACGAAATTGGTACAACTGGTTCTATTCATCAATCAGGCATTACTTATAATTCATTAAGAATAACAAAGGACAAGGATGGCAATGAAAAAAGAGGAATTTATGCAGATTCGATAGTTGGTAAAATCATCGCCAAAACAAAGCCGGGAAGCAATACCTCGCCGAAAATAGTCATTTCAAAAGCGCAACTCGCCTCACAGGCCATGAATTATTACCGTGAATATCAACAGCGAGTATTTCATGAAAATGAAGTTGACGGCGAAGTCAGTGAAACAATTTCATCCACGTCTTATTCAGTTGATATGCCATTCAGTGACTTCTTATTCATTGTGAAAGATGACATGTTCAATGCAGGCCCATCATCCATTGGATTTGTGCCAAGACCAATGATAAAAACAGATCTAGTTAACTGGTTAATAGAAGATTCTTCTAAAAGTAAATCAGCGTTCAGACGCTACGATATCCGTGATGATAACAACAATATTGTGAATGTTACATCACACCAATTCCGGCACTGGCTAACCACTGCCCTACTTCGCTCCGGCAAAAATGAAAGTATGATCGACTTGTTCATGGGCAGAAAAGCTGGGCAAACACGACAATACGACCACCGTACAGCCAAGGAACGAGCTGAAAATATGAGATCTCGCTACATGTCTGAAACACCGCCCGATGATGTCTTAGGACGACGTGTAAAGCGTATGAGAGATAATAACGTTTGCGAAAGCGAGATTGAAAATGCGCTAAACCATACACTATCAGTCGTTCACTACACCCCATGGGGAACATGTAATCGCGACCTAGACGTAAGCCCATGTGAGAAAGGCATGATGTGTCTTCGGGGTGAGGATGGTAACGGCTGTCAACATTTTGGAATAGATCCTGATGATGAAGAAGCGAAGCAATCCATCATCAACACCAAAGTACATTACGAAACACAGTTGGCTGCACTGTTGCCAAATTACGAAGAGTTGTCTCACAAGCTTAACAAGCAAGAGCCATTGGATCAGCATGTCCAGTTTTGCATAGACACCATTAATGGCTGTGAGAGCGCTCTGAGGGCTTATGAGCGTGCAAAAGATGCCAAAGACAACCAAATACCAGTAGTACAAGTGTTCAGCCCCGAGGAGGCCTTATGAGTAAGTCCCCGCCTTGGCTATCCATAGCATTATCTAACCTTAGCTTCTTTGAGAATAATCCAGAATACAAACATGAGTTTGGGCACGACTATATTGCCGACCGCTGTGGCATTACTCGGATGACTCTCAATCGAAATAAGAAATACATGGCAGAGTACAAAAGGGTACGAGAAGTATTAAGAGGCTTTAAGTCCGAAGGTAAAAAGACATCAACAGATTATGAGGAAACTCTTAAGGAAAAAGTGAAAAAAATTGATGAGCTTAAGGCCGATAAAGCTGAACTCAAGCTCAGGTTAAATGATTGCTATCAGATTCTGGAAGATCATGGAATAGATCCTCAATTCATTTATCCAACCAAGATGAAAAAGCATAAGGAAGCGTAATGAGTAATCCGGCAGCCAAAGTAAACCTTGAACGATTCAACGCTTTCGTTGACGAAAGAAAAAAGCAAGGTGACTGGGAAGATTATACCTTGCCAAACCGACTCGACTTGAACAAAAAAATGATCGCAAGAGAGTGCGAATTTGATAGAAAACGCATTACTGAAAACTCGAAAATCAGAGCCAAATATGAGGATGTAAAAGCTGATTTAATCGCAAAAGGTATTTTGATTGAAGATATCAGAACCCCTTCAGAGCAGCACTCAGCTAAAGCAACAACTGGAAAATCTAGCGTTGATAAACGTATGCTTAAAAAATCTCAAGAAACCAACGCCGCACTTGAAGAACAATTATATAAAACCACAAAAGAGCTAGAAGAAACAAAAACCAAACTCAAGCGACTCACTGCGATTGAAGATTACTTGTTAGCGACTGGACGGCTTTAATGAATGTGTTTGAAGGCGAAATACAAATACGCAAAATACGCCGCCGTGGTGGTATCGGTGGCGTTATATTTTCAGCCGTAGCTGTCGGCAGTAATCAACGTTTTGTGGTAAAAGCGAACTACCAAACAGCTCGCTCCCCTAGCCTATTTAGAGAGATGCACATCTGGCATGTAAAAGGCCATGTCGAGCAAACCCCAATTAAGTGGAAAGATGGCACCACAGCGATTGAGAATACCATCACACCGATAAAGATGGACTTTGTTAAAGCGGCTCATGAAAACCTCAAGCGCTTATTGGCTGAATCACCTGACTTTAAAGGCATTAGTGAAATTAAAGCGAACAAGCTTGTAACCTTCTTTGGCGACACCCTTTATGACATCGCTCGAAATAATGATATTGAGCGTTTATTACCAATTGTGGGTGAGGAGGTTGCTCAACGTATTATTGCTGGACTGAATCAATATGAAGAGCTGGGAGCATTGCGTTTACTTGATGACTTAGGAGTGCCTCCTTACATTGGCGATTCAGTGATCACCATATGGGAACAGCAAGCGTATGAGAAGATCAAAATGAACCCATATTTCTTAACTGCATTCATGGCGGATTTATCGACAATCGATGCCTATGCCTTAGACCGTCTTAAAATGAAAGAAGATACACCTGAGCGCCTTATCGCTTATGCCAAACAGGTGATGTTTACTGGTTTTAATTCAGGTAATACGTGCCTTGAAACAACTAAAGTGAAATATCAACTTGACCGTATGCTTGGCAAAGCGCTTGGCACAAAGGCGTTTGACAAAGCTGTTGAACAAGACGAATTGGTCATTCACGGCAACCTTGTGCAAGTAAAAAGCATGAATATTGTTGAGTCTTCAGTTGCCAGTATCATCAAGCAGTTAAGTGATAAAACGTACAACCCTGCACTCGCTAAACGAATTGATAGTGTTATTGACTCCTTCGAGTTAGGCGTAGGCTTTTCACTCACAGAGGAACAACGAAATGCCGTACTGCAATGTTGCACTAATTCTATTACTTTACTCACAGGTGGCGCTGGTTGCGGCAAGACAACCGTCATAGAAGCCATCTGTTACGCCCTAGAAAGCTTAAATCAAACAAAACAAGTCATTCTCATGGCTTTAGCAGGTAAAGCCGCACAGCGCATTACAGAAGCGACAGGCAGAGAAGCACTTACCATTGCGGGGTTTATGCACAATGTAAAGCCTGAAGACATTGACGAAGACGCAGTGATAATCGTTGATGAAGCGTCTATGGTGGATGTCTTGTCGTTGCTTAAAGTATTAAAGCGTGTTCCAAAACGAGGGCGAATCATTTTAACGGGTGACCAAGAGCAGTTACCACCTGTTGGTGTTGGGCTTGGCTTACACGTATTGGTCAACTTATCTTTAGCCAATCCGCACCTATCAGTGGTTAAACGTCAGTCTGAAAGCTCAGGCATTCCAAACATTGCTTCTGCAATACGAAACTACCCAGCAAAAAAAATCGAAGTCCCGTTTACCCCATATCAAGGTTTAGGCAAAGGTGTCAGCTTTATCGATTGTGAACCTAGCAACATAGAAGCAATGTGCATGAAAGTCTACCAAGAGCTGGGCGGTAATGGCACCGATGATAGCGTGGTATTACTGTCATCAGTTAAGCACCAAGAAGGCGGCGTGGTAAACCTTAATAGCCATGTTTACGATAAGTTTGCCCTTGGTGAAAAGCTTACGCTAGCGCATATCGAGTTTGGAAATGTAAACCATAACATTGATGGCAGACCAATTAAGATTGGCGAGATGGTCATGTTCACTCGCAATGACTATAAAAAGGATATTCGTAATGGCTCAGTCGGTAAAGTATTAGGCTTTAACGATGAGGACGTCACCATTGACTTTGAAGGTAATATCGTTGAGCTAGACCTGAACGATTTAGTCAATATTGAGCGTGCTTATGCTATGACGGTACATAAATCTCAAGGCTCCCAATATGAACGAGTCATTGTCGTGGTTAAAAACAGCAGAAACCTTGATAGGCACTTGCTGTATACCGCCGTGACTAGAGCAAAACAGCAAGTGATATTTGTTGGCTGTAGAGATACGTTTCATTCAGCATTAGAAAAATCTAATGCATTGAATAGAAATACGTTACTAGCAACTCATCTCATGAGGTGCAATTTCAAATAATGATTGATTTGCTAATTAGTGATTTCGACAGTTAACTTGATTGATTCATTGGTATCTTTTACCTTCCCCACTAATATTGAAGGAGCATCTTTCCCGTAATAACTTGGCTCTACAGTATTTAGGTTTGTCTTTGATATTAACGACGGATTAAACTCTGTTTTTTCCAGTGCTTGATTCAGTAACCCTTGTAACTCACTACTTGAAAAAGGCATACCACCATCACTTGTTTGCTTGGTAGTCAATGATGAACCATTAACATCAATAACAACTTTATATTTCAAATCTGCTGGAAGCTCTTTAAATGCTTTTAAAGCAGTGCTGATTAGGTCTGTTGCAGCAGAAGTTCGAGCAAACGGTTTCCAGCGACCACCTTCCGTTTTTATAGTAACTACATTCTTTTTGACAGATATACCAAATCTCGAATAACTGGACGCCTTATTTAGTGATTTTTTGTATTCATCTTCGAAAAGTAACCCTTTGTCGTTAAGATCGATGTTTGCCGCTGAAAGTAACTCTTTTGCTCCGTTATCAAAGCCACTTAAGTCAAATGTGGTCGTAACTGGGTTGGAATTAAACGGTGTAAAACGAAGAGTCAATTCTCTTGAAGATGAAAGCTCTCGAATAAGCTCTCTCGTATTCTTAAGAAATACAGCCTTATTATTGGTTGATATGGAGCCTTTGAAATCATTAGCTGGCTCAGAATCAAACCTCAGGGTCAGTGTTCTGGAATCACCACGTTCGGTGTCTGGCGTTACACCTAGAGAGAAATAAGACTCTAAACTACCCTCTTTATATCGAAGAATTAGTTCAGGTGTCGCAACATCATTGACCCATGCTCTAATTGGTGATTGAGCCTTTAAGGACATTACCACGGTCTTAGAGTCATCAATGGGAGAAGTTTCTGTGCGAACCTGCCAGTCGCCCTTATCGCCTTCATTATCTTCCACATTGAAAGAAGCGACAAGCTTCCTTATCTCTGATTGCTGAGCACTAGGGCTGCTTATCTTTGATATCCTAGTTACCTCGGCTTTAAGCTCATCAACGTTCAATTCACTAGCCTGAGTTGAAGAAATCATAGCCAGTAATATTGCAATATTAATATTTTTCATACGAACATCCATGTATAACTTGTTAAGTTTAATATGTTTTATTGACAGGATACACTACACATCTAAATTAAGACAGCGCCTAAGGGAGAATGAGCAGCCAGCCTTTATTGGTCAGTGCTCAAGTGCGTAAGTTCCTCGATTGCAGATTTGTTAGATATCAATATCGCAAGTAAACGATCTATATCTAACACAATATTTCTTTTACTCTCATAGCATCTTGCCTGTGATAGAATTGTATGCTTCTCAACCAACTCTTTCTCCAAATAAATACACTCAACCGCTAGCTCTTCAACTTTACATTTTGGCATGTTTATCTCCTCATCTGATGGGAGAAATATACCAATCTTAACGTGTCATGTTAGGGGCCAGAAATTGATCCATCTCCGCCAAAATAGATATCGACAACTTCAGACGGATTGAAAGCATGTCTGCGAAGTTTTTTACCGTTTTTCGACTCAGATTCATATTCAAGTAATTGCATACCAAGAATTAACTGACTTACGTCGATTGCTTGACTCAACCATCTCCAATCAAAAATTGCAGGCTTTACCCCCTGATTTAATTGCCCGAACTCATTACACCAACCTTTAGCACTATGTGATTCAACCAATCCTCCTGTTAAGTGAAGTACAGGACGCCCTTCTCTAAAATCCCTTTTGAGATGATCCAATCTAGTCTCTTCATCTGATATTGAAGACCCTACTGACTCATATACGGTTGATATTTTTGACAATACGTCATAAAAACTAACAGATAGTTGACGTTCGAGAGCATTGTCATAGGACATGAATGCATGGTAACTGTGAAACCTATCTATAATTTTTCCAGTCCCTCCCCCAATTTTCTGCCCTTTTCCTGTAATTGCAGAATCAATGTCTCTCCAACTTAGTAGCGAATCAACTCCCAAAGCGTGCATTAAACGCTCCCTCTTGGAAAGATCCCCCTTCAATTTGCCATACTCTCTAATCGCACCCGATAACATAGCTTGAAAGAAACGTTCACGCCGATTTTTATGTTTGGCAGAGGGATAAGCAACCCACGACATGTATGTTGCGGCTCCTACTGAACTAAACTCAATTGGTTCAGATCTATGGAAGTCTTGATTTCTGCGATACTGTTTTAGCAGTTGAATACCAGCTTTTACAAATTCATCCAAAATACAAATATTTCCAATTTAAAAAATTGTGCTTTACAACAACATCAATTGCTGCGGGTTATTAGGGTACGCAGTACCCTAATGCTTAACTCTGCAATATAAAATAAACCTATCAGCATATCGGGCATAGTAACCTGCCATATTGTACAGATGCCAATTCCCTTCCTGCCAAACGCTTTTTAAATGTAACAGTTTCAGCCTCAAAAAGCCTAAAGTTTTGGCTAATATCAACCTATTTCACTTGGCTTTTTAGTGTTACACATATACACTGTGACACTATATATTGTGTCTTACAGGTAGAATTAAAATGAAAACCACATATAATCGTGGCTACAACCGACCCACCCACACACCTGTTACATTTTTTACGCGACATAACAAAATATGACCACTGTGTTTATTAGCAAGTAATACCAAAAAGGGGAAGTGGTTATCACTTTCCCTTTTTATTGATGATATTTGTTCGGACGAAAGCGTGACGAACCGACACAAAGAACAACACACCAAGTTCATTAAACACTAAATTGCAATCCTGCGCGGTGAGCCAGAAAACATGGCATTTATTTAATGCTTTTTTGATGAAAAAGCGCGCCACCTATGATAGAATCAGTGTTAATCAAATAAGTAATAAAAGCATTCTTAACTAGGTATAAAAAATGACAAATAAATACTCAACATTCAGCGGCGAAGTTAACGATACAATGAAAGAACCGATGTTCTTTGGTAACTCCGTTAATGTGGCTCGATACGACCAACAAAAACATGCTATTTTTGAAAAGTTGGTAGAAAAGCAGATTAGTTTTTTCTGGCGTCCAGAAGAAGTTGATGTAAGTCGAGACCGTTCAGATTTTGATAAGCTGTCTGATGTTGAAAAACATATTTTCGTCTCGAATCTTAAATACCAAACCTTATTAGACTCTGTTCAGGGCCGAAGCCCTAATATCGCGTTCCTTCCAATCATCTCGCTACCAGAGCTTGAGACATGGGTGGAAACATGGTCTTTCTTTGAAACGATTCATTCACGCTCTTATACGCACATTTTACGTAATCTGTTTTCTGACCCTGGTGTTATTTTTGATGATATCGTGGTGAACGACGAGATCAAGAAGCGTGCGAATGATATTTCGAAATATTACGATGACCTTATTTTCCTAACGCAGTTGTACCAAACACAAGGTGAAGGTATCCATACGGTTGATGGTAAAGCTTACACTGTGAATTTACGTGAGCTTAAAAAGTCACTGTACTTGTGTATGAACTCGGTGAATGCACTCGAAGCCATTCGTTTTTATGTGTCGTTTGCCTGTACCTTCGCGTTTGCCGAAAGAAAAATGATGGAAGGTAATTCTAAAATTATCCGTTTAATCGCTCGCGACGAAAACTTACACCTAAGCTCTACACAACATATCCTTAATTTGTGGCGTAATGGTAAAGATGATCCAGAAATGGCTGAAATCGCCGCAGAGTGTGAAGACGAAGCGAAAGAGATCTTCATGAAGGCGGTAGAGCAAGAAAAGGAATGGGCCGCTTACTTGTTTAAAGATGGTTCAATGATTGGGCTTAACCAAGCTATTTTGAGCCAGTATGTTGAGTTTATTGCGAACCAACGAATGACGGCCATCGGTTTTGAAGCGCCTTATGCACAAACGTCTAACCCATTACCTTGGATGAACAACTATCTGAACTCAGATAACGTTCAGGTGGCTCCTCAAGAATCAGAGATAAATGTTCACAAGCTAAAAACCCCCTTAAATTGCTATGATGAATTTTTGAAGTTAGCGGCGTAAGGAATAAGTAGACATGAGATTTAGTACATTTAATCAAGTAAAAAATGACCAGATCAAAGAGCCAATGTTCTTCGGCAATTCTGTTAACGTAGCTCGATTTGATCAGCAAAAGCACGCGATCTTCGAAAAACTGACTGAGAAGCAAATTAGTTTCTTCTGGCGTCCAGAAGAAGTGGACGTATCGCGAGACCGTGTTGATTTTCAGAAGCTGACAGATGCAGAAAAGCACATTTTTATATCAAACTTGAAATATCAGACTTTACTTGATTCGGTCCAAGGTCGCAGCCCAAACATTGCATTCCTGCCAATAGTTTCAATTCCAGAACTTGAAACATGGATAGAAACGTGGTCATTTTTTGAAACCATCCACAGTAGGTCATACACGCATATATTGCGCAATGTATTCACTGACCCTAGCCCAGTTTTCGATGATATCGTTGAGAATTCACAGATTCAAAAGCGTGCAACTGATGTGTCACGTTATTATGACGATCTGATCTTTGCTACGCAGCTATATCAGACACGAGGTGAAGGTGTCTACGAGATTGATGGCGAAAGCCATACAATTAATTTACGCGAGCTAAAGAAAAAGCTTTACCTGTGCATGCACTCTGTCAATGCTCTTGAAGCCATCAGGTTCTACGTATCATTTGCCTGTACTTTTGCTTTCTGTGAACGTAAGCTGATGGAAGGCAATGCGAAGCTATTACGCTTGATTGCTCGCGACGAAAACTTACACTTGTCTTCTACTCAACACATTATTAATTTGTGGGCTCGCGGCAAAGATGATCCTGAAATGGCTGAAATTGCAGAAGAGCTGAAAGATGAAGCCCGCCAGATCTTCATCAATGCAACAAACCAAGAGAAGGAATGGGCCGACTACCTATTCAAAAACGGGTCCATGATAGGCCTGAATAAGCAGATACTTTGTGAATATGTGGAGTACATCGCAAGTATGCGAATGAGAGCAATAGGGTTAGATTCACCCTATGGATCAAAGTCAAACCCTCTGCCATGGATGGACAATTATCTTCAGTCTGATAACGTTCAGGTTGCACCACAAGAAGCAGAGATCCAAAGTTACTTAGTCGGGCAGATCGACTCTACTGTCAGTTCTGCGGACTTTGATGACTTTGACCTGTAACCAGTTTGACGAAGTTAATTAAATGCAAGACACAAAACGGCACATTTGATGTGCCGTTTTGCGATGGGAAAACCATTTTAGAATGTCTTGAGGAAGCAAACCTTCCCACTCATTCACATTGCAGAGATGGTTTCTGTGGTGCATGCCGCTGTAAATTAAAAGGCGGTGACATTAAATACTTAATAGATCCTCTAGCTTTTATGGACGACGACGAGTTTCTTCCTTGCTGCTCAGCGGCTGAATCGGATTTGAGCATTGAAATTGAGTGATTTTGACATGTAATTCATTAAAATAGAGTGAAATTTATTTCACTCTATTTTAATGAATCATCAAGCGCAGCGCGATAGTACTGACTTGTTAACAGAGTCAGTTGGATTAATCGCCACTTAACCTGACACTTTCATAGATAGAGCTAAATCAAATCTGACAGTCTGTACGTGAAGCTGACGTCTAACATTTCTTCCTATGAAAACACATAGTATGGTTTTTTAATAGTATTTGTCTTTTTGAGCCAGTGACTCTGTGGGGCTGAAACGTACGTAAAGCAGACCCTCATGACTTAGCTTTCTAGTTTCAGCTATGAGCGAATAGCGGAAGTACGCCTAATTGGCTGTGTTTGGCACTTTTAGACAAACAACAGACTTTCAATTCCCAAAACAGCGGCGCATTTATGCGTCCGTCTGCTTTTGTTTGTTAAGTGCAAACTGATTTAAAGCATTGGTGATTTCTTCTCCCCTTTTATCTACTAGGGGAACCAATTCTTTCAACTTTTGCGATGAAACCACAAGTCCTAAATTGTTTGGAATATTCGAACGAACTTGGAGCTTAGATTGTGCTATTGGCACCTCAACAATATCTCCAGTTGCAGTATGCTGTGGCCCTGCATATAGAATACCTAAAAACTTAAATAGACTCTTTCCCATTTGATATGAACCCGATTTTGATTGAGTCCCGAGCGGGTTGTATAAAAATACTGGGGATCCACTGGAACCAGGGAAACATGCAGCATCAATCAAAAATACAGGTTTATTGTTCCAGTTGAGGGCTGGATCTGTTGAAGTTACTCCTTTACGGATCACTGGTTGATTGTTGTGTTCATCCCATATTCCATTTGGATAGCCAACCATAACAATATCTTGTACAGCAGCTAAATCGTTTAATTCTTCTAAGGTAGGAATTGTTTCAAACCCCATTAGGCCGTAATAGTAATAACGGCCCTTATCAGCCCACATTTTAAGTGTCGGACCTAAAATAAAAGCGCATAAATCTACATCTTCTTCTGGATGACGAACTAAAAAAGCATCAAAGCCACTAATAGTTATTTTTTCAGGTGGGATATTCATTGGCATGTTATTTTCATCTTTTCTTGTTAAAAAGATTGAAAAAGATTTTGCCCCATCAAGAACATGCTTATTCGTAATTAAAACGATCGTTTGCAGGTTATCTTCTAGAGATATAACGAAGAAGAACCCTGTCCCAGTTGTCATACCGCCAGAACTTAAAGTGGTTTCAATTCTGGTTGTACAAAAACGCATCCATTCTGACTTTGAAACAAGCTTTTGAGCCAAACTATCCTCCTTGCACTTAACGCCAGCCATAACCGGAGACAAAAAGCGGAGCGCAGCGTAGCTTTTTGGCGTCCGAGTTGATGGCATTGTTAGATTTCACGATGCTTGTACATCAACTAACGAAAATTCCAGACCTAATGGTTTGATAAATTTATCGAGAATTATTTTTTGGCTCTTGTGCATGCTATCCCCCGGCCCTTTTACTTCAAGAAATCGGACTTTGTTGTCTTTCCAGATAGTAAGATCAGGCCACCCTTTTCGATATTCATATGGGTCTTCAGAAAAGATCTCCGCAATTCGATAAATTTTGTCTATTCCAAAACACTCGAAGAATTCCAAAAACATCCATTCTTTTAGATCAGGGAAAAAGTCCAGCATCGATGTAGATGACGTGCTTTGAAAGAAAGAATCACCCCACGTGTAAGGCTCGCTGCTAGCCATAACCTGGAAATTCTTCTTTATCTGCAATGGTGTTGCATTTCTTACGTTACCCAGAAGCTCGGAATGCTCAAACCGATCCTCATCGAAAGCCACATTTTGAGCATAGAGGGCTTCTATATACGTCGATCGATTCCTTAGCGGTATTTCTTTAAATGACATGGACTTAATTAAGTTCAGCAATAGCCCGCCTTCCTTTGAATAACCTCGCCAACCTTTAAGTTCATAGTGACCTAGCACAGCATCTTCTACCAATACCATTTTATTGGTTCTAGGATTTACCCACTGCTTCTTTGATTCCCCCATTTTTAACTGAAGGTGAATCAAGTCAACCTGGAGCCGCTTCGCTGTCCTTTCTTGCGCCATCTGATGAGCTCTTTTGCAATCTAACAATTTAATATGGCGCAACTTGCGCGTTTTTCTACCGAGCTAGCGCTCGTTTTCTTCCATACTGCCATGATTATTAAGTTTGTGAAAGCCGACGCGGGCAATGTCTGCAAGAAAATAAAGCTAGTTAATTTTAGGGCGCAAACGCGCGATTGGGTCGTTTGCTTGTCTCAAGTTGCCTCTGACGGTATGGGACTGAAACGTACGTAAAGAGGGCACCAAACAAAAATCGTAATCTAAACATACGTACTCATTTTAAATAAAGAGTGTGATATCTTAACCTCATCCCTGTGGCATTTAGGGAAGAATTCAAAATGTTTTTTTAGGAGTTATTATGGAAGATAACGCTGATTTACAGGTGTTGTTCAAAGGCTACTTTCGAGCCAACGCAGACGCAGTTGAAGCTATATGGCGAGACGGCAAGATTATTCCAGACGCAAATGTTTTGCTCAATCTTTATCGATATTCCGACGAGGCACGTGATGCACTTCTTAATCTACTAGAAAATCATCGTTCACGAGTCTGGTTACCCCACCAAGCTGCTCAGGAATATTTTCAGAATCGACCCGCTGTAATTAACGAACAATCTAAAAACTATGATCTGACATTAAACGATATTAGCGATCTATATAACTCATTTAACCAGAAAAACCGTCACCCTTTCTTACCCTCAGGGTTATTGGCTGAGGTTGAAGAGTTGTTTCAAAAGCTGAACACGCACCTAGAAAATACCAAAGAATCACACTTAAAACGACTGAACGATGACGGCGTTTTTCAAGGTAGTTGTCGCCTGAGCTGTTAAGCAGCTTCTTTTTTGTTCTCTGGGTTTAATTTCACATCACCGATTTCCTCCCAGTTTCTAATACCCTTTGACCAGCGGTTAGGGTTCTTTTTTTGCGCTTTGGTATATAGCTCATGGCGTTTTGCCAATATCGCTTTATCTTCACCATTATGGCGTTGCGCTGGTGTCACGAATTTGATGCGACTATGCCTGTGCTCAGTGTTGTACCATTGAGCGAAGCCTTTCATCCAAGCTCTTGCATCTTCAAGGCTTTTAAAGCCTTCGCTTGGCCAGCGGTGACTGTATTTGACCGTGCGGAACAATGATTCTGAGTACGGATTATCATTGCTGACACCGGGGCGGCTACGAGAGCCAATGACACCCATATCAAGCATTTTGGCTTGCATCGTCAAACATTTCATCGGGCTACCGTTATCTGAATGCAATACCACGTCTTTTTTAACGCATTTCTCAGACCAGAGCGTGCGCTCAAGCAATTGGGCAGCATGTTCACCTGATTCACTGTCATGAACTTCCCACCCGACAACCTTACGGCTGAAGATGTCGATTATCATGTAGAGGTAGAAGAACCGACCAATGACCGTTGACGGGCAGTAACTAATATCCCAAGTCCACACTTGGTTTGGCGCTGTCGCTGTGTACCCCTTAGGTTTAGCTCGGCTACCTTTAGGTTTTGCTTTACCTCGATGGGCTAGCTGGTCATTGGCTTTCAACACACGATAAAAGCTCGATTCAGACGCGAGATATTGCCCGTTATCTGCCAGCATTGGCACTATCTGACTTGGCCCTAAATTGGCGTATTCTTCTTGGTTACAGGTAGCTAATATCGCTTGCTGCTCTTCCTCAGTGAGCTTGTTACTCGGTTCTGGCCTATCAGCTGTAGGTCTTTTGTCACCACTGATTTCACCGCTTTCCTGCCAGCGTTGTAATGTGCGTACAGACATACCAACTTCTTCACAGGCTTTCTCTTTTCTAGCACCTGAGCCGACTGCTTCATCAATCAGAGATGCGTAATGCTGCCTATCTGTGAGTGAGGTTAATTGTCCTCGTCTTCCCCCCAGTAGGCATTTAACTTTTTTCTGAGCACCAACAACGCTGCCGTTTCAGCAAGCGCAGCATCTTTGCGCTTTAACTCTCTTTCTAACTCTTTAATCCGCTTACGATCATCCTTTCGCTCTTGGGTTAATTGCTTACGTTGCTGGGCTTTAGTTTGATTGCCTGCAATGCAGCTTCGCTTCCATTCTTTAACTTGCTCAGGGTAAAGCCCTTTTTCACGGCAATACTCACTTAACTCAATTTCGCTCAATGCTGCTGTTTCTAAAACAATTGAGAACTTTTGCTCTGGTGACCAACCATCTGAACTATTGCTATCAGCCAAACTAGAACCTGCTTTTAAATACTTATCTCGCCATGAATACAAAGTAGATAAGTTGATACTTTCTAGCTTTGCGAATTGGCGTAATGATAAGCCACTTTCAACCAGCTTTCTAATGATGGCTTTCTTATGATCTTCAGGATAATGCTTCACTAATATCTAACTTACCGCTCCCTGTTATATTTTTATGAAAAACTGAGGCGACAACTATCCTGACACAGGGGGATGACGAGATACAAAGGAAAATAACTGAGATTATTGAACAAAGAGTCGGTCAACCCTTTCCTAATGATGAATTGAATAAGCTTTTTGACGAGGGTAAGAATCGGTATCAAAGCAAAATTCCCCCCGGCTATGAAGATGCTCAAAAGAATGACAATGAGAAGGACTTGGTTGGTCAGCAGCGTCGTTATGGCGATTTAATCATGTGGAAACAAATGATTGATTATGCAAAAGAAAATAAAACCCCTGTTATTCTTGTAACTGAAGATACTAAAGAGGATTGGTGGTTGAAATCAGCAGGAAGAATTTTATCTGCACGACCCGAATTGTTCAAAGAATTTTTTGAGGAAACGGGACAAGAAATACAGATTTATCGTATGGAAAGCTTTCTTCATAACGCGTCTAATTATTTATCTGAAAGTGTGAGTGAGGAAGTCATTGAAGAAATCAAGCTCATACAAAGCGAGCCAGCCTTTTATGAAGCGATTCAGCGCTCGCCTTCTTTTTATGATTTAGCAGAATATATTTCCACAAACTTTAAGAAAGGTGATCATCTACCGGGTGAAAGAATAATAGCTGATGCTATTAATTGGAACCGCTCTGGTGTCAGAGAAAACCTCGTGAGGCTAGACACGATGCGCTATGTGGAAATAGTGCACGGTAAGAAAACGAAATTAATTGAAAATTTGCCACCCGTATCATTAGATATGCGTGCCAAGCACAAAAAAAATGAGTAGGTTATACCCTACGTCACAAACTTTAAGACCTATGGCGAATGTCCGTTCCTTGTCTGAAGCTGCCTGTCAGATGGTATCTAGACCAGCAAGTAAAAATGTCAGATTAGATATGTGCTACCACAAGTCAGTACTGTGAACACCAAGCGATTTTGTCGTACTTTAATTACCACGCGATTCTGTCGTAGTCGCTAATTACCAAGGGAAATTGACGGTTATCTTTAACCGTGTTCTTTGAATGTTTTGTTTGTGCATTTGAGGAACGCTAAGGATGATTGTGTTGAATTCCAAAGCTCAATTGACAGTTGATGTCATCGCGAAAGTGGCTGAGCGTAAAATTACGATAGCCAATGCCACTAAGCTCCTCAATAAATCCAGACGTACTGTTGAACGTTATTTACAGCGTTACCGAAGCCAAGGACTACAGTTTGTTGTTCATGGTAATTCGGGCAGCGAGCCAGTTAATAAAACTCCAGATAGGCTTAAGCAGCAAGTTCAATCACTAATCCGCGAGAAATACTATGATCTGAACCTGTTGCACCTTGCCGAGATGCTGGAGACTCATGAACATATTGTTGTTAAGCGCGAGACACTGCGTAAATGGGCACATGATATCCATCATGTAAAACGGGCGAAGCGCAGGCGTAGCCGTGTTCACAAACGCAGAGAGCGAATGGAAGCGCCAGGGTTAATGCTGCAAATGGACGGCAGTACACATCGTTGGTTCGGCGATAAGAAGTCGTGTTTAATCGCCATGATTGATGATGCCAACAGCGATATTCATGCTGAGTTCTTTCCGTCAGAAACGACTGAAGGATGTATGAAAGTCATGCGCTCAGTCGTTGAGAAATACGGTGTATTTAAAACCCTGTATGTTGATAGAGCAGGCATCTTTGGTGGCCCTAAGCGCTGTAACTTCTCGCAGATGCAGCGGGCCTGTGAGGAGTTGGGGATTGAAATCATCTTCGCCAGTTCTCCTCAGGGTAAAGGCCGAATTGAACGTGCCTTCGATACCCTGCAAGACAGGTTGATACCGGAATTACGACTCAACAATATTGCTGATATGACGGGCGCAAATAGCTATCTCCAACATGTATTCATTCCCCAGTTCTGGCGTAAAAACCTGGTTGTAAAATCAAGAACATCAGACACTGAATATACGCCTGTACCACGCTACGCCAATCTTGATGATATCTGCATCACCAAGGTCTACCGGAAAATACGCAACGACCATACGTTTAGCTACGGTGGAAAACTCTACTTCATCGACTCACCGCTAAAGCACTCTATCGCAAACCAGAAAATCGAAATCCGCATGGGTAAACATAAGCAGTTCGATGCTTACTTCGCCGGACGAAAGCTACAGGTAACCGAAGTCACAGAGCCTGAAAAAGTGTCCTCGGAAGACAATGAGATCCAGAAGAAGCTTGAAGTATTGGCACTGGCTGACAGGCTTGGAAATGTGGCAGAAGCGTCCCGCCTTAGCGGCGTCTCCCGCGATACTATTTACCGCCATCGTAAACTGATAAAGCAAGGTGGGATCGAGTTGCTAAAACGTCAGGAAACGCCAGATCTTCATCACAAAAATCGTACTGACAGAGCCATTGAAGAAGTCGTCATCGAATTCTCCCTGGCTAACCCACACCTCGGACAATCTAAGGTGTCACGGCTGCTCAAGTCTGAAAGAAACGTCGACATACACGCTAGCGGCGTTCGAAATATCTGGCTGAGGGAAAACATGAACACCACTGCGTTACGGTTGGCAAAGCTTACGGGATAGTGACAATAACTGAGTGTGATTACGTTAAAAGATCTTGGTAATGACACTCATTCAGGTAACTGTTCATTATGGTCAGAAGGCTCACCAATATACATAGTCAATCCAATTACCTATTGCTTATTCTGCTGCTCAAGAGACCACAAGCCTGCATACTTGTTAAAAGTATATTGTGCATAAATAACAGCATACAAAAGCCCTCTGCCGCCATCTAAAAAGCCAAGTCTGAATACGTATATTTGTACGAAGGTGAGGAGCCCCCTAAGAGCCGCTAACGATACACCATGACTCTTCTTGCCTTTGGCGAATTTTTTTTCAGCCATCAATACTGCGTATAGTCGGTTTTTATACAGAAGGTGCTCAAAGTCTCGGATAGAATAGTGATTTAAAAAGCCTTTGCCAATAACACCAGTTTCACCTTCGAAAAGTACCTTTTCATGAACAATGGCCTCATCAAATCTGGAACCATTCCTCCTAAACAAGCGAGTACACGCTCTCGCAGTTCTACCAAACCGGGTTGGTTTACCGAAGATGAAGTTTTTCCATCTCATCTTATAAGCATTGTGCTCAATAGAGTCTTGATTTAGGAGTCTTGTTATTTCTTGAGCAAGTTTCGAATCTACTTCCTCATCTGCATCGATAGATAAAACCCAGTCGCATGTAGCCTTATCCAGCGCTCTTTGCTTTTGGATTCCATAGCCTTGCCAATCCGTAATAAACACTTTATCAGTGAATTGTTTTACTATTTCAACGGTTTTGTCAGTGCTACCGCTATCAAAAACAATTATTTCATCGGCTATGCTCGTTACTGAGCTTAAACAACGAGAAATGCGATCTTCTTCGTTCTTCGTGATCACAATGACAGAAAGAGTATTCTTCATGATTCAATCCCTGAGTGTTGTTATGCATAATTCCTATGCGTTCATTACGTAATCGTTTGAAAAGCGCCAATATGGAAAGTTCCGTCAGATTATATTTTGACTGCTTTTGCTGTAGCCAAAAACAACGCGAAAATAGCATTTCCTGTGAGATTTTGAAAGACTAAAGTCGGCGATATACTCGTAAATGCCAGTGAATAAACGAGCTTGCTACGAATGTAATATCTAGTTGAGGGAAAACATAAATACGACTGCGATGCGATTGGCAAAGCTTGCCGAAGCGGAGCAACATTGATAATGTAATTACGTCAAAATCGCTTGGTACTTAAACCGTCAGTATCCCTTGGTAATCACACTACCACAAGTCAGTACTGTTAACCAACTGACTCCATCTTTTGTCGCTAAGTTTAATAAAACTTAACCACACTTGTTCACTTTATATCAAAATCTCGTGTCTTTTTGTTCGTCTTAAGTGACCAGAGCTCTTGCTCCATGCGAGCTTGCCGGGTTACCTGCATTTTTTTCGTGTCATGTTGTTTTTCATCCCTATCTGAGCCTTTTAGCGCTTGAGAGAACTCCAAATATGTACGTTGTGATTCTGGGCTCATATGTCCCAGTCTCTCTTTTAGGTGGATTCTTGCAGCGGATTTTGCGACGTTGGGATCGTTATTAATTTTCAGCTGCGATTCATACTCATTGTCTGATTCTTCAATAGCAAAGAGATGCCGAAAGACGTGCAGCACTTTACCTTTTGGCCATCTAAGTTTTTTAGCGTAGCTGCTGATTCGTTTAGTTAGATACTGCTTTGTCATATCTGTACCGTCTTTATTGATAAAGAGCGCTCCAGACCACTTCAGGGAAAGTTTTTCATCCTTCAGATATGGATCCAAACCATGACGGATAAATAGGTTAATTTTGAGAGCGAGAGAGTAGTTAACCTCGAACGAGTACTGATAACCAAACTTCTGTTTTGCCGGTGTGACAGACATTCTCCCTGTCTCCTCAGCATCAGATATATCTCTGAACTGAGATGCTTTAAGAGATATGATGCTATTCCTTCTAAACGCTGAAGTTCTAGCAATCTCAATTGCTAATTTGTCCCGCTGAATAAGAAAAGGATGTGCTCCTGATCTTTCGATGCAATCCAAAAGCAAAATATAGTCAGCATCGGTAGGTATCTGATCCAGCCGCAGGCCAGTTAGCCCACTACTCGATGGTACTTTGAATTTTAATGGATACAACTTGACCTGTTTGTTTTTTCTGACACGAGCTCTATGTTCATTAAATAACCCAGATCTGACTTGGTATGCATGTGTCTGGCCTATCAAACTTGAGAGCCGAACTGGGTCTGTTTCATAGTAGTTCGCGATAAAGTTGTAGATCGTAGTCAGATAGATATTTATTGACTTTTTCTGTGCAAGCGTTTCTTCAGTCAACAAACTATTTCTGTATGCTTTGAGATGACTATCACGTACTTTCTGTAACGGTACTTTAAGTTGATGCAGAAAACATAAGAAGCGCACGACGTGGTGAACTTTATCTTTAGAGTCACTTGCTTTAATCCCGTCTGAATACAGTGCGTTTACCGCGAAGGACTCAGTTTTCAAAGTCCCTTTATCGGCTCCATACAACGTGGGGTATTCACGGCCAGATAGAGACGCGTACAGTGCAAATACTGGTTTTGTAATATCCACCCTTGTGTTATTCATACATAATCCCTGTCAGCCTTTGTGCAGCTTTTGATTGAGTCGTTGAAGCTTTGATTAGCCGGATCTCTTTGCCAAGAACGTAGCAGGCATTTTTTGCTCGAGTGATTGCTGTATAGATCCACGAATTCTCGGCAAGCCTTTCAGAGTCCAATATGATAATAACGGAGTTGTACTGGCTTCCCTGACTTTTGTGACAAGTTATTGCGTATGCAAGAGATAATTTTTCATCGCTGAATTCATCATCAGTGATATAGATGTCGGCTGTTCCTCGATCTATTTCGTCAGTAACGAGATCATCAAACCTTACGCGCATGACATGAGTGACTTCAACCCCCTCAACGGTAGAAAGTTGTGGCTCGGGATAAACCTCAACAACCGTGCCCAAAGCACCGTTAGTCAGCCCTTTTCGATAATCATTTTCGTTGTAAACTACTTTATCCCCGGCAATAAATCTGGAACCATTTGCGTGTTCAACGGAGTGTGTCTTGTACTCCTCTTTCTGCAAGGGATTTACCAGATGCTGAGCGAGATTATTTAGCTTTGCTACTCCTGCCCGTGTTGCCAGAATCAGTTGTACATCTTCGTCTCGCGATCTGAGTTTGGCGTAAAGCTTAGCTGCGTTCTCGAAACAAGTTTCAGCATCGCTTATCTCTCTGAATGCACAACCTTTGTTCATCAACTTTTTCATAGGCGCCATATTGGGAGCTTTATATGCAAGGATAGAGTCTGCGACAGCAGGTATTCCAGAGGTAGAATCTTGACGCATTGTCTTGTTTAACTTAACTTGCGGGATCCAACATTTATCCTTAACGATGAGATGAAAGAACAAGCCGGGTCCTACCGGAGCAAGTTGTCTTTCATCCCCAACAAAAATTAGATTGATGTCGTTCGGGAGTTTTGAAAGTAAGCTGTAGATCGTTGGTAGATCAACCATGGAAGTTTCGTCAACTACAACGACTGAGCCATGAAAAGTATCGGCACCTTCATTTTTAAGTACTTCAGAGATGAATTTTGCGATAGTTTTCGCATCATATCCAGTAGCCTCTGTCATCCGTAATGCAGCCTTACCCGTTGGGGCTAACAGTATGACCTGACGCTGAGTTCCGCTGTATTGCGCCAGAATTGCCTCTAGCACTGTAGTCTTACCTGTGCCAGCCCCTCCACGTATTATGCTTACAGGGTTCGTTACAGAGCATTTAACGGCATCTTTTTGTTTAGGGTTTAACTTGAATGGCAGCGAACTTTCATATTCTGCAAGTTTCTTCTGGTCAAATTTTCGCTTGAACTTACACTTTACATCTCTGATCGCTTCGAGTCGCCTGCGTACATACTGCTCCATGACGAACGGGCCAGCTGCTTGATAATCGCCATGCTCATTGATTGTAATTATGTCCTGTTCATTAGATATCGCAGTAACATCAAGCCCCAGCCCCTCTCTCATTTTTAATGAAAGGTCGTTTGCAGTCATTGCGGTGTTACCAGCGTATTTATAGCGTGACAAAAGAACATCTTCTGCAAATGCGGTGACTCTTCTGGGATCGTGATTTTCGATGTTCCACCTTGTACAAACAAAGTTGTCGACTTTGCTAAACCCCCAAAATGCTGAGAGATAGTACGGATTAAAGTTCAACATCGATTCAACTTTATCGCCCCAAGCGCCGATGCAATTCATTGCTAGTTGATATGGAAATTTTAAGTCAATCAAGTAATCAACAGATGCCATCTCCCCTTTGTACATCTTCCAAGCCATAACGAGAGTCAGTATTTTTGCTGGAGCAATCTCTGCATCTTTACTGATCTTTTCGATGTCGCCTTTGTTTAGAACTTCTACAAGCTTATTTTTGAAAGTCGCAATCAGTTTTTTACCAGTCTGAGCGCCAACACCATGGATATCCTTGTTCTTAGCCAGCCATTGTACAATCAGATGCGCTTCGCTAAGCGGCATCCGCCTTACTGACTCACACTGGAACTGGTCGCCATGTGCAAAACTGTATTCGTAACCCCCCTTAGCGCAGATTGATTCTCCCTCGTAAAGTCTTGGACCGGTCAGAATACCGTAGCCAATGAGCACCGTTACAATCTTTTCCTCATCAGTTCTCAAACGGACGACGTAACTGTCTTTGTGCTGATGCAGTACTGACGTTATTTCGCCTTGTACAGTTTCGGGTTCGGAGTCAACGCTAATCACTGGTCATTTTCCTTTAAGTCCAGTAGGGATTGAGATGAGTTGAATGCTGACGGGAGGATTTTGCCTGTTTTTACCAAAAGCAGCTCGGAGGCTTCATTTCGGCGGTATGCATCCAACTGCGCTTCTTTTAGCGCCAACTTCTGATGAAGTGCATTGATATACTGGCGAAGACGTCTAACTGTCTCGGTGTTGTTACCATCATCACTATCAAACAACTCACCGTTAGCTTTCTTCTTTGCAATCTGTTTATCTAGCTCTTTCAAAATGGCTGCACAATCAGGTCGTTGTCTCGCGGATGCGATCCCCAAGTCAGCAAGAAGTTTCGTCTTGTTTAAGCGCCCTTTATGCATGGGGAATGTCTTATTCCTCTTGATATATTCCCTGAGTATCCGCGCATTCTCTTCACCTTTCATCTGATTACTTGTCATCGATAATCCTCATGTTCCGCAAGCGGGAAATCTGGTCGTTCAACGAATTAACCTGCTTTTCCAGTGCATCCATTTTTAATGTTGCAGACAGCTCAATGTTTTCTTGTTCTGCCGTGAGAGCTTTAACCTCATCTTCTAGAGTCTTAATTTCACTTAGGTATTTGGTGATGTCCTTGTTCTGCGCATTAATGAGTTTCCAAGCTTCATCCAACTGATTTTTGAGATCACCACTGCTGTTAAGCAGTTTTTGCTTTTGGAGTTTTTGCTTCGTCTCGCGAAGCAAAAATTCTACGTATTTCCCGTCTTTGCTCTCGGTTGATAGATATTTTATCAAAGCGCTCTGGCTAGTAGACATAATCCCAAGGCTATCATCTGACCAACGAAGGAACTTATTTAGTGACGTTGGAATATCGATGTAGACAGGCTCCCCGTTCTTGAATAGCTCATTTCCCTCTGCATCTTTTTTGACTGGGATGCCTGTTTCAATCCACGTTCTCAAAGTATCGAATTTATTGCCGATACTCTTCGCAGCTCTTTCAGAATTATGATGTGTATTCTTCATCTTCATAAAGCTCTATAATCGCTGTAAGTTCGGCTATATGTTTCTTGGTTTGCGCTTGTTCAAGAGGTGTTTTGGCGCAAGCGAAGATGTCATCAACATCATCTGAGGAGTCTTGTAATAGCGCAAGATCAGCTTTCAAATTTGCTATGTGTTGCGGCTCAACTTCATGAAACGGGCAGCCGGAACATAGGTTGGCAGAAGCATGCTCACGCTCCATTTCTCCCATTTCATTGCCACATTTTGCATTTATTGAATCAGCGTTCGCTGTACTATTCGTGCAGTTACCGTGTCGGTAAACTTCAACACTGTAGCCTTCAGATTTCACCTGCTTGTAAACGTCAGAAATCGCCTTTGATTGAGACTTTCCATCAAGTTCAGAAAACGAAACGCCCTCCATTATCTTCCGGTATATAGCTCTGACAGTCTTTGAAAATCCGGCGGTTGAGATCCCATGCAGCGCTTTGCTAACCATATCTTTTAGTTTCGCATCCCTTGCCTCTTCAAATATCTTCTGGAACTCCGAGTCATTGGAAGTCGACACGTTCTTAATCGGAACTGACTCGCTAATTGATCTTGTCGTATTTCTCGTTGGTGTGTCAGTGATATAGACTTCAGTTTCTTCCGGACTCGAATGGCCATAGTGGTGAGTCAGCGCCATAATTTCAGGATGATCGAACTGATAAAAGTAGATGACCGCGAAGTATCGTCTTAGCTGTCTGGGTGTCGGATATTTCGTATGGCGTGAGACATAGTGACGCAAAGGATTGGCATTACGATTATTTGAATTAAGTTCCGGAGTTAGCGTGCTGCCTCCCCCCGACCCATCAAGATGAAGGCTGAATAGCGAAGTTGACTTGTCGTAACTTCTCGCGAATTGCGAGTTATTGTAGTGTAAATCAGTCAACCATCTCCCGATGTGAGGGCCTGTTGCGGTAAGTTGTCGTTCATACATATCCGCATCGGATTTTTGTATATTTCTGTTGATTAATGTGAGCCTGTCTTCAGGCGTATACTTAACGTTATCGGCCCTCAAGCCAATACTGTTATCAACAACTTCATTTAATCGCCAGCCAGTAAATAATAAAGTCAAATAGGCGATCGACGATAGATACGTTTTATATGCATCTCCAAGCGTGATGACATTTTTACCCTTCTCCCCGCGCAACTGTCTGATTGATGATATTTTGTATGTCTCGTTGCCTAATAATACGGGTTTCCAGTCGGCAATAGTTTCTTGTATGAGTCTTTCTCGCCGGGTCCCCGACAAGTTGTTTTTTAGAAGATGATTCACCTGCTTGAAGTTATTAGCGAGAATATTTCCTTGGTCTACTACTGAAAATAGAAATTTGGCAAATGCAGTTACCTCTTCGGCAGTGGGTGTTGTTGTTCTAGAACTAGTAGGCTCAAAATTCACTTCAGAAGAATAGTCAGCAGCAACATATGGCAATGCTTGGCTTAAAAACAGCTCAGACATGTGAGCGTTAATCCTATCAAGATCCTTTGCAGAAAATGCCCGTTTTCCCTTTCCTGAGTACTTGTATGGTGTCCTGATGTTCTCTGGAACATTTAGTTGGTTAACAACTGAGGGAGGGATGTCGTTCAGAGTCTTTCTGAACAGTGACGTTCCGAGTACTTTTCGAAATAAAGCTACGTTGAACGTAAGTCTATTAGGATTTTTTTTTGGACTTACACCTTTAACAAACCACGGCAGATTCTCTTTTGTTGATATTTTATCGAAACGCTGCTGAACTTCTAATTTACTGAACCAGCTGCCACTTGTATCAGTAAAGAATCGTTGTAAATCTTTACTGGTTACGCCAGACAACCCATATCGACCCTGCAACGCGAAATATTCACAAATCAGAAGATAAGTCGTAAATCTGTCAGTGAAACCTTTGTATGAAGTCGCTTTAGTAGGTGGCGTTCTCAAAACAGCGTTGTCCAAGCTATTAATTACAGCAATGACATAAGGCGACTGAGTCAAAGCAACTGTTCCACTACTTTTAGATGGTAGGTAGATCTCAGAAAGATTGTACATATAAGGCTTTCTTTCCTGACCTGAATACAAAATTAAGTCCACTGAATCACGAGTGACTTTCAGTTCAAGATGAGGTGAAGTGAGGTGAACGTGTTCGCTTAAGATCTTAAAAGTCTGTTCGCCAGATCTTTTTTTCTCGTATTGTTCTAAATTTAACCAATCCACTAAATGTGCAGACATTACAACAACTCCTGTGCACTAATCCGGCTCGTGATTTTAGACATCATCGACTTATAAATTTTTGGCATTCTCTCTGCTATGTATTGACACAACAATGCATTAAACAAGACTTTTTTCGCATCAAACGCGCCGAATTTTTCTTCATGATAATAAGTCTGAAACCAACTCGTTCTATACGATTCACGCTTTACTAAAGCCTGCCAAATTGACTTTTCATTAAGCACAATCCTCTTGTTATTACATTCCGAGTGACATAACTTGCCGTTGCAAACTTCACCGATTTCTTGTCTTCCATCCGGGCTATCTTTAGGGTTGGCGCAACTTGACCCGTCGCCAACTAGAAAATATTTATTTGTCTTCACAGCAGCATCCAGATCATCCGTGATTACATCAGAGCCAAACAAATTAACTGCCTCTTGCTCGAACTCACGCATAAATGTCAGGACGTTATGACGTAAGTAAGCTGACGTTACATGTTGATTTATATAGTGCTGAGTTGTACTTAAATCGCTATGACCAAGTATTTGCTGAATATCGCGCAAATCACTGCCATCAAGAAATCGCTTTGTTGCGATAAGGTTTCTGAGCGTGTCAAGAGAGAGGTGAGTAAGTTCATTATCTATTATAAATCTTTTATAGCCTCCCCCCCGCAGATATTGAAAGTCTCTGTTCAGACATAATTTTTCCCCCCTCCCCATCTGTGTCAAATAATCGAAGATAAAGGGCTCTCTGATGAGGTCTACATTAAGTTTATTAATCAAATTAGATGTTACTTCAGCATGCGTCTTGAGTAGATTCAGCGCAGTAAAAAATTCTCGATCCCGGTTCAGTACCCTGAAAGACGCCAGATGCTTATTAGTCTTATCTTTAATTGCTGAGGAAATTTCTATTGACGTTTTGTTGAACGTGAAGTTGTCCAAACGCAAACTGAGCCATGAATCAGTATTCAGGGGTCTACTCAATTTGCAGATGATCAAAATGCAAATCAGGGTACGTACCGAAAGCGCTCCGCGCCATTCTGTGGAAAGGAAAAGTTGATAAAACCCCATGCTTTGTAGATCGTGCCCTAGTTCCTTGAGCTTTTTGAAGACTTCCTTTTGCTGATAACTGTAATTAATTTCACTATCTATTATCAGGTGTTCACTCGCTTTCAACAGTTCTCGATATGCTTGAATATGAGCCCAAGCAGCGTTGAAGTACTCATTAAAAAGGTTATCGATATGCTCTTGAGATATAGCTTTAGCATTCTGAACCGAATTTTCCGTCTTTATCCGATCCCATACCAAATTCTCTCCATCGATCTGCCTGCCTATTTTTTTCTTATTTTCTGCTCGATATCTACCCCACTGGCTTATGTATCTTCCGCAACAAAGTTTCATGCCTATTTGGCTTAAGCCCATACAGATTGCTACAGCGTATGTCTTAGGAAAGCTATTTTTCTGGTCAGCTGAGGCTTCGTGAAGCTTATTTCTGAGCGCCATCATTTGATCTAAAGTGAAAGCTGAGAAAGACTGAGCGAATTCTGGGAATGCTGATGGGTTTTTGATCAACCACCGCAAAGGAGTGGCTATTTTGGCGTTACTGCTGCTACCCACTTTAGAAACAGCTAATACAAGAACATATAATAAGGATGACTTACTGTATTCGGATGGGATGATTAATGAAGGGGGCTTGGCGGAATAACCGTATTTGTTTTTTATTGATATAAATGACACCACAACTTCATTATTGTCTAGCACACGATACTTCCATGATAGAAAACCTTGCCAATTCCATTACAGTATGGGCGTTCGTCCATCATGTCAATTTTTTTATTTCTATATTGTGAAATAAGCTCTTATCTTGTTGGCCAGATTGACTCTTCAATGTCGGATGAAGACTTTTCGGACTTTGAGCTCTGATTGAAAATAAAAACCAAAAATAAAAAGGCACCGTGAGTGCCTTTTTTTATACCTGTTAAGTTTGTGAGGGGTAACCATCAAAACGCCAAATATTATGATACTATAAAAACACAAATAAGATTGAGCTACTCAGTAGCCACAAGGAAGAAAAATGAATGACGTTATGGATGAACTAGAATTAGAAGCAACAGATGCAGAATTAGAAAGTATTGAACATGATCTTTCACTTGATGATGATGTCGATATCGATATTGTGAAGATGAAAGAGAGGACTTACAGCAGCGCAGTTGATTACTACTGTTCGGTAGCCCTAGGTACTCCCCTTCTCTCTACGGAAGAAGAGCAGAGGCTTTTTAGATTAGAAAAAGAAGGTGACGAAGCCGCATGGAAACGATTGGTGATGGCTAACACGCGTTTGGTTGTCAAGTTGGCTTCTTACAATCACTTTGACGAAAGAGTAGACCTTATAGACTTGATCTCGGAAGGGAATATTGGGCTAATTAAAGCGATCTCAAAATTTGACCCGGACAAAGGCTTTCGTTTTTCTACCTACGCGACCTGGTGGATAAATCAGTGTGTGCAACGATGGACGAAAAACCATGCCAGAAACGTCCGTATTCCCGTTCATATACTGCTTCGTATAAACCGTTACAATAAAATAGTGGAAAGCAGACTTAAGGAAGGGTTGCCTAAACCCTCGATTGAAGAAATGCAATCTCTTATGAATCTCAATGAGGATAAGTGTAAAGAGATCCTCGCATTTGTTGCTTTTGAATCTTCTATTGAAGCGCCGAACAACAAAGAGGGTGATGAGGGGGCCACACTCGGCGATATTTTGACCCATCCAGATGGTCCTTGTTGTGAGAGTAGTACCCACTCTGACGACATTAGCCGCATTATAAAAGAAGTTATGGATGAAGCGTTAACGAAAAGAGAACGTGAAATCCTCAGACTGCGCTACGAAAAAGGGATGAAGCTTGATGATATCGCGACCTATATACAAGATAACATTTTCTCGGAACGAGTAAGGCAAATTGAAGCCAAATCGTTAAAGAAACTACGACGTAAAATGATGTTAAAAGGGTTGCGTTGGGAAGACTTGCATTTAGAGCGCAGACGCGCCTCTTGAGTTTAGGTAAAGGTTGAAATAAAAAGGAGCGATGTAGTATCGCTCTTTTTTTATATGATACAATCTTTAGTAATGAATCGATAATATTTAAAGGGTAAAAAAATGAGCAATGTCAACACCGCATCGGTCGAACATACGCATGATTTCGTGGCGAAAATGAATGACGATTATGAAGCACCAATGCTAAGTGGCGCTTCTCCGTTAAAATCAGAAGATGAAATGGCTGATGAGTTTAGGCAGTATTTATTAGAGACATTAGAGGTTTCCTTAGATATTGGTGATGGCCAAATTGACAAAGCGCAACTCGCCAAAATGATAGAGGCTATTGACGTGGAAGTGGGCGTCGCTTTACTTGATCCTGAAGACGAGGGGGTGGGCTACCGCAACCTCGTAAGATCGAGAAGTGAGGTGCACGGCACGGTGTCAATTAGTGTAGGTATCCCTCACGACTTGCCTTACCCAGATGAAGTGTTAGAGGTTATTAATGATGACCCCTTTCAGCCGGGTGAAGTCCCAGATGTCACGACAAGCAATTATAAAACAATAAGCACACCATCAGAAGGTAATGACCTTCAAAACACAATGAAGAGTGTTGTGGGCAGTATGGTTGCGATATATGATGAAAGCGCGGGGGTATTAAGCAATGAACAGCTTATTGCGCTGCTAACTGAAGAGATATCAGACATTGTCACAAAGTATGATTTTGTTAAGATGTTGCCGGAATCGACGTCAATTGATGCTAATGATGTTGGTGACGTAGCTTACAAAGCCTGTATTGCTAACAAACTTGAAAAATTGTACCCTAAAAAAATCCCTACCGTTGAAGCCCCTGGTGATGACGAAACCTCAGGGACGACAATAAGCAGAAAGCCTTAAAATTCGCCCCCTAAACGCAAAAAACCGGCCAAGGCCGGTTTTTCTTTAACTGTTCGTATCAAATAGACAACCTTATCCTTGGTTGAATCTGCATCCCGACAACTTGCCGCGCCTCCATGGCACCCTCTGCATCTCTCTGATGTTTGGATATTAGCAAAGCATTATGGACCATGCAAGCCCTTTTTTACAAAAACTTCATTATTATCGCACTTCGAGCTAAATATGCGACCAATGACATCTGTGTACAAATTTAAAAATAAATCTGCTCAAAATTGACAAGAAGTAGTCAGTATTTTTTACAGAAAGAGCGTAACGGTACACAGAAACATTAAACAACTCATACTAAAGAGTTATTTAATCTTTAGTTTAGCGGTGTCAATTGAGCACAAAAAAACACAGCAAAAACAACAACTTGAAAAGAAGTTAGAATAGACTTTAATGTCATCAAAAAGAGTCGCATTATACTTTAGTATAATTAGTGTTCAAATTGGCGCTTTAACGTGAGTTTTTGATTAACAGGTTATAATTATAAGTTATCTTTGTAAATAAGCTGTTTTTAGTTACGGTTTTCTTAATGCAGAAATATGCATATAACTATTTGTTATTTGCGCGAATAAACCGAACATTGTCGAGTCACCCCATTTTGTCTAGCGATACAGCAGGCTTTATTGCGGGGGATTCATCATTCCTTTTTGGGGTATTTAAATCTAAAAACTTTTGGTACACCTCGTTATCAAGCATGCTATCTACAGGTGATACATTCCTAACCGTAAAACTATCCAATAAAAAGCGTGCGGGCCCAGAAACTGAAAATGTATTTACCGGATTGCGGTATTGCTTAAGAATTTCTTGATAATACACCTTGGCTTCACTGCCCTGCTCGGGCGCTTCCTTTAAAAGTGAAGCGCGTGTTAAATCTGATATAACCCTATCAGGAAGTACCTTTTTGTTGGCGTCAACAAAATGTGTTATGGCATCTTTGGTTGTGGTGAGAGATATTGGCAATCCTATTCGGTTTGCCAAGTCGATAAGTCCTTTCTTTTGGGTGTTGTTGTCATCTTGAAGGAATGCCCGTGCCTCGCCTTTCACTTGTTTAATAAGCGATTGACAACTATTGTACTGAGTGGTTGCTTGAGCAACAAGGTGATCGAACATGATTTGGTGATCAGCGCCTTCCAAGGTAATCCCCCCTAGCTCCATTCGCGCTAAGACATCATGTCCATGCTGCTTCATAACCTCTAAGTCTTGCGGGGTAAAGGTTCGATTAAACGGCGGCTTCTTCTTGAGTCCGAGCGCCGTTAGTAAGATGCTTTCGGCGAAACTCTGCATGGCGGCATCGTTAGGGATGAATGAGGCAGAAAGCTTGTGTTTTATTAGCGTACTGTTGAGTTGAGAAATGATGTTTTCACTGCCATTAAGGTGTGCAATCATTTTATCTTCAACGTTCAGCGTGTGCGCCTCATCAACGCTGTTTTTCACTTCACCGATACCGTTATTAAGATGCATCATGATAGTCGCGTCATCAAGCAGCGCTGCGAAAGCCGGTATGTCGAAACCCGTGGTATCTCCTTCGATTTCACAGATTAATTGATTTCGGGTTGCCCCTGGTGTGTCAATAAACGTGATATTCGGGCGTACAGGTCTTACTATATCAAGCGTACCCAATTTGCACATCTGCGTTTGTATGTGTTGTTTGAGTGTATGATCAAGTGCGTCGCCTCGCTTTGCTTTCAATGCGGAGGCCAGTGAAATGGGATAGATGATATTTCGAGCCCCACCAAGCGACAATGCGCTGCTTTCATGAAGGAAGCTTTGAAACATACCGCTGCTCTTGTCTTTCTCTAGATAAGCGGCTTGATACAACTCTTCAATGTAACGTTCTTGGTAGCCGTATTCTTTTGCGAGCATAGATATTACCGCCGCGGGAGATTTTACGGTGTTGGGTTCAAGCAGGGGTAGAATTTGGTTAGCGTGTTTTTGTTTTTGGTAATGATTAACAATCTCTGGATTTTTGGCCTGAAGAGCAATTAAATTGGCGCTTAATATGTCCATCACGGTTAAGCTCGCGTCACTAGCGCTCAATGTCATTGCAGGGTTTTCTTGTGTCAGTAATAAGGCAATATCGATTTTCTTGCCGCTAGTTGCCGCAAAGAAATAAGGCTGACTTTGGCGATAAAGTCGCTGTAGGAACCGTTTTCCTTTTTGACTCCCTGTTCCGCCTGCAAGTAAGGTGTTAAGAGAGTCCGCAAAAGGCGATTTATCCAAGTTGTCTTTTATCGATAACGAGAAATCGAAATTATTTTGCAGCTCATCCCAATGCTGAGCGAGATGGTTAAACGTTTCGCGAGCCGCCGGAGACAGACTTTGAATTAAAGCAGGGGGAGTAATAAATTTAACATTGTTGATGCTGTCAGAAGTTTGATTTCGACGCAGCAAGTTAGTGACTTGGTGTGCACGGACAAAGCTAATTTCATCGCCATCAGTATGCTGAGCGTTACAGGGTTGTTGGTAACTATGAAGCTGCTGAGATAGTTTGGAGAGTTCCCCCCACTCAAAGTAACCATTTGCTTCAAAGTCATGCAAATAAACTGTATCGCCGTCCGCGACAAGCGCAAAATTGCCGTCGTCAGACAGGGTACGTGTTGCTTTGCGTGATAATAGTCCGCGCACACCAACTTCACTGCCCGGTGTGTCTGAAAAATATACGGGACGTCCGCCATTGCGGTCGATATACAAAGGGAATATAGAATCCGTTCGACGACCTAACTGATACCCCTTGGTTAACGCCAAAGGGTCTAGGATTGGCAATGCTTGCAGTTTCTTGACCAAAGATGGCATGTAAGGACTAATGCTCGATAATGCCGATTTCGCGTTTCTTATCATCCCTGTCACTCGGCCTGCATTGCTTGCATTGCTCAATGCTTTAGAGAACATGGATTCCGCCTGAGAAAGAGACATAGCGTGCTGTTTGAATTCGCCATGACTAAGCCCTAGCGACTGTAAAGTAGCTGTGGTTACGTTACCTTCAATAAGCGCGTTAACCGAACGTACATGCGGCCCTTTTTCCGTCAAACTAAACAGCGTCATGCTAGCATGGTAAGGGGCACATTGCGATTTTGCTTCCTTATCAAATCTTATATCTACGAGGGTTTTCGCGTTACTCGCTGCTAAAAGCGAGGATAGTCCGTCCATCGTGCTGGGCAAGCTCGTTTGGGGTCCTTCAAGAACAGACAAGATGGATTTTAATGATTGGTCTTGATAAACCTGCGAGATATACCCTTTATCTTTTAGAGGGGTAATAGATTGCTTTACCGCGTCTTTTCTTTTGAGTGCTGCGGGATCCGGGGCGTCAATTAGTACGTTCTTCGTTATTAAGTGTTGATGCTGCACCGGCGACAAGCTTCGCTCAAGAACAAAATCACCGGGATTGTTTTGCGAAACTTTAAAAACCACCTCATCTTCGCTACGTTTTATCAGCATTATTTGCGCTTTGCTCAGCGTTAATGTGACATTTTTATCTTCATTTATAATAAGGGTTGATGCGTCGCTTAAGTCGGCAATGTCATGAAGAGAACGGTTTTTTTGCCTGTCCTCAAAAAGGCCAGACATGTTTTTGTTTAGGGTTATGAAAGCGGGCATTTGTTTTTGCTTTTCCGCTCGATGGGACACCCGGCATTCAATATTGAGTTTGTTAATAAAATCAAGATCAGCGAGTGTTACATTCACACCGGGTATCGGGCTTAACGGCAAATTGTTGCCAAGCTCTTTAGTAATGGCATGTAAGGGGTGTTGATGCCCTTCTTCAACAGGACTACTCAGCAGTTCGTCAAACCCTTCATGCCCAAGCAAAGAAAGCTGTTTATCATTGATTTCGACATCAAGCCCATCGGCATTCAAATAAAAGTGTTCGTGCAAAGAAGAATAAAGTACAAGGGCAGCCCCCTCTTTAAATTCATTGCTAATAAAAATAGCATCGCCACCTTGATCTATCCCGAGCGCCTCAATAAGTGTTTTTTCAGAAAATACGGAAGCCCACTCATCTGGAATAGATATCAGCGCGCACCCAGGTTGGTTGAACAACCTGAAATGTGGTGATCGGCGAAGCGCGTCTTGAAAATTACTAATGGCATTATCTGCTTCGCGAAGGCAAAGAAGGGCTTTTTTTACATAGGCTTGCGCGTCGGCACCATTCAAGTGCTCTTTTTGGCTCATCGCCCCTATTTTTCTCGCCAATGAGGGAATAGCATCTGGGATGATACTGGTTGATTCATCAAGAGAAAGGAATTGAGACAGACTATCATCGTTTTCCGCTTCATACTGAGATAAGATGCTGGCTATCGTTTGAACTCGTTCTAACGAAGACTTAAGTTGCTCTGTTTCGTGCGCAATGGACGTCGGGGGTGTGCCAGATAATAAACGGCTTACACTGGTGTATTTATCATTGATGTTTTTTGCCGTTAAAAGCAAAGATAACCTTGTTTCTTCAAAGGTGACGCCTTTTTTTATCTTGTCATGCCCTGCCACCAGCCCAAACATGTCGGAAGGCAATAGGCGAACCCGGCGAGCATTAGTTTTGTCATGCCGTCTCATTCTGTTTGTTATAATGTTTTTGGTTTGCTCATTTGGCGTGCGTTCAGGCATCATGCTTTCCTTTTTTGTCTTACAGATAATATCATGAAAATTAGGATACAATCGGGAGAACGGAATGCATTTTCTTTGTTGGTGCACTTTTTATTATATTGACTGATATTTTCACTCATTTTTATCAATCATATTGATTGACGGTGATTGTGATGGTATTATTGTGGTTATAAAATAAAGGATTAAAATGACAACTTTCAACGCTAAAGCCATCGAAAAAACTGTTTATGCCATGTGTTTCGACGAAGAAATAACAGCGAACGCGGTTGCCTTATTTATTACAAAGCAGAGCCAATACGAGATCCCTTTAGGGCAAGTGCTGTCTAAAAAGTACGGTTATGTTGATGTGCTGTGGGGAGGAGACCTCCTACTGAGAAATATGGGTACTGGTTCTGAATATAAAAACAGCGACATTAAAACCATGATGAAAGAAAAATCAATAAGTACAGAGCACTTGCTTTCGCATCTTAATGGTTTTGAACATCCAGAACTGTTGAATTATGAAGTGGTCGATATTCCTTTCTTTATGTTTCGTGCAGAAGACCTTTCGCTTATATATACACCGGCAAGCGAAATTCCCTTTAAACGATTATCGATTAACCCAGCATGGGTTGCGCAGCTCTCATAAATTAATCCCGACATCAATATCACCGAGTCGGGAGATTATGCCCTTATTTACATCCCATCACTTTTGAATTACCCATAAAAAAACGCGACCATAGGGCCGCGTCAAAAAAATCGAAACACAAAAAGTCAAACAAGGAAATGAACAAATCGCTTAACTTGAGGCTATAATGCCACAAGGAAAAAAAAGCTGCAAGCTTAAATTGTAATGTTTCAATGAATTAAAAGTTGTAATATTTCAATATAGTATCACAACGCCACTAAAAATGGCAACCCTAAAGATTTAATTTATATTTAAAAAAAGTGTTTTTTTCTTATTAAAACCCCATTTAACAGGGATTGTTGTGATATTATCTGTAAAAGGAAAACAAAAAACGGACGCATTATGTTACCTCTCATCACCCGAAGTCAAAATTCATTTGGACGCACTTTACAGAGCGTAGATGATATTGTTGATTTTGCGGTAGCCTCAGGATCACCAACAGTCGCATTAACAGATGTGCACAGTTTAAGCGCAATGCCGAGCTTTTTGGAAAAGTGCAAGGCGAAAGGCGTACACGGTATTGCAGGCTTGACGGTGAATATTGTTGGTGGAGATAACATAAAAGGTGAACTGGTGTTGTTGGCCAAAGGCGATGCGGGGTTGCAGGCGCTTACCGACCTTCACCATATCATTGGTGATGTAGGTAATGATTCTCAATATAACCCAGAACGCGGATTATCGTGGGCGGCATTAAATAATGGTGACTATGATCATTTGTTGAAGGATGTTATTGGGCTTGATGGTTTTCCGGGCTCTCTCGCAGAATCATTAGTCATGCGTGATGGTGGACTTTACAACACTACGAATGTTGCCGAAGCCCTCGAAGACCCAAGCAGTTTATTGTCTCGTGTTAGAAATCGCTTCCTGCCTGATGATTACCTAGGGGTAAAAACGCCAGACACGCCTTCGCCTCTCGCGTCAATGTTATCCTCGCTCCCTGATGCAGATGGCGATATCAGGCAAAGCCCGTCTTGCGCCGTAGAAAGTTTAATGGGATTTGCTCGAAACCCTGCGCAACTTAATCAATCTAAAGCTATTTATCGATATTATAGTCGCACTTATTTAAAAGGTGCGCTGAAACTTGGTGATGATGATGCGGTGAACCGTGCTGCCACCACAAAATGGGCCAATGAAATGATGGGGAATCATCATTTAGAGGCGAATGGCACGTTATATCAAGCCCCAGCGCCCTCTTACTTGGGCGTGGACGACATTGTCAAACGATGTCCTTCGCCTACCGCTATATTGCGCAGAGGGCAAGAGATTGAATTACTCGATGACGACGCTGTCGATTTTGAAAAGCAAGTTCAAGATGTGTGGGATAACTTTAAGCAATTTTTGAATGAAGATGAAGTGCAAGATTATGAAAGTCGTAAAGATGAAGAACTTGACATCATTAGGGCAACGGGTTTTCAAAATTACTTTTTGAACGTGTTTAGCGCCCACGACGTCAGTGGCAACAGTGACAACCCCTTAATGCTTAGGGGGTCTGCCGTTATTTCGATTATCATGAAGATGGCGGGGTTAACCGAAATTGATGCGGTTAAAGAGAAACTTCCTTTTCAACGTTTTTTAAGTAAAGACCGTGAAGAAGAGCCTGACGTGGATATGGACATCGCCTATCCAAGTGAAATGTTAAGCAGCTTGGATAAAAGTAATGCCAAGGGGCGTGTGGGTACCAGTATTAGTTATAGTGGCATAAAAAAGCTATCAGATAGATTCGAATTGGCGAAAGATTGCCTAGCTGACTTTTATACTACGTTGACGGAAAAGCAGCTCAAAGAAGCGGAACGTTACGTAACGATGTTTAACAAGCGCACCCCTCAGCGCCTTCAAACTGATTTAGACGCGTGGAAAAGCGAGATATTCCCTCGGTTACCAGATGATATAAAAAAATCATCGGTAGCTCGCGCTTTGATAGGTATTGCTGGGAACTTAGGGGCGGCCAAATTTTCGGTTTCACGTTCGGCGTCGTCCGTAGTTGTGTCAAAAAATGGCTTTAAGCATTTGCCAAGGATCGAGACTCCCGATACGGATACTGATTCCATCGCTTTTGATAAACGAGAGCTAGGCGCAGTCGGATTGTTAAAGTATGACTTTTTGGCCAATCGCTATTTTACTCGCAATGTAAATGCCTTGAAAGCGGCTGGCATCCCTCATAATTTAAATGTTAGCTATGATGATCCGGCGATCAACTTTGCATTCTCTCGTGGTGCGATAGTTGGGTTAACGCAAATGAATGGTTTTGTTGGTCCTCAACTCCAAGAAAAATTGAAACCTAAATCATTTAATGAAGTTTGTGCGATGTCGGCCATGATCCGTGATGGTGGGGATCCCAGTTTCGAAGCGATTATCAATCAGTATATCGAGGGTAAGAAAAATCCTGACAAGGTTGTTCTCCCTGAGGTCGCCAAAGGGATATTGGGAAGCACTTATGGTTCACTGCTTTACGAAGAGCAGTTGTTACGGTTAATGACCGATGTCGCCGGACTCTCTTGGAATGATGCGGATAGATTGCGCTCTGGGATAAAAAAGAAAAAATATGAGCGAATTGATGAAACGCATCGTCCTTTTGTCGAGGGAGCGATGGCAAAAAGTGGGTTGACCGAAGCTGAAGCTGAAGCTATTTACGCTTTGGTGGAAAGTAAACGGGGGCGTTTTTTGTTTAGCCAGGCTCACTCAATGGCTTATGCCGACCTTTGCCTAAAAGAAGTGTGGGCTAAATGCCATCATCCGGCAGAATTTTACGCCGAGTGTTTAATGGACTCACGATTTAAAACCTCGAAAGCGTTGTCCGTTGAGATTATTCCTAATCCTGATAAAAACTCTAATATTACGTTGGCGAACAATATCGGTACGATGTTGAATGACTGGAGTAAGCTGCACGGCCGTAAATCTCTTACCACCCCAGAGTTGGCGAAGAATTTTATTGTGGCGGCTGGAAAGATCATCATTCGCGATAATGGAAAGCGTCATCGTGAAACCCGTCGCTCCCCCGCAGTCCTTAATACGGCTTTTGATGCGATAATTGATGCCGGCGGCATGGATTTTCTGTTGCCGGAAGTAGGGCAGCGCGATTTGATGAAGCGTTTTGCTAAAGATGTCTTTGACCGTGTTGAGAATAAAATTCGAATAGCGCCTGCGGCCACACAATCTCGTGCCAAAGGAAGCAAGAACGCGTCAAGTGGAAGTACGTCAAAAGCAGCGGGTCCGGGAAATGGTGATTTATCATCGATGGCAATCAATGAGAATGGGCAAGAACCGGCTTTAAACAGAAGAAATAAACGTTACTTGCGAACAGAAGATTTTAAAAATATCCCCTTTCCAAGCATGTTGGATTTCTTACATAAAGAAGGCTTGGTGACGCTCACCGAAGCGAAAGATAACGGTAGTGGTCGCGCGGTGTATTCTTTTTATTATACTGATGCAACAGGCGCAAGACAGCATGAAAAAGTCAAAGGGATGACGACGGACCCCACGAAGATGGGTGAGTATAGCTCGCCTCCATTCCTTGCTATGTTTCAAGGCGGGAAATTGAATCAAACGTCTGTGTCATCAAAAGACTTGTTTTATGCCATTGTTAGCGCTAAAAATCAGCAAGGTTGGCCGCAGCCCGTTCGTAAAGAAGGCAGCACGAAATTTTTTGAACTTGCTTATGACAAAAGCGGTAAAGACGCCCCAACCAACAAACAGAATCAAGCCTTTTTCAAAGTGGCACATAACTACTTGTTGAATGCCAAAACGCCGCTGCATGATAGTGCCTCGATTGGAATGGTCAGTAAACGTCAAATACTTGAACCTAGTGCCCCGGTGATCAATGATGAACATCTGTATAAGTCCATGCGAAAAAAATCCATGGAGCAAATTGACTATTTGTTCTCGGGGACACGCGGCATCAGCAAAGCGGAAATTGAACGTCAAATGAAAGACGGCAGTTTATCTGCGTCAAAAAGTTGGGCTGATGATTGGCGCGAATCAAAGCGTGGGAAAGATAACCCTGCTTATCGTAAGGCTTCAACGGATCCACTTTCTAACCATCGTTTGGTCAGTGATACTGTCCCGTTATTTGAAATGCGTCCAAATCCGGGCATTGGTATTGCGGAAGGCGGCCATCAGCGTTTTTACTTTAAGCGTGAAAATGGGCGCGCGGGCAAAATGGATTTAAACAAGACGACGAAAAGCAAGCGTGGTGCGGTTTGTGGCGCTATAACAGCCGGAGCCGATACATTATGGCTCACCGAAGCCACAATAGACACTTTCTCGTTTAATGAGCTACAGGCGCGTGTAGAGGCGCTAAAAACGAGACGTCCTGACTTAGGGCATGTTCTTGCGGCTGAGCCGAACAGTTTGTCAGTGCGAAGCGCAGGGATGGCACAAGTCTTTATCGAACAGCTTCTCAGTATTGATGTCACTAAGGCGAAGACGGAAGGGGCTCCGGTTGATTTTTGTGAAGTCAAAAGAGACCCTATGCCAAGTCCCTTAAATGATGGCTCTAAAGAAAGCTTACGAGAATGGTTTAATGCGAGAACGGTGCACTGGTATAGTGATTCATCAGCGGAAGACCATGAGGCGAAAAGTAAGCTTGTCGCCTTAATGCGAGCGGCAGGACTTGAAGATGGGGATATGAAGCGCCTTGTTAAAACGCATATAAGAAGTGATAAAGATAGCGATTCTTTCGCCATACAACAAATATTCAAAGACCATATCAAGTCAGATAAAGATTCTTTCTTGAGTATGCATAATATCGACAATTGGTTGAACTCCTGTGGATTGGATGTTGTTAAAGGGCCTGAGGGGAAATATGTCGCGGGTGAGAAAAATCATTCAGTCACGAGAGGGCGCAGCTACCTTTCTATGTCCGAGCCTGAAAAGCAACAATTGAGCGCCAAATTGCGCTCAAAATTCATGTCGCTGACAGGCGCTAAGTCTTTAGGTGTAGCATTGGATGCCGACATGAAGAATGGCAAGCCTGGTGCAGGGCGTATTGATGCACAAGTGGTCGTTGATGTATGCAACCTTATAGGCTTGCCTATCGGACGTCACATGCCAGAGCCGAGTACGACAAAAGCATTGGGGATAAAAACCCCGTCAGGAGAAAATGCAGAACTTAAAGATCACAACGACTACTTGATGGTGATTGTTGAAATGGAGAAGGCGGGTAACCAGCAAGGTGCTGATGAGTTGTTGGTGCGTTACGCGTCAGCGTTGCAGCGCCCTTCAATATCGACGCCCACCGTCAAACAAGAACCCGACAAAAAAATCGCACCTGCTGTTTAGTAGGTGCGATTTTACTTGTTTGATGTGATGTGGTGCGGGAGTTTATTTTTTCACTAAACCCAATACTAGAGGTGATAACGCAACTAGCATCATGACACCGATACCTAACGTTGTCAGTCCAACAATTTCAAGTTCAAGTCCCATAAAATTCCAAAACGCTTCTCCACACATCCCTTTGACTGCAAACACGGCTGGAAACCACTCTTGCACAGGGATGAAGGCCGAAATGGCTGGCTCTAAAGCGCAGGTCGCAAAAAGTGAATCTTTGGCTCTGTACGCTTCTGAGGCGATGTAAAGCGTATAGGCTCCTGTACTTATCATTAAAATGTATAAAGGATAAATAAAAGCCCGCGCTATTTTATCTAGTAATGGTGTCAAAAAGGCAAAGAGAGTGACGCCGTATAACCCAACTCTGATGTCAATGCAATTAACGCAAGGTTGCAGATCTTCAACGTATTGCAAATACAATGCAAAAATATTGAAGCAAAGTGCGATAATGCCCGTTAGTAAGATCGTTTTCTTGTACGGGGTGGGCCGGGTGTTCATATGACTTCCTTTTCTTTATTTAAGCGTTACGCGGGGCGTATCTCATTGTGATTTTTGGCATTGTCGTCGAGGACGTGAAGGGTACTACAATTCTTACATACAAGATGTGTTGTCCATTGCTTTTCTTCGTCATCGGACCCAACAAAATCCAGTTGGTGTGAGAACTTGAAATGGTCATTGCTCCCGCAATTGCCGCAGATAAGGTGTAACTTTGCCATGACCATACAAGGTACTCAATGAATAAGCCTTGGCTCGAAAGCCAAGGCAGCTTTGTTAAAGGTTGTTGATCATTTTTAGTAGTTCAAGATCAACATCCGAACTGTGTATTTTCCGAAGGGTTTCTAATGCGAGTTCGCGTTTTTCGCCTTCGGTTGAAGATAAGACCTTCGTTGCTTGGTAAGAGCAAACCACGGTGTTTTCTGCGCTAAACCCTATTTGTTCTCGTTTGCGTCGCAAGCAAATTTGCATATCCGACATTTGTTCCGTTGGTGACTTTTTAAGTTTCGCACCGGTGAAAAAACACTTATCTTCGTTTTTAACCATGTCGTAAACATCAGCAATAGTTAACGTAATGGAGATGCGCTTCTCGTGACATAGCTTAATGATGTTGGTGTAAAGATTAATGGATAATGTGCTTAAATCAAAGTTATCCCCTGTTGGGGCCTTATCTTGATGGACAAATCCATCCGCGTTTGGTTCAAACGGAATGCGTGGTATTTGCTCGTCGGTGGGCGAGATAGGCAGTGTGTTTTTCAGGAGTGTCAGGTCTGAATTTTCGGCTAATGGGCGGTGAGGCATAATAAGAGGCTCAGGCTCCTTTTTCGCCTCTTGCTTCGCCGCGATTATGGGATTGACTTGACCGTCAATCGAATGTGTTCTTGAAAATCGTTGAACGGCAATAATGAAAGAGTCGTTTTTATGAGCTGGAATATGCCTAGCTTGGACTGTGCTCCATAAAAACAAATAGGTTTTTTGGTGTTGTGAGCCAGGCAGTGCGTCTACAACAAAGGTGTCCGGCAACCATGATGGCGTCGGATATGATGCATTATTAAAGATGCGCGCAAGCATGTGCGCTGCATTGGCTGAAAGACTGATATATTCTCTGTTTTGTGCTTTATTCTTTGCGCCGAATTTAAGTCCACTATCAATAAAACCTAAATTGCTACTAGTGAATTCGTTCTTGAATGCCTCGCAAAGCTCTTTTGCTTTTTCATATAAGTCTTCAAATTCATCCATGCTAATCGCAATGTTGTTGATACCCATTTCTTGTAGTGCAAATTCTGAAAATGCATGGCTGGCTAAGGTTTCGGGAAAGTCTTTAAAAAGTTGATATAAATCCATTGTAATTATCCTATGTAATATATTTATTACTCATTTTTATGAGCACATTTAATACTACCATAAATCATCACGTATTTACCTTATATTGCGTCAATTTTTATTTGTTTTTTATGAACGGTTACAAAATGGGCGAGAGTTGTTCGGAAAATGTACTTCATACACTTGTTTCCATTAAATGTAGGAAATCTCGCACACGCAAGGGGATTATTCTTACATAAATGACGCAAAAAAAAGGTTTTAAAAGCGTCTTTTTGGTTGAAAAACAACCAGCTTTGCTTTAACATCAAAAGTGTAAACAACCCATCGGTGGTAATAAACATGGTTACGTCATTAAATATGAAAGAACGGCAAACACTAGAGCCCTCACAATGCTCAATGGCGCACATCATTACCGTACTTCAAGGGACGTGGGATTTTGCAGCATGGCTTTTTTTAACCGTGAATCCAAGCGGGAAAGAGTGGACCGTGTCTCACGTTAAAACATCGCATGCTTACAAGATTCAAATTGGCGACACCCTGATAGCCAAGAGGGAAGAGGTGTTTCCGCTTGAGGATGGGTTTCATAATCATGCGGAACCGGAAGAATTAAGAATAAAAACCCCTAGGGTTTCTGGAATAGGTCCAATTGGAGCTCATATTCTTCATGTTATCCATGGGGTGAATGGTGAGATATGTGGAGCATTGCTAGGGGTTTCACCTGAAAATTTAAAATCGGAATTCCGTCAAGCGTTACCGATATTGTCTTTGCTTTCTGACATGTATGTAAAAACCCATTGTGCCCTTATGGATATTTTACTAGAGCAGCGTCGTTCTGATAACGCCATAGAGCTTGCGAACGTTGATTCGTTAACCACTTTATGTAATAGGCGAGGATGGAATCAAGCAGTTGAGTCGGAAAGGGCGAGATTGTTACGCCATGGTGGTGATTGCTGCCTTGTCGTTATTGATATAGATGAATTTAAGTCGGTTAATGACAAGTATGGCCATGCGAGAGGGGATGAAATATTAAGCCAGGTGGCAAAAACAATTAAATCTCAAATTCGCAAAGAGGATGTTTCTTCTCGTATAGGCGGGGATGAATTTGGGATTATTTTGTGTGAATCTAATTTAAAAGGGGCTACTGCTCTCGCTAAGAATATACAGAGAGACTTAGCCTCAACCGGTGTTCGCATCTCTGTGGGGATAGAGCGTGTAAAATCCCCTAGTTATGATTTCGACGCGGCTTTTCGCTCAGCAGATCAGAAAATGTATAAAAATAAGGGCCGCTTAAAGGATGCATTTTCTTAATTTGATGTGCCACTTTTTATCATGGATGTGGTACTATAGCGCCTCAAGCGACTAGGATGTCGTCAAATGAAACGTTCTGGAGGACGGTTAAGGATGATCGAACCCACATTGTCGGAGATGCCAGAAATTGTGGATGATAATGTAAGACGTCGAGAAGCCGTCTCTTATCAACGCGTAGAAAAATCTTCGATCCTTTATTCTTTCCTATTTCATAGCTGTATTTTTTTGATCATCGTTCTATCTGGCGTGTCTTTTGTTACGGGTAATGAGCCGTCAACTAAGAAAACAACGCCCCCACTTCGGGCTTTTGTGGTGAGCTCAGCACAAATAAATCATTTAAAAGTGGTGCCTGCCACTACTGCCCCTGTACCGGTGATGCCTGAACATGTAGTACCTCCTCCGTTGCTGAAGAGTGCAAAGGTGGTAGAACCCACATTTTTAGAAACAAATGAGGATAAGTCGATAAAACCCTCACCACACCCTAACTTAAAATCTTTTGATGATATTGAAGCTCGTATTGAAAAAGCGAAAGCAAAAAACGCCAAACGTGACGATGCAAAAGAGGAGGAAATTGCAGAGCTTGTTAAACGTATAAAGCGGCATCGTACGGATCTAATGGCGAGTAATATCCCCACGCCGGAATCAGCAACGTCGAGATTAGAAGATTTTGTTATGCCGGAGGAGAAACAAGTAACGGTTGATAAGCCACTTCCTCCCGCCCCTAAGGCGACCGAATCTCAAAAAGCAGTCAAGGGCTTGATCATGGACCCTTTGTTTTTGTACCAGCAGCAAATTGCAAACCGTATCCGGTCTTTCATGAGGGTAACCAATAATGAAAGTGACGAAATAGGTCAGTGTGTTATGGTGCTGTCTTTATCGCGAGATGGAGCCGTATTAAAAGTCAGTGATGACGGTGGAGATGAAATCGTTTGTAAAGCGGCGAGGAAAGCCACCCTTAGAGTTGGGCGTTTTGAGATGCCGGATGATGATTATCTTTATAAGGAACTGAGTAACTTAAGAATAACCATCAAGCCAGCATTATAAAAATAGATTGTTAATTCTCATTCATTTTAATGCGTCCGGTAAAGCTGCCAGGATCATCTGACCGCGTAATATTCTCTAATGCAACGGCCTCTTTGGTAAAGATGGTTGTATCACCCTTCATTAATTTGAAAATGGCTAAAACAACAGCATTTATTTTTAATTTTTTCATTGCGCGAGTCGACGCCACGTACAACAAGTTAAGTTCATCGCCAACCATGTCGTCATCATAGTCCTTACTTTTATCTAACAAGTCAGGGTAGTCTTCTGCAAGCTCCACAAAGTCCCATTCTAACCCTTTAGAACGATGTGCGGTTGAGATGGTTAAGTCGGCGTATTTTTCATCCTTAACCGCATTACGTTTTAGCGCTGCAATTTTACTAGGAATGGAGTTGCCGTATTTCTCAATCAGACTGACAACGCGTTTCATTTCAGAATCGCCCGTCGCTTCGGCCATGGTTTCATAAGCAGAAAAGCTTTTGTGTTCAACCAGCAATCGTTTATTTTTGACCTTGTCTTTGTTGTCGTGCTTTAAATAGAAGACATCAAGCAGGGCGTCAAGTGAGTAAGCCTTGATTTTGCCAACCCAAAAAATTTTCTTGTCGATGTATTGAATGGCGGTCGCAATGGTGCCCATAACAGTACGGTGAAGTATTGCGCGATGGTTTGTATTGAAGATGGCCGGCGTTAATGTGTACACCTCATCATCAATGCTTTTTAGTCCTTTAATAGGAAATTTAGCGCATTTCGTTATTTTGCTTTTGTAGTCCAACAGTCGAGAGGCCACATTCGCGGTCTTTTCGCCAAATCGATAGCTCTGCGGCATAAGAACGACTTTGCACTTAGTTTTCTTGGCGTATTCGTCCATGAAGTTTTCAGCGCCCCGCCAGCGATAAAGCTGCTGATGATCGTCGCCAACAAGGATATGCTTGCACTTTTGTTTGAAAACCCAATCGGCGATGACGGGATTCGCGTCTTGCACTTCATCAAAAAGAATGCCATCAAACCACTTGTGCATTGTGGGCTCACCCATGCAGAACTTCTTAAGATACATATCGTGCGTGGCGGGAAACTCACTTGCAGGATCAGTCCCTGCTTCCCAAATCATAGTGATGCATTTTAGAATGAGCTGGTTACGACGTTTATCGGCGCTTGAATAATTAGATAAAAAGGTGATGTCAACCATGCTAATTTCAGGTCTAGATGAGTTCATGAAATTGTTCAGGCCACGATTAATATCTTTCACCAAAGCCCAGTCGTTAGCTTTAATGAAATTTTTGATGTCGGTTAACCTTAAATTGTCCACTAACTTGTGACTAAGTGCTTTACCAACCACCCCCATCGCAATCGCATGGCCGGTGCGGCACATGACATTGTTAGGAAAGCTGGCATCCGCCTCTTCTTGTATCGCGCTATTGTAGCAAAGGTAGAGAAAGGGAAGTGTATAATTTTCCTTTGCGTAGCCTTTTAATATAGAGGTTTTCCCTGAACCAGCCCCGGACTTAACGACAATTTTATTCCCTTTGAAAAAAACGGTCTCTTTTTGGTCGTCGGAAAAATCTTTCACGCATCACTCTCATTATAATAAAAATCATTATGGTTAGTTTATCACAAGTAACTAATAGGATAAATAGAAACCCAGCTCTCAAAGATTGAATTTACGTCATTGGACTATTAAGCGTAAGTGTCGATGGAAGGATATGAGCAGAATGCGGAATTTTTGTGCTGACTCGCTCCTTGAGGGAATAAGGCGCTATTATTGTTTTCATGCTGCTTTTTGTGCTTAGCGGAAAGGATAGCAAGGACGTTTTGCTTGGCTTTTTCTCGCGTGTGCATGACGGCAGCCCTGATGCGAGAATGCGTCATCACTTCACTAGCAAGCTGCTGAACGGAAGCAAGAAGATCAATAATTTGCGACTTAATAAGCGGATGAAGATTCAATGCGTTGGTTCTAACAACAGGCGCACATCCCCGAGGCGATACAGTGTCGTGTAATGCTTGTTTTATGCACTGGGTGCTATGAGGATGTCCACGAGAAATAGGGACAACAGAAAGCGGTTGTTCAAGCAATCTTTCTAGCGACTCTCGTGTAAGCAAGTACCATGCGATAGCATTATAATCATCCAAGTGCCGAGCGTAACTAAACATGGGCTCCATGGCGACAAAGAGCTGCCTTTGCTTGGGAGATGCCTCAATAGTGCGATACGCTGCTTCTTGCGATTTTTCTGAAAAATCATTAATGGATGGAACAATCCAGAGAACGCGAGACTTGGCTTCACGAAGCCTGGCATCACAGAGAAGAGAAGGCTCTTTAATGGTTGCGTAACCAAAACGGTAACCTGCTCTTTGGGCGTCTAATTCAAGTCTTCCAAGCAACGCGCTATTGATAGCGCTGCTATTACGCTTTATCTTTAAGTGCTTAAGCGTATCTGTGATTGGTGCTGTATAAGGCGAAGGGGAATAAACCCACAAGAATCGACTGAAGCTGCCTTTTTCTGGCTTGTTTTTATTAAAATCAAATAACGCACGCATCCCTTTTTCCTTACTGCTCCATGCAAGGAAAGTTAATCAATATTCATGCCAGAGATGGAAAGAAAAGGGTGCGTGTATATAGATTGGAACGAATGATAAGGATGAGGGAGGACGAGAGGAACTTTACACGCTTAAGCATGAAGCAAAAACGTGTAAAGATTTTTTTGTTAAGCGTCTTGTTTGAAGTTGGTTTGTTTTTTGTAAACGTTACCTTCACACCACATCGTATTATCGTAATTAAGATAGCGAGTAACTTGCGCAGAAAACATCCCAAACGTGTCACAAAATCGCTTTCTAAGCTCTTCGGATTTTTTCTTTTGAAGCGGTATGCGAAGAACTTCTAATCGGGTTTCCTGAGGAAGAAAAAGGCCCTGCTCGACAAAATCAGAAAACAAAACCGATTGTTTAGGTATATCTTCAATCACCGCAATAGGCTTGAAATGGGTTTTTCTTAAATAGACATCACCATTACACCAAACGGCGTTATTTTGTTGCCAACGAAATATTTGTTGTTGAGAACGGCCATGCTCGCGGCCAAAAAGAGAATCATTGCCATTAAAAGAGTCATCGATATGCGTTGCTAAACTGATCGTTTCGTAGGATTTTAACGCCGTCATAGGTAATAGCACTTCTCTGGATAACCACAAAGCATCGTTATCAATTGCATTTTGCACAAAGAGTTCGCTGTCACCATGTTTTTTGGCAAACGCGCCAGGGTCATTTTGGTGATTGTTTTTAATATGATCGCGAAGCATTACAATGGATGGGTTTTTAGGTATTTTTAAAGCAGGGCTATACATTGTTGCTTTGTAATAAAGCTTTCCCGCCGCAACAAAAATGCGTTGATATTCTTTTTCCGCATTCAAGTGTGGATAGTAAATATTATTTTCCTTAGCGAAACGTTCTAAGCTGCATCCTATGTCCCTTAAAAAAGAGAGCAGCTCTATGACGCAAGGAAGCTGTTTTGAGTGGCTCATTGTCTTTCCTTCCCTAGCTAATAGGGCTATCTATCATGACCTGAAATGGCGATCATTATTTTTAATGTCAATGCGTGTTGACGCAATATTAACTTATAACTTTTTTGATGTAAAGATAACGTTTTAGATGTTTTAGCAATCGGTGGTTACCACTTTCACGGTGCACGAAGGAACAGCAAGCGAGTCATAAACGATATAACATCCTTTGGTGTTGGGATTTGGAAGTTTATAACCAAACATAAAATAGCGTTCATCGACACGCTGAGAAAGGCCCCGAAAAGTGATACCAATATCGTTGATAAAACTGAATTCAGTGTTTTTCCCGCTAGGCGTTTTAGGACAAGAGTTTTCAGAGTTAATGTCGTATTGGGCTATTTGGATGAGCGTAATATTGGCGTTTTTGTTGACAGGTATTGACACCGACGCCTTATCAGAGTTTGTTTTCGCGGCAATCTGCACTGAAGAAATCGCATTAGTAAGTGTATTTGCGTGCCTCTGTAGAGTATATTCCCGATCTTTACTCGTAATATTGTTATAAGAGAAAATTAAGACGAACACAGATACAATGACGGATAGCGATAAAAGAAGAAGACTAGAGAGTGAGATACCTTGAGAGTTTTTCATAAAGTTCCTTAGTGATTGTTTAGCAGTTGATGTCGACGATTTCTATCGTACAGTTTGGTGTGGCGAAGGAGTCATAGATGATGTAACACCCTTGTGTCGTTGGCGTGCCAGAGGAAGGGACATCATAGCCAATAAGTGAATATTGATTATCGATCCGTCTTTCTAAACCGTCCTCAGGCAGTTCTAAAAAATCAAAAAAGTCAACAGCATCCCCCATTTCAGCGCGGCTTTCAGGGCATAAGTTGCTAAAGTGCAATTCGGAGGACGCGAACCCAAAATCAATAACGAAATTAGATTGACCTGAATCAGGATTGACAGAGGTGGAAGTGAGCCCGTTAATATGTGCCTTAGCTTGCACCATTGTTATGGTACTTTCCATGTTGCCGGCAATATTATTCAAGACGGCGATTTTAGCGTCGCTTGATATATTGATAAACTTAGGTGCGGCAGTGACAGCCAAGACGCCAAGAATGACAATAACGATGACGAGTTCGATGAGCGTAAAGCCTTTGTTTGGGTTAATGGTGTTCATTTTAATTCTCATTGTTTAATGTTTAGCAATCGCCGCGTTTATTTTCGTACGAGCGTTATGGTTAACTTAAGAATCAAGCTACATCAAAAAAGATGTTATTACAACAAAAAGGATGTGCTCTCGCTTATATTATTATGTACGCCCATGTAAAAAAACATACGCATAGATTTAATATAATCAAACTAAAAAACATTTTTGATGTTGAATTACCAAAGTGGATTTGCTACTATTTTGTTTCTCCTAAAAAAAAGTGAAAACACAATGAATAAAAGAATTAAATATATCGCCGCATCCATTTCTATTGGTTTATTCGCAAGTACCGCACTCGCAGAATCCCATGATTACCCAGATATCACTGTTAAAAGTCAGGCTATGGGTGAAAATGGATTTACTTATCCGGCCATTACTCACCTAGAATCAGAAGCGATTGTGAATGACGTTTTGTTTTTCTACTCGCCGGACATGTTGGATTACTTCGGTAATGATCTTGAAGAGTTATCACGTTTTGCTGACGAATCTGTTGCTATCAACAACGAGGCATTTCGAAGACAAGACATTGCGTTGCGCCGTAAAATTGTAGGTGTGCTTCCTTTCCCAGAAGAAGCGGGCTATGACGATCAAGCGCTAGGTACAGAAAGATTAGAGAATTTATTAGAAATTCTTGGAAACCCTAATTATCATTACGAAGCCGTTTACGACCCTTCATATGTTGTGGCTTTAAATCGTTACTACCCTGAGCTGGTGTCACCTATTGGGCTTGCCTATTTAGGTGGAAAAGCGTCTTGGGTTTCCCCTCGCCGAAATCTGGATGCAGATAGAACACTTGCCCATGAACTTGGACACAACGATGGTTTCGCTCACGATCAAGAAAACTTTGCTGGTTATAGTGATGCGATCAAAGAATACCTAATCCATCGTGAGTACGCGAATGGAATGGGTTGCGGTTCTTTTGTTAGTATCATGAAAAGCGGCGACGGTGATCGTTCTGAATTCTTCTTTTCTTCACCAATCGTTACAAATGCCGAAAGCGAAAGTTGTGGTTCTGAAAATGTTTCCGACTCTGCCCGTGCCTATAAAGAGGCTGTGCAGGATGACATTCCCAATGCGACAGGCACCTTTGCTAACAATAAACCTACCAAGGCCGCCACAGGTACAGTTTCTTTGTCGGTGTTAAGCAATGAAGTACAGGAAGGGCAGCCAGTGGTTGTTCAAGTTGATTGGAGTGGCGCTAGCTATGGCGATACAGTTCAAATAATCACTCGTCAAGGTACGGCGGGAATTGACGAATTTCAATCTTCGCTATTAAGTGCGGTTTATGAAGAAGGTAAGACGAATGAACTTGTCATTGAAACGTTTGATGATGACATATTTGAATTAGATGAAAACTTTACTTTAGAACTTATTTATCCAAGCGGCGTTAGCGTTGATCGCGGTGCCAGTATGCAAGAAATCACACTAACCTCAGATGAGCTTGGCAACCCAGGCGTAATTAACTTTACAGAAAGTCGCGTTTCTCTTAATGAAGGTGACTCTCGAACGTTAACGTTAACACGAACGGATGGAACTGACGGGGATGTAACGGTATCGGTTAATACTGTTGCAGGTACCGCAGATGAAAGTGATTATACCGAGCTTGACCGTGAAATTACTTTTGCGCATGGCGAAGATACTAAGACGATCAGTTTGTTTGTGACGGATGACGCGCTTGAAGAGCCTCTAGAAACGTTCACCGTTGTCATTTCAGGTGATGCTTTAGTGTTAGGTGATACAACGACAGCATCGGCCAGCATTTCAGCGTCTGATGCACCATCAAACACCGGTGGTGGATCAGGTGGTTCAGGCGGTGGTGGCAGCATGGGTATTCTGTCAGGGATGGCCTTGATGTTACTTGCTATTAGACGTCGTTTTTATAAGTAAACCTAACGCCAGGCGGCGTTAGTAAATACAAGCAGTTGACTCAAGATGGTGCTAATAATGATTGGTTCCATCTTTTTTTTTGATAGGAGTAAAGTGTATGGCGAAGTACGGCAAAAAAACAGGAATTCAGTGTTACTGGTTGACTAAAAATGGGAAGTCGTTAGCTAAATTTGATGATGAAAAAGAAGTTGATGCCATCATCGAGATGGAAGCAGAATGCCAAGACTTTAGTCGTTGGGTGGATAATACGCTTAACGCATTAGAGGCGGTAAAGGCAAGTGGCCTTATTATTAATGATGATGTCTTGGAAATAATAGAGCTAGGTATGTCTGGAAAGCCACAGCACCCAGAAACTCGCTTGGGGTAAGTGTAAGAGGGTATGCGGTGACGGAGGTGAAGTTGGAAGAGGTTTCGATGGATTTTGATAGCTTTCGTTTTTGTGACTGCAAAATAAAAAACCCGACAACTGTCGGGTTAGTGTTCGTATTATCCGTCTATAAATCAACGTAAGTCATTGATTTATAAGGGTTTTTAAAAATCAAAACGGTATATCATCGTCAAAATCAAAATCTGGTTCAGCCATAGGAGGCTGACCGCCTTGGTTTTGACCACCACCTTGATTCTGGTTATTGCCTTGGTTTTGACCACCACCTTGATTCTGGTTATTGCCTTGGTTTTGGCCACCACCTTGATTCTGGTTATTGCCTCGGTTTTGGCCACCACCTTGATTCTGGTTATTGCCTTGGTTTTGACCACCACCTTCGCCACCACGACCGCCAAGCATTTGCATTTGGTCTACAATGATTTCTGTAGTGTAACGGTCTTGACCTTGCTGGTCTTGCCATTTACGCGTTTGCAGCTTTCCTTCGACGTAAATCTGAGAGCCCTTTTTAAGATACTCGCCTGCGATTTCAGCTAAGCGACGGTACATAGTGAGACGGTGCCACTCCGTGCGTTCTTGTACTTGACCTTGCGGGTCTTTCCAGCTTTCGCTTGTCGCCAAGCTTAAATTTGCAACGGCATTACCGTTTGGCATGTAGCGAACCTCAGGATCGTTTCCTAAATTTCCCACAAGTATGACTTTGTTCACGCCCTTAGTGGCCATGTGTTTTTCCTCTCTGTTAATGTCTGTTCAGTATATCAAAAGGCTAAACAATTGCAACAAAAATGATGTAATTGTTTTAGGTAGATGAATAGATAGTATCATGCAAATAATGATAAATTTATGGGAAAAGAATAAAAACAAAAAGACGATAAACAAAACCCCAAAAACATATAAATGTGGTAATATTCTCTTTTTTGGAAAGGGATTTAAACGATGATTGTGATTGTACTTGCTGCCGGTAAGGGTTCTAGAATGCACTCTTCACTCCCCAAGCCTCTTCTTAGCGTTGCAGGGAAGCCCATGTTGTCCCATGTATTGGCGGCGAGCAAAGAAGTCGAGAGCGACCCCCTGCTTTATCGTGTTGTTTATGGTTTTGGTAAAGAGGCTATGCGCCTTTACTTGTCCAAAAGCAATATAGGTAGTGTATACCAGCAAGAGCAGCTTGGTACGGGACACGCCGTTAAAGAGGCACTAAGGACCGTTGCAACACGACCTTGCTCAGCGAATGAAAACACCAACACCTTGGTGTTGTATGGTGACGTACCACTGATAAAGGCAAGTACGCTACTAGCCTTTCAAGATGCCCACATCAGCAGTGGGCGTGACTTAACCATAATGAGTACCACATTAGATGATCCATCCGGCTACGGAAGAGTTATTGAGAGTGCTCACGGTGAAGTAATGGGTATTGTCGAGGAAAAAGACGCTTCAACTGAAGATAAAAAAATAAATGTCGTCAATACGGGAATTATGATGGCCAATACACACAGCCTTAAGCGGTGGTGTGGGCTTTTAACGAATAACAATGCCCAGTCAGAATATTATCTGACTGACGTGGTGGCGTTAGCCGTGGGGGAACAAGCAAAAGTGGGCATGTTCTGCGTTGATGATAGTATTGAAGTCAGTGGCGCAAATACCCCCGGAGAGCTCAATGTGCTCGAAGAGGCTTTTTTAGCGAGACGTAAAGATTAATTTGTGAGAAAAACAAATAAAAACAGTCCTTGTGATATAGTCTTTTAAGTTAAATCAGACTGACAAACAAACTTCAATGGAGAGAAGATGACTATTAACTTTAAACCCACCGAACAAGCTATTATTGACATGCTAACGCCTACATTGCCAATATTTAAGGCAAATGGAATGACGGCCAGTGATGTTCGAAAAATGTATGATGCCCAAATTACCGGTGTTGAAAAATCGGCGAAGTGTCGTATTGAGATTATTGATAAAGACGGTGCCTTTTCGATTGAAATGTTAGATATTGGCTCCGATTTTGTGCGTTCTCGCCCAACCAAGACAGGTTTGAATCTGCGCGCTAAAAAACAAAGCGTCCCTATTGTGATTACCGTGACGCAGCCTGACAAAGACCTGTTATTGTCAAACAAACAAATCGCAGCAGGCTTGCTTGAGCTTTCTGAGTATGTTGCGGCCATGCCGGTAGAAATCCATGTGGCAAACAAAACAGATTGGCCCATTGAACTTGGTGGTTATCCGAAGGGGTCGGAAGGCAATTTTGAAGATGATGACGATGACGATGGTGATGCTGAAGGTGATACACCAAGCATTCCAGCTAACACAGCGGCGGTAACGCAAGAACTGACTGACGAGTCGCCATTGGTGCCAACAGAATCAATCGGCAATGAGCTGCCAGGTGAAGACTTGACGCTGACGGAATCAACAAATGACATTGTTGACAACGCCTCTCAGGAAGACTCGGCAGGTTCATTGGACTTAATGAACAGCAACGTATAAATTAAAGGTGAAGTTATGTATAAATTAATGGTAGAGCCCTATAACACATACACTTTTGTGCATGGCTCAAGAGAGAATATCTGAGCCATGCAATGTGATGTGATTTACACACCATCGGAAGGGAAATTGCTCCCTCGCTTAGCTCGTGCGGGTGTATTGCTGACGCAACGAGTGGGTGCTGAGAGAGAAAACCGCAAAGCATTAGCGGTTCTCTCTGCTGAAACCTTTATGCCAGCGGTTGGGATCAATTATGATACGGGCTGGTTTTACGATGCGACCGAACTTGTTAATGGAAGGTGGTTACACCATTTCTACCAAGGCCCCAGTGATACTCCCACGTCCCACGTGTGGATAGATGCCTCACAAAGCATCCACAACTAAATAAAAAGCCGGTTAATACCGGCTTTTTTGTGCGTTGAATTATTTCCTGAGGTTTAACATTTACGTTCTAATTTGACGTTAGTCGAAAAGGTCCCCATTATCGTTTCCGCCTAGTCCTAATTCGCCCCTGTCTACCGTCACTTGTAATGTTAAGATGAGTGAACAGACTTAGTAACCCTGCCACCCGAGATACATTAAAAGCACTATTGATAAAATTGGTAGTAAGATCAGCGCTTCTTGCATATTCAGAAGAGTTAAAGGTGATTTCATTAACTTGGGCTAACACCTCTGGGGGAATGGCCAGGTGTGTGGCGAGCATGATTTGAGGCGACTCTCGATATTGCCGGATATCCTGCAAGAAAAAAGCATCCACTGTATGTTCTCTGAAAGAGCCTATACCTAACTGAATGAGATATTTAGCAAAAAGCAAAGCTAATGTGCATTTATTCTCAGGTGGAGTGTTACTTTCATTTAACGTGAAAACAGGACTTACGCCGTCGTTTTCGTCGTAAGTGAGCTTCCCGCGCCAAGTGTTTTCAATAATTTCTGATTTAATGGTAGCGCCAAATTTCAACACAACAGCGTCAAGGTCGACGATTCCTTCAACGGTGTATTTTTCAACTAAATCGCCAACAACTTTGCCCGTAGACATGGTAAAACCCTCTTAATAAATACCCCACCAATATACATCATTAATGTTAAGAGGTAAACGTTTCATTGTCAAAAACCAATCAAAATGATACCGAAAGAGGTGATGTACTTGCTTTAGTAGATAAATATATCAAGAATGTGAAATCTGACAAAGCCGAGCTGGTTGAGGGATTGAGGCAATCTATTGAGTCACCAGAACGTAGCAAAAGCAACGTATGGAGATTAATTGAAAGGTTTGGCAAAATGCCAAGGGCTGTTTTTCTCAACGTAACTAAGCGTTATGGGCCTTATTTGGGCGCAACTGAAAATAGCACTTGCTTTCCTGTAAAAATATGACATTATTACGAGGTATTTAAAATTTTGTCGCAAAAGCGAAAAGGAACAATGATGAACAACTCAACTTTCTGTTATTGGTGCTGGTTTATGAACTAACCCCCAGTTCGCCTGGGTGGTTCCGGGCTGATTGTGGACAGAAAGAAAGTGTTTATCAAAGAAGGCCCGGCGATTAGCTGGGCTTTTTTATGCCCGAAAAAAAACAAACTATAAAGGGCAATTAAAATGAACCAATTAAAAATGGCTACTTTGGCAGACTTAAAGCGCCAAAGCGGCACCTCGACCAAACTCTCGGTTATCGCAATGGAAATGTCCGTGCAGGAACCAGCCATCAGTAAACTTGAAAGAAAACGCGTGTCCGTTATTCAGGTGGACAAACTACAGAGATACCTTGAAGCGATAGGGGCAACGTTAAATATGACCGTGACATTGGCCGACGGCACGATTATGACGATTGAAGATTAACATTAAAAGGGGCTCGCATCCTTGCGTTGTAAATGATGCTAAGGTGTTACCGCCCCCGATCCTGCCATCTTATTGCGTACATTAGCGGCATCGAAAGATAAAGATAATGCATCCGTTTGCCCTATTTTGCATTCATATCCATAAAATGTCGCAGTTGCGCATTGATGACTATGAGTAATAGCCAGCTCTTTTGTTTTGTGTTTAGCTTTGAACTGTTCGTGAGTAATATTCGAATACTTGGGCTTATTGATGATACTGTCAGCCACAATGATCCCATGAGCGTTCGGGTTTGAAGGGATAACGTCAATAAAGGTCTCGTGCACCGTTAAACAAAGCTCTGCACTACGCCTCGCTTGCTTTATGAGTCCAGCGGCATTTGTTCGCTTTTCTCTGTACCCAAAAGAACAAGCTGCGGCCAATGTGGGCCTATTATGCCAGCGTTCCAATTGGCAAAAACCGATATAAATGTTTTCATGGCGTTGATCGGTACTTAACTTGTGGTGCCAACCTTTATCACTCATAAACCGAAGAATTTCGGGCAAAGTGTGAGGTATTTCTTTTCGTGGCGTTGTAATTTCATGTAAGTTAACACTAATCATATCTTTCCTTTTAAGCGGTGTTAAACGGGTGATGATTTTTGCAAGGTGTAAATATAGCAGACTTGCCATTCAGAGACAAAAAAAGCTGACATAGTCAGCTTTTTGAAGAACCGGCAAGGTTTTGTTTACTTATTACATGCCGCTTTAAGTGCTTTGCCAGGCTTGAATGCCGGTGCGTTAGAGGCTGCGATATCAATTTCTTCACCCGTCTGAGGGTTGCGGCCTTTACGCGCATTACGCTGTCGCACTTCGAACGTCCCGAAGCCAGGAAGTGAAACAGATTCGCCTTTTTCTAAACTGCCTTCAATTGCAGATGTAAAAACATCAACCATTTCACTGGCTTTTTGTTTTGTTACGCCTGTTTGCTCTGCGATTTGTTCTACTAATTGCGTTTTGTTCATACTTGTTCCTTGTTTCTAATTAATGCTTAATGTTATTCAAACTGCTTGTCTGAAAGGTATTTATACCATTATTTTGATTGCGGTAAAAGCTTTTTTGTTGTTTTGCTTTATTTTATAGGGTTTGATGTATATTTTTTATGGCACATGACTTGCTGTTAAAAAAATAGGAATGAGGAGTGGTTATGAAACTGTCAACGATAATTAAATTAAGCTTATTTTTAACAAGCGCTATGTTTGCGTCGCAAGCTGCCGCTGAGTATGTGGTGCCAGAACAAGAAAATTTGATTTTTAATTACGATGTGGACCCCGGCGTATTATCTGGTGAAGCGATAGAGGCGGGTAAACAGATAGGCGAAATCACTGGTTTTGATTATTCTGAGTCCACTTTTGTATTCTTCATCAATATAAATGAAACGGTTGATGGTTGGGCGAGTCTTTTTCATGTCGGAAACAATGATCAAGAAAGGTATCCCGCCGTGTGGTTGTACTCAAATTCATCGAGACTTCATTATCGTGTTGGTGCAGAAAATTATTATAACAATAACATTGTAGAGGAAGAAAACTATTATCTACCTTTAAATGAATGGGTAATGATAACCAGTACCTTCTCTAATGGGACGGCATCATTATATGCGAATGATGCTTTGCTGGGTCGTAGAAGTTTAGATATTGGAGATAACGACTTCACGAGCGAAAGCTGGCCTATTTACACAGGGAATCCATGGAGCTTTCAAGCAGCAGGCAGTATCGATAACGTCATGTTATATGATGTAGCGCTGAGTGAAGACGATATTATCGATATATGGATGAATAATAACGACGCGGTAAGTGTGCCAGTGGGTGGTGCCGGACTTGTTTCGCTTTACTTCCTTGCAGGAAGAAAAAGGCGACGTGATTAACCTTTTGACCATCACTGATTAAGCATAAAAAACCCGCCGAAGCGGGTTTTTTATTGGAAGCCAATCGCTTAGAACGAGTAACGGCCAACAAAGAAGAACAGATCAGAGTCAGGTGTGCGTGAATAATCTAGACCTAATGCAAATTCATCGGTGAAGAAATAACGCGCACCAGCAGTCACTTCCATACCATCATCAAGATCGCTAATGTCGGTGTATGTAATTGTACCTGTTAATTCAAGCTCTGGCATAATGCGCGACTTTACGCCGGTATTAACTTGGTAGCCATCAAATGATTCTGAAAAGCCTGGGTAATCGTAACCAACATGGAAATAATTAAGGTCACCGAACAATGCGGTGGTTTTCGTTAAAGGGTATTTTAAACCAAGACCCGCAGTGAACTGATCGGCTGATGAATCGATGTCATCATAGTCTGCATCTGCATAAGAGAGACGGGCATAACCCATTTCAGAAAATTCCCAAGAACCTTGAATACCTAACACATCCGCATCCGGCAAAAAACTATCATCAAAGCTAAGAGCGCCGTAACCCACTTCTACATAACTAAAGTCTGGTGTCGTGTCGGTTGCGTTTGCTAATGCATTGGCACTAAAAGCGAAGGCGGCCAGGGTTAAAGAGGCTAAAAGTGTGCGTTTCATGTAATTTCCTTTTGTTTTTGTTGAATAATGTCAACGAGAAAAATATTTTACTATGTAAATCAATAAAAACAACGTTTTTTTTGTTGGCATGCCAAATAGATGGGGTCAAATGCATGAGTGGTATATATATTGCTCTGTTTTTCAGGTTATAAAAAGGAAGACACGATGAAAAATATTGTTTTTAAGGCCGCTTTATTATCTATTGCAATAATTAGCTCCGTTGCATCTGCTGACATTGTTGATCCCAACGATGAAAAATTAATTTTCTCCTACGATGTAGACCCCGGTATTTTAAATGGTGAGTTAATAAGCGTAGACCATGAGATAGGTACTTTAGAGGCGTTTGATTACTCAGAGTCCACTTTTAGTTTTTGGGTTAATATAACGGGTACAGAGTCTAGTTGGGCATCCATATTTCATATAGGCAACTTCAACGGGGAGCGTTACCCAGGTGTTTGGCTTTATGAAGGCTCTTCATTGATGCATTATCGCATGGCAACAAAAGACGATTACAATGCGTCGGTAGGACCGGAGCCATTTTTGCCTTTTAATGAATGGGTGATGGTGACGAGTACGTTGTCAGGTGGCATTACCACCCTTTATTTAAATGATGAAATAATAAATCAAGTTGAGCGTGAAATCGATTGGACCCCTTTTGAAGGCGAAGTTTGGTCGATCTATGCTGGTGACCCATGGCATCTTGCTGCACCGGGTTATATTGATGACATTCGTGTTTATGATATGGCATTAACACAAGAGGGAGTCAGTGATTTGGTTGTCAGCAATATTGTCGCGAATGACGTTGGTGCGCCGTTTTTGTCAAGCATCCTATTACTAGGATTGGGGTTGTTCGGACGGCAGAAAAAACAACAACAATAATACCCTCCAATAAAACAAAAACCCGCATATGCGGGTTTTTTACTATCTAAGTGGCGAGTAACTTAGTCGAAATCAGAAATCAATGATGGGCTGTGCTTGTCGACTTCATGCAGCATGCTCCATGTGCCATCGTACGCTTCGGAACGCTTCCCAAAGCCACCTTTAATGGTATTGGTGAATGTCCCATTAGTGGTGATGACCGTGATTTCAGACGGGCTTGTTTCGCCTAGTCGCTTCATGACATCCAATGTAGTTAAAAAGCCTTGGTGCGTAACATCTTTGTTCATACGTAAGTGATCGTATTTTTGGAAAATAAATTGGCTATCCGGGATCATTTCGGTTAACTCAACCGTTTCACCGTCTAATGTGAGCGAGGCTCCTGTGATATTGGTGTGCAAACCGGCGACTTCAACAATAAAGGTGCTTTTTAGTGGCGTGACTTCCGACCATTCAAATCCCAAACGCGTGCAGATAGGCTCTGTTTTGCAATGGGCTAACGTGGGCATCATATAAACGAAGGTGCCTTCTTCATATTGACCCGAAATAGACTCGGCGGTATGGCTTGAGTTAAAAGCACAGCCAGATAGCCCCAATCCTGATATAGCTAACAGTTCAATGGCTGCCATTTTTACTTTATTGTTAATCATGGTATCTCCCTAATAAATGTTCATTTCTATGATAACATCATTTTTATCCAAATGCGCAAACGCTAAACAAAAAAATAGCTTACTACCAGATCAAAAGAGGATTTATGATTTTATTTCATCAGCATATTGATTATGACGACAATATGGGCCTGGCGGTGAGCAAAAATGCTTTTGTCGTTGCGCTTTCTGAAAGGTTAAAGATGTTTGACATCCCTTTTCGATACGGGATGGTAAGTGGCGAAGGTATGGGGCTGATTATTGAAGGCCAATCTTGGGTGAGTGGTGAGGGGTATGACTCGGCTTACTCGAAAGGTATCGACTATCTACCGGAAAAAGAGGCGTTAATGAACCTCACGCTTTTTAGTCGGTATAAAGAGGTGCTGCCCACCGCGAACAAAATGATAGACGAGGCGATAGAGCGAGCGATACAAAGCCTTAATAACGATGACATACCTGAGATGATAAAGGCGGATTGTTTAGAGTCTAAATTGGCTGATGCAGCGAGCATGGGATACGACATTGATACCGTGTATTACCATGAAACCTCTATCGACGTGGCTAACAAAATAAAGCAAGAAGGTTTCAAGCTTGTGGGGTCAGGTGCAAGTAAAACCGACCACGTTATGCCTCATGGTATATTTGTTAAGCCGACTGCGGCTCCATTAGAAATTTCAACATCACCGGCGCAAATACCTGTGTTTTTGAAGAGAGGAAAAACACTTCACGTGGACACGCGAGAAGAACTGGATGGCTTTTTTGAGTCATTTCCTGACATAAAAAAATTAAGCGATGAATATGAAGTTCATGACAAAGCTTGCGCTGCTCATTATGACAATTTCTTTAAAGAGGGATTTGAAAAAGTTTCTCGTCGTAGTGGTGGGAAGCCAGAGGAAAGAAGCGTGTTTTTTACGAAAGTTGACGATATTATGGATGATTGGCGAGCGGGGAATGAGTCAAGGTCATCCACACTTAAACGTTTGCGAACAGCAGCTTTAAAAGATGCTGGATACAACACTATCGTGGTTAAAAACGATGAAGGCTCTTTTGGGCGAATGGTAACCTCAGTTATAAACTTAGATCCTGATAGTGTTGTGGCGGTATCGACCGATTTTGGGTTGCTTAAAAAGATGAAAGTAGATAATGCCTCTGTGCAAACGTTGGATTTGGGCGTCAGCTCTGCGGTGCACCCCAATACACACCCAGACTCAACGTTAGCAAAGTCTATGTTGTTTTTAGGCACGGATACAGAGAAAACCCAGATGTCATCAATACTATTGCGAGACGGCGAAATAGTCGGTGCCGCAGGGTATCAAATAGACAATGACAGTTTTGTTTTTGACATCGCGTTGATGCCAGGAAGTGATGGTTTTGCGTTTAAGCAACATATGGTAAATTGCTTGCTAGATGATTTGGGGATGGAACAAAGACATCACGATAAATTAACCCCTCATATCATTGTTAATGACGAAGGGATCAAAAAAGCCTTACTGCGTAAATCCTTTATGCCTTCATTATCAGATGACGGCGAGTTGATAATGAAAAAGTTCCCTCATGTTGATCGGCTGATGAAGTCGATGGAGCGCGTAAGAGGGGTTGATGTCGCGACTGTTTATGAGAAGTTTTCTGAGGATTCAGGTTTAAATGACACCATCAAAGCCCCTTATGAAATTTTAAACTGGGTTCATGCTGATAGGACGCCGAAAAATCTAGAATATTACCCTTTCGTTGTCGACGTAATAGAAGCTATGCCTTTTACGCCGCATGAAAAAGAATTCTTGTTGGAACAAAGTTTAAATACACTTGAGAATTGCAAGCAACATGCACCATTGATGGAGGTGCAAGCTGCGTATAGGAGAGCTTAAAACCGCTTTTTGATTATTGTTTCTTGCGGGAGCGAATAATCTCTCGCGCGAGCGGTAGAACACGAGGCATCCACCATGCGTGGGTGCCTTTTAATTCATGAACCAGAGCTGCTTGTTCATTTTCAGGTGTGTCAGCAATTCCTAGCGCCAAGTTGTGGCACGTTAAGTCAAACCAGTCACGCGCCTTATCACTCGCATCCTCAAGTTGCTTTTTGTCCTGCATGATGGCGTCGATTTCGACGCTGACATCAAGAAGTTCTGTTTGCATCATTATTCCTTTGGTGTTGTTCTTTTATCCATGATACCAATCGACGCGGTGAGGCACAATAAGAGATTGCTACGCTTTTAGCCGCTTGATGTACAGAGAGAGCAGATCGTACGCTTCGATAAAAACGGTCAAGCTGTCATCGTTTTGCTCAAACGAAAAATAAACACCTTGGATATAAGGTTCGCCATAATTTGTATAGGAAACAGATAATTCTTCACCCTCAAGTCCCGTCAGGCATACAGGTGCAGGGCCTGATGAAAATCTTCCTGTTGCCATGAAGTCAAGCATGAGTTGATTGATTTGGTTAGATTCATCAGCCTCTATTTGAAAGGAGACCTTTTCTTTATTCTCATCTATGAGAGTAATTGTCTCAATAGGAGGTAGCCCTTGAGCCTCTTTGCATGGTAGTGCAAGAACGAATGAGACGCTACCACATAGGGTGTAGTCATTTTCATTTTCAAAAGTAACGACTTCTCGGGGATCTTTTAAAATTTTCAAGTTGAAGAATCTCTATTTGTTTTTGATGTTACTACTTTAACACAAGCTCACACGATTGCAATCAAAATGATTGACTGAAAGGTTATTTGTGGTACTATTTTAAACTCAAAATAAAGAGGCAATGAAATGAAAACAGTTAGAGTGAAAGTTAAAAACCTAAAAGGTATCGCGCTGGATTGGGCTGTTGCAAAATGCGAAGGGCTGCCGATTGTATTAAATCCTATGGGCTTTGATGATAGTGTTCAGCAATCAGGTTACTGGGTCTGGTATGATGGGCTTGGGCAGGCTCCTAGCCAAATGATAGGGGTAGACTATTCACCGTCTAAAATTTCATTGGAAGGCGCTGTGATCATGGAACGTGAGAAAATCAACATTGAATATGATGGAGATGATGTTTTAGCCAGTGATGGAATGAGTATCCATATGTATGGATCATCCAGTTTTGTCGCGGCGATGCGTGTTTATGTTTGCACAAAAATGGGGGCTGAAATTGATGTGCCAGCGAAGATGATGAAAAAATAAAGATACTGACATAAAAAACGAGTTGACATCTGCCACCGTGGTGGCGGATGTCTTTCCACCTTTTTACGACTTTTCGATTTCACCCATTCGTCGGCTGCTTTCCTTATTTTCGTGATCGCCTAAAGCTCTCGCTGAGTCGTTATCAAAGCATTTAAAAGCACGCCTTAAAGAATTCGCTTCTGTTTGAACTTTTCATGGATTGTCATAATCCATTTTTGTTTATCCATTACGGAAACTAAAGCTCAAACAGAAACGTTTAAGTTGTCCGTCTTCCCAGACTGCCATCTGATTTTCTCCCTTATTTTATAAGTGATTCAACATATAAAATCAGAAAAACCCCTCAACACTTCTAAAGGATTTTAAACAAAACCCTTTAGAAGTGTGGTGAGAGCCACTTTGCCGGGCTATCAACAATCGAATATAAACCACAATCCAAATTGCTTAACCCGTATTATACACGTTCAGATATTCGTGACAACAAGATTTTCAAACCGCCATACTCTTTTGTGAATTCCGCCTAATCCCGAAGAGGCCAAACGCCAACATGGCCGCCGCAGCACCGATAGGTGCGACAGGAACGCTACTCGCCAACGCTCCAAGCTCACCTTGCTCAATGATGGCTAATGTATTGTAAGTCTCGCTCACGTCGTTCCAAAGCCCAAATACGTTAGATGTCGAGTTGAGGTAAATAGAAACAAAATCCTCTGCCCCTTGATAATCATTGGGTTCGTAATTTCGCCAATTAGTGTAATCAAGAATTTCACCGGTGTTCCACGCAAACTCACCTTCTGTTTCGGTGTCGTTTAACCCGATAAATGCTCCGCCATTGTTGGGGCCGTAATTTTCATTGACATCTGCCCAGGTGTCGAGAAGAAATTGATTCTCTTCTTCTGAGTTAATGGAAATTAAATAAGCGTCAATAGAATCGGCGTAATCCATTGCTTCAATAACATTATCGACGGAGATGAGCGTGTAGGTGTGATTATTCCAGTCGGCAACGTCAAGCTCTACAACATCCGCTTGTGCGGTGGCGAAGAATAAAGACGTTAATATGGCTAACGCTGATTTTTTCATTGTTTTTCCTGATTGCTTTTTCGTTTTGGGCGCATCATGGCAATGCCAAGAGTCAGAGCCAACACGGGTGTTAAGGGTGCGTTTACCGCCGCTATTTCATTTTCATCAATAATAGGCTCTTCTTCGGGGGTGGCATACTCTAATACGGAATATCGTGAGCTGTAGGGATTGACGTCATTCCACAATCCCATAAATTGAGTGGCATCGGAAAGGTACATCATGGCGTAGTCTTCATTGCCACCGGTATTGTTTGGCTCGCTTTCTTGCCAGTTATCATAATCAAACACTTCACCACTGTCCCACGTAAAAACGCCTTCCTGCTCAACGTCATTAGCGCCGAGGAAAATAGACCCCAAATGCCACCAGACATTAACAATAAACTGATTTTCTTCTTCGGAGTTAATAGCAACAAGATAACCATCTTGCGTGTCGACGTAAGCCGCTATTTCAAAAATATTACCCTCACTTAATAAGGTGTAGGTATGCCCATTCCACTCCACTTGTTCTATTGGAGCGACGTCGGCTTGTGCGCAGAAAGGAAAGCTTACTGCGAAAGCGAGTGCTGAGATTAGCTTTTTCATATTAACGGTCCTGTTTTTCAGTTAACGTACGGCGGCCAAATAGCCAGGCCAACAGAAAGGCCCCAAAAGCTAAAGGTGTGTTGACGTCAACGAGTGACAACATTTCAACTTCGACGATGGATATGCGATTGTAGAGATCTGAAACATCATTCCACTGTCCGAGTAAATCAGGATCCTCTTGTAAATACATGATGGCGTAGTCTTCACCGTAGTCTCCCCCATCATTTGGCTCTGCACCGCGCCAATTGTCATACGAGAAGGTTTCACCGCTGTCCCATGCCCATACACCTTCGGTCATGGCGTCGTTAGCGCCAATAAGTAATGACGCAGTGATATACGCATTGGGTGAAGAGCCTATGCTTGACCATGTATCAACAATAAAGTCATTTTCTTCTTGTGAGTTAATAGAAACCACGTAACCATTTTTTGTGTCAGCATAATCGGCTATTTCGTAAACCGTGCCAGAGCCAATAAGGGTATAGAGGTGCCCATTCCATTCAACCGTATCATATTCAACAATCTCGGCCTGGGAGCAAAACGAAAACGCCATCAAAGCGGTCAATAAAAAAGCTTTTAATTTCATTTTTATTTACGCCCGTTACGATGGCCGGTCAAAAGAAGACCCGCAAGTAATAAACCACCCACTGCGAAGGGGAGTGGAACATTGGCAATTTCTTCGATGTTGGTGAAGTTGGTTACCTCAACGACGCCGAATACGCCGGTTTGATAATCAGGTCCGCGGTAGCCATCAAAATCATTCCACGTTCCCTCTGAACCGCTACCTCTTGTCCACATCAGTACGGCGTTTTCACTCGTGCCGCCATTAGGTTCGGTGCCAAGGAAATTGGTGTACGTTGAGTCTTCGCCACTTATCCACGTAAATGTGCCCTCAATCTCATAGTCGTTTAACCCTGTCCACAAGTATTGTGTTGCGAAATCAGATGTGCCTTCCAATCCCCATAAATCATAGATGAAATCATTTTCTTCTTGTGAATTAATGGTGATAAGGTTGCCGCCAAGCGCTATCGCCGCGTCTTGTGCGTCGAACCATGAGCTGGTATCAATTAAGGTGTAAGTGCTTGTGCCCCACTCAACCGTTTCTAGGCTGGTGAGTTCAGCTTGTGCAGATGTCGAAATGGCCGCGAATGTTATCGCAGCCAATAATGTTTTTTGAAGTTTTTTGGCAAGCATAATATGTCCTCATTTTAGATACATATTTACACTGCAAAAAAAGCGCCAACGTTAGGGTTGTAATGGAAACTTATTGTTGATGGTTAAGTTCATGAGCTGGAATAAGGTCATCAACGTTTAGCGTCATGGATGATGTTTTTTCAACCGTCGCTTGGATATTGTCAAGAGTGGCGTTAATGCTTTCTATTTCTTTAAACACTTCGACTTGTCGGTCAGTATAAAATAGAGTCCAAAATCCTTCGGTCGGCGCGGAATTATCCCACGCAACGAAGCAGGTCAACCCAATAGATACCGAAAGGAATCCGGTGGACCACTTTGCTTTCAAAGCAAATATAGATGACAAGACGAGAATTGATGCCGCATAATAGAAAAAAGTAAGAGCGTTTAGATGAAACCCTTCTATAAAATACATGGGCATGGCAATAAACGATACTAACGAAACTATAAGATTCAGGGGGAAAAAGATGCTGCACATTCCCTTTGAAAACAAGTATCGAAAGCTATCCGTTTCTTTTATCTCTGGTGGCGTTGCTGTCCAATCAATCATATTAAATCTCTTTTATAAGGTTAAATTGAATTATAACAATTAAACCTTTTGGTGTAAATTTTTATAAAAAACAGGCAGCAAAAACAAAGTCAAAAAGTTTCCACTTTGGAAAACGCTTTTCGTTGTGCAAACAAAAAACGGTTGCTATTATACAACCATTGAAACGAAGCGTGCATTGGCACACTGATTATTAGAGATAAATTGATATGAATTCTGTGTTTGTTTTTTATTGTTATTGGTTTAACCACTAAGACTCTCGCCCGAGAGTCTCGGGCAGCGTGAGAACGCAGAATTGCTGATATGTGTCAGCAACCAACGCCCGGATTGCTCTGGGCGTTTTTGTTTCTGAACAAACAAGATTTTTACGGATGTGTATGCAAGTGGCCAAAGCAGCCGGGCTGTAAACTCGGTGGTTAATCCTTCGGAGGTTCGAATCCATCCCGCATCCACCATATAATGGCGTTCACGGCCAGTAAGAGTGAGTAGTAATGGTTTTTATGCACGAGTGGCCGAGTTTGGTTTAGGCGCAGGATTCACCCTTACACTGGATTGTGTGAGAAATGTGTGAAACGCCAGCAGTGACGGCGGATGTGGAAATTTGATTAAGTTTAGGTGTTTTGAAAATATAAGTGAGAACATAAGAGCATTAATTCTCACTTTTTAAAAATTTTGCGGATGTGTCCGAATGGTTAGGTAGCTGATTGCAAACCAGCGCATGTGGGTTCGAATTTAACCCTCCGGATGGTTAGTGTAAAAAATCTGGAATGTAATGTTGATGGTGTTTGGAGCGGGTTTGCTTGTTCCAGAAAACTTACAGAAAAGTTTAATATCGGAAGGTGTTTTAACGGGCATTTTCCAGAAAAGTTAATGAGGGCGTGGTCTAGTGGTCTACGATGTCGGTCTCCAAAACCGTACGACACAGGTTCGAATCCTGTCGCCTTTGCCAAATTGTAAATAGGTTGTTCACCACCTGAAAGAGTGATATTGGAAAAGTTTATTGGGTCTCTAACTGAGATGGATTAGTGTCGGATTGAAAATCCGAAGAGGTCGGATCGTTACCGGCGGGACCCACCAATTAACGGAGATGCTGGGCATGAGTGAGCCCACCCGACTGTAAATCGGACGCCTCTGGCTGTGAAGGTGCGAATTCCTTCCGTCTCCACCAATTTTATGCGTCGTTGGCAGAGTTTGGTTATGCGCGAGATTCACCCTTACACTGACTTGTGTGAGAAAGTTGTGAAACGCCAGTATTGACGGCTGATGTGGAAATTTGATTAAATTTAGGTGTTTTTAAAATATAAGTGAGAATATAAGAGGGTGATTCTCACTTTTTAAAAAATTTGCGGATGTGTCCGAATGGTTAGGTAGCTGATTGCAAACCAGCGTAAGTGGGTTCGATTCCCATCATCTGCTCCAGTTTATGGGTGTGAAGTTCAACTGGTTGAACGGCGGTCTCCAAAACCGACAGTAGGGGGTTCGAATCTAACTATCCAAACGATAGTCTGAAATGAACGTAGACCGCAACCCATGGGAAAAGTGATTTCAGAGTTTTGTTCAGACTTTTTAGCAAAACCAAGGTATAAGAGGGTCTGATTTCAGACTTTTTGACAAAGTTTTATGCACGAGTAGCCGAGTTTGTTTTAGGCGCAGGATTCACCCTTACACGGTTCGATTCCGTCTCGTGCTCCAATTTATGGGTGTGAAGTTCAACTGGTTGAATAGCGGTCTCCAAAACCGAAGGTGGATAGTTACAAGTCCCTCGACACCCGCCATATTTAAACGTAATGTACAGGAGCAAGAAGATGGTTGTTGATAAACAAAAAGTAAAAGACATCGTTGATCGTCTTTATGCGAATGGCAAAACTCCACTTGATCACTTTGGTATTGATGGTAACAAGATTGTTGAGGTGGAACGTCGTCACCCTGAAGTTGCCAAGCAAATTCCGATGAGCAAACGGGTGATGTTATGAAACCGAGTGTAACGAAATTGGATGATATGGCGATGGCCAGGTTGGTCAAAGCTATGAAGAAACCCAGTGTGCCAACCCCGGCACTGGTAGCGTTAATGAAACGGCGTTGATACAGATTTTTTGCCGAGGTAACTCAGTTGGTAGAGTGTTGGATTGAAAATCCAATGGTCGCGGGTTCGAGTCCCGCCCGAGGCACCAATTTACGGATGTGTATGCAAGCGGTCAAAGCAGCCTGGCTGTAAACCAGGTGGTTAATCCTTCGGAGGTTCGAATCCATCCCGCATCCACCAATTTGAGTGTTTACACAAAATCCCACTTGTGTGGCAACGACTAACCTACGTTGATTATAGGCATCGCGACCTGTGGCAGCCCCCTCGTCCAGTATCAATTATAAAACAACCTTACCGCTTTGCTTCGCCTGTTCAAGAAGCACCTTAAACGCCTTATTTGGGTCTACGAGTGTTTTTTGATCTGTTTTTTTATACTTTACAGAAGCAACCCACTTATCTTGCGCGAGTAGACTGTGTCCAGTAACCTTGCCATTTCTGGTTTTTTCAACCATTGTGTAATCACCATAATGGATGTATCGCCAGTTGTTACCAAACATAGCAAGAAAAATCGGAAAACCAAGTATCATCATTGGGGGGACGATGAAATAAAGAATGATCTCGGAACTCATAGCTAGCCTCGTGTTGTGTTGATAGCATTATCATTATGCAATTAGGTTTGCAGAGTTATCTTATAACATTTTTGATGTAATTGAAAGCTGAGTTCGTTTCAATGTTGAAGCATGTCGTCGGTAAAATTCCAGAATTCTAAATTTAGGATGGTTGTGATAATTTTTTATTTTATGAGGGGTACGAATCCTGTCGCCTTTGCCAAATTGCAAATAGGTTTGTCGCCACCTGAAAGTGTGATGATGAAGAAGTTTTGGGTCTCTAGCTGAGATGGATTAGCAGTGGATTGAAAATCCACGGAGGGCGGATCGTTACCGCCGGGACCCACCAAATTGAGTGTTCGCACAAAATCACATTTTTGTGGCAACAACTAACCTAACGGTGATCACAGGCATAGCGACCTGTGACACGTTGCGGGGTGCGAGCACTCAACCAGTTAATGCAGGATTGGACGAGTATTCGAAGGCAGCGGATTGCAAACCCGCCGGACTAACGTCCCACATCGGTGAAAATCCGATATCCTGCTCCAATCACCAGCCGTTACTCTTTTTAAATGCCATGAAGAAATCTTTCCCTAGAGGGCTAGGAACGTAATAAACGGGCTCTTCGTCATTTTTTGAGTAGATACGATCACTTATAGGGGCAAGTATTTCATTAATCTCAATCTGTGTTTTATATTTAACAGAAAAGAGGCCGTAGTGAAGGTAGTTGCAGACGTCGTTATTGTATAAATACTTTTGGTCGTCTGGTGCTCTGTAAAAACCTCGCAGTAACCACAAACACTCTTCAAAATCATCTTCATGCATTTTATTGACAGTTTCAAAAAGTTTCACAAGAACATTTTGTTCAATCGAGTTTTCGATATGCTTCTTGAATATTTCCCCCAAGACTCTAGCCTTCCAAGGTTGGTTGACTGTGTCAATGTAATATAAAATTGTCTTGTGTAAATCATCATCGTTTAGATTAGATATTTTTTCGACATCTTCAATGGAAAGGTCAGACATTCCTTCCGAAAAAGAATCAAGCTTGTCGAGAAATATAGCGTCTTTTATAGAGCTTATTTTCTCTGGAAGCCTAAGATAAGAACCTATAACTGGTGATGACTTGAAGGTTTCGATTACGGCGTTTTTTGTGTTCTGATGCGAAGCCAACATTTTATTTTTTCCTTTTTTTTAGAGATGAAACCGTACTTTTGTTTGCCTCTATTAACGGATTTCTATTTTCATACGATAGAAAAAGTTGATGGGCTAGTTCAGCTTGAGCGGTAAGCGTTTTCTTGCTTTGTAAAACAAGCTCCTCATTTTTTTCAGAAAGTTCTTTGTTCTTTTTATTTAATGAAGACGATACACATGGATTAGAACGTCGGCCATGTTGTGGTGCTTGTTTTTTCGCTTCCTTGATGGTTTTAACAAGTTCAGGGTAATAATAGGCAGAACCGTCCCCCATAGCAGCCTCTTGTTCAACATTGCTCACATTTATCTTGGAGCCGGCAGGGAGAATGTGGGTTTCACCTTTTTTTAATCGCTCAAAAGCGTCTTGGAGTTTCTTTTCTCCGGTCACGTTGCTCATAAAGCCTCCTGATATGGCGTAAATTCTATCTGGCATTGGCGCATAACACGCTCAGCAGCTCGTATTTGTCTAACGAAGTGAGCAAATGATACGGTGTATTCTTGCTCAGTCATCGCCCAGTAAAACCTCTTGTGTGTATTTCTCTAATTCAATGGCGGATTGACGTTTACTTTTTCGGCTTTCGATTATTCGCATATAACGGGCAGTGTCTTTGTCTAAAGAGTGTCCAAGCCTTGACTTTAATTCATTGAATACCGCTGTGTATTCCATGCCACTGTCTAACAATCGAGAGCCATACTCGGTTGCATAGGTACAGCGAAGGTCATGATATTTATGATCAAGTGTTATGTTGTGCTCTTGTAACAGGAATGTCCTTATTTCACTCATTCGTTTTGTCAGCTCGTCAGGCTTGAACGGTGTGCCTCTGTTGCTAACAAAAAGGCGCTGTCCTTCACCTTGTTTGTCAGAGGCTAACTTCAAGCGTTTTTCGGACGAGGCATGGTTGCACAACCTCTCATAAAGCATGTATGGAATGTCGACGTCTCTTACGACGCCATTTTTTGTTCTTGTGACATCATTGCCGCCAATTCGAAGCGTTACGGTTTCTTTCTGCAATAGTCTATGTAGTGATTTGTCGCCGATGAATTCATCGTAAGGTAACGTAAGGGCTTCTTCTTCACGCAATCCGCTTAATAAAGACAAGTGACAGCAGAGTGTAAGGTGCTCTTTGTCGGTTGCTCTCAGTCCAAATGAAAGGTGTTTTCTTGATTCTGCGTTTAGGGGTGTTAACTCCCGTGGCCCATTTGTTCGAGGGGTGTTTTTAAGTTTCTTGGGTAGCTTCATATCGCTGGTATGCACTGAAAAACGTTTTTTACCAACGCGGGTGTGCGTGTTTACTTCATGGCGATCAATCAAAAATGGAGCGGGTATTTTAGTGAAATCGATAAGCCCCTCCTGATTGGCCCACAGATAGAAACGCTTAACCACCCCAAGAAATTGATTACCTGTTGAATACGAGTATTCACCAAGTTTCACCTTGCTGATCATGAATCTCTTAAAGGCATAAGTGGGGCGTTCTATTTTTGTCCGAGGAAACACGTCCCATTCGAGTCCATGTTCAGATAAGAATTGAAAGTACGCTCTAAGACCCTTCGTAGCGGTGTCATTGTTTTCGTGTTCAAATGTGGGGTCGGACATCAATTCGATTAGCCATAGCGTTGCAGGCACCACAACAAGACCTATAGAGTCGTCGTACAATATGTTGGTATCAACGGCTCTAGCGTCTTTAGGGAAAGATAAATCAAATTGTTTGTCATTAGCGGTAATGCTTCCGCCAACTCTCACATTTGCCATGAAATACTTTATTGCCATTGAGTTATCAATCGCCCCCGCTCTTTTTGATTTTGCCTGAGACTTTATCAAACGAACATTCGTTAAGATTGCCATTAACTAAATGCTTGACCGCCTGCTCAACAACCTTGGGGTTGACAAGAAACCATTCGTTAGCACTGACGTCATTGTAGAAGCGGTCTTTAGCACCAATTTTCAGCCGAACGTCGCCAAAGAATGCATGTAAGACATCTTCAACTTTTCTTGGTACCAAGTTATGCAGTGTGGATGTGCTGACAATATCAACAGGTGCGCAAAGGAACGTGGGATCTTTTTCAGCATTCGCCACCCGGACGGAAACTGGGTTTTTAGTGACACCAATTTTAACAGCGCCTTTTCTTATCTTTGCCAAGCCGGGATCTTTGGATAGCGTACGTGCGATGTAAATGTATCCAGTCACCGTGTTTTCGTCTGCTGATTCCGAGCCATCAGCCGTAAATAAATCATCAGAAACGGGAACTAAGCGCTTGCAGACAATTTTGTTCCCTCTATCAGTCAAGGCGTACATTGAGCGCTTGATGCTTCCTTCGCGGAGCCATGCTTCTGTACCATTGCTAAAAACAACATGTAAACGCTTACCAGTGTGCTCTTTAACATCACCATCAATGGATTCGCCACTTAGCAGCGCAATCAGTCCGTCCCATAAAAATAAATCGCCAGGGGTTAGTGGTCCATGAGGGTTGGAAGAAACATTAAGTTTGCCGCTCTCAAGAGCCGCCTTATATTGTTCGAAGCGCTTGCGATACGTTTCAAAAGATAAACATGGCTCTCTGTTTGTTTGATCGACGTTTTCACGGATATGAGCCTTTATGGCCCGTTGACCACCCAATATGCTATCGCTGTCGCCACCTGAGAGTTCATCACCTAAAAGATCATCAAATTCATCATCCGCGAGTATGTCATCTAATGACATTTTTTCGTCATGATGCTCAGGTTCTTTGTCAAGATCTTGGTTTTGTTCGGATACATTTAGCACGGGTTTTAAAACATTGTCTTTGTTGACTTGAGCAGCAACACGAAGTCCGGCTTCTTCCTTTTCTAAATGATCAACCGTCGTTCCAGCACTTTCGGCAAGAGACTGTATTTTTTTTGCTGTTTCAACAAGCGCATTGGCTGTGTCGGTTAGTCGATCACGAGCGTTGATACCTGTCTCTTCTACCGCCTGAAGATTAAACACCTCGACTGACAAGCCATGAGTTAATTTTGAAAGTGTTTCGAGCAGCGGTTTAACCGCACTCTGAGACACTTCAAGGATTTTTTGCTCACACTCATCATCAATGGTTTGAATTGACTTTTCGTAAGCTTCTTGAGCGGCCTCCATATCGACCTCTGAATGAACAAAGTGGGTGAGCTGCTTTTTGTCTTCAATGTCATCAAAGTTGATATCGGGAGCTTTTGTGTCAAAAACATGCGAATGTTCATCTTCGGATCCCATATCAAGCAAACCGAATGTGTCCATATGCGCGACCTGGGCACGAAAATCATCACGGCTACGAATGGCATCGAGTTTTATCCAAACACCAGCTTCCGCACCATCATCACTGTTTTCAATCGGTAGACGACCGTTAGTTTCGAAAAAAGAAATGACGTCCGAAAAATTTGTCTCTATTTGCGTGGTGGGTGAGCGTTTAGCCGCCGTCTTTGTTTTAACGGGACCTAAAATATCATCGACATCTTCATCATTGAAAATGTTGTTTAACTTATCCTCAGTTCGTCCCATATTAACTCTCCTGTTGTTTCTGGCGTGCGCGTGCGGCCTGCAACAAGGCGAGAGCTTCTGCGAGTTGCCTTTCCTGATCGCTGCCGCTATTGATGTCAGGTAGCCGTCCATTTTCAGCTTTGAAACGCTTGATGGCAGGATAAAACTCGGTCGCTTCTTCGACAGTCATGCCTCTTCGGTGTACACGGATATGGTTACGTACCAGTGCAAGCATCTCAGGGGTGATCGCATGAGCCAAAACCTCGTAAGCGCCCATAAACGGATTGACCTTGGCCACCATATCTAACGAGAGATCACCGACATCGAGCTTTTTGGCCGCATCGACAATGCTGCGCGACGGCGTTTTACTCTTCTTTCCATCCCCGTTACCGTCATCATCGTCGTTTTTCTTTTTCTTGCGCTTTGATTCTTTGACAATGGCAGGCATGTTAAGATCAAGCATGAGTTGTTGACGTAACTCTTCCTCTTCATCGGCACTCAGCTCACCTTCACCGTATTTGGTGGCTATCACCTTAGGGATGATGGCGTTTTGAATATAATCGGCCCCTGCATCATTGTCAGCAAGTACATTGGCAGCTTCGCCGGTCAACCCTGCATCACCATTAACGGTGTTGAGCATGTCAATGAGTAGGGCTTGTCTGTCTTGTGACAAGATCTCTTTAACACGTTCACTCTTAGGTGGGTTGAATCCGCCAATGGTAAACTGTGATAGCCCTGATTCTTGCTCCCCAGAGCCACCAGAGCGGCTTTTAAAGTCAAACTTGGGTGATATTACTTGTTCCATTAATAGACTGGCAGAAATCGCTTTGAGGATGTCATTGACCGCATCTTCAACCAACTCCTGATCGGCTAGAGGCTCTTGGATCAGGTTGACAAACGTCGCCTCTGTTTTTCCAATATAATCACGGGTAACACGACCAATGATCTGGATAATCTGTGTTAGTGAGCTTCGAGCGCCGACAGTAATGGCGTATTCAGCAGCAGGCCAGTCAAAACCTTCCATCGCCATCTTAACAGCAATAACAATGTCGACCTGATCGAGAACGTGCTCATCGCGCATCGCGTTAAGCGTTATTGCACGCTCCTTATCTTCATTAACGAAGTTGGCCACACGAACCGTCTTTCCGGTTTTGTGACATTTGAATAGCGACAGTCCGGTTAATTCATCGGTCTCAATAAAATCACCAATAATGTCGGTGATGGCATCGTATTCGCCATATTTGTCAACGGATTCTTTACTGTTTGGCTGTGGAATGTGAATGATGGTTTTCAAGCCAGGTTTATACAGCTCTTTGATCCCTGCGATATAAGGCGCGACCTCATCCTCTCCTTTGACCACCGAATAGAAGTGGTGCCCTATATTAATCTTCTTAAGATAAGAGTACCCCTGCAACTGTTCGTAATACGTAAACGTCACAACGGTAAATCTCGATTCGTGCTCTGGGCGAAGCACCGCATTGGTGTCACCTCGGAAGTATGAGCCGGTCATGCCTAGTACGTGCGTGCGTTGGTTGTTGAGCAGCTCAGTAACCACATTACCTAAACGATTGTCGCCGGCGACCGATAAGTGGTGAAATTCATCAATGGCCACAAGGCAGTCTTCAAACGCTTCTGGTTCAACATGTTTGAATGCTTCGCGCAACGTGGAGTGCGTACAAACCAAAGCGCCTTCGTCGTCGCTTTCAAGGAAGCGAAGTAGTGCTTTTACTTTGCTGTCCTCGTCACGCTCTGCATCATCGGATACCAGATTGTTGCGATCTTCAACGTGCCAGTTAAACATAAAACCAGAAGCCGTAAGTTCGGTTGATTTGAATGAGCCACCAATGCTTTTTTCAGGTACCGCCGCAATGGTTTTCTTTACACCCTGATTCATCATTTTATCAAGAGCGATATACATCAGTGCGCGTGATTTTCCGGACGCAGGAGGCGATTTAATCAAAAGGTTCTTGCTGTTACGCTTTGCCCAGACACGGGCTTGCATAACACGCATCCCCAATTCGTTAACATTCTGTGATTTAGCATCGTGTTGAATGTCATAGCTTTGCATTGCTGTTGTCATTATTTATTTCCCTGTGTCATTTCGGCATAGCGTTCAAATAAGTGCGCCAATCGCTCTTCGTCATTTTTGAATGGTTTGTCGCGGAAAATACTTTCAAGAACTTTGTCGTTTTCTTTGTGAGCAGCCAATAGTTGTGGACCCATGTTAGCTTTGTTATACATGTCACCAAGAGTTAGATCTGGGTGGTAATGGCGTGCATTAAGAATCTTTTGTGCGGTTTTATTCAGAACATCTTTGTCGTCGTCGCTTAATTCAGGCATTGGAAAGGTGTTCCATACCAACGAATTGGAATAGCGGTAATCGCCCTTGAGCTTGCCCGCCACAGCACCAAGCCAACAGCGATGTAGCGTTGATGATAGTATGGCCATGTGCCATGGCTCGGCGTTTGGAACCATGAATGCAGAGTTGTTGATGATTTCTCCATCTTCACAAGTAATTACAGGGAGATATTTTCTTTCTCCAGATGAAACGGAAGGTACTACGATTGTCCTAGATTTACTCTCGGATGATTGAGGTCCACCCCTGAATTTGTGTGGGGTGTTTTTATGTTTGAAAGCGTCTCCTGTCACTTTCGAATTTTCTCTCATTACCTTGACGGACTCGACTCTTTCTCTTATAGGCTTGATTGAGAGAGCTAAATCCAAATCGTCATCAGAAATCCAGAGACAGTATCTGACATAACCTTTTAAAAGTTCCTGAGAACCGAGCAAACGCCTTATAAATCTTTTTGATTCTGGGTTATGGAAGATGAAATTTTGTTTTTCATCTTCTGTTAAGTGAAGATGCCCTCCATCAAGTGGCATGTTACCAAATGACATTAGTGGGAGCTGGACGCTCACAGAGGAATCGCGCTTATAGACCCACGCATTAGCAGACGGCATTAAATAGGGGTTGATATTCCACGGTGTTAACTCACCATCTGGGAGAAAGAGCCTTTTGGGTTTATCTGACTTGTGTCTCATTCCAACAATGATGCAGGTGACTCCTGCCGATCTACCTGCCATATTACTCCATTTGAACGATGGGTAGGCGAAGTCAATTTCCATATTCCCACTTAACAAATGTGGCCAAAGAGCAGGAACGTGCATGCCTTGCGTGATTGAGTTTGTTGACACGAATGCGAATTTTGAATTTGGGCGTCGGTTACAAAAGTCGAAAGCGTAAACAAACCAATTGCACACGTAGTCAAGCTGCATGGGGCTGTTGTTAATACGTCCCTTCATGATGTGCGCCTGCTCTTCATCCTGAAGTTTGTTTCTGTTTCGTGCGCCAAGATAGGGTGGGTTTCCAACCACATAAATTTCAGAGTTGTGTGGCACCGGACAAACGTCCACCCAGGAATGATGCTCGTCACCTTCAAAGCTTGACAAAGCGCTCTTGCAAACAATATTAGGCGCTTCTCTTAACGGTAGTATTGATGCTGGTTTATTGAACTGCTCGCCATATATAGCATCCATTTGCTGCTCGGCGATGCGGAGCGACACCTTTGCAGTTTCAGCCGCGAAATCGGCGTATTCGATGCCATAAAAGTTTTCCAACGTGATCTGCGAAAACAAATCAATCTGATTTACGCCAGCGTCCATTAAGTCATTCAATAATTGGATTTCCAGTTCACGCAGGCGCTTGTAGGCGATAACTAAGAAGTTACCACTACGCACGCAGGATCGAACACCTTAATTTGACCAATGCGTCCAATAAGTTTTTGCAAGTTACTAACTCGTCGTACACCACTGGCATTCGCCTTAACGCGTGCCTCACGTAACTCATCAATGAACAATGGTCCAAGCAACTTGTCGATATTGGTTACACTCGTGTAGTGCATCCCTAAACTGTGTCGTTCGGAGGGGTCGGTGATCTTTTGGATGGCAGACCCTAATATGTCAGGGTGAACCTCTTTCCAATCGATGGTCTCACCAGCTTCTTTAAGGTAATGGAACGCCTGGATGTTGAATTTGGGGATGTGGATCCCGTCGAGTGCAAATACGTCACCGTTTACATACAGGAATTTACAGAGCCACTCAGGTTCGCCATCACGTTTGTTTTCCGGAGTATTCAGCATGCGATAGATGTCACCAATGATACCTTGTGCATGCTCACCATATTGCCCGCCACGTTTCACTAATGTTTCGGTAAATAGGTTGTTTTTGAATAACTCCGTATCCTCAGCAAATAAACAAAATAAGAGACGGGTCATGAAGGTGTTTACATCGTGGCCGTGTTCTGTTGCCCATTCAGGATCACTTGATCGAAGTGCGCTGTACACTTTGCTTAGTGCAATGGCGGCATCTTGGTCTGCTTTGTTTTCCTCGGCGGCCACGTAGCGAGGCTCACCGTACAGCACGGAGAAGAAAAAGAATTCATGTTTCAGGTCATTCAATGAGCAAACAATGGAGTCGCCTTCAACCACATCACGCGCCGCCAACATAGTGCCATCATACGTCAACAGGTACCGGACTTTGTTTTTCAGGTTTTCTTTGGCGGCCTGCAACTCATTGAGTGTGTTTTGTAGGTCATCGGCAGGTGTTGTGGGTTTGTAATGGATGGCGTTGCGAAGAAGGAGTCCGTTTGCGAAAGTGCTTTTGTTATCGACGCCGGAAAGCAGCTTCTTTCGTGCATTCCCCTTAAAGCCCTTTTTGAATACGTCGAGAAATGCAATGGCGAACGTGTTTGCGTCGTTTGCAATCCCTGCCGGTAATAACTCACTTATCTTCTGATCAATATCAACGATTGCCATTCCGTTACCTTATTATTTAAGAGCGAGCACATGTTATCACATGCCAGCGCAATTGAATTTTGCCGATTTTTGATTGCAATAAAACAAAAATAAAAGCCTAATTTCGTGAATCATCATGTTATCACAAAGTACAAGTTTTGTCCAGAAAATCGAATTTAGGAGGGTTATCAATATTTGTTGTTTTAGGAGGGTTACGAATCCTTCCACCTGCGCCAAATTGACATGTAATGACAATGGAGAGCAGTAAGATGGCTGTTGATAAGCATAAAGTAAAAGACATCGTTGATCGCCTTTTTGCGAACGGTAAAACACCACTTGATCACTTTGGTATTGACGGTGCCAAGATTATCGAAGTGGAACGTCGTCACCCTGAAATTGCTAAGCAAATTCCCATGAGTAAAAGGGTGATGCAATGAAGCAAGGTGCAACGAAATTGGATGATATAGCGATGGTTAGGTTGTCCAAAGCCATGAAGATACCCGGTGTGCCAACGCCGGCACTGGTAGCGTTAATGAAACGGCGTTGATAAAGATTTTTTTGCCGAGGTAACTCAGTTGGTAGAGCATCGGATTGAAAATCCGAGTGTCACTGGTTCGATTCCAGTTCGCAGCAACAATTTGCGAAAGAACAACACCTTGTTAGCCCCGCGAGTCAACTTGTTGGAAGATGATGGAGATAAGCGCGTCCTTAATGGTGCACGATTACCGAAATGCAAAGTATTTTCCAAGGGCTATTGTCTGAGTGCGTGATTATGTATCACCTTAATCTGTTTTTAGGATACTCTGTTTCAGGAATAGCTAAAATTTTTTCAAGCTGTTCTAAGGCGATCGCGTCAGGGACGGCAGGCTTTGATGTTCCATCTTCGACGGTGATATGAAGTCCAGGCACGGAGTAGGTGACGTTCCCATTTTTATATATTTTTTTCTCCCACTGACTAGTGAATGTTTTGTAAAACATCGACAATATAGCGTTGCGTTGAACACTTTCTGGGGCATCAGGGAATGTATCGATAAAGCCTTGGAAGTCAGAGTGTGCTTTGATTGCCCAGTCGAGTTCATCTTTAGGATCATGAAGTAAGCGACGAACATCTTTTTCCTTGTATTTTTGTGCAAGGAACGAAAGATCTTTTGAATTCGACAATGCGGATGCGTAGCCGCGAGAATAAAATTGATAAAAAGACTTCGGAAGAGGTTTCCTTTCAAGTATGTATGCCGCTGGGATCTCAATAAACACAAGCGACGAATATAATGCTTTTATTTGCCCGTTGAGTGCATCTAACAACTCGGTGTTTTGTGCCGTCATAGGTAGGTTGTGTTTTTCTATGAGTGCGGGAGCCCAACAAACGTCAAGATTGTGTTTTGACATCTGACAATAATGATTGCGATAATCATAATCCAATTCCAGTGCAACAAGATGTTCCTGTTTCCCTGCGGAGTAAGTAAAAACCCCAATGGTGATGGCGCTTGTCAACCAAATGGCAAAAACAGAGATTTTTAGGTCGCGCAATGTTTCGCGGTGCTCTTTGAAAAACACCCTTGCGATAAAGTAAGCGCCTAACCAAGTTGCAAGAGGTAACACAATAGAAACGAGCATTGTGTCTGCTTTGATAGATGAAAAGAAGGTGGTATGTCGAAACATATTGCCGATAAAGATGATAACTAAGGTTGCCACGAAGAACACTTTTGAAAAGGAGCCGAACCCCTCCCCTTGCTGCTTTGCTTTGTTTACAAAAAAATAAATTCCGTACAAAGAAATAAAAGAGAAGAACCCCATTATCTTCCAAATAAAAGACGCATGCTCGCTCCATGTTTGAGTGAAAACATTTACACCAGGCATGTGCGTAAAGAACGCCATTTGTTTAGCTGATTCTAGCATATCAGGAATTTGCATAAAAGACAGCGCAATAAAAGGGGTTGCAGTTAATTGTGCTAAGGTTAAACTTGTGATGATACCTGCCCATGATCTTAAAGAAACCCGTCGAACAGTATTATCTTTGGTTTTGCTCTCTATTGTTGTCACTATGAGTGTGCATGTGGGTAAAGTGGCATACAGGAATAAAACGTAAATGAGGTAGTCGTGTTCGATTGGTATCATGGCACAAAGCGCTAAGACTGAAGCAAAAAGTAACAATATGCTATCTTTGGATTTGAGTAGTCCGCGCTTGAGCTTCTGACTCCAAAGTTTTATTTTTTCATGGTTTGGCTGCTGCTCCTTTTCATATGTGTCTGTGAGTACATGGTACGATGGGAGTTGCAGCACTGATGAAATCGCCTTCGCAGTGGAAATCGATGTTGGATTTCCCGACTCAATGCGCTGTATTGTTCTTTTTGTTACATCGACCATCTCGGCCAACGCGTCCTGTGTAATATCCAATTCAGAACGATGTTTTTTCAGCATGGTTAGGGTTATTTTTTTACTCATTGTAAATTTCCATTTTGGTTTCGATTTTCTTATTACTATAAAGCAAGTTAAGGTGACATAACGACGGTTTCATGTGGAATTCAGCACGACATGAGGGCGACATATCCAGTAAAACGTGGGTGTTTACGCTTCATTGTTTTAGGATTAGAAGTATTTGTAAGTTTTTTATTATTTAGCAAGAGTGTCACATCACCTGTTCTGAATGTATTGTTCGCCATATATTTATCTAAATTTTTGGTTATATCAAAACTTATTTTATTAAAAACATCAATCGTTGCATATAGTAAAACTTGGTTTTTATACGCGATATTTTTTTGCAAAAAAAAATAAAATAACCGCTGTGTCATTCCACATTGCAAAGCGGTATTAATAGCCAATTCGATCGCCTGTGTTATTATTTGAACCACAAAGATAACGCAGGTTGTTTTAGAAAAAAACAAATTGGATATTTGGGAGGGTTACAAGCCCCTCGAAGCCCGCAAAATTGATGTAAATGGGGCTTAACTAACTGAAAAGCAGACTAAAGAAAGTTTTTAATAACTGCCTTCTCTAAATCTTCACGGCTAATGCCAGTAATGACAACATCTTCGCCAGTAGTTGAGATGCCATATTCAATAAACCGAGAGGCAGAGCGACGCCCTTCTTTTGCTGGGCCAATTTGATAGCCAGACGAACCTCCCTCTTTCCATCTAACCGTTCGCGATTTAAAATTTTCACCTTGCACTGAGTAGTCTAACCATGATCCATATTCAAGCTCACTCATATTCACGGTGGTGACAGGGCCGTTATTAAATAGACATGGTTCTGTTACGCTAGGGATGCCATTGACGTCTTCGGTGTAAAGGTAGATTTCTTCGCCGCTTGTTAACGTGATAGATAGTGTTCCTGACAAGCTACTGTTCACGCCTTCAACGTCATAGGTGTACGACATTAGCTTAAGTCCATTTATACGAAGCGTGGCGTACTCGTAACCTTCATTAGTGGGGTTTGATAAATAAAGCACTTGGTTGTTTAGGCTGTCACTCTCTAAAGGTCGAAGCACCGATATGCCACTTGGTGTGGCGCACTCAGAAAATCCAACTTTTTTGTCTAGCATTGACACTAGCTGCTCTATTTGAATACCACTGTGGTGCGACGTAACTCCATATTCGAGGCATCCACTAACAAGCAAGACTGAAGCGAGGGTAGTTGAAGCTAAGAGCAGCTTGGTTTTCATGAGAGAAAGATTCTTCATAGGTAAAGAGGTGTTTTTGAATTTTTGTTATATTACCTTTTTGTTTGGTGTTGTGTCAATTTATTTTGTTATTACTTTCATTTTATTGCTATGAATTAATTCTAAAAAGATGTCCATATTCCAAATTGGAAAGCGGTATTGATAGCCAAATCAATCGCCCGTGTTATTATCTAAACCATAAAGAGGACGCACGGTGTTTTCAGAAAAAAACAAATTGGAGATTTTGGAGGGTTACGAAGGCAGGTAATAAAGATAAGCATTGGGTAATGCGGCGGAGCGTTTCAACTTATAATACGTCGAATATGCGGTTACCAGTCGGATTCCAATCTCTTTTGTCTTTGGCGTTAACTCACCATCAAAGTCGGTCATCTATTTTTTGTTTTTGGCTGAAATTTGATTGTTTTGTGTTATTATGAAAAATAAAGTTAACATAAATTGAGGGTTAATTATGAGAACACTTGCACTTTCTTTGATTTTATTGGTTTCATCATTTCAATTATGCGCTAAAGATAAACCTTACTACTTTGATGTTTTCCGTATGGAAAAGCCTATGGTTTATGTTTTATGTGGTAAAAAGCCACAAATGAATGCTTCCCTTGAAGAGAAGCCCTTTGTAAACCTGAGTCATCTAACAGAAATATCTTCAGATGCTATTTGCTCACTGTCTGTTTATGATAAGAGTTCAAAAATAATGGATGGCGATAATGAGTCTTGGTCGGGTATGAAATTTGGAAGTTTTTATTACAGTGAGAGATAGCTCGTATTTCTCTTTTTCTTTTTTGGTTGCAGGCCAGATGACATGGTTTTCATCACAGGCACTAGCTTCAATTAAAATGGAGGATACTTGCTTACATTCTTCATTTTTGCAGATGAAATTAATTAATGAAAATTTAGTTGCCCTGTCAGAGGGGTAGCCCAACTTCTTTTCCCCGACCGGAGAAATAGAATGGTAACCAATTTTTGAATCAAGGCAAGAAGGGCATGTTTGTTCAACTCCTTCCCTAACCAAGGATTCATAGCTACCACTAAAGCAAACTCCATAGCTCGACTCGTTTCTGTTAAAGAAATCTTGCATATCAACGTTGTGACTCAGTCTCTAAACCTTTAAATTTGCAACGTCAATTTCGTTAACGCAAATTCGTGAAACGTAATCTGGGACATAGTGCCCATACAACGTTAACTCACCAGGGGTGGCGAGGGCTTCCACTTCTTTGTTCTTCATTGCGGCGTTAACAATCATATCTGCGGTTTCTGAACAAACAGCTTGTCGATGATTTTCAATTTCTTTTTGGCATTGATTAATGTTTTCAATGGAGATGTTCATTACACTTGTGTATCCCCAGAAATTGATTCTTTTTTCTTCACCATGAACCTCTCTACCCGCAAAGTCAGACGCGTTCACCAACGAATTACAATCGACAGGGTTTCCTTTTTCAATTTCATCAAAATAGGTATTTAGGATGGGGTGTTTATTGACTCCATCAGCGCACCCAGCGAGCGTTGAAGCTAAAATTAATGCGGGTAATAAAAGAGATTTCATGCAATACCTTTATTTTTTCTTAAAATTTTATTAAACCCTACTATATCACAATTGAGATTGATTATTGAACGGACGCAGCTTTTCGCATTAAAAACTTTATTGTCGTTAATTAGGGTAGTCTTAGAATCAAGAAATGACATGAGCACTGTACATTACTGATTAAAAATCGACTGTGAGATAAAGCACTTTCCTTAGGGGTCAAAAAGAGGTATGGTCATTACAGTTTGCAGATAATCTGCACATAAGACACTTATCACCATTTTTGATAGGAAATAGCCATGCGTTTAATTATCGCAGAAAAACCATCTATGATGGCACCGCTCATTCGAAGCAAATGTTTATCCGAAGATGATCACATCACCTTTACCTTTGGCATTGGTCCGTGGGTGAAATCACATGAAAAACTCACTTTTAAACAAATCCCTTATACAGAACATAGCAATAAAACACGTTCTTTTCATGAGACACTTGCTCACCGGGAATACAACTCTCTGGATAAACCGGTTCATTGCGTGCGTGACGGGAAGAATAAACCGCTCCTTACACTCTGCTTGAATTCTGAAGGGTTGCTGAAATGGATGGAATACCTTAATGAAAATCTGCATCAATATTCCGAGATTGTTGTTGTCGTAAACAATGACCGGCGAGGGGCGCACGGCGCTTCACAGATACTCGAACGGCTTGTGGGCGAACTTCCGCCTGTTTGTGTTATTTTGTTTTACTCTCTTAGAGAAACGACTCTCGCAGACGTGTGGAGCAGACGACATCAATACAATTGGCAGCAATCGGGCTTCGCGGAAAAAGCACAGGAACAGGCGACCAAACGCCTATTTGAATACTGGTGGCATGCAAACGCTGCACTCGTGTTTGGGGAGTGTTGCAAAAAATCCGGGTTGACTGGCGATCCGGTTATTACAAAATACGAACTTATGCTGATGCACATCTTGGCGTCGCATGGTGGTGAGGAAACGCCAGATAAGCTATTGTCTATCATGCAACAATGGAAAGGGTCGGGTAAGTTCTCTGATCATAACATCCCTCAGTATCTACAAGCTGTCGGCTCTCATTCATCTCAATATGAAATTATAAAAAAGCTTACCCTGAGAGGTTTCGCCGAAAACCGCAGCCAGGAGGGGGAAGACGTCCTCAAAATCACACCGGAAGGTGCACGTTTTTTATCTCTGTGTCACCCTAAAACGTTCGATCCTGATCTGCCGGGTAGGCTACTGCATTGGATGAGTACGGATAACATAGGTGCAATGCGACGCTACATCAACACTGTTTTTTCTCGTCAACTTAGGTTTCAGCGAAAAACAAGCAATAAGATGACAGATTCCTTGTCGAACTATTGATTTGAATAGGCCGGATTAACATGAATTCCGGCCGCCTTGTTACACCTACTCAACAAAATATGAAAGCAGATGTTTGACTTTGGCCCAGGTGAAAGCCACGTCATCTTCTACGTGCCTTGCACTGAGTTTTTATTGCCAATGCCAACGCCCGTACAATCTTATGAATGGGACGTTAAGGCGATTTTTTTAGTTTTTTCCTTTTCTCTTTCAAGCCAAATCTGCAATTGTCCCTTAGCCCAGGTGTAATAATTAGCGTCTGCACGACCGACATAAAGAGTATCCTTCCAGTCCTCAATACTAAGGCGGTCAAAGTCAATAACGAAACCTCCGTTTTCATCCGAATTGTCAAGTTCAAAATCAAGAGGTGATAAAGACTCCGCAGCACTTAAGAGATGCAGTAGTTCCGCGTCTACTTCACGGACTTGGCATAACTAGCCTTGCCACTTGCCGGTATTAAGGATTGATTCGAGAACCGCTTTGTCTCCAATTAACACAGGGTTATCTAAAGCGCTTTCGCTTGATATAGGCGTTCTGGTCTCTGAGTTAATAAATTCCAATTTATTGTCATTATTTCGTGCAGATATGGTCCATAAATCAAGCTCATCGACATGCGGGTTGTGCATCTCGTTTTTTTCTTTTATGGCGGATATCAATTGATGATGATTGTCATGTTGCAGTATTTTCGCGGCCTCATAAGCAAGTTTGCCGTCAGACAACTTTACGCTAAATTGAGACAGTAAAGTGCGTAGTGCATCTTGAGATGCTTTAAATTGCGCTTGATTAACAGAAATAGGTTCCATGTACACTCCAAAGCAAGATTGTTGTATTAAAGTGTGCCTGTTCGTCTTTATTCAACCTTGCCAAAAATGCAATGAAGGTGAAAAAGTATAGTTGATTCGTGTTTACGCCGTTTAGCACGAATGAGGGGGCTCAGTCGATAGGCACAGCAAGGTGGCAACCTCTCGTTGTTGCGTCATTTGCACATGACAAGGGCACGTCAACGATAGGATGAATAATACAGCATGGGGACAGAGAGGGCAAGGGTAAAGGAGCTACAACTGACGCTGTCAGCCCCTTTTTTTATATCCATGTTCGTTAAAACATTTCGTATTGCATAAGAAAATTTACCATGGTGTGTTCAGCAGCGCGTATCCGCTAAATTTTGGGAATTAACGAGGTAGATGTCGGCGTTAGTTGTGTGGCGATTAATGCCGAAAGCACTCAAGTTCTTAATCACGTCATCAGGTGAGGCTAACTCAACGCTGGCAGAAATAAGTTGCCCCGCCTCAACAGATTTAATGATCTGATAAGCCATCACGCTGTTTGTTATATTTCCCATATTGATAAGGTCAGGATCTCGTCTTAACATTATCTTGGCTTGTTCTTGAAGGCTTAATTCACGCCTTGCTAACTCAGGCACCTCATCACCGTTGGGGGTTTCCTTACCACTCCCCATCACCCTCTCCATCAATGATGTTGCATTTTGATTTAAAGAAAGGGTGTCGCTAAAGAAAACAATCAATCCTTCGCGCTTTGCCAAGACGGATTTTAGAGTATGGACATCGTTTATGACCTGAGTTTGATTGTTATGCCAGTAAGCTAAAAGCTGTTGATAACCATTAGGAAAACCGGCAAGTTCGCATGTGATCTGACGAAGCTTATTTGCTCGTTTTTTAGTAAGGTTAACATCAAGCGTCTTGAAAAGTATGGCCTGAGTCTGTTTTTCTAGAACGACCAATTCGGTTTCATTTTGCGGCGGGCACGAAAAAATAGATAGGTGGTTCATAATTACTCCAAAAGTTAATTGCTTGCTCGTTCTACAATTAACATGAGTTAATTATGTTAATTTTATACATGTTCGTTTTCCAGCCACCGGTAAGGTGTGAGCAATGCCAAGAATGTCTCCCCAAATCAACCATAATACAAATCATGAAAGAAGTTATTACGTCTAATTTGTTATGTTTTGCATAATAACATTGGTAACGTCAGTGTTCAATCAATGAATGTTCTTCTGATTAGAGCTATAGATTGATTTTCATTTATTTAAGCTTCTCTAAAATTTCACTGAAATGCATTTTTGTGTATTCATGATGCTCAAGGGAGGTGGTATCAAAATCACCAGTGACGTTTAACTCCAAACTTTGATGAGGGCAAGAGCTAAAGGTATTAATGATGGTTGTGAACTTTGGATTTTTTTGTTTTTAGGGTAAGGGATAGCGTTGTCAAAATGCCGCGCTCAACTTCTCTTGATTTTTCCAATCGGGCCATCATTGCGACACGAAAGGCGTTTTTGATATAGTCGATAAATATCTCTTTATCTTCTGGAAGACAAATCCCGCCAACTTTAACACTTAGGTCATTGGGGTAAAAATAAGTATGCTCCGCCTCATTCCACCAACGAGACTTAAATAGTTCGCTCAATGGTAGCGCATGCCTATCCACCGTCAAAATAAAACCTGGTGGACAGTATTCGCACTTCCTTGCCAACGCGACTGTCTCTTGGTTTATGATAGCTCCATTATCACCATGACGATACTCTAAACGGTAAGAAAATATATAATCAACGGGTTTTCTAACGCCATTACTTTGGTTGAGAAGGGTGTTTTCTTGGAGTGTTAGCATACATGTTTTCTCCGCTAAATATAGATTGTCCAGAAATGTATTCTGACGCATGTCGGCCTGATATTAACAAAGAACGTCAACTGGGCGAGGATGAAATAGTGATGGTCGGGCTGACCATCGATGAAAGTTCATAAGGGCAGTAATATCAAAGCCATTGTTTGGAAGTAAAAGTTTTCACCTAATCTTTCTTGTGTTTTATTGGCGTCATAAAAAGGAGGCTCTCACAAAGTCTTTGATATTATGATTTGCAACGACACTTAAGGATGCGTGGCTTTTTTGAATTGTTGAAATTGCTTCTCTGAACACACAAAAAAATCGTCAATGCTAACTGGAATGTAGAATAAACAAACCCCAGAACATAAGCAATAGATAAAGGTAGTAAGCCCGCATTTGCACTTTCAGGCGCGCTAGAAGGTAAGAATTGACAAATGAAAAATATAAAAGCAAACCCAAGTATTGTTGATACGAAAATGCCTAAATACCCGATAGGCTCTGCTTTCATGTGTTTCTTTAAACTAATGTCCATGTGTTATCCTAGTTAATATAAATGCTGGAATTCCATTGTACTATTTTGCGCATATATGTCAATTTTAAATACTACAGTAATTTAATATTACCTCTCTTTAGATAAGAGCTTGTTGATGTAGGGGGTGGACGAACGTGTTTGGGTCTTGGTGCTGATAACATCGCAGACAAGTTTTTTATAATGCGCACGAGTAAGGTGCGGAAACATATCGGCGTCCAAGTTAGTCTTACTTGCTAAGAACGTGAGATTCTTCAAGCCGCCGAAGTAGCGCGAGATTTCATTGCTGGTGGTCGTACGGTCCATTTTTAATGCAAGGGCGATGTGGATGCCAATGTTTTTGTTTTTCGCGTTTGCGGGGGAACGGTGCCATTCTATGGCCAAATCAAAGAGTTGTTTAAATTTGTCAATGCCAGCTCTTCCTTCACTCGCAGAGGGGGATAATTTACTAAAGGTGATAGTGTCAATATCCGCACATTCCTCTTCTAATGAAAGCATCCAACGATAGCTGTTTGCGATGGTGATGGCTTCGTATTTTTTATGAGTGGCCGCGAACGCATAAAATTGTCCTGGGTAGAAATAACCGTAAAAATCATCTGAAAGGATGTATTCGGAGATGGCTTCTTGTACTAATTCTTTGTATGTATCTATGTTCATTTTCTTTGCTCACTTATGGTGTTTTTCTGGGTTGTTGAAATCATCATTGCAGATGCTGAAAACCCTGTCAAACAAGGCATTTAGGGGTTTGTTTTATGTTGGTTTTAAAGTTTTTGGCTGTAACAAATTTGGCTGTAACAAGGATGGTTTAATCGGAGATGGTAATCTCTGTGCGGCAAAAACATCCGGTTATGCTGCGGTAATCAATGTTGACGCTTTGTTCGTTGATGAGGTGTATTTGGGGAATGGAGCGCGTTAAGCAAAAAAAGTGGGAAATAAAGTGACCAGTTGGGATTCAACAAAAACGGATATGTGTGGTCTGCATAATTATTATTGATATTGGAGCTAGATTTCAATTAATAATTATTATTCAGATTTTATTGAATGCGCATTAACAACAAGACGGAGGTTGCGAAATTGGCACCTGTAAAAATTGGATTTTCATTATCGGGATTTAATCTCGCAGTATTATCATCATTACTGACTGCCTAGCTCATGCTTCTTTACATAAGACTCAAGATCTAGGTTGTTGGCAAAGGCTTCAAATTTCATGACACCCAGAACAAACATCGGTCTTTTGAACGCGCCCAAAAATAACGTAAAGCAAGAGAATATAAGTTCTTGCCTACTCACAGCTTCGCCATTGCCGAAAAAAACCAAAACTACGTTGATTAGGGATATTATAAAAACAGAGCCAATTATTAACATAAAGGCTATTGCTAAAGCGTACCCGACAAATTTTCTTAACATTGTTAACTCCTATGTGGATTCAGCGTACCGGCTAGATGCAGATCTGTTGTAAAAGCGGGGGGACCTGCCCCGCCTTAATTCTGAGACATCGTTTTTTTAAGTTATATTCCCCATGACAGCTTTACTCCATGATAAGTATTGGTCATTTTTATGGTCGAAAGAACCAATTCGATGACGAATAATCATATGCTCAGGCTCTTGCGGTGAGACCGAGATGCTGACACCTTCATTTTCTCGTACTGAATTCGCGCTCTCCGAAAGCGGCGCTGCTGTGCCGGATAAGTCGTCTTTGGTAAATCTAACCCATCCCCACAAAGTGTGGTTACGCAATGGCTTTGGCGGCTCAGCAAGCCCTTTCTCGCATCGTTTCTGTACTTCGGGAGAAGGAGCGACGTACAGCCCTTTACCAAGCCCTTTTGTGTGATCGGAAAGCGCAAGACAGGCTTCTGAACCACATAATACAGACAACATCCCAGAAAGCATCAGTGCTGCATTTTTCTGACCCCAGGCGGCTAGAGGCCATAAATCTTCTCTAGGAGGAGACGACTCAGGCATAATGAAAATAGAAAGCCTGGGCTTGGAAACCCATTCTCCTAAAGTGATCCGTGAAGCCGCGCGACTATGAAACGTAAAAGAGTCCGTAATCTTTGCCGTTCGAGGACAAGCATAACCGAATTGCTCAATGACACTTTTCGGTAAATTGCGGGCATGGTCAGGACTCGTATAGGAAGGCACGTTCAGTGACGTTAACACCTCAACAATGCCATTTTTTAAATGGTGCGGAATGGATTCGTCTTGAACCAACGTAAGAAGCCGTTTGATGTCAGGCAAAAGCCCGACTGAAGAATGGTCTTTGCATGCTATTGCGTAGCTGTCAATAAAACTCAAGGCTCTACCAGACCACATTTCACCACCCTCACCAATCATATCTCGGTGGCAAAAAGACTCCATATACATGCTGCGATGGAAAGTGGTAAGCAAAAAGTTATCCACCGTTGCTGATACTTTTCCGCAGGAGGTATTTAAGGCCGGCCAGTACGTATGTGGCTGTATAGCATCACAAGGTCTCCATTCAATAGCATTGACAAGATTAAACACGCACAGCGGGGCTCGCGCATTGTCAGGATGCTCTTCCCACATGTTAACGGCGTCTTTTGCTTGCTCTGGCGACAATATCAAAACACCGCCATCCCGTTTTAACTTCGGCAGGCATTTCCCAATGAACGCAAGGTATTCTTTTTCACCTAAGCCTTGAAGTAAGATTCCGCTTCGCCACTCTTTTTCAGACAATGAAGAAAAAGAGGTCGTATTTGATAAAGAAAGCTGTTCAAGAAGACGATGGTTGTAAAGCTTTGATGTCCACATCGCTTTTATCGCCGGTTCAACGCGGTCCCAAGCCGTTTTAGAAAAGTGTTTGGCAATGCTTTGAGACAACGCTTCATATCGAGCGTTGAGCCAGCGCTGTTGCGCTATGGGCGAGGCGAACTCAAACCATTCATCGAGCAATGGCTCTTGAGAGTCCGCAAGGACTTGAGACTTGAATTTGTGAACATGCTCTTTAAGTTGTCTTTTGTGCGCAAGATATAGCGCGTTAAAGCTATCAATCCCATTTAATGAGGAAGCGATGATGTTTTGACAAGTTGTCAGAGTGGTTTGTGTATCAGGGAGCGACTTCATTAGCGCTTTGTTAAGCTGCATCGCTTCTTGCTTAAATTTATCAAGACTGTGGTATAACATGAGCGTATTCCTTGTGGATAACATCACAATGTCTTTTTTGCTATGAGCTCTTATTTCATGTGCATGCGACATTGTGTGTCTAATACGACATGTATAATTTAAATTAAAACAGGTCCCCTTGGGGTTGCCCTGCAAAAGCAGTAAGAGCGGCACGCGTCCTGAAAAGCAATCTTATGTTATCACAAAAAACATAACTTGGTAATTTATTTGTATGAGTGCGTACCCGGCAAGCAGCATGATGAAATGCAGACTATTAAACCGAATAATGAAAAAACTCGTCTAATATAATGTTGGTTCAGTACCAATCTGCAATCATTTATGTCATTATATTAACAGTTTCCAGATAAAAACAACAGCCAAGGTTGCTATCGATGTCATCGAAAAACAAAATCTCAAAATTTCTATACTCAGGCGCGAGTTGATGGAACTGCGAGCTAAAAACATAAAAAAATCATTACCTCGCCATGTAAAACGCCATTGGGTTACAGGAAAGCGCCTAATTGAACAAAACGGCGGCACTAAAAGCATATTCCCCGGATTTTCCTGTCCGCCATCAGACGGCCACGCCGCGGCGATGATAGCCGCAGGAATGGCGGGGGAGCCCCCTTTTGATTTCGCCCCTAAGCGATTTGTTTGGGAATATATACTTGACGACTACAATGAATTTAGAAGTGGGATAAATCATTCCGACGGCATTAAAGAAGAAGCTTTCTTTTTCACCTCCCAACGGGAACAATGGGCTGATCTGATTTTTGTTTTTGATATACAGCCAGATCTACTGCCATTTTTGACGCTATTGAAGCCAAGCGACCTCTCTTTTGTCGGCGAGAGCACAACATTAATGTTTCATCAGGAAACGAAAGCGCTTGCCATCAAAATCATCCCGGTCACAAAAACGGCCAAAAAGTTCAACACAAAAAACTTGCTGTTAAAAAAAGACGAAAGTCCCTCTCTGTTTCCTAAAAGTACATTCGCTTACTATGTATGCATAGGTACTCCTGAGTATATTTTGAATACCGAAGTGGATACGGAACGATGCGAGTTAAAAAGCCAGGTGTTTGAAAATCCATCCTGCATCTCTTTCACCGAACACGAAAGGCAAGGTCTCATTCTACTGAAGGGGGATGACAAAAAAGATCATGAAGTGTATGTGGTAAAGGATCATGCCGGTGTGACGCGCTATATAGGTGAAGGGCGAGCCGGTAGACATGCTCATGTAAACTCAGGTACGTCTCACAATCCTAAAATCAACGAGTATTATTTTAAATATGGAGAAATGCATATTAAGGTGGTTGCTCGTGGGTTGAGCAAATATCAAGCTCTCTCCATTGAAAAGTTCATGATAGCGGAATGCCCTCAGTTAGAGAAACTTTGGAATAAACGCGATAATCCCATATTGAAGAAAGATTGGGAAAAAAGGCCCGAGTATAGTGGAATACTTTCGCACTTGAACTCTCTAGGGCATCAAAGGAAGCGAATTTCTGTTGTTAGTAGCTCGACAGTATGGCAGAAATTATTGGGCTATGTGGCATCGTTTAGGTTGAATTTATAGAGAAGCATTGTGGCTTGCAAGAAAAATAAAAAATCCTCTAAGGGGCCGATTCAGTGTTATAAGCTCTATTGAGGATTTTTATTTAATGCATAAGTTTATAGCGACTGCATTGAATGTTGAATCAAACTCACTGATTGAGGTTATACTGAAATGATAATTCTAGGCTGTCGAATGCATCTTCCGCGTTGTCCATTGCAGAGGATAGCTTTTTATAGTCAACATCAAACGAGAAAGTTTTGTGAACCTCGCCCTTGATGTTTTTTTCATACCTGAAAAATTGAGCATATGGATCGTAATTGTGAAAACTGCTCACGACTAATTCAATGTCTTCAATTTCTCCACCTTCAAAAACATTGCGACTCTCCCAAACCATATCGATTAGCTTTAAAAGCTCGTCCCAAATAGCTTTCAAACTGTGCGTTCTAAGAGTTTTATTGCGGCTTTTAGTATCTTCTTCCAGAGCGGGTTCGTAGAGTCTGCATAGTTTTTTTAATCTTAATTCGATATACTGCCTATACAAATAAAGGGTGGGGATTCGCATAGTGTCGTCGTACTTGCCTCCATCAATCGAATCAAGAAACTCGGCTGATAATGTTGCCAGTTTTTTGTATCCAAACTCATAATTGTCAGCGAGCTCTGTTATCATGTAATTTGATTTTTTGGGTATGAAGAAAGTCTTGTCAGTCATTTTCAATCTCGATTTAATGGTCGTACTAGGCTTCTAAAGTGCCCATAAAAGTTTAGCGCTTTTAAGTGTAACAGCTTCTTGTACAATCTTAGGATTTGTTTAAAACCACTAATTTGCTGTCACGTCATGCCGGAAACGATTTTTGGCACCAATTTTTAATCTTACATCACCAAAGAATGCGTGTAGCGTTTCCCCTACCTTTACTTTTGACGTTTCATTTGAAGCTCGCAATTAGTGTGAATGTTTTTTATTTTAACACAGAAACATTAAAATGAGTTTTTTGAAATGCTTTTTTGTATTTGATTATTTTGAGGAACGCACAACCAACCCATTTGTAATGAGTCTATTTATGTCATTTTTCCATTGTTTTTGTTTTTCGGTTAATTTTCTTTTTTTATTAATATCTAAGAGAAACTGGAACTCCCTTTCATTGCGTAGGCATCCACTTTCTTTTGCGTAAAGGATTAATTCAATGTTGGTATTCGCACAATTATTTTCTGTTATCTTTTTTAGGCCCGAAATAATTTTTCCAGTGTTTATGCCAAGAAACCTATTGACGCATACATTGCCCACGAATATCTCATTGCCATTGAGCGTATTGGTCAAGTAGCATTCTTCTTTTATCGAGTGCCCGCATGGGCACTTTACGCCCCAATCATCATTAAACGCAACCCCAGTGAATTTCCATTCTTTTTTGCATCATTAAAGATTTCTGATTTAGAAAGTGGCAAAATGTGTGACTTTAGATTTTCGAAGTTGTGTTCTGACATTTTTATTCGCTCATATTAACATTTCCAACATGGTTAAAGTTAATATAGCGCACTTGTTGTTGCTTTTCACATCGTAGCAAAAAGACGGGACCCACCCTTCACCCCAAAGCATTAGGTAATTGCTTATTAAATCACGATTTTTTCACCGATAAACGCGCGCTGAATTGAAGATAAATCCTTCTGCCGAGCCCAACCGTTGATGTCATCCAGAGTGAAATACCCTTTGTCGCCAACGCTCTCAAAATCATGTGTTGGCACAAAGCCGTCAGAGCGCGTCTCAGCCTCAATGAGCATGCCAGAGGGTAATAGGAGCGTCACGATAGTATTGTTAGCAGGGACGCCTTGAGACTCAAATTCAATAGGCATGAATTTAGGTGTGCCAGGAGCGAACTCCCACTGTTCTCGCTCTATCGAAGAGTTAATGTATCTTTTCTCTTCATGGGTTAATTCTGACAATAGAACCCAGCCGATAATCTGAGTCGAGCTAATGAACTGGTTAGGTGAATCACAAAGGTGAAAGCGAATGCCACCGTTACGTAAAACACATTGGTGAACTTCTTTATCCGTGCACACCACGGCAACAGGTTCATTAGGTGCTGGGAGCTTCTCGATACTGGAAATTTTAATCACGTTAATTCATCTCGCATTTAAATTCGATTTCCTATTTGTGTGTCAAAAATGGTGCGTTGGACTCAATTAATTGTTAATCACATCATCTATTCAACATCCCGCGGGCATCACGCATCACCCCAGGCGCAATCTTTGAAGCAATATTGGAAATGTTTTCTTTGTGAATTTCCGCCTGAGACATTTTGGAAATACGCGCTTTGTTGGCATTGTATTGCTTATTATGCTCTTCGGCGGCCTTTCTTTTTCGTTCGCTATTGCTCATGTTCGTCTGCCTCAAAAGTGACCGAGATGGCGAAGATCAATCTCGTTGATTTGCTGGGAGTGCATAGTAGAGTATTAAACCATTTGAGTCATACGGCGTCAACAAAATGATTGACTATAGTGCTTGTCAAAATCAATGTTAATTTCACTGAGACAGGAGTGATAGGTGACCCAATTCAGTTTCAGACGGTGGCTGTGAAAAAGGAGTGTCGATGTATGTGAAAAGCACCCCCTCCCACGCCATAGAACCATAAATGTAGCATCCTTCACCGGCCTCATATGCCACAGCCCTCAAAGGATTGGTTTTTATGCCGTATAATTCAGCATTGAGTAACCCATAGACCTGAGAGATGGTTTTGGGGTTGTGCATTTTTTGGATATATCGATGCTGAAATTGGTTAACGATAGACTCTGCGTTTTTTCGTGCTACAAAAAAATCAGGGGACGTAATCGACAAGACGATCGTCAAGCAATTGTGAAAATGCGTTTTCTGCATTTTGTTTAGAAGTGGCGTATAGTCCTTTATGTGCTTATCATTAATCCACAGAAATTTTTTCTCTGAATCTTGAATGGGTTGAGTTGAAAGGGGGTCATTAAACATACCGTTTTCAACAACGCGAAAAACGATGTCATCCGCGCTTTCTTTTTCTTTTGTTTCATCAAGAATAAAAACGACGATACGGTTATCAGTATGGATAGCTTGCCAGTCGTTATCCTCCCAAGATTCCACTTGTTTAGAGTGATAAACAACAAGGTCGTTGCTGCGTCCTATATATTTGAGTAAACCGGCAATGTGGTGCACTATGTAGGCATCTTGCCGATCAATGACGACAATGCCACCTCGTTGTGCACAAAGCATTGAAAAGCACTGGAACAACATGACTACGTGATGTCCACTTCCCGCCCCTCCAAAGCCAATCATATGGTTGTGATAAGGTGTTCTTTCGTGGCGTATCATTCTGCGGGACCGCCCATTTTTGCGGAACTCGCCCACCATCATGGCGTTGGTTTCTATAGCATAACGAGACGTGTAAGAATCAACCCACTTGCCTCTTCGTTTCAAATGAAAATTTTCTGGCAGGGTGTATTTGTCACATTTTTCTTTACGTCTAATGGCAAGCAGGATTAATAAGACAGCACTTAACGCAAGTATACTTAAGATGCGAATGACATTAGGGTTAATGAGCCCACCAGCAAGATGGATATCAAGGCCGCCGTCGTACAATCCGAAAATGACGGCCAGTGACATCGATAACAAAACCGACACCGCCGCCTCTATTTCTTTAGTGCGGCCTTCCCCGCCATAACGGAAAGGAGGAGAGATGTTTGCTTTCTTACGTTGGCAACGTGCTGGTGACGTACTCCTTTCATTGGTGACTTTGGTTGGCTCGCCGCTTTCAGAAAGTAAAAAATGGTACGAAGATAATTCAAAAACGGAGGCTAGCGATTTAGCGGTTTCGACGGATGTTTTTTGTCCCTTTTCGATACGTTGAATGGTGCGTAAAGAAACCCCCGCCATCTTTGCGAGAACGTCTTGGCTCCATCCTTTAGATTCCCGTAGCGATTTGATGTTCTTTATTGAAGTGCTATCCATGATACCTCCTTTGTTCAGAGGAAGACTATACCACGACCTTGCTCGATAAGCAGGAATGTATGGTGACACATATATGACATGACGGGTGAGTGTGAGATGTCATATAAAGAGATGGCTTAATTTGCATGTTTCAGGGTTAATCGCTAGTTACAGAATAATTGATCAAACCTGATCATGGCATTGTCTAATCTTCACGATAAGTGAGGGTTTGGCTATGCAGTTTACTGTTTCAATTGGTCGCGCAGCAATGCTGTTAGGGGTTTCCGTCGTAACAATGCGGCGTTGGGATAAAGAAAATATTATTAAGCCAGTGTATCGAACAGCAGGTAATCATCGTCGGTATGGCTTATCTGATATTAGACACTTACGCGGTGAAACCGTGGCTCAGAAAGTGATAGGCTACGCCCGCGTATCAAGCCATGATCAAAAAGCCGATTTAGTGAGACAATCTCAGCGTTTGATGGATGTAGGCTGTGATGAGGTACTTTCTGACTTAGGTAGCGGATTAAACTGCAAGAAGCCCCGTTTGAAGAAATTGCTGTCCATGATTGTATCAGGCCAAATAAGCAGGCTGATTTTAACCCATAAGGACAGACTCTTACGTTTTGGTCATGAGTTGGTTTTTCATTTATGCGCTTTATTTTCAGTAGAGGTTGAGGTTATTGAGGTGTCAAAAGAAGATACGTTTGAGGTTGAATTAACCAAAGATGTGATCACCCTAATGACCGTCTTTTCTGCACGTCTTTACGGCAAACGCTCACATCAAAACAAAATGAAATCAATAACATCTTGACATGATAACGCTTTTCTTTACTATGAATGCATGATCTGCGCATTCAAAACACAGCTTTTCCCCAACAACAAACATCGCACGTACTTTCATAAAGCATGCGGTGTATCTCGCTTTGCGTGGAATTGGGGATTGGATGCATGGCATAAGCAGTACGCCCTATGGGAATCCTCCGACAAAACTGACAAGTCATTATACCCAAATGGTTTGATGCTCAAAAAGCAGCTTAATGCTGTTAAAAAAGCAGAATTCCCGTGGATGTATGAGGTCACAAAATACGCCGCACAGCAGCCTTTCATTAACTTGCAGCGTGCTTGGTCAGACTTTTCCAACAAGAAAACCATGAACGGGAAGCCGGTGGGGAAACCCCGGTTTAAGAAAAAGGGAAAGTGTCTTGACTCTTTTTATGTCGGTGGCGATCAAGTCGTTGTTAAAAACAAACATGTCAAGGTGCCCAACTTAGGCTGGGTACGCATGGCCGAGCCGATAAAATACGGCGGCAAAATCAATTCCATGACCATTTCCCGCAGTGCGGATAAATGGTTTGTGTCGTTTT